>ENA-OZGM01001338-OZGM01001338.1-human-gut-metagenome-genome-assembly--contig:-NODE-1338-length-9735-cov-3.293285_pt1 | contig 9735 bp, 9 predicted proteins | sample MGYA00244655_ERZ653656 | MGnify/ENA primary metagenome ERZ653656 (study PRJEB26926, sample SAMN06164991) | human gut metagenome | biome: ENVO:00009003; feature: ENVO:2100002; material: ENVO:00002003... | reverse complement strand
CGAGATTAGCTGCAGTCTCGTGGGCTCGGAGATGTGTATAAGAGACAGTTATAGAACTGGGGAAAATCGTTAGGGACCACTACCGTCACGTTATCTTTTCCATAGGCTGTCAGAAAATGGTACAGTCCCAATGCGGAACCTATAGCATCCCCGTCAGGGGTAACATGTGTCACTATTACAAAACTTTCGCCTTTCTCGACGTACTTCTTGGCTTTCTGAATTTTCTCTTCGTGAATGATTTTCGTAATCATATATTCTCTTATTTTCAATGACAAAGGTACTACTTTTTTTAGATTCCACACAGCTTTAAATTCTCAATCACCCGGACAAGAAGTATAATTAACAACAAAAACAGAATGACGAGCAAATAACGCGAACGTCCGGTATGACCATACAACAGGATAGACAAAAGTATTCCATACGCCACCAGCATCGCAGGAAAATCGAACCGGAAGGAGAAAACCGCCCCCGGTACCCGGCTAAAAGCATCGACAACCCAAAGCAGGCCGTGTGCCAACCATTCCACCCCAACCTGCAACCAGCCATACCCAGGAATCCATTCAGGCAAAAACATATAGACCAAACTTGCCGGTATCAACAAAGTCGCTAGAAACGTAAGCGGCAAGTTCGTCAACAAAAAGACAGTCGAAAACTGCCCGAAATAATACAGACATAAAAAAGTCGTGCCCGCCTGTGCCGACAGGGTGACCGTGACCCACCCCCACGGTGTCCTCAAAAACGGATTATGCACCTTTATCAACGCCTGCAATCGGGGCTGGAAATAAAGGATGGACAGCACGGCCAGATAACTCAGCTGGAAACCTATGTCGAATAAGTACAAGGGTTCATAAACCAACATGCAAAAAGCGGAAGCCGCCAATATATTATAACGCTCCGCCCTCCTATCCAACACTCCGCCCGTCAGATACATTGTAAGCATCAACGCTGCCCTCACAGAAGAGGCCGCCAAGCCCGTTATCGCAGCAAATCCCCACAATAGCACAAGCAGCGAGATGTAGCGAATCCACCGGCAACATCCATTCCTGGGGAGAAAAGAAAAAAGAAAAGATAAAAAGCCACAGACGATTGCCACATGAAAGCCGCTTACGGCCAGGATATGTGCTACCCCCGTAGCCGAAAAACGGTTCCGCACCTCCCGACTCATAGCTTGCCGGTAACCGACAGTAATAGTGGCCAGTACAGATTTTTCTTCATCGGTCAGATTTAGTTTTGCGATCGGCTCCAATAATCGTTGCTGTTCTTCCCGCGCCCAACGGGAAAGAAGGGAAGCCGGATGTTCCGACAAGGCTTCAAACTGCGAACAAGCAGTCTTTTGTATCGAAAGGAAAAGTAACAGAGACAAGAAAACTACTCCCCACAGCCAACGGGTTTCATAACAAAAATGCTCCTGCCCTCTCAAGGCAAGACCGACTGTGGTAAGGATAATAACAGGGAGCAATAGTAATACCCAGGAATAAGTACAACACGAAAAAACGGTCTGTAGCATAATCCCCGCAATCCAGACAAGCAGCGGACGGGCAAAGGGACGGATCTGTAATTCTTTTATCATAATGTAAGGTTTTGAAATGGTTGGTTTAAGGCTTGATCGGTATTGCACAAAGGACGTCATTCCGTAGGGGCAGTGCTCTGCTCTGCCCATTGCATCCAATAAAGGTACGATTTCTGATTGGGCGGAGTAGAACCCCGCCCCTACGAGTCGACATTATAATTCTTTCAGTTCCCGGATCGTCTTCAACGGATCAGGGGAACGGAAAACAAAACTACCGGCAACCAGCACGTCCGCCCCCACCTCAAGCAAAGGTTTCGCCGTCTGCATATTGACACCGCCATCAACTTCGATCAAGGTATTCAACCCTTTTGCCAGGATCATATCTTTCAGACGAGCTGTTTTATCTATCGAATGTTCAATAAACTTTTGCCCTCCATAACCCGGATTTACCGACATGAGCAATACCATATCCAAATCCTGCAAGATATCTTCCAACAAGGAAATCGGCGTATGCGGATTCAATGTAACGGCTGCCTTCATTCCCGCCTCTTTGATCGCCGCCACCGTACGGTGCAGATGTGTACAAGCCTCATAATGCACATTCATCATATAAGCGCCCGTAGCCGCCACTTCCGGAATGAACTTTTGCGGTTCCACGATCATCAGATGTACATCCATCGGTTTCTTGCAGATTGGCTTCAACGCTTCCAGAACCGGAAAACCAAACGATATGTTAGGAACGAACACACCGTCCATTATGTCCAGATGCAACCAATCAGCGTCACTCTCGTTGATCATTTCCACTTCCCGCTGCAGGTTCAGAAAATCAGCAGCTAACAGAGAAGGTGCTATTTTATGTTTCATACTCTTTTTGCTTTTCTGCAAGACGACGTCAGTTCATTACTAAACCACAGAGTTCCGTGCGTAAAGCGGGTTCTGAATGATAAACCCTCGCAAATTGGGTAAGGAAATCAAGTGTTTGCCGACGCGGCATTGTTTTCCTTTCTTTTCGGTTTCTGTTTGTTTTATTTTCTATTTCATTCATACATTGAGTAGAAAGTCTCTTCATAGGCAACTCGTTTTTTTATCTTGTTTGATAATAAAACGGGCAGGCTATCTCCTTATTGTATGACAAGAAAATAAATTTTCAACTTTTATTATCAAGCCATCGACAGCTCGATACTGTTTTCTTCCGCCATACGACGCATATTCAAGATCGCATAACGCATACGTCCCAAAGCCGTATTGATGCTCACGCCTGTAATATCGGCAATTTCCTTAAAACTGAGATCTTGATAATAACGCATTTCCAATACTTCGCGTTGGCTGTCGGGAAGGTGCTTCACCAGCTTTTTCACATCAGACAATACCTGACGGCGTACGATGTTATCTTCGATCGTGCCGTCGCAAAGTTTGATATTATTGAAAAGATCCACTTCCACTTCATCATTTGAAACCGTATTTTCACTGCGTTCCTGACGGAAGTTATCGATAATCAGGTTATGAGCAATGCGGGTAATCCATGCTTTAAACTTACCGTTTTCTGTATAACGGCCTTGTTTAATAGTCATAATCACCTTGACAAAAGTCTCCTGAAAGATATCTTCTGTGAGATCTTTGTTATGGACTATAAAGTAAATGTAGGAGTGTATGCTACTTTTGTAACGATTCAACAATACATCGAAAGCAGCATTATTACCTTCTGCATAAAGAACGACCAGCTCTTCGTCAGTCATCATTCTTAAAGTCTTCATTACTTCTATATTTTTAGTTTTTTCTTGAGTAATGTTTATGCTATAGGCGATGGGGGTTTAACTGTTATACAATGTTATTTATGGAAGCAAAAGAACGAAAAATATTTTAAACCAACAAACATTTTATTTCAAATTATAAAAAGAATGTCCCCTGCCCGCACCTTTAACATACGAACAGGGGACTTTACTGATCTAAAATATATGTATATTAGAACTTGTATCCCAATGTCAAAGCTACACGAGTCGTGTTTGTTTTCATCGTGGCGGGTTGGGCTTCGAGGAATGGTTTCGGATCATCTCCCGCAAACATATTAGAGAACGCATAAACATCTTCCTTATGCGTACGGAATACACAAGCCAAGTCCGTATAGAAGTTCGGGGTGAAGCGATAACCGATACCTACCGTATAATTCATGACCCCTTTATCGATCGTATAATTAGGAATCGTACCAACCGTAAAGACCTCTTTCTCTCCATTCTTCAGTTTATCCTTGATCGGACTATCGCTGTAGGCGACACCTGCTCTTACGGCAAATTGAGGAGTAACCTTTACCTCCGCACCTACACGGATCGTATTCATTGACTTGAAATTATCCGTTATATCTTGGTTAGTATACACGTTACTGCTACCATCCGTTTGATACATACGCATATTCTTATAATTCATCAACTCGTAATCAACGCTTATCAAAGCGGTCGTACCCAAGATAGCGGCGGCACTAAAGATCCATTTATCCGGAGAACGGAATTCATAGTCATAATAAGCATTATTAGGGGTAGCGGCATCTAGTTTACGCTCTTTCATCTCCCCTTTATCCATAAAGGTCAGATAAGAACCGGCCTCACCATAATAACGATCTGTCATCTTATACCACGTAGGTGAATTATAAGCCACACCCAAGCGAAGAAAATCGGCGGGACGGACGATAGCACCCACATTAAATGAATACCCGGTACCATCCGTATCCAAGTAATTATCTAAGTATAAATTATTGCCGTTCGTAAATTCCTCATCATACGATGACTGATATCGATAGTTCAGATCCGTAATCGCAACCGTAGCGCCAAGCATCACAAGTTCCGATATATTTATACCGAAAGCCAAATCATATTGATCCACGGAACCTCGCTCTGAAACTTTTAATTGACCTCCTTGCAATAAATATGGACTCCATTGCCCATCCGCATTATTATCTCCGAACGCACTATAATACTCTTTATCATTATCGTTATATGAATCCATATAACCGGCATTGTATCCTAGAATAGATAGCCAATCACCCAAGTCTTGATTGTTATAAGGATTATAGTCCTTATCCTCCCCTAACAGTCCGCTAGGCATTCCTGCCGCACGCATGGCCACATAATCAGAAAGAGAAGTATTCAAATCACCTCCTGTAGCCATCGTATAGTTCCGGCTATAATTCTTCAAGCGATTATAAGAGAAACCAACGTTCCAGCTCACGATACCCTCATCATTCGCTGTCGGGAAATATCCTACGTAAGCGATATTATCGAAACTCACCTTCGTACGGCTGTTATCCACCTTCGAACCAAGCCAATCGGTCTTCGCCGAGGCCGAAGACAAACTCAATGTCGTAACCACCTCCGAGCTTTTATAAATCGCCAAGCCTGCCGGGTTCGTATTCATAGCGGAAATATCACCACCTAACGCACCAAAAGCACCACCCATTCCTAAATAACGAGCCGTACCATTCAACTCCGTCTGGGAATACTTAAAGGCATCCAACTGTGACTGCGAAAAAGCGGTGCCGCCACACAGGGCAAGCACCGACATTATAATTCCTATCCTTTTCATCGTATCTCTAATTTTATCAACCTAACACTTTTACCTGCGACCACCACCGGCACGGCCACCTCCGCCACCAACAGAGCCTCCACTAGAACGACCTCCACCGAAGCTACCGGAAGAAGAACCTACCGAACTACTACGAGAAGGAGAGGAACTTCTAAATTGACTGGAAGAAGAGCGACTATTTGAGAAATCGCTACTGCTCCTAGAAGAGGAACGTGTTACCGGAGCTGAATATTGACGTCCGGAAGAAGATGCGGCTCCAGAACTACTTCTGGAAATCCTTGTTCTCGCCGAGCTATTACTTATGCCCGAGCTACTTCTTGTCGTTGCCGAATTTCTAACAGAAGAAGAGGAACGACGTCCCGCACCAGAGGATATAGCAGATTCCCTACGGGTAGATCCCGCACGTCCATTGCTCAATGAACTTGAAGACGAAGGTCTTGTAGTCGATCCTGAATTTCTCAAGGAAGAAGAGCCACTGCTCCGCCCACCTGTATAACCGGAACCTCTGCCACTCGCATAAGAGCGATTATCTCGATAAGAGGAACGTCCGTTTGAATAATGTCTACTTGGAGTCGAGTAGTAACCGGGATAGTAATGGTGATGATGTCCCCAATGGCCACCCCAATAGCCTCCACCCCAGCCCCAAGACGGGCCATACCATGGATCGTACCACGGACTATAATAGCCGGCATAAAAGCCTCCCCAGCCCCAGCCGAATCCCCAAGACGGGCCGTAGAAGCGAGATGAATAAGTCCACCAAGGGCTATAGCTATAGAACCAAGGATCGTACCAACCTGTATACCAAGGCGAGCCCCATCCGTTGCCGACATTGATATTAAAATTCACGTTCGCGCTACCATTCGAGTAATCCGTATCATAGCCGTAACCATAATAACCGTCACTCAGATACAAATCCACCTGATCCGCTCCGGCGATCGTAATCTTACTCGGCGAATGATAACGAATGATGCGTTCCGTATATTCAGTATCCGAACGACGCTCAGAAGAAGACTCATTCTCATCGCTATCCTCATAGATAACGGAATCATCCTCACGATAAGGCTCCTCCACCTCGACTGATGTATAACGACGGTTATATTCATCCACATCCCGGCTATCTGAAGAAGCTTGGCTCTTGGCTGTTGCGACCAGGGCCCTAGACTCCTGTTTCGGCTGAACAACCTTTTTCTCTTCAACCTGTTCTTTCTTTTTCTTGTTTTTGGAAGAGAAATACACATCATCAAAGAACTCCTCCTGAGCCGCAGCACTAAATGCGATCAGAAGCATCATCACTAAAGATGTTAATTTCATGGGTTTCATATTTGTTTCTCCTCTACATTAAATAAATATTTTTCTCTTTTCATGTTTGACACCCTTTTATGCAAAGGGTTTAAACGCTTTTTAGTTTTATAACAATAAACTCAATGCAATGTATGTACAAATATACTCGGTTCACGCTAATGTCCCAAGATTTACATATACTTTAACTTATAAAACTCACACATTCATTGTTATCTATAAAAGAAGATGCAAAGTTGGCGTAAACGCTGCAATCTCCGCAAATTCTTATTATTTTTGTTTCAAATTATAACGAAAAAATTACGCATATGGTATTAGCCTCGACAATAGATTTCACATTGCCCTTAGCGGACCCGGTATTAAAATTTCTCTTGATTCTTTTAATTATCCTGGCCGCTCCCCTTTTATTAAACAAGCTGAGAATCCCTCACCTGCTTGGACTGATCATTGCCGGCGCAATTATCGGACCGCACGGCTTTAATCTCGTATTACGGGATAGCAGCATTATCTTGTCCGGGACGGCGGGATTGCTTTATATCATGTTTCTCGCCGGATTGGAAATCGATATGGCGGATTTTAAGAGAAATAGTACGAAAAGCCTAGCATTCGGCATGTACACATTCCTCATTCCGATGATCCTAGGAACGGCTGTCGGGATATGGGTCCTGCGATTCAACGTATTGACCTCCGTTTTACTCGCCAGTATGTTCGCCTCCCATACATTGATCGCCTATCCGATTATCAGTAAACTGGGTATCAGCAAAAACAAAGCTGTCAGTATCACCGTAGGAGGAACGATGATCACTGATACCTTGGCATTGCTCGTCCTAACGATCATTGTCGGCATGGCCACCGGACAGGTCAACGATATGTTTTGGATTCGTCTGGGGGTTTCCATCTTGATATTCGCATTAATCGTATTATTCGGTTTCCCTTTCATTGGGCGTTGGTTCTTTAAGCATGTACACGATAATATATCACAGTATATATTCGTGCTGGTGATGGTATTTCTGGGATCTTTCCTAGCTCAGGTAGCGGGTATGGAGGCGATTATCGGGGCGTTCTTATCCGGACTAGCCCTAAATCGCCTTATCCCGCAAAGCTCACCCTTGATGAATCGTGTCGAGTTCGTAGGAAATGCCATATTCATCCCATTCTTCTTGTTGGGCGTAGGTATGTTAATAGATTATCGTACGTTCTTTACCAGTTTCGAGACCATTAAAGTAGGGCTTATCATGATTATCGTAGCTACGGCCGCCAAATACATAGCCGCTTGGATGACCCAAAAGACTTTCCATCTGTCCACGGATCAGCGAAGCGTTATTTTCGGCCTAAGTAACGCACAAGCCGCCGCTACATTGGCCGCCGTGATGGTCGGATATAACGTAATCACCGGAACAGACGCTAATGGGGAACCAATCCGGTTATTAAATGAGAGCGTGTTGAACGGTACGATCCTGATGATACTTGTCACTTGCACCATCGCCTCTTTCGCCGCCCAAAAAGGCGCTCATAACATAGCGGCCCAAGATATATCCGACAAGGAGGAAAACAAAAAAGAATCAGAGCATATCTTGATACCGGTCAGCAATGAAGAGACCGTGGAAGAGCTGGTCAACCTCAGCTTGGCGATCAAATCTCCCCAAAACAAGAACGGCTTGTTTGCCCTAAAAGTGATAGATAACCATCATTCAGACGAGAAAGCGTTAAAACAATCCCGCAGGGTTCTACAGACCGCAGTCAATACGGCTGCCGCCACGGATACCCGGATGAAGGATTTATTAAGATATGACTTAAGCGTATCGAATGCTATCGCCAGCGTGGTAAAAGAGCGGGAGATCACAGATCTGGTAGTGGGATTGCACAAGGAAAAAGATATACCGGCGGCCTTCCTAGGCCATATCGTGGAAAGTGTATTGGCGGAAAGTAGTGTAAGTACATTCATATACAAGCCCGCACAACCTATCTCTACCGTTAGACGGCATCTGATCATCATCCCGGAATTGGCCGAAAAAGAAATTGGTTTCAACCAAATCATCTTCCGGCTACGAAACGTGACCCAGAACACAGGTGCAGCGACAGTCTTTTACGGTTCGGAAGCGACCTTGAATGCCTTAAAGAAATTATTAGCCAAGAAAAGCGGAGAAGCCAGTTATATCGAATTCAACGACTGGGATGACTTCCTGATCGTTTTCCGGGATATAAAACCGGACGACACAATGTGGATTATCCTTAGCCGCAAGGAAGGACTTTCCTACGCTCCCGCCATGGCCCGTATCCCCAAGTACCTCAACAAATACTTTCAGGCAAACAGTTTCGTCTTGGCATATCCCGTGCAAGCTGGCATGAACGAGGGTACTCGCTATCTAACTTAGCCATTACAGAACCAGCCTCTCACGCCAAGACTTTCGAGGTGAGTACGGCATTTTCCGCTTGGCGTATCCCAGACGGAGGATCAAGGCTGGAATCTCGTTGGTGAAAGACAAGTCTTTCGCCAGCAAACCGGAAAGATCACGCACCTCACAAGGCTGGTTCAAAAAGGCGAAAGCGATATTCTTTTCCGTAGCTCTCAAAAGAAAACGTTGCAAACTTCGGCCTAGCGCAAACCATTCCGGTAGCGTATTTATCCGTAAGGCGAACAAGGCTAAATGAGAAGAAGAGTCCAGCTTCTTCTTGTCTCCCCTATTTTGTATGCCGGCTTTCAAGACACTTCCCATGATTGTCTCTGAGATAAGACGGGGAAGGTTCGGCGCCCCGAACACCGCATAACTCAGGCCGTCCGATGTAGCTCGTACATGATTCTTATTAAAACGCATCCATGATTTCAGCTCTCGCTTAAACAGACGATCGTTCATTTGCCGGTTATTCCCCGCAAATATATAAGAAGAAAGCGTATCGAACTCCCACTCTCCTTTCGACCACAAATGCAGACTGATATTTTCCTCCAAAGGCGTATTCCTCAAATAGCTCAGTTGATCCGATGGAATCATTTCCCCGGAATATATGCCTCGATTCGTCTGTCTGACCGAAATTTCCTCGATAAGCCCACTCGTCTCCTTAATCATCAATGCCTCCGACAAGAGTACGGTGATCTCCCCCGATCCTGAAAAAAACGGTAGCGGAGTATATCCTTTTGCCTCAGCCGCAATGCAAAGATTCTCGGTGGCGCATCCTAAGCTAATAAATAACTCACGGTTATCCGGATCTACGGCCGGAAGGGACTTACTCATATCCGGAAGAATCTGTATCCTATCCTTTTGCACACGAAACAACCAAGGTTGGGTATTATGCCCCGATGGGGCTTTCACGGCTCTGTCTCTTATACACATCTGACGCTGCCGACGATAAGGCTC
>ENA-OZGM01001333-OZGM01001333.1-human-gut-metagenome-genome-assembly--contig:-NODE-1333-length-9756-cov-4.721163_pt1 | contig 9756 bp, 14 predicted proteins | sample MGYA00244655_ERZ653656 | MGnify/ENA primary metagenome ERZ653656 (study PRJEB26926, sample SAMN06164991) | human gut metagenome | biome: ENVO:00009003; feature: ENVO:2100002; material: ENVO:00002003... | reverse complement strand
CGCGTAGCGTCCTTCTCTAAGAACCCCACTCCGTAAGGGGTGGGAGCAGTCAGGATAGCCTGTTAACCAAACGCACGGGTATGCGCTGGCGGCAGGCAGTTACCCTCCGATGTTTAGGGTAACAGAGGAACCCTTGGGCTCCTCATCAGAGGGTGAAGACAGATCAGCTCTGCTCGTCGAAATGGATTGCGGCCCACTTGTCGAACAAAATAGCATGATCATGTCTTCTTTGCTTAGGCAGGTCCGCGTCACCTCTTCGATGGCGCGAGCCTGCCTCTTTGCGTCATTGGTCGCATTCGCGCGCATCATTTGATCCAGCTTCGCGCGCCTGGCCATGTCCCGATCCTTGCTGCGCTTGGCAACCCAGGCCTTCAGGAGGATGATCCCGGCACAAAAGCCGAAAAGCACAATCATGCAGACCGAAAAAGACAAGAAATCTGCTGCGGCAAAAGTTGGAAATATAGTCTTCATGGGTGTCCATCCTTTCTTTGTAAAGGAAGGATAGCTGCCTTGCCGCAGGCCATTTTGTTCGACAAGAGGGAACCCCATCCTCTCCGATTTCTCTTAATCTCTCCTTCAGGTTTGTGGAATCTCCAAATTGGGGTTCTGAGGCTATCGTATGCAAGGTTGTGCCGGACAATCCTGACGAACCGCTTCAGCGAAACCGTTTCGTCGAACAGATTGTTTTGCACAACAGCGAAACCTGCAAATTGTTTTGTACAACACAGAACAAACCTGCGCCAGCGACCTAACAATTCCCAAAATCGCTCGTAGCCAATTTGCATAGGATAGTCCAGTACCCCAATTCAGGATATACATATAGCCACATGGAGAAAAACAAAACAAAATTTAGGAGGCATTCATTATGTTTAGAGTAAGAGACCTTTCCCGCGATCAGCTTTATGAGCTGAAGCAGAGCTTCCTGTTCGACCGCATGGTCGAAAACGGCGACTGGCCGTCCTACGGCGAGCTTGCCAACGCGGATGAAACCATCAGCGACGAGGCTGTTTTTGCGGCCTATGAGGGAACCGTATTCTCGCCGGACGACTTCTGCTGTTCGGTCAGGATGTGAAGGAGGAGATAGAATATGAACATCGGAAGAAAGCTGACGATCGCCCTTGACTGGGACAATGTGCTGGCTCCCTGCACGGAGTTGGCCTGTCAGAAGATGACCCAGCGTGGAACTCCGGTCAGCGTGGAGGATGTGACCCTCTACTCGTTTGCCAACTTCCCCAAGGAGCTGGCTGACGGCCTCATGGCCATTTTCAAGGAGCCTGACTTCTTCGACTCCCAGGTCCTGTACCCGGGCGCCGCTGAGATGGTGGAGGAGCTGCTGGCAGCTGGCCACGAAGTGGTCATTGCTTCAGCGATGCCGCCTGAGCAAATGGGGATCCGCGGCAAGCAGATTTGCTCACTGCTCCCGGGCGTCAAAGAGTCCAATGTGATGCTGGGCAGCCGCAAAGACCTGCTGCATGTAGATTTTCTGTTGGATGATGCCGACTACAACATCACCAGCAGCCCGGCTAAGTACCCGGTTCTCTTTACCCGTCCTTGGAACAAGTCCATGGAGGGCTTCCTGCGGGCCGGCAGCTATGCGGAGTTCATCAAGCTGGTGGAAGCTGTTTCGCTGGCGCCTACCGCCGAGCCCATCAAACTGGGTTCGGCCGGCCACCCGGGGATGATCTGCTTAGTTGGGCCTTCGGCGTCCGGCAAGTCTTTCATCTGCGATGAGCTGGTGAAGAACCCGCTGTTTCGTAAAGTCAAGGCTCTGACGACCCGCCCACCCCGGGCTGACGGTTCTGACGCCGAGGAGTACCGGTTTGTGAGCGAGGCAGAATTCAATGCGGCCATCGACGATGGCAGCCTGGTTGAGCACACCACCTACGCCGGCCATGGCTATGCCATCGCCAAGCAGGAAATCGAGGCTATCTGGGCCGAGGGCCGCATCGCCATCAAACCTGTGGATATCCACGGTGCCATGGCCTGCAAAGCTGCCTATGGCGATCAGTGCGTAAGCGTGTTCGTGCGCCGCAGCAAGGAAGATATCGTTCTGGCACTGCTGGAGCGGGACATCTCCAATGAGGATAAGACGCGCCGGCTGATGACCCTGGACCAGGAGATGGAGAATGAGCGGTTGTGTGACTGGACTGTGTCCAATAATGGCAGCTTGGATCATGCCATTCGCCAGATCATGCGCATCGTTGGCTGAGCGAAAGAAGTGCCTGGAGGAGAAATCCTCTGGGCATTTTTTGTTGCCCTGGAACACATTTGCTCTTGCAGCTGGAACTGCGCAGGAAACGGAAATGAGGACCTTCTTTTGCCCAAAAACAAGCTCCCCCATCCTTCCGGACAGGGGAGCTTTTGCATCATTCCGCAGGTTTCTTGCTTTTGTCGTTCTTCCTGGACATCGCAGCCGTGCCGCCAATGCAGCCAATAATATAGAGTCCCATCATCACAAGGTTGGACAGATTCAGCGCAGCGACGACATCGATTGCCGCACCGGAAGCAATCGCAATGCCGATTCCAGCCAGGGCGACGGCCTCAAACACAAACGCCGCATACAGCCACAGGCACCAGCGCCGGGCCGGCGGGGCGCTCAAGAGCAGCACCAGAATGGCCAGGGCGCCCACATTAGTTTCCACCAGACCCAGGGCTGTCCGAATTACCGTCCCAACCGGGAAGCATGCCCGCACAAAGAACAGAACCACACAGGCAATGATACAAAGGAACGCGAAGATGATCTCCTTGCAGCAAAGATTCTCCAAAATTTCCTTTTTCCTACTCTTTTCCATAATCTTATTCCTCCTTATTTTTTTAGGCGACAGTGTTGTCGTCTTCTTCCAGATCCAGCTCATCCCAGATAGTATCCAGCATCCGCAGGCACTGGCTGGCCGGAGCTTTCTGCCTCTTGAGCTTCTGCCAGGACTTGCGGGCCTTTGAGTTCTCCTTCCAGGACCGGCTGTGCTGCTTCCAGCAGCAGCTGTCATCCATGTGGTTCACCTTCCGGAGCTTATCCGGGATGGTGGCCATGACTTCCAAAATCTCCTCCGCATCGGCAGGGGAGAGACCCTGCTGCGACTGCTTGTAGCCCTTGGGCCGGCGGTACATGTGCCGGAACTTAGGCTTATGGCCGGTGCTGAAACTGAGGCCGCAGACATGCTTCTCGATCTGAGCCTTCCACCGGATCAGGTAGTCCCTGATTTCCGGCAGCCAGGGACGGATATCCACCAGCCGGCCATCCTCCAGGATCATAATGGGCCTGGGATAGAGCGGGAGCCGGCTGAAGGACAGGAAGTTGCCATACAGTGCGCCCGGCGCATACTGGTCGTTGGGGTTCATCGCTAAAAGCTGGAACGCCGAGGGCGTGTACGACATGATCTGGTCCGCAGTACAGACATACACATTCAGGTCGCGCCTGATGAAGTACCGGAACAACTCCTCACGGGTCTGCATCTTGGAAACGAGCTTGCCGTTCTCGAAAATCTGGAACATAACTTTGCCTCCTTGATTGTTGTAGGGAGAGCGGATGCTCACCCCATTCCTTTGTTTTCTCCTTCACCTTTGTTTCGTCTCTAAAATTGGGGGACTAATCTGTTGTATGCAGCCAGCCTCACAGCTATTCTTGTTCAGAAAACCAGGCTCCTGAAACCCTCCTCTGAGAACTTCAGGCTGTCATTCTGAAGCATCTTCGCCAGTCTCCGGGAGACGCTGGTATATGGGTCATCGTCCCACTCCTCTTTCGGCACGCCCATTGAGAACTCATGGTCGGTGAACAGCCCTGAGGTGACGAAGATGGTCTTCTGGGAGTCTCCATCCCCAATATCCTGGACTTCAATATCCATGCGGCGAAGCGCTGCACAGATAGTTCTGGCTATATTGTCCAGGTCAGTCTCCAAATCGTCCTCACGGGTAATGTCGACCATGTAGCAGGCGCCATCCAGAATGAATACCCAGGTATCGAATAAGAAGTTCTGAGACTGGGTCTTGTTGATAACTTCTCCCTTCTCATTGCAGAGGCAGCCCTCAGTCCAGGAGAAAAGGTCAGCCATCAGGTAGACTTTAGCCTTATACCCATTCGGGAACGGAACCTCATAGCTGGCTTTACAGACTGTGGACTCTTTCTTGCCGCCTACATTGGAAAGCCAATGGTCGATTTGGGTCGCCTCCTCCACTGGGATGACCAGCTTAGCCCGATAGGTCATGTCTTTTCAGCTCCTTCCTGGACGACCTCGATGGCATAGGTGTCAAGGTCCACGCTCGGGTCCCCATTCGCAAAAGTCCAGATCCAAGTTCCGAAGAAGTCGGACGATGGCTCGTCCTGGTAGATGATATCGCCATTCTGGTCGTACAGGCGCCCGTCCGCCCAGCCGGAACCGTCAAAACAGAACCGGATCTCGGCCACATTTCCATTGAGGAAGGGAATCTCGAAGGAACGCTCGTAGTAGCTCTCCAGCTCGGCATCCTCCTCGGAGATGGACAGCTGCTTATTGATGAAGCAGGCCAGATCTCTGTCGATGAATAATTTTGCCCTATATGTCATCGCTGTACCTCCTTTTGTTTTTGCTTATCCAAAATTGAAGCATGTTTCATTGTATGCAGGTTTGAATGTGACCATTCTGGAGGAACTCTCTTGCGGCAGCCGATCCTTTTTAACGAAAAAAGCTGGCGGGAGCTGAAGTGCTGGAGATGTCTCCCAAGTACACCTCTCAGCGTTGCCCCAAGTGCGGCAGAATCCGCAAGGCAAACCGCCACCATGACACCCATGAATATGTGTGTGATGCCTGCGGCTACCGTAGCAACGATGACAGACTCGGCGCAATGAACCTCCAGTTCCTGGGCGCCCTGTATGTGTCCGGAGACGCAAACCCGAGGTTTGGTCCGAGGAAAGCAAGCTAACCAAATATTCCTGCCGGGTACATCCTGGCGGGACTAAAAAACGGGTGTTGTCAACCACCCGGTGATGTAGCCATAGGCCTGCTGTACCGCAGGTACCGCATGTAAAAGCGGCGCTTGGGAGCACTCCTTCGGGAGCGACGCAAGGACCAAATGCGATGAGCTACAAGCCCTGGAAACTATGGAGGGTTAGGGCCCTTAACAAGCCCCGTACCCTTTATGGGTCGGGGCAGTTGACTATCTGCCGTTGTTGCAAACGGCGGAGCCTTACCCCATTATTCTGATTCTCTCACTGAACTAAAGTTCGGGAGCTTCCTGTAGGGAGCCTATGTAGTCAACGGTCCTGGTTGGCAATGATTTGCTCCAATTTCGCCGCCATCCTGCGTTTTTCGTCCAAAATATGCAGGAAACCCTCATCCACCGGAATGAACTTCTTTGCGGTTGCATATATTGTGAACATGATATTTTTAGAAGGAGGTGTTCCCTTTATGACCGGTGAAAACTATGCGCTTGCCCTAGCCCTCGCAAAGAACGACAAAGACCTGCTGGAGGACATCCACGAAATCCTCATGGAGTCTGGCATCTCCGATGAGACATACGCCAAAGTCTTTGCCAGGATGTACTATGCCGAAAAGGAATCTGGAGAGCGGATCTCCTACGACCCGGCCGAGAAGGAATGGCGGCGCTCTGGCCATACGCTGTCCGACATTCGAATCGTGACCGAGCTGGGCCGCACCTGCGACCTCATCCACGCATACGCCATGGCCAGCTGGGACAACTGCGTATTCTCCGCCTGGGTGTCCAAGAAGGAAGTTCAGAAGGCAGAGGAGAAGATGTCGGCTATGGAATCTCTGACCCATGCCAAAACTATCTTCTCGCTGGCGTCCGAGCTCATGCCCTCCAGCGCCTGCAGCTCGTCCCGGGTTGACTGGACGACCGATGAGGAAGAGACGGACTGATCTCTGAGCAAAGAAAACCTCCCCGCAAGGGGAGGTTTTTTCGTCCTCTCAGAGGCTGCCAAAAAAAGACAGTCGTGCTGTGGTGGACAACAGCGCCAGAGGGGGCTCAGGGGCCCGGCTCCGGTTCGCTGCCATCGTCCCAGTTGCCCTTGGCAGCCAAAAAGTTGGACACCAGCTGCTCGCAGGTCAGGTTGCCGGGAGCCGCGTTGGTGGGCTCAGCAAAACCGGGCTCCAGCTCGAACCAGCAGTGGTCGTCCTCGGTCCAGGAGCCGAACCGTTCCTCATCCAGACCCACCTGACTGGGAATGAAATACTCGCCGTCTTCCAGACAGGAGAGGATGGTCTTCTGGTCTTCCTCAGAAAGCTCGCCGCGGATGACAGCCTTATTAAGGACCTTGTAGTTACTGGCATCGCGGTACAAATAGACGATCTTTGTGTTCATGGTGTATCTCCTTTCAATGTTTGATAACCTCCAAATTGGGATGGCTGTCCAATACTATGCGGAGATGGCAAATCTTATTCCTGGAGGGTTGGCTGCTCCATTGTTGCGTACAACAATGGGAACCGGCGGCAGGGGAGAGGACACCTCACGGACCCAACATAGGTTCCCTATAGGGAATCGGCCCGCAGCAAAAGCCTTCAGGCAAAAACAAATCCTTCTGCTACATTTCTTCCTGACTGCTCCCACCCCTTACGGAGTGGGCTTTCCCGCGGTCCATTTTGTAAAGTTAAATGGCTTCTTTACTTATATTATATGCACTTCTCCATTTTTATATTTTGTGAACCATTCTTTTTTAACAAAGAATTGCTGATAAGGCAGTTTTCTCTGCCTGGAGCTGTTGCCGCGGGCCGGCTCTGTTCCAGACCCTATGCCGTGTCCGTGAGGGTTCCCCGCTCTTAGCAACAACGCCGCAGGTCCCACTGACCACACAACTTCCCGCAGGGAAGTTGCAGGAACCCAATGTGGCGAGGGCTCATCGCAAAGCAAAGACTCCCTCGCCACATTTCTTCGCTAATAAAGATGCGACCCTCACCCGATGACCCAGAACGGCCCATTGGCCCCGGCCTTCTCCGCAGCCTCATCCACGATCAGCTGAAAATCCCAGCTGACCTCCGACCGCTTCTGGCTCGATGGGTCAGCCACAACAACCTTCCCATCTTCATCCAATCCCCGCAGGACGATGAAATGCCCACTGGCGGTGAAGTGCCCAGGCCACATCAGTACAACAACCAACTTCTTTTGTTCCAAGGCTGCCAGCACCTGGCCGGCATCCTTTGCCTGGTAGCCGGCAACATCCAGCCCCCAGGCCTGCGCCGCAGCCGGAATCAGGTCGTGCAATGCGCCTTTGCCCTTTTTCCAATATCCGTTCTCATACGCCCACTGCGCCATTTGCCCAGGGTCCATGGGACGGTCCGTCAGTGAGGACACGACCATTGCCATCGCCGTTGGCCCACAACCATGTGTTTCGATTATGTCTGTCCCAAACGGCAATTTCCCATATTGGGGATCCTTTTGGTTGTAGTATACGACCGGCACTGGCTCCTTGTCCAGCGTTGCCATCCCATATCCCACCGAATTTTCTTCCTCGGTATTCATGATCCCTTCCGTCCATGGCATGGGAGGGGACATGGGAGGAGGTTCCAGCGCCGCGGCCCCGGCTGACATGCAGAGGGTTGCCACCGATACCACGGCGATTGCCCGCCGGATTGAGTCTTTCTTCCTAATTCTAAACTTTTCCATCCAGAACCTCACTTCTCCGCCAGTATGGCCGTGACCAGCGGCTCCTTTCCATTGGCCCAGGCTGTATGGTCGACCATCATATATTCAGCAGGGAGGAGCGTCTGCGCCATTCGGAGCAGATCCTCCATGCCAATATCTCCGACAAACAGGATATTCTCCCAATGGGCCTCGCCCAGCCAAGCGAAGACGCCGCTCTCCAGCTTCTGCGCATGGAGATCAGCCATGACTTGGTTTTCCGCTGGAGGGAAGTACATGAGTTCCCGGTTCGCCAGCTCCAGCCGCAACGCCAGAGCTTTGTGGGGCAGCAGCGTCCGCCGGTACCGTTCCAGGGCGACAAGGAAGTGGCAGATAGCCCGCTCCTCGAATTCCAGTTTTCCTGGGTGTTCCAGGGCAATACTGAGGTCCCTGCGAAGGGTCGTTTTCATCCAAAATCCGCTCCTTTCCCGCGTTTTTCCAATATGATATGCGACAAGCCCTACAATTATCGGCTCGAAATATAAATCAGGCCATCTGCATATAATAATAGTGAAAAATAACTTTGAAGTTAAAGGAGTCTTTTTCATGGTAAACACGATCATCACTAAGGCAACAGGCCGCAATAAGGTCATTGATTTCCGCGATGGGCTGGTATCTGCCCATGAGGAGGACTATGCCAACCTGCATGGCGCCGGCGGCCGAAAAGGCAAGGCTCCGGTCAGCGTCATCAAGGTCTACATCTGCGACTACACAGCTGGTACCGGTGAGAGTTCCCGCACCCTGAACGCCAATATCAGCCCTGAGCTGTGCGAGCAACTGCTGGAAATCTGCAAGGGCAACATCGGCACCCAGGTCATTGACCCGAACCTGGCCGTCCTCAAGGAACAGCGAGCCGTCAATCACAAATTGTCCAAGAGTGCCGAGATGAGCTTTGGAGTCCTGAACAACATTGTCAAGCTCCTGGAGCGCATTGTCAAGTCCGATGAGGACGGCAAGGGCGTCCCTGGGCTGGCAGTCCTGGCGTCCGGCGCCAAGCAGCTGCTGACCAAGACCCGCGACCGGGCAGCCGAGGAGACGGTTCCTGTAGGGCTTGGGCCCATCATCATCCCCCGGCACATGGACTTCACCTACTCCCAGGACCGCGTCCATGCATTCGGTCAAGTGAAGGACGGCGATATGGTGCCGGTGCAGCGGCTCAACATCTTCCACCAGACCTTCCGCAGCGATGGCCAACTGGGCAACTACCCCTGGACTGTGAAGATCACCAATGCCAAGGCCCCTGTCCACTTCCAGGAGATGGGCGCCACCACCTTCTCTTCGTCCGGCATGATCGATAAGCAGGAGGCGTTCATCCAGATCTCCGACGCCGACATGTACCGCATGATGTCCCGCATCTGCCACTATATCTCCGCCTGGGAGAATACGGTGGCCGGCGAGGTCATCAAGGCTGGTCTGGCAACCCGTGAGCAGGAGCGTAAGGCCGCCTACAACGCCCCGGCTCAGGAGGGCTGAGAACCTAAAACGACTAGGCCCCGCAGCTTCGGCTGCGGGGTTTCTTGTGCCAATAGGCTTCGGGCAGTTTGCATATTATGGTCGTGATTGGGCAGCAGTCCAAAAATAATGGGCGGAACACCGCCCTAAAGCAGAAGGGAAATGATATTCATGGCTGGTATTTTCGAACGGATCGGGGACATTTTGTCCTCCAACATCAACGCTCTGCTGGACAAGGCGGAGGACCCCGGCAAGATGGTAGACCAGTATCTGCGCAAGGCCAAGGAGGACCTGGCTGATGTGCGGAAGAACACAGCTGCTGTCATGGCCGAGGAGAAACGGTGCAAGAGGCTGGTGGATGAGGCCAAGCAGGAAGTTAAGGAACTGACGGCCTACGCCGAGAAGGCTGTCCTGGCTGGTAACGACGGCGACGCCACCATCTTCCTCACCAAAAAGCAGGCGGCTGCCGGGCGGCTGGCTGACGCCGAACAGACCTACGCCACCGCCAAGGGGCACGCGGACCAGATGCGGCAGGCCCACGACAAGCTGGTGTCTGACATCTCCGCCCTGGAGGCCCGCAAGGCCATCCTGGCCGACCTGGAAGCCTGCGGTGCCCTGAAAGAGACCGAGGCCCTGACCCACGACGTGGGCTGTCTCTTATACACATCTCCGAGCCCACGAGACTGCAGCTAATCT
>ENA-OZGM01001326-OZGM01001326.1-human-gut-metagenome-genome-assembly--contig:-NODE-1326-length-9796-cov-3.041577_pt1 | contig 9796 bp, 8 predicted proteins | sample MGYA00244655_ERZ653656 | MGnify/ENA primary metagenome ERZ653656 (study PRJEB26926, sample SAMN06164991) | human gut metagenome | biome: ENVO:00009003; feature: ENVO:2100002; material: ENVO:00002003... | reverse complement strand
ACGAGATTAGCTGCAGTCTCGTGGGCTCGGAGATGTGTATAAGAGACAGCAAATACACCACCTGTCAGGGCGACGCTGTGAATATAGCGCGCGACTTTGCGGAGGGACACGACCTTGTTATCTGCTGCGGCGGAGACGGCACGCTCAACGAGACTATAAACGGACTGATGAGCGCGGGGGCAAATATTCCGATAGGCTATCTGCCGATGGGTTCGACAAACGACCTCGCGGTGACGCTCGGAATACCTACAAAACTCAACGAAGCCGCCCAGCTTATCGCTTCCGGGCACACAAACGGATACGATGTCGGCGACTACAACGGACATCAGTTTTCATATGTTGCCTGCTTCGGCCCCGGCACAAAGATATCATACAGCACCCCGCAGAAGATGAAAAATCTGCTCGGATACAGCGCATATATGATAAACGGCTTTTTCCTGCATCTTATCCCCGCTCTCGCTGATGTCAAGCCGAGACACATTAAAATAGAATATGACGGAAATGTGCTTGAGGACGATTTCTATTTCGGCTCGTTTTCAAATTCCACTTCTGTTGCGGGACTTTTCAAATTTGACAAAGATGATGTCAAGCTTGACGACGGTCAGTTTGAGCTTCTGCTCGTGCGCAAGCTCTCTAATCCGCTTGCGGCGTTCAACATGCTCCACAGAATAATGAAACGCGACTTCGACGGCGACTCTCTTATATACATAAAAGCTTCCGAAGTAAGGCTCACATTTGAAAAGCCCGAGATATGGACGCTTGACGGAGAATGCGGCGGCGAAGCAACACAGGTAGACCTCAAGGTTCTCCACCGCGCCGTGAACATATTCTCGCCCGAAAATCCGATGTTCTCGCACAGAGAAAGCAAAGAAGAAGCAACCGTATAACCGCAAAAGTTTTATCCGCAGACTAAGCTCTGCGGATATTTTTTTGTGCTTTTATATTGCTATTGATTTCTTGCGGCTAAGCTATTATAATGTTGTAGATTTTGCGGCGTATATGTGGTATTATATTTACATATATAGCGTTGCATTCAACCGCCTATCTTATCGGCGCAATCCACAGGAGGACACAGCATGAATCTTGTTCATCTGAAATACGCAGTTGAAGTGGCTGAGACCGGGTCTATAAACAAAGCTTCTGAGAAGCTCTATGTCAGCCAGCCCAACCTCAGCAGAGCGATAAAAGAGCTCGAAGCGAGCCTCGGAGTTACCATATTCGACCGAAGCGCAAAGGGAATGGTGCTGACGCCGGACGGCGAAGTTTTCGTGCGCTACGCCCGCTCGATACTCCGTCAGGTCGACGCTATCGAAGAAGTGTTCAGCAAGGGTACGACCGAGAAGAAAAAATTCTCGATATCCGTGCCGAGGGCAAGCTATGTGACCGACGCATTCGCCGAGTTTTCAAAGCTTCTCGACAAGGACACTCCGGTTGAGATATTCTACAAAGAGACTAACTCCATGCGCTCGATGAAAAACATTCTCCAGGATGAATACAAGCTCTGCATAATCCGCTACGCCGAAGGATACGACAAATATTACAAATCGACATTCGACGAAAAGGGGCTCACCTACGAGCTTATAACCGAGTTTCAATATGTTCTGCTCATGAGTAAGAACAGCACGCTCGCAGAGAAAGAGGACATTACCTTCGACGATCTTCGCGACCGCATTGAGATAGCACATGCCGATCCGTATGTGCCGTCCCTTCCGCTGTCCGAAGTCAAAAAAGAAGAGCTGCCGGACAATTCGCAAAGGCGAATATTCGTATTCGAGAGGGCGAGCCAATTCGAGCTGCTCTCGCGCAATCCCGACACTTTCATGTGGGTCTCCCCCATTCCGCATGAGCTGCTCGACAGATACGGGCTCATCCAGCGCGTCTGCCCGGAGAACACACGCAAATATAAAGATGTGTTGGTTCACCGCAAGGATTATGAGCTGACCGAGCTTGACAACATGTTTATAGAGCAGCTTGTCAAAGCGAAGCGAAAGACTTTCGGATAAAGGAGAAAATATAAAATGAAATGGTTTATAGCATCCGACATTCACGGCAGCGCGTACTACTGCCGAAAGATGCTTGAAAGATACAAAGCCGAGAACGCCGACCGCATGCTTCTGCTCGGCGATATACTCTATCACGGCCCGCGAAACGACCTGCCGGAGGGCTACGCTCCCAAAGAGGTCATCGAAATGCTCAACGCGATGAAAGATGAGATTCTCTGCGTGCGCGGAAACTGCGAAGCTGAAGTCGATCAGATGGTGCTGAAATTCCCGGTTCTCGCCGACTACGCGATAATAGACCTAGGGAACAGCATTATTTACGCGACGCACGGACATATATACAATGAAAACAATCTTCCGCCTATGAAAAAAGGTGACATTCTTCTGCATGGACACACGCATGTTCCGAAGTGCGTTGAGCATGAAGATTATACATATATGAATCCCGGTTCGGTTTCGATACCGAAAGAGAACAGCCATCACGGCTACATGACGCTCGAAAACAAAAAATTTGTCTGGAAAGATCTCGACGGAAACGCAAAAAAAGAGTTCGTTTCAGGTTAATAACACCATAAAAAAACTGAATATCCCCCACTATCTGTAAACTATGCCAAATAAAGGTAAAGGTATATCGATATCAATAATATCGATATATAAAAGTCGTAATTCCCTTTTGCCCCGTTATGCGATAGAATAGTATTGGTCAGAAGTCAGACTACTACTTTTCGGGAGGTGCAGCATGAAAACTACGGACGTGTCCAGAGCTGCTCTGGGGCGCATCCCTGTTTATCTCAAATTTATTGAGAGTCTGCCGCAAGATGTCGAAACGGTCTCGGCGACAACGATAGCAAAGGCATTGGGCTTCGGCGAAGTTCAGGTTCGAAAGGATCTCGGAGCGATATGCGGCTCCGGCAAGCCGAGGATAGGTTACACCGTATCCGACCTCAAAGCGAGCCTTGAATGTCTTATCGACAGCCGCAACGGCAAAACGGTGATAGTCGGCGCGGGAAAGCTCGGAAGGGCGCTGCTCGACTACGGCGGATTTTCCGACTACGGGCTCGACATTCTCGCGGCGTTCGATACGGATGTTTCGCAGAATAACGCAAGCGGAAAACCTATACTGCCGATTGACGGACTGCACGATTTCTGCAAAGAAAACAATGTCAGCATCGGAGTCATTGCCGTGCCGGCAACAGCGGCGCAGGAAGTATGCGACAAACTCTGTCAAAGCGGCATAAAAGCCATAATGAGCTTTGCGCCGTGCAAACTCACAGCACCCGAGGGTGTAGCGATCCAATACGAAAACATGGCTCTCTCGCTCGCACACCTGAAAACACAGATAAAACAGTAAACCGTTTAGGGGGATAAAAATCATGAACAACGAAAGAAAAATCATCGACAGCGTTGAAACACTCGAATCAGCTCTTGCTTCGCTCAAAGAAGCGGAGAAGAAGTTTTCGACTTACACCCAGGAGCAGGTAGACAAAATTTTCCTCGCCGCCGCTTCCGCCGCAAATAAAGCGAGAATACCGCTTGCAAAGATGGCGGTCGAAGAGACAGGCATGGGCGTTGTTGAAGATAAGGTCATAAAGAACAACTACGCGGCAGAATATATTTACAATGCCTACAAAAACACAAAAACCTGTGGTATAATTGAAGAGGACAAGGCATACGGCATAAAGAAGATTGCCGAACCCGTCGGCGTTATCGCGGCGGTCATACCCACGACGAACCCAACCTCCACCGCTATATTCAAGTGCCTGCTTGCCCTCAAGACCAGAAACGCTATTATCATCAGCCCCCATCCCCGCGCCAAGAAATCAACCGCGGCGGCCGCAAAGGTAGTTCTCGATGCGGCAGTCAAGGCAGGTGCGCCCGAGGGCATCATTGAGTGGATCGACACTCCGAGCCTTGAGATGACGAATCTCGTCATGAAAGAGGCAGACATAATCCTCGCCACCGGCGGTCCCGGAATGGTCAAGGCGGCATATTCCTCCGGCAAGCCCGCAGTCGGCGTCGGCGCCGGCAACACGCCCGCTATAATCGACGACACCGCTGATATTGTCCTCGCTGTCAACTCGATAATCCACTCCAAGACATTCGACAACGGCATGATCTGCGCATCCGAGCAGTCCGTTATAGTTCATCAGAATGTCTATGACGCAGTCAAGACAGAGTTTGCGGCTCGCGGATGCTACTTCCTTGACCCCGAGGAGACCGAGAAAGTCAGAAAGACCATTCTTATAAACGGCGCGCTCAACGCCAAGATAGTCGGTCAGTCGGCTTTCAGAATCGCAGAGCTTGCGGGAGTAACCGTTCCCGAGGGCACAAAGATACTTATCGGCGAAGTCGAGAGCGTTGACCTCTCCGAGGAGTTCGCTCACGAGAAGCTCTCCCCCGTGCTTGCAATGTACAAGGCGGCGGACATTCACGACGCATTCAACAAGGCTGAACAGCTTATTGCAGACGGCGGCTACGGCCACACGTCTTCGATATATCTCAATGAAATAACCGAGCATGAGAAGCTCGACGAGTTCTCAGCGCGCATGAAGAGCCGTATTCTCGTCAACACCCCCTCATCCCACGGCGGCATCGGCGATCTTTACAACTTCAAGCTCGCGCCCTCGCTCACCCTCGGCTGCGGCTCATGGGGCGGCAACAGCGTCAGCGAGAACGTTGGTGTCAAGCATCTTATCAACATCAAGACTGTGGCTGAGAGGAGAGAGAATATGCTTTGGTTCAGAGCACCTGAGAAGGTCTACATCAAGAAGGGCTGCCTGCCCATCGCGCTCGACGAGCTCAAGAACATCATGGGCAAGAAGAGAGCGTTTATAGTCACCGATAACTTCCTTTACAAAAACGGCTACACCAAGCCGATAACCGATAAGCTCGACGAGATGGGCATTGTCCACGCGACTTTCGGCGACGTTGCTCCCGACCCGACGCTCCAGTGTGCCGAAAAGGGCGTTGAGCAGATGAGAGCTTTTGAGCCCGACACAATAATCGCTCTCGGCGGCGGCTCCGCGATGGACGCGGCGAAAATCATGTGGGTTCTCTATGAGCACCCCGAAGCGGACTTCATGGACATGGCTATGCGCTTTATTGATATCCGCAAGCGTGTCTACACCTTCCCGAAGATGGGCGAAAAGGCATATTTCATCGCCATCCCGACCTCGGCAGGTACCGGCAGTGAGGTAACTCCGTTCGCCGTTATCACCGACGAGACCACCGGCATCAAGTATCCCCTTGCCGACTATCAGCTCATGCCCAACATGGCAATAGTTGACACGGATTTCCATATGAGCGCACCCAGAGGACTGACCGCCGCTTCCGGTATAGACGCAGTCACCCACGCGCTCGAAGCTTACGCTTCCGTCATGGCTACCGACTACACCGACGGACTCGCAAAGCAGGCGCTCAAGGTCATATTCGACTATCTGCCACGCGCATACGAGAACGGTCAGACGGATGTCGAAGCCCGCGAGAAGATGGCGAACGCCGCAACAATGGCAGGTATGGCTTTTGCGAACGCTTTCCTCGGCGTCTGCCACTCCATGGCGCATAAGCTCGGCGCTTATCACCACCTCCCCCACGGCGTTGCAAACGCGCTGATGATTGAAGAGGTTCTCCGCTTCAACGCGGCGGAAGCTCCCGCCAAGATGGGCACTTTCCCGCAGTACGACCATCCGCACACCCTTGCCCGCTACGCAGAGGTTGCCGACAGCCTCGGACTCGGCGGCAAGAACGACAAGGAGAAGCTTGAGAATCTTATAAAAGCTATCAACGAGCTCAAGGAGCGCGTCGGAATAAAGAAGACAATCAAAGACTACGGCATTGACGAGAAATACTTCCTCGACACTCTCGACGAGATGACCGAGAACGCATTCGACGATCAGTGCACCGGTGCAAACCCGAGATACCCGCTCATGAGCGAGATAAAGCAGATGTATCTCAACGCATACTACGGCAAGAAGCACTTTGAAGAGAAGCCCATGCCGACCGAGGCAGACATCGCCGAGGGCGACAGCGCCCACAACTTCAAGCAGGCTTACCGCAGAGCGGAGAACGGCAAGAACAAGGCATAAGGAGGGTTCACAATGAATCTTGACAGAATCATAGCAGTAAGGAACAACAAGACAGTCTACCGCGACGGAGACCGCTGCCTCAAGGTTTTCAACGAAGGCTATTCCAAAGCCGACGTGCTCAACGAGGCGCTCAACCAGGCACGTATTGAAGAGACCGGACTCAATATTCCGAGAGTTCTCGAGGTTACGGTCATCGACGGCAAATGGACAATAGTGTCCGACTATATCAAGGGCAAGACGCTTGCGCAGCTGATGCAGGAGAATCCCGAGAAGAAGGACGAATATCTCAATCTTTTCGTCGACCTTCAGCTCGAGATGCACTCAAAGACCTGCCCACTGCTCAACAAACTAAAGGACAAGATGAACAGAAAGATCTGCCAGACCGATCTTTCCGCAACGGTCAGATATGACCTGCACACCCGCCTTGAGTCGATGCCCAAGCACAACAAGGTCTGCCACGGCGACTTCAACCCCTCGAACGTTATAATCACCGACGACGGCACGCCTTATATCATCGACTGGTCGCACGCCACCCAGGGCAATGCCTCAGCCGACGCCGCGCGCACATATCTCCTCTTCTGGCTCAACGGAGATATCGACGCCGCGAAGAAGTATCTGAATCTTTTCTGCGAGAAGAGCGACACCGCGATACAGTATGTCCAGAAATGGATGCCCATCGTTGCCGCATCACAGACGGTCAAGGGCAACGCTGCGGAGCGCGAATTCCTTCACTCGTGGATCGATGTTGTTGATTACTCGTGAAAGAGGTGAAATGAATGAAAATAACCGTTTGCATCGGTTCCTCCTGCCACATCAAGGGATCGCGCCAGGTAGTTGAGCAGCTCCAGTACCTTATAAGAGAAAACAATCTTGACGACAAGGTAGAGCTCTCCGGCACCTTCTGCATGGGCAAATGCCAGCAGGGCGTGTGCGTCACGGTTGACGACAAGTTCTTCTCCGTGAAGCCCGATACAGTCAAAGACTTCTTCAGCGAAAACGTTCTTGCAAAGGTCTGAAACATATGATAATCCAGATTTGCGTAGGCTCTGCCTGCCACCTCAAGGGTTCGGAAAAGATCGTCGGGCTGTTTGAGGACGCTCTGAAAAAATATGACCTCGAAAACGATGTTACACTTGCCGGCAGGTGCAACCGCGAGGGCGTGACTATATCGGTCGACGACGATGTCTACACCGGAATAACGCCGGAGGGGTTCAACTACTTCTTTGAGGAGAAGGTACTAAAACGGATAAGGGAAGAGAGGGTGTAACGGCATGGATTGCCTGACTCTTAAAAAATCCAACTGTAAAAACTGCTATAAATGTATCCGCCATTGCCCGGTGAAGTCTATACGCTTCTCGGGCAATCAGGCATATATTATCGGCAACGAATGTATCCTCTGCGGTCAGTGCTTTGTCGTATGTCCGCAGGATGCAAAGCAGATAGTTGACGAGACCGAAAAAGTAAAAGTCCTGCTCCAGAGCAGCGACCCGGTCATTGTCAGCCTCGCTCCGTCTTTCATTGCAAACTATGAGGGCGTGGGCATAAACGCGATGCGCGAAGCGCTCAAGAAGCTCGGCTTTTTCGACGCCGAGGAGACCGCTGTCGGCGCAACAATAGTCAAGACAGAATATGAGCATATGATCGACAGCGATACGAGAGATATCATCATCTCCTCCTGCTGCCACTCTATTAACCTGCTCATTCAAAAATATTTTCCTGCGGAGCTGCCGTTTCTTGCAAACGTGCTCTCTCCCATGCAGGCTCACTGCAAGGATATAAAGCGCAGATATCCGAACGCAAAGACTGTTTTCATCGGTCCCTGCGTTGCGAAAAAAGACGAGGCGCAGTACTACGAAGGCATAGTTGACGCCGTTTTGACATTCGACGAGCTGACAAGCTGGTTCAAGTCGGCGGGCATTGAGCTTGCCCGTGAGACGGACTCGGACGAGCACAGCCGCGCGCGCTTCTTCCCTACGACCGGCGGCATACTCAAGACCATGGCGCAGGACAACCCGAAATACACCTACATGGCGATTGACGGCGTTGAAAACTGCATGGCGGCACTCAAGGACATTGAAAACGGCAAGATACATAACTGCTTTATCGAGATGTCCGCCTGCTCCGGCAGCTGCATCGGCGGTCCGGTAATGGAAAAATTCCACCGCGCGCCCGTAAAAGACTACATGGCTGTGGCGCAATTCGCCGGCGACAAGGATTTTGAAGTTGACCAGCCGGACAGCTACGAGCTTCAGAAGAACTTCACCGTCATCGAGCGCAGACTCCAGCCCCCGTCGGAGGCAGAGATAACCGAGATTCTTCACCGCATGGGCAAGACCAAGCCCTCGGATGAGCTCAACTGCGGCTCCTGCGGATACAACACCTGCCGCGAAAAAGCTATCGCCATATATCACGGCAAGGCGGAGATATCGATGTGTCTGCCCTATCTTAAAGACAAGGCGGAGAGCTTCTCGGACAACATCGTGCGCAACACGCCCAACGGACTTATCCTGCTCAACGAAAAGCTCGAGGTTCAGCAGATAAACAAGGCTGCGCTCAAGATAATGAATCTTCGCTCCCCCTCTGACATTCTCGGAGACGGCGTTGTGCGCGTACTCGATCCCAAGGATTTCTTAAACGTTCTTCAAACAGGCAGAAATATGCACGACAAGCGCATGTATCTCGCCGAATACGACAAGTATGTTGAGGAGACTATAATATACGATAAGGAATACCGCCTGCTCATATGCATCATGCGTGATGTTACGCAGGAGGAGACTGTGCGCGAACAGAAAGAAAACATCAGCCGCCAGACGGTTGAAATAGCCGACAAGGTCGTTGACAAGCAGATGCGTATCGTTCAGGAGATTGCGTCCCTGCTCGGCGAGACCGCGGCGGAAACCAAGATAGCGCTATCCAAGCTCAAGGAGTCGATCAGCAATGAATAACCTCTGCGCCGAGATAGGCTGGAAGAGTATAAACCACGAGGGCGAACAGCTCTGCGGCGATCACGTTGACATAATTGAACAGGACGAAAATTCAACCGTCATCGTGCTCGCGGACGGGCTCGGAAGCGGCGTCAAGGCCAGCATTCTCTCCACCCTCACCTCAAAAATAATATCAACGATGATGGCTGAAGGTCTGCCGCTCGAAGAGTGCGTGGCGACCATAGCCGCCACCCTGCCGATATGCTCGGTGCGCGGAGTCGCATATTCGACCTTCACCATCATACATCTTATAAACAACGAGACCGCTGAGATAATCCAATACGACAATCCGCATGTTATAATGATACGCGACTGCGAGCCGTTTAAATATACAGAGACGGAGCTGAACATCGGCGGAAAGAACATTTTCAAGTCGCAGATAAAGCTTCAGGAGGGCGATGTTTTCGTCGCGATGAGTGACGGATGCCCGCACGCGGGAATCGGAACGGCTTTCAACTTCGGCTGGAAGCGCGACGATATCGCGGACTTCATGTCCGGGCTTGTGCCTGTCGGCTACACAGCGAAAACGCTTTCGACGATGCTCGTTGACGAGTGCGACAAGCTCTACGGCGGTCATCCAGGAGACGATGCGACTGCTTGCGTTGTCAAGATACGCAAGCGCGAACCGATGAATCTTCTCTTCGGCCCGCCGCGCAATCCCGACGACTGCGACCGAATGATGTCGCTCTTCTTCTCGAAAGAGGGCAAGCACATCATCTGCGGCGGC
>ENA-OZGM01001310-OZGM01001310.1-human-gut-metagenome-genome-assembly--contig:-NODE-1310-length-9823-cov-4.407965_pt1 | contig 9823 bp, 2 predicted proteins | sample MGYA00244655_ERZ653656 | MGnify/ENA primary metagenome ERZ653656 (study PRJEB26926, sample SAMN06164991) | human gut metagenome | biome: ENVO:00009003; feature: ENVO:2100002; material: ENVO:00002003... | reverse complement strand
GCTGCAGTCTCGTGGGCTCGGAGATGTGTATAAGAGACAGGATAAATTTAATGACCTTCTGGATTCAGAAAAAGATGCCTATGATTATGCAAATAATATTTCTGAGAAGACAAAGACTCTCTCAGATCTTCGTAAACAGTTGGTTGCTATTTCTGGCGATACATCAGAGGAGACTAGAGCAAAAGCCCAGGAGCTTAACCAGTCTCTCAAGGATGCAGAAAAGGATCTCAAAGATACACAGTATGATAAGCTTATATCTTCAACGAAGGATATGCTCTCTGACTTCCAGACTGATTTGGATGACAGTATTCAGGATGTAATCAAGAATCTGGACGACAATTTCAGCCAGCTCATAAATAACATAGATAGTCATTGGAACAATGAGACAATTACAAGTCTCATGGAAAAGATACAGTATGTCGCAACCGATTCATTCAACAATGTATCTGCTGATGGAAAAATATCTGAGAGCACTGGTAATGTTGTAAGTGATATTCAGAGTTTTATGGAGAGGGCTTGGGCTAAATACGATCGTGACGCTGAAACTACACAGCAGGACAAGATAGATGAAGCGACAAAAGAAAAAGTTAAGAATAATATTCTGAACAATTCTAATAGCGGATCATCTTCTGGATCTTCTACAGATGTGAAAATTGATGCCAATAAATTGATTAGTCGAATTGATAATCCAACCAATAAGATTTCTCCTGCATACAATAATACCACAACCAATACAAACAGCACAGCTCCTGTCGGTAAAGTATTATCAACTTCACAGAAAAAGTGGGTTAATGACTTCTTGAAGAAGAACATTGTTGTTGCTCAACAGGATGTTAGCAAGTATGGTAATCTGAATAAGGTACTCTACCGCAATTGGGGTAAGAAGATTCTTCCTACATCTAAGTGGACGGAGTTAGCCAAGAAGATTGGATTTAGTAACTTCTCATCTGCTACAAATTCTGCTTTTTATCAGACACTTCACAGGTCAGGTATTAAGGGATTCAAGAAGGGTTCTGACGGTATTCCTTATGACATGATTGCCAACTTGGGTGAAAATGGTACAGAGTTACAGTATGATATATCGAAAGGTGTACTGAAGTCTGTTGGACAAGGTGATATGATATTCACTGCTGAACAGGCTAAAACTCTGATGGAATTTGCCAAAAATCCTATGGCATATAAGAATATGTATACTGGTACAGCGTTCAGTATGCCGAGTGTACCTGTAAATAATAAGGTGGATAATGATGTGAATATCTCTATTGGTGATATTAAGCTTGAGGGTGTTCAAGATCCAAAACAGCTTGCTAATGGAATAAAAGATGTCATTAAAAACAATACAGGTGGAGTTCGTAGTATGATTAAGGAAGATACCATTGGCAGTCTCAGTAAGGGATATAACTCTCAGAGCGTGAAGAGATGGTAATTGGATAGAACGGAATAACTATAAAGATATGGAGAGATTTTTGAAACTGTTTCAGGTCTCTCCTATTTCTTTGGTCTAAAATGACGAAAATTAACTAAAAATGAGGTGATAACATGACAATCAAGCGATTCTTACAACAGAAGTATGTTGAGGATTTACGAGCCGAGAATGCTGAATTAAGGCAATATATCAAGGATAATAATGTAGATGTTCTCGTTGCAAATATAGAAGAAACAATCAGAACTCGTGAAGAATTGGAACAGACTATCTCTGAGGTAAATGAAATCAAAGGGCAGTATAGAAAACTTCTCAATGATTTACTCAAGGATAAATATGAATTACAAAGACAAATGTTAGAAGTCAAGAAACAAATTTAAAAAATATATAAGGAGGCATTTTGTAAATGGCGAAAATATTATTTAATAGCCAAGGTTTGATAGAGACTCCTACTCTCCTATTACAGCACAAAAATTTTGAAACGATTGGTAATGGAGGGGTTACTAATGTCTCTGGTTTAACATACAAGAGTAATTTTAATGATGCAAACGAAGTATCATTTAAAATACATAAGTTTAATAATGAAAAGAAACATCCGCTATGGGACTCTATGGTGGATTTTAAGATTATATACATTCCTCAGTTACACGAAAGATTTGAAATATCAGTAACAACAAGTGAGGAAGATCCTAATGACGTATCTAAGTCAATAACTGGTACATCATTATGTGAAGCAGAATTGTCTCAGATCACACTCAGAAATGTGCAGATAAATACAGAAACAGATATGACAAATCTTCTGTATGATGAGAATTTTCCAACAATCCTTTATCGTGATCCAGAGGAATATGATTCAGCAGAAAATCAAAAAATATGGACAAAATCAAAGTATGACTATCTCAAAGATAAAACAGCTTATCCAACAGAGGAGTCAGTTATTGTAAGAAAGAAATCAATTCTCAAACATGCTTCACTCTTACATCGTGTTCTCGAAAAAGCTCCGCACTATTCAATCTCATATGTTGCAGATACATTGAAGAAGTTGAAAACTGTACATGAATTTACATTTGATGGAACAGATATTCTCTCTGCTCTGAAAGATACAATTGCAGATGATTTTCACTGTGCCTTCATGTTTAATTCTGAAAATAGAACCATCTCTGTGTTAGATCTCTATTCAACATGTAATAATTGTGGTTATAGGGGAGACTATATGGATGAGTGTCCTGAATGTGGTTCTAATAATATAACAAATAAATATGGTGAAGATACCAATATCCTCATCAATAGCACTAATCTTACAACTCAGATTACACTTGATTCTAACAGTGATTCATTGAAAAACTGTTTCTATATTACAGGTGCAGATGATGCGATAAATGCTGCCATTGCTAATGTAAATCCTAATGGCACACAGTATATTTATTATTTCTCAAATGAAACTTTAGCTGATATGCCAACAGAGCTACAGAGTAAACTTAGGAGTTATAATACTTTATATGACGAAATCAATACAACAAGAGAATATAATTTTAAGGCAGATAGAGTGGCTGAATACAACAAGGTCATAAATTATATCAACACTAAATTCGCATCTATGTCAAAAGATGATCAGGATAAGATCGAATATCCTACTCTCACATCTCCTCTTGTTGGTTATCCAGCACTCACTTCTGCATGGTATTCTGCTATGGATGTATACTATTTCCTGAACGATTCCATGATGCCAGTAATTGATGTTGATGGTATGGGACTAGATGATAGTATTACGTCTATTCAGGACGGACTGAAAGATCTTGGTGGTATTGCTGTTACAGGAATCAAGACTATCACTCAGAGCGCAGTTAAGGGTTCTGTAGAATCATTGGTCAAAACATTCTTCTCAGCATCTTATTATGATATGAATATAACAGATAGCTCGCTGTCTGATTATGATTCTTCAACAGACAAGAGAACATGGTCTGGTACTATCATCCTTACAAGTCATTCACAAATGGACGAGAACAATCAGTATCTTACCAAATCAGTCAAGATTACAATTGATGTAATTGAGTCCACAGAGAAATATATTGAACAGAAAATTACACGTATGACTAATCGTGCCGATGAAATCAAGGATAAGCAGATTACAAGTATTAAACTTGCAGAGGATAAGTTTAAGGAACAACTTGGTTACTATTCTCTTGTCGAGTTAAATAATCTCAAGAAGGAATTTGAGGCTTGCAGAGATATCGCAGTTGATGGATTTACAGATGAGAGTGTTGATGTTCAGTATAATAATAGTGAACTCAAGGATAAATATGTGAATTTCTATAGTGGCAGAATTGTTGATATTCAGGATGAAATCAAAACTAGAGAAAGCCAGATCGAAGCAGTTAATGCTGTATACAATACAGAAAAGTCAACAGGTGAGATACAAGATATTGTCAATTCAGTTAAAGCAGAACTTGACCTAGAAAATTATCTTGGTGAAGATCTTTACATGTTATGGTATTCATACAGGCGTGAGGATGATTATAGCAATGATAACTATTCTTCTACTGGGCTTGACGACGTGACTCTTATAAAAAGAGCAACTGAGTTAGTTGAAGCTGCGCAGAAAGAGTTGTACAAAGCTGGTAATCTTCAATATAGTCTTAGTGCTACAATGGGCAATCTTCTTGCACTTGATGAATTTAAACCAATCAAGGACAAATTTGAAGTTGGTAACTTTATCAAGGTCGGAATAGATGATAAGGTATATTCTCTCAGATTGATGTCGTATGAGACGGATTTTGATTCTATTCAGGATATGCCTGTAGAGTTTTCAACTGTTGAAAAGGTGCACACAGGATATTCTGATGTGCAGTCGGTGCTTGATGCAAGTAGGTCTATGGCTACATCATACTCTTCCGTTAAGGATCAAGTTGACAAATCAAAGAAAACTACTGATACAGTTAATGATTGGTCAGATAATGGAATTAATGGCAATAATACGCAGTTTGTAAACAGTTCAGAACAAACTATCCTTATCAATAAGAATGGTATCCTTGGTCGTAGTTATGATGACCAACTTGATGAGTTTTCATTGAAACAATTTAAACTTGTCAACAACGGAATGTATTTTACAAAGGATGGTTGGCAATCAATTGAGACGGGTATTGGTAAATTTACATACAGGGATATCAATGGTAATCTTGTTGAAGACTACGGCATCATTGCTAAGACTGTAGTTGGTAATCTTATAATAGGTAAAGAACTCCAAATCTACAATGAAGATAAATCTATTGTTATAGACGAAAATGGTCTTACAATTGATGGTGGATATCTGAAGATTAAAGGCACAGAAGTCGGCTCTGATGGAAAGACTATCTCTGAGGTTATTATTGACCTTGATACAGCTCAAAAGTTAGTAGCACTTGCTCAACAAGCAGCCGATAAAGCACAAGAATCGGCTAACCAAGCCCAAGCATCTGCTAACAATGCTCAGAAAACAGCAGATGAAGTAAAGACTGTTACAGATAATCTTGTAACTGAAACGAATGAAATCCGTGAACTTGCCGAAAAAGGTGTGGATCATGTAACAACCTATTTCTATCAATCTGATTCTGCTACAGAGTTAGTTGGTGGCGAATGGACAACAAATAGTGTTACATGGATAAGCGGAAAATATGTGTGGCAGAAAGTCATTACATATTACAAAGATGGAACAGATAATTCTCAAACAGCAAAAGCTATTTGTATCTCAGGTGCTAATGGTCAAGATGGTAAGCCAGGTGAAAATGGTGTAAAGGGTAAGGGTGTAAAATCTATTACTCCTCAGTATGCCATTTCTGATAGCAACGTTTTACAACCAAATGAAGGCTGGTCGGATAAAGAACCAGCTTGGTCAGAGGGAAAATATATATGGACAAGAACACTCGTTGTTTATGACGACAATACACAAGAAACAACTACTCCTATCGTGTCTAATGGATTAAATAGTGCTCTATCTATTTCTACTGCCGCAAGAAAACAGGCTGATTCAGCTAAATCTACAGCAGATAGTGCAAACACGACTGCAAGTGCAGCCAAATCGACTGCCGATAGTGCATCTCAGACAGCTAATAAAGCAAGTGAGAATGCAACAAGTGCAGTAAACAAAGCAAATACTGCCAATACAAATGCATCCAATGCATTGAATGCAGCCAACTCTGCTGACCAGACTGCACAGGATGCTTCTACAAAAGCTGACGCTGCCACAAAGATTGCCAATTCAGCAAGTGAAAAAGCCGATAGTGCCAATGCAAATGCTTCTTCTGCTGTTGATATCTCTAACAGTGCCAAAGGCATTGCAAATAGTGCTAAGTCTGTTGCCGATACAGCCAAGGGATTAGTAGATGATGTAAAGACGGATTTATCAACTAATTACTCAACTACGGAAATTATAAATGATAAAATCGACAAAAAAGCAGAAACAATCACTACATCTATTACTAAAACTGTTTCAGAAACTTATGAGACAAAATCTGATAGTTCGCAGAAGCTTACAGATGCAAAATCTTATGCTGATGGTGTAGGTAGTAATACTCTCTCATCTGCAAATGAGACAGCTAAAGGATATGCTGATAAAGCAGAGAGCAATGCAAATACAAATACGGCAAATCAGCTTAAATCTTATGCTAAAACAACCGATATGAAGGTTGAGATTGAAAAGAGTGCCAACGGAATTAAACAGACTGTTGCTGAAACTTATGTTAGTAATGCTACTTATGAAACAGATTTGAGCAATATCCAAGGTCAAATAGATGGAAATATACAGACATGGAGTGGTACAGATGTGCCTACATTGAAGAATGAACCTGCAAGTACATGGTCTGATGACGAGAAAGTCACCCACATCGGAGATATATATTATGATGATAATAATCATGCATATAGATTCAGAGTTGATAATGGAGTGTATTCATGGCAGATTCTTACAGATACAGATGTAACAAAGGCATTGTCTGATTCTGCTGATGCCATATCGAAAGCAAATGCCACAGAGAAGAAATTACTAACAGATTACAAAACATGGTCTGATACAAGTTCAGAGATTGAGCAGACAAAAAATGGTATTTTACAGACGGTAAAAGATACCTATGCTGAATCTGCTACTGTCACAGATTTAAGCAATAATCTCAAGACAAACTATTCAACTACAAAAGATATGAATAGTGCTATTAAAGAAAAGGCTGATGAGATTACTCTTGCTGTTTCAGAAACATATTCGACAAAGAAAACTGTCGAGGAAAATCTAGCAACCTCTAAGAGTTATGCGGATGGAGTTGGTTCTAAGACACTTGAATCAGCTAAATCTGATGCTACTTCCAAAGCAAATCAAGCTAAGTCTGATGCTATTGCTGATACAGATAAAAAATTGACATCATACTCAACTACTGAGCAGATGAAGTCTGCTATAAAAGAAAGTGCCGATAAAATTTCATTAGATGTATCAAAGACTTATTCAACAAAAGAAGAAGTTTCTAATATTCAGGTTGGTGGGAGAAACTTAATAGCGATTTCTACTTCCATAGATAATAAACGAATCGTAGAGAACTATAATTACGATAATCTATATGCCGATACAGGTTTCCGCACTTCTGCTTTAATATCGTGTAAAGAAGGTGATTCTTTTACATTGTCTTCTTTTGCTGAAGGGTTTTTGTCTTTCGGTTGGATCAACTCTAATAAAAATGTATTTAGTCGTCCAACTGGTTATTATACTGTAACTTCAAAATATTCAAAGACTTTTATTGCTCCATCAGGCACTGCATATTGTGCGGTATCATGGTCAAAAAATAATTTGGATCATAATCTCAAACTTGAAAAAGGCAACAAGGCAACCGATTGGACACCAGCTCCTGAAGATGTGGATTCTGATATCTCAACTGCAAAAGATGAGGCTGTTGCTTCTGCCAACAAAACTTTAACTGAGGAAATTACAAAAGTTAATTCGAATATAACGTCAACCGCTGAATCTATCACATCAACAGTCAAAAAGACATATGAAACAATAGACAATGTTAACAAGGTGAGAACTTCTGTTACAGAAGCCGAAACAAAGGCGCAACAGTCTCTCGATCAATTCTTATGGCTCGTAAAATCAGGTTCATCTTCTACTTCTCTTACTCTTACAGATTCTGCTGTTGCAGCAATCACAAAGCAGTTCACGATTAAATCTCCTGATGGTTCAGCAACGATTATTGAAGGTGGAAAACTTAAAACAGATGCATTGAAGTCAAACAATTATGTTGCTGGTAACGATGGAACATATAGTGCATTTGGTACGTTTCTTGACTTGTCTAATGGAGAAATTCACACACCTGGATTCTATTTAGATTCAGTTGGTAATGCCTTTTATCAAGGTACGGTAAATGCTGATGCAGGTTACTTTGGAGATGCCAATAATAACTGGTATATTGGCTCTGCTGAGTTTGATAATATCAGAAACAAAGATGATGCGCTTGTGAATGGTGTAGAATATAGTGCATTAATTTCTAAGGGCAACGCTGCTCTTACGGCTGGTCATTGGTATCTCATGTCACAAGATGGTAGTCTTGGTATTCAATCGGGATGGACAACTATCAATGGTGGTAACTATGTCTTAGATAAAGAAACACAGAAATACTATGATATGGGTATGGTTGAACCTATCTTCGGTTCTAAGAATGAATGGGACAATAAATTCTTGTATATTCGTAGAGTAAAAAATCCGTCTTCTTCTCAGTCTACTTGGGAATATCTATTTAAGGTAGATAAAGATGGTACTATTTATGAAAACGGAACAAAGCTTTCAGATAAATATGCTCGTAAGGATGCTGTAGGTAGTACATATCTTCCACTTACAGGAGGTACAGTCACAGGTAATTTAACTGTTAATGGTACTCTCACTGCTACAGCAAGTAAGGCTAATCAGCTTACTCATACATTGAGTGTTAATGGAAAGTCGTGGAATGGCTCGGCTGATTTGACAATTGGAACTATTGGTGTTGCTTATGGCGGTACGGGCAAATCATCTTGGACTGCTAACGGTATTATATATGCAAGTGCAAGCGGTACATTGTCGCAGTTATCTCTTGGAACTGCTGGTTATATATTACAGAGTGGAGGTACTTCTGCTCCATCATGGGTTAATCCGTCTACTCTTAATGTAGCAAGCGCAACAAAAGCAACTCAGGATGGGAATGGCAATACAATTTCAGACACATACCTTAGAAAAGATTTTGACTCGGTTAGTCAGAACGTGTCATTTAGTGGTTCAGTAGACATTGATGATCTTACAGCAGGAACACTTCTTGTCAGTGGCGTTGCTAGGTTTGCTAATGGGTTGATTGGTAGTCTCAATGGTAACGCTTCTACCGCTACAAAATTAGCAACTGCAAGGAAGATAGGAAATGCAAGTTTCGATGGGAGTGCTGATATTACTTTGGCTCAGATTGGAGCTTCAGCAGTTGGTCATATACATGATTATTTACCTTTGAGTGGTGGAGTTATTACAGGTGATTTAGTCATTAATGGGTATCTTCTTGGAGAAGCCAAATCTACAGGAGCTACTAATCATGCCATATTGCTTGGACACGCAAATCAGAATTATATGAACTTCTACGAGACGGGTGGATTATTCCAATTCTATAAAAGTACAAGTGGTAAAAATACACTTCTTGGTAAGATAACATCTAATGGTTGGGAAGGTAATGTAGTTGGTAATGTAACTGGTAATGCTTCAACTGCCACTTCGACAGGTAAATTTACGACAGCTCGGAATATTACGATCGGCTCGGCTAAAAAGTCGTTTGATGGTACATCAGATATATCATTTTCTCTCTCTGATATTGGAGCGTCTTCATCAGGTCATACACATAATTACGCTTCAAAAGTCACTCTTGCTGGTACAGATTATTCATGTGTAAGCAATGCAATTACCATTACAAAGGCTAATCTTCAAACTGCAATAGGTTCAACTGGTCTTGGTCTTATGACCGAAAAGGAACGTAGTAAACTGGATTCTATCAAGGTTTCTAGCGGTGGTACAATCGACTTCTCAGGTGTAACTGCAAGTGGTGCATTAGCTGCTACGGTAGGTGATGATAAGACAGTTGCAATTACACACAATGTAAGTGGTGTAAAGGCTGGTACATATAAATCTGTTACTGTTGACACTTATGGTCATGTAACGGCTGGTACAAATCCTACTACGTTAAGTGGTTATGGTATTACTGATGCATTGAGTTCAAGTACGAAGTATGCTCTGAGTGGCAGTGTTGGTGGTAATGCTTTAAAGGCTAATTTATTAGCTAATTTAGGTCGTCTTACCGATGCAAATGTTACTGTTACTGGCAGTGGTGGATTAGCCTGTCTCTTATACACATCTCCGAGCCCACGAGACTGCAGCTAATC
>ENA-OZGM01001300-OZGM01001300.1-human-gut-metagenome-genome-assembly--contig:-NODE-1300-length-9874-cov-3.779204_pt1 | contig 9874 bp, 4 predicted proteins | sample MGYA00244655_ERZ653656 | MGnify/ENA primary metagenome ERZ653656 (study PRJEB26926, sample SAMN06164991) | human gut metagenome | biome: ENVO:00009003; feature: ENVO:2100002; material: ENVO:00002003... | reverse complement strand
GCAGCGTCAGATGTGTATAAGAGACAGTATGTCCCCTTCCCCTCCGTAGAAAGCCTGAAAAGTTCGCCCGACTACCGCAAAGCCTGGCTTCGCCCGAACTCGCCGCGTTACCAGCTGTTGAACGGCAACTGGAAATTCAATTGGGTGAAACAGCCGTCCGAACGTCCGGTCAATTTCTATAAACCGAATTACGATGTTTCCGGCTGGAAAGAAATTCCGGTTCCTTCCAATTGGGAAATGTACGGATACGGCACGCCGATTTATACGAATATCACCTATCCGCATCGCAACAATCCTCCTTTTATACAGGGAAAGAAAGGATATACGATCATGGACGAACCGAACCCTGTCGGTTCTTACCGCCGTGACTTCAATATCCCGGACGACTGGAAAGGGAGTGAAATCTTTATCCATTTCGACGGTGTCTACAGCGCCATGTATCTTTGGGTAAATGGAAAGAAAGTCGGTTACAGCCAAGGAGCAAACAACGATGCCGAGTTCAACATCACCCGATACGTGAAGCCGGGAAAGAACATCTTGGCAGTCGAAGTGTACCGTTGGAGCGACGGTAGCTACTTGGAAGACCAGGATATGTTCCGCTTGAGCGGTATCCATCGCGATGTTTATCTGTTCGCAACTCCCAAACTGCGTTTGCGCGATTACTATCTGACCGCTTCATTTGCTGGGGATGACCTGAGCAAAGCGACATTCAATGTCCGTACCAACGTGACGAACTATGGAAAGGCGGTGGACGAAGCGGTTGTCGACATCACGCTGCTGGACCAGGACGGCAAGCAGGTGGCCTTTATATCCGATGTTGTCGAAGACATCAGGAAGGGACAGGAAGCGGTCAGCACGGCCAGCGTCGAAGTCAAGAACCCACATCTCTGGTCTGCCGAAACTCCCTACCTCTACACGACGATACTGGAACTGAAAGACAAGACGGGCAAAACACTCGAAGCGATGTCTTCACAATTCGGTTTCCGTAAAATCGAGATCAAGAATAAGCGGGTATATATCAACAACGAGCAGGTCTTCTTCAAAGGGGCCAATCGCCACGACATCCATCCGCAACATGGAAAAGCGGTTCCAGTCGAGTCGATGATCGAGGATATATTGCTTTTCAAACGCTATAACCTGAATACGATCCGTACGAGCCATTATCCGAACGACGCCAAGATGTACGCATTGTACGATTACTATGGCCTCTATGTAATGGACGAAGCAGATATAGAGTGTCATGGCAACCATTCGATCAGCAACAAGGAAAGCTGGTTGCCCGCCTACGTAGATCGTATGGTCCGCATGATCGAGCGCGACAAGAACCACCCGTCCGTCATTTTCTGGTCTATGGGTAACGAGTCCGGAGACGGCAAGAACTTCGACACCGTATATGAAGAAGCACGCAAGCTCGATCCGCGTCCGATCCACTACGAAGGTAAGAACCGGATCGCCGATATGGATTCCCGTATGTATCCTTCCATCGAGTCGATGAAGCAACAGGATGAGGAAAAGAGCGAAAAACCGTTCTTCCTTTGCGAATATGCACACGCGATGGGGAATGCGATCGGCAACCTCGACGAATATTGGGATTATATCGAAAACCATTCCCACCGTATGATAGGCGGTTGTATCTGGGACTGGGTGGACCAAGGTATCAACAAATATGGCGAACTGCCTGACCGTTACTACTTCGGCGGTGGTTTCGGCGACAAACCGAACGATTTCGATTTCTGCTGTAACGGTATCGTAACTCCCGACCGCCAAGTGACTCCCAAATTGATCGAAGTGAAGAAAGTATACCAATACATCAAATTCAAACCGGTAGACCTCAAGGCCGGCAAGGTGAAGCTGGAAAACCGCTATGACTTCCTGAATCTGGATCAGTTTGATTTGCAATGGCAGTTGTTGAAAGACGGCCAAGTAGTCGAATCGGGCATACTGCCTTTAGGCGATACAGCCCCAAACAAAGATATCGAAGTGACGATTCCTTATAAAACAGCTTTGAATGCCGGCAGTGAATACTTCCTTAACTTGTCGACCCGGTTGAAAAAGGATTGCAACTGGACGAATGCCGGACACGAAGTGGCATCCGAGCAATATCCGCTGACCGAAAAGATTGCGGTAGTTCCTGTCGACATGGCTTTCAACGACACGCTGAAAGTGGAAGAAGAAAAAGGGCAGATCGGTTTCCGCGCTCCGGGATTCTTCATCGCTTTCAATCCGGAGACAGGCAAGATGGTTTCTTTGCGTTATGCCGGTACGGATATGATCTATAACAAGGAAGGTTTCGATTTCAATTGGTTTCGAGCAATAGACAATGACAAACGGGATTATCTGCCGACCACCGTCAAAAAGCAGGCATTCGACTGGAAACAGGCTGCCGACAAAAAGTCGGTTACCATTACCACGAGCTTGGAAGCGACCGTAGGAAGCGGAGCCAAAAAGGTGGTACTGCCATTCGACATCACCTATACGGTCTATGCAAACGGTACAGTTGATGTGGACGCGACTTTCAAAGCTGGTGACGACTTTAACCTGCCTCGCCTCGGCCTCCAGATTGCCTTGAACCCGACACTCGAAAAGGTGGAATGGTACGGACGCGGCCCGATTGAAAACTATTGGGACCGCAAAAATGCAGCCTATGTCGGCCTGTACAAAAACACCGTGACCGGAATGGAAGAAGCCTACGTGCGTGCCCAGTCGATGGGTAATCGCGACGATGTACGCTGGCTGACACTGAAAAGCCTCGATAACCAGGGTATCCGGATCACGTCCAAAGATCACCTGAATTTCAGTGCGCTTCATTTCACCGACTCGGAACTGTGGGGACTGACCTATGGGCACGACCTCGACAATATCCGCCGTGCGGAAGTGATCCTAAGTCTCGACTGCATCCAGCGTGGCATCGGAAACGGCAGCTGCGGCCCAGGACCACGCCCGCATTATGAGATTGAAAAAAACAAAGACTATAGCTACTCATTCCGTATCGAGAACGCAAAGTAGCCTGTCAGTGAAGATGGCTTAACCGCCTTGGAAGTGTCAAAAAGAGCTGTAAGCCCGACATATCTCCAAGGCGGTTTTCATTCACCGAAAAAGCGTCATTCAAACAAAACAACTATTTACTAAGCCCCTATAAAGAATGAAGAAAATCTTATTGACCGCAGGCTTTGCCCTATTTGCTTGGGGATCGACCTGCTTGGCGCAAAGCACGTATTTCAGCGACAGTAAAGAATGGCTCCGGAAAGCTGAAGCCTGCAAGCCGGAGTTGAGTTACCAAACTATTTCTCCCGTAAAAGTCGTCCGTTCCGTACAGGACGCAAAAGCATTCCAAGGCTGGCGGATGGAAGATGCCGGACAACCGGATATCCTCTTCAACGAACCATTCAAAAAACATCCTGCCATTACCCTGGATTTCGGCAATCATTATACCGGTTATCTCACTTTCTCCATCAAACCATCCGGACTGAAAGCGGCCGACGCACCCGTCCGGCTTAAGTTCACCTTTGCAGAAGTTCCAAGTGAATTAAACACCCCGCTCGAACCTTATAAGGGTGGCCTGGCCCGTTCTTGGGTACAGGACGAGATCGTGACGATCATGAGCGTCCCACACGAGATGACAATCCCGCGCCGCCTGGCAGGACGCTACCTGAAGATCGAACTGTTGGGTATATCGAGTAGTTTCGACTTCGTGTTCGACAAACTGACCTTCAAGGCACAAACCTCCGTCACCAACGAAGCACCGGCTTTAGCCTCTACCACCGATCCTCTGGTCCGGGATATATATGAAGTGGGCTTGAACACCCTAAAGGAATGCATGCAGACCGTCTATGAAGACGGGCCTAAACGGGATCGCCGCCTGTGGATTGGTGACCTCTATCTCGAAGCATTGGCAAATGCCTATACGTTCAAGAACCATGAACTGACCAAATATTGCCTGTATCTGCTCGCCGCATTTGCTAACGACGAAGGCTTGCTGCATGCCACACTGCTCGAAAAGCCCCAACCCCATCCGCAATACGGCACGCACACGCTGGACTACTGCCTCATTTACAATGTAGCCTTGTTGGAATACCTGAAAGAGACGGGAGACATGGAAACAGCGAATGACCTATGGCCCGTTGCCGTCCGCCAGATAGAATTGGCGCTTCGCCAGTTCTCATCGGAATGGATCTATGACATGGATAAGAAACCTCAATACTGGCTGGTATTCGACTGGAAAGACGGCTATGACCGTCAAGCTTCCATGCAAGGATTAACGATTTTCGCCCTGCAACACAGCTACGAATTGGCAAAAATGTTAGGAAAAGAAAAGGAGGCCGGCGAATGGCCAGCAATAGCCGGCAAGATGAAGAAAGCTGCCCGTCAGCATTTCTACGACAAGAAACGGGGCGTAATGGTCAGTGGCAAAGACAAACAAGTCTCCTATCTGTCGCAGGTTTGGATGATCCTGTCCAACACGCTGGACAAGAAAGAAGGAGCTAAGGCGATGGCTGCCGTCATGTCCATGCCCGACGCTTGCTATCCGGGCTGCCCCTATGCTTACCATTATGTAATAGAAGCCCTTCTGCAATGCGACATGCAGCAAGACGCACGCAAACTGATTACCGATTATTGGGGCAGCATGGTAAAGCGAGGAGCCGATACTTTCTGGGAGGTCTATGACCCGAACAATGATTACCTTTCCCCCTATGGCTTCTTCGTAATCAATAGCTATTGCCATGCCTGGAGTTGCACTCCGGTCTATTTTATCAACAAATATCCGGAGATATTCCAAAAATAACCTCTTCCATACCTATAACGAGGAACTGCCAAAATACGCTTGATGATTGTTTTTAGGCACGGATTACAAGGATTACGCGGATTTTTATTCTGTCCCCGTGAAATCCTGTAATCCGTACTTAAAAAAGAAGTAGCAAGCAAAGTTCTATTTTGACAGACTCTTGCAATCTTTCAGGAAATATGTCGACCAGCAGACAGAACTTTCTCTCCTCCTTCCAAAACCCAAAATCCTTATCATAAATCGGAATAGTCATTTTCAAAAGAAGAACTTACAATAATAAAGATAAAACAAGTATTACCACTACTATTTATCACATAAAACACCCCTATTTGTAACAATCCATTACTAATACAATATTCTCATACATTAAGATACTATTTACACTTACAACACATCAAAACGTCGTATATTTGCATTGTAATAAAGCAAAAAGATATAATAATCAAAACAACAATAACAAAAATGACAGAACCAATCAGATTTACAAAGATGCACGGAGCCGGGAACGACTATATATACGTGAATGCAATGGCTTTTCCGATCCGGAACCCGGAAAAACTTGCCATCAGGTTAAGCGCTCCTCATACCGGGATCGGCTCAGACGGACTGGTTCTGATCGGTTCGTCGAAAATTGCCGACTTCAGCATGCGTATTTTCAATGCAGACGGTTCCGAAGCCATGATGTGCGGAAATGCCTCCCGTTGTATCGGCAAATATGTATATGACAAAAGACTGACAGACAAAAAAAACGTTACACTGGAAACACGATCCGGCATTAAGGAGTTACAACTGACCACCCGAAAACTTTCCGGTTCCCACGAAGAAGTTACCGAAGTAACGGTCGACATGGGCTGTCCGGTTGTAGGTGAAGCAGCCCTCGAAATAGAAGCCGGGGGCTATTTTTATACGGGAACAGTTGTCTCGATGGGAAATCCGCATCTCGTTATTTTTGTTGAAGATATCGCGAATATAAATCTGCCGGCCATCGGACCTTTACTGGAATACCATCCGCTGTTCCCGAACCGGACGAATGTCGAGTTTGTTCAGGTATTAAATATGGACGAAGTACGGATGAGGGTTTGGGAACGAGGCTCCGGCATTACACAAGCTTGCGGAACCGGAGCCTGTGCGACAGCTGTCGCAGGCGTGATACGCAGAAAAACCGGACGGAAAACCAAAGTCGTCATGGATGGAGGCCCTCTCACCATCCGTTGGGACGAAAGTTCCGGACACGTCTATATGACCGGCGGGGCGGTCAAGGTATTCGAGGGAGAACTAGAAATATAAACACAACAAAAAACAATTGATAGAGTATGGCACTGATTAATGAACATTTCCTGAAGCTGCAAAACAACTACCTGTTCTCGGACATCGCAAAGAAAGTAAACAGTTTTAAGGTTACACATCCGAAAAAGAAGATTATCCGCATGGGTATCGGCGATGTGACACAACCGTTAGCCCCTGCCGTCATCGAGGCCATGCACAAAGCAGTCGATGAAATGGCAAGTAAGGATACATTTCACGGATACGGTCCCGAACAAGGTTATCCGTTTCTGATAGATGCCATCATCAAGAATGATTATGCCAGCCGCGGTATCTTCCTCGAACCCGGAGAAGTGTTTGTGAGCGACGGTGCCAAAAGCGACTGTGGGAATATCGGTGATATGCTTCGCCACGACAACAGTATCGGTGTGACAGACCCGGTCTATCCGGTATATATCGACTCGAACGTGATGAGCGGACGGACCGGAACACTGGAAGACGGCAAATGGAGCGATGTGGTCTACATACCTTGCACGGAAGCCAACGATTTCGTGCCCGACCTGCCCAGCCGCCGTGTAGACATCATTTACCTTTGCTACCCGAACAACCCGACCGGAACGACGCTCACGAAAGAGGAACTGAAAAAATGGGTGAACTATGCCCTTGCCAACGACTGCCTGATCATGTACGACTCGGCTTACGAAGCCTATATCCAGGACCCCAATATCCCCCACTCGATCTACGAGATCAAGGGAGCGAAGAAGGTGGCGATCGAGTTCCGCAGTTTCTCCAAGACAGCTGGTTTCACAGGTGTGCGTTGCGGTTACACGATTGTCCCGAAAGAGTTGAACGCCTTTACCCTGGCAGGCGAACGGGTTCCGCTGAACCGGATGTGGAACCGCCGCCAATGCACGAAGTTCAACGGTACGAGCTACATCACCCAGCGAGGTGCCGAAGCAGTCTACAGCCCGGAAGGAAAAACACAGATCAGGAAAACGATCGATTACTACATGACCAACGCCCGTATCATGCGGGAAAGCCTCCGGAGCTGCGGCCTGCGGGTGTATGGTGGCGAAAACGCTCCTTACATCTGGCTGAAAACACCGGACGGACTCTCCTCTTGGAAATTTTTTGACAAACTGCTTTATGAAGTCAATATAGTAGGAACCCCCGGTGTAGGGTTCGGACCCGGAGGCGAGGGATTTCTCCGTCTCACCGCTTTCGGAGACAGAGACGACACGTTGGAGGCCATGAGCAGGCTGAAGAAGTGGTTGCTCTAAGTTGGCTGTCGATGAATCCCGATCTATCGGCATACTTGGAAAATTATCACATCAAATCATTATATCTATGTCAAAGTTAAGATTCAGAGTAGTAGAAACAGCCTTCAAGAAACAGGCTGTGGAAGTTCCGACTCCGGACGAACGTCCATCCGGTTATTTCGGACAGAACGTATTCAACCGGGCGAAGATGTTCAAATACCTTACTGAAAAAGCATATGGACGAATCACGGACTGTATCGACAACGGCACTCCACTCGACCGAGAAACAGCCGATGCCGTTGCCGTCGGCATGAAGAAATGGGCGATCGAAATGGGTGCCACCCACTACACACACTGGTTCCATCCGCTGACCGAGGGAACGGCCGAGAAGCACGACGCTTTCGTCGAACACGACGGAAAAGGTGGCATGGTCGAAGAGTTCTCCGGCAAACTACTGATCCAGCAAGAACCGGATGCATCCAGTTTTCCGAACGGCGGTATCCGGAACACATTCGAGGCACGCGGCTATTCCGCCTGGGACCCTTCCTCTCCCGCTTTCATCGTAGGCGATACACTCTGCATCCCGACTATCTTCATCGCTTATACCGGCGAATCGCTGGACTACAAAGCCCCACTGCTGAAAGCCCTCGAAGCCGTCAACAAGGCTGCCACAGATGTCTGCCATTACTTCAATCCGGATGTAAAGAAAGTGTATGCTTACCTGGGCTGGGAACAGGAGTACTTCCTGGTCGATGAAGGCTTGTATGCTGCACGTCCCGACCTATTGCTAACCGGCCGTACGTTGATGGGACACGAAAGTTCGAAAAACCAGCAGCTGGAAGACCACTACTTCGGCGCTATTCCGACTCGTGTCATGGAGTTTATGAAGGAACTGGAAATCGAATCGCTCAAATTAGGAATTCCTTTGAAAACACGCCACAATGAAGTAGCTCCGAACCAGTTCGAGTTAGCTCCCATTTTCGAAGAATGCAACCTGGCGAACGACCATAACTTGCTCGTAATGGCCCTGATGCGTAAGATCAGCCGTAAACATGGCTTCCGTGTCCTGTTGCACGAAAAACCATTCAAAGGCGTAAACGGTTCCGGCAAACATAACAACTGGTCATTAGGAACCGACACAGGCATCCTCCTGATGGCTCCGGGTAAGACACCGGAAGAAAACCTCCGCTTCATCACCTTCATCGTCAATGTGCTGATGGCTGTATATCGCCACAACGGACTCTTGAAAGCTAGCATTTCAAGCGCCACCAACGCCCACCGCTTAGGAGCCAACGAGGCACCTCCGGCAATCATCTCCAGCTTCCTTGGAACACAGTTATCAAAAGTCCTGGAGCATCTTGAAAAAAGCGAACCGGAAGATCTGATGTTGGCAGGCAAGCAGGGCATGAAGCTCGACATCGCCCGCATTCCCGAACTGCTGATCGATAATACCGACCGTAACCGTACCTCACCTTTTGCCTTCACCGGCAACCGATTTGAATTTCGTGCCGTAGGCTCAGAAGCCAACTGCGCTTCTGCTATGCTCGCCCTGAACGCGGCTGTAGCCGAACAATTGAAGACATTCAAAACCGAGGTTGATGCAAAAATTGCCGATGGCAAAGAAACATTCGCCGCCATTCTCGAAGTGCTCCGTAAAGACATCAAGGAATGCAAGGCGATCCGCTTCGACGGCAACGGTTACTCGGAGGAGTGGCGTGCGGAGGCGGCGCGGCGCGGACTCGACTGCGAGACCTGTGCCCCGCGCGTGTTCGACCGCTACCTCGACCGGGCGTCCATCGAGATGTTCGCCCGTATGGGTGTATTATCGAAGGTGGAACTCGAAGCCCGTACGGAAGTGAAATGGGAGACCTATATCAAGAAGATCCAGATCGAAGGCCGCGTGTTGGGCGATCTGACGATGAACCATATCGTCCCGATCGCTTCGCGTTACGAAGCCCTCCTGCTGGATAAGGTCTATAAGATTTTGCAGATCGGACAGGGCCTGGACGCTTCGGCGGATATCGACCTGATCAAGCGTATTCAGCAGCATACGGCTCTGATCCAGCAGTTGACCCACGATATGATCGAAGCCCGCAAGGTGGCCAACAAGATCGAGGATCAGCGGGAGAAGGCGCTCGCGTACCACGATACGGTGGCGGTCTATTTCGACCAGATCCGCAAACACGTGGATCGTCTGGAGGAGATCGTGGACGACCAGATGTGGCCGCTGCCCAAGTACCGCGAGTTGCTTTTCCTGCGCTGATGCGCTCCATAGTAAATAGTATTGACGTATTGTGCGATAATCCGGGCTTGCCGCCCGGATTATTTCTTTATCTTTGCTTCCCCGGAGGTTGCGAATAGTGTGCGGCCGCCGGATTGATTATAATATTAAGTATGGAGTATTTGAAGAGTTGGTTTCGCGGATTCGAGCAGGGAATTGCCGATTTGCAGCCGCAGCAGCGGGAGGTGCTGTTCCGTGCGTGCGCTGTAAACTGCGTGCATGGAGGACCGTTCGGACTCTACCGCAGTCCTGTCTCTTATACACATCTGACGCTGCCGACGATAAGGC
>ENA-OZGM01001282-OZGM01001282.1-human-gut-metagenome-genome-assembly--contig:-NODE-1282-length-9959-cov-5.036147_pt1 | contig 9959 bp, 10 predicted proteins | sample MGYA00244655_ERZ653656 | MGnify/ENA primary metagenome ERZ653656 (study PRJEB26926, sample SAMN06164991) | human gut metagenome | biome: ENVO:00009003; feature: ENVO:2100002; material: ENVO:00002003... | reverse complement strand
CGGCAGCGTCAGATGTGTATAAGAGACAGGGTGGGCACGACGGCCGCGGCCGCGGCCGGGGTGGGCGTGGCGGCGGCGGACTGCGCCGGGGCATTCATCGGCGGCAGCACACGCAGCGCGATGACCACGGCCAGCGCCAGCACAAGTGCGACGCACAAGACGGTTTTGAGAGCTTTTCGCATATCCCCACATCCTCGGTGACAGGTTTCGGCACATAGTGACCAAAAATATGGTATCACGTTTCCGGCGGCGGGTCAATCCCAAAACCACGACAGCGGGCCGCAGCCCTTTCCAACGGGAACCCATCTCATTGGAAATATCATTCTCCAATATACGTGAAGCGGCGGACGGTCTGCCCACCGCGCTCGATCATCTCGCTCCACATGGCGGCGGGGCGCACCCACACGCCGCGCTCCCCGTAGAGCGCGCGGTAGACGACCATCGGCTCCAATGTTTCCGAGTGCGTGGCGACAAAGAGCAGCTCGTATTCCTTCCCCTTGAAGTGCCGGTAGCGGCCGGGGCGGAGCGTCTGTGCCGCGCTCATGCGTTGTCCTCCGGCAGGCCGAAGCTCTGGATGAGCAGGCGCGTGAGCGCGTGCGCCCCGTCGCGCGTGAGCATGATGCTGGCGACCTCGCCGACCGTCTTTTCCGGCATGTCGATCAGGCCCTTGGGCTGGGGCGTGTAATTGTGCTGCATATACATATGGTAAAAGCTCAGCGAGCACTCCGAGCGGTTGTCATTGACCGAGACGTTGAACACATTGGCAAACTGGGGCTTCATGATGCGCACCTCCTGCAGATTTTCTGCGCCCATTATACCACAGCGGTGATGGAAACGGGTGGTCAATTTTTGCACATTTTCGGGGAAGATGTTCAAAATCTATTGCGATATCAGACAATGTCCTGTATAATGTGTCTACCAGTATGCGACTTTTTTAACATGGAGGGGAGAGCCGTTTGAAAGACCTGAAGTATCTTTACGAATTTGAAAAGCTGCTCGAGAGCGCGAACAACCCGCTCGTGCAGCAGGCGTGTGCCGAGGGGAAGCACGCGCTGGCCTACACCTGCTACCACATGCCCGAGGTGCTGCTCAACACCGGCGACTGCTTCTCAGTGCGGCTGCGTGCGCCGCTGACGGGATCGCTGGACATCTCGTCGTACTACATGTCCAACTTCATCTGCGACTACTGCAAGTCGCTGCTGGAGCGCGGCATCGAGGGCGGCTACAACTTCCTGTCCGGCCTGATGGGCACGGAGACGTGCTCGGAGATGAACCGCGCGCTCGAGCACTTCGAGCTGCTGCACCTCGTGGACAACGAGCAGTTTTTCGTGACCTTTCTCGACATGCCCTTCAAGGTCACGGAAAACACCGTGCGGCACTACGTCGACCAGCTCCGGCGCAAGGTGCTCACGCCGCTGCACGAGGTCTACGGCGTGGACGTGTCGGACGACGCACTGCGCAAGGCGGTCGCCGAGCACAACGAGGTCTGCCGCATCCTGACTGAGATCGGCCAATTCCGCAAGGAGGAAAACCCGCGCATCACGGGCTATGAGTACCACATCCTGAACCTTGTGAGCTACTGCTGCCCGAAGTACCTCATCGTCGACAAGCTCCGAGAGACGCTCGAAGAGCTGCGCCAGCGCGAGCCCGATGTGAAGCCGCGCTTTCGCGTGAAGATCGCCGTCGTCGGCAGCGAGATCGACGACCCCGGCTTCACCAAGCTCGTCGAGGAGGCGGGCGCGCTCGTCGTGGTCGACCGCTTCTGCTTCGGCTCGACGCCCGGCCGCGAGGAGATCCGCCTCGACCCCGACCTGCCGGTGCTCGAGAGCATCGCCCGGCACTACCTCACCACGAGCCAGTGCCCGCGCTACATGCAGCGCGAGAAGGTGGAGGGCCGCTGGCAGCTCGTGCGTGACCTGTGCGAGGAGTACCACGCGCAGGGCGTGCTGTACGAACAGCTCAAGTTCTGCGAGTACTGGGGCTATGAGCGCGCGCTGGCGAGCCACGTCATCACGCACGACTACGGCATCCCGTCCGTCGCGGTGGACCGGCAGAACGCCACCGGCGGCAACGGCCAGCTGCGCACGCGCGTGCAGGCATTCGTCGAGAGCCTGGAGATCAAGCAGCTCCAGGCGCAGAGAGGAGGCAAGTGACCATGGCTGACAAGGAAAAACGCTCCCTGCGGGAATTTCTCCGCCACATCAATGACTATACTTACCGCTTCAACCCCGAGAAGGGCCAGTTTCGCTACCGCGAGCTGCGCGGCGTGCGCGACACGGCGTTCGATTTCTACATGTGGCTCAAGTGCTGGAAGGACATGGTCGCCTTTGTGGCCAAGTGCCCGGTGTCGGCCGTGCGCGCGCTGTTTCGCTACCAGTGGTTTGCGACCTATCTGACCTACCCGAACTTTGTCGACCGCGGCACGCTCGGTATGCGCGGCAACCAACTGCGCATGGCCCGCGCGCAGTACGACCGCATCGTGAAAAAGGCCACCGACCTGCTGCGCATCTCGTTCGTGGCCGACGAGCACTTCCACCCCGGCAACGAAATGTCCAAGAAGGTCGTGCTCTTTGACGAGCTCGTCCCCGGCGAGATCATGGCCGGCTTCCCGAACCTCATCTACCTGCCGGCGCAGGTGCTGCCGGTGTTTCTGTGCTCCATCCTCGACCAGCAGATCACCCCGCCGTACCTCGACGCGGCCGAGAACTTCGGCATCCCGGCCGACGTCTGCCCCCTGCCCTCGGCCGAGGCCGGCTGCGCCCTGCGCGACGAATATCCCAAGCTCGGCACGTGCTTTGTCGCCTGCAACATGCCGTGCGACGGCAGCGTCGCCACGACGTCGTATCAGGACCGGTACTTCAACCTCCCCACGTACTACTTCGGCGTGCCCATCCGCTACAATGAGGAGGCCGTGCAGGACTACGCCGTCGAGGAGCTGCGGGGGCTCATCCGCTTCATCGAGGAGCAGACCGGCGAGACGTTCGACTGGGACGCCTTTTTCAGGGCCATGAAGGTCTACAATCAGGAGACGGAGTACGAGCTGCAGAAGTGGGAGGTCAACCGCACGCCCTACCCGCAGATGACGGGCGAGACGTTCTGGATCTACCGCATGTTTTTCTACCACCTCTCCGGCGGCATGGACCCGCATTTTCTCGACACCGACCGCCGCGTCAACCGCATCATGATGCGCGGCTACCAGCAGAAAAAGCCCTGCGCGCCCGCGATGCGCCACCGCTGCGTCGAGTGGTCGTGCCCGGCGAACTTCTACCCCGACTTCTCTGTCTGGGCGGAAAACTGCTGGGGCATCAACGTCGTGGCGAGCATGGAGTCGCTCATTTCCGACATCATCATCAACACGGAAGATCCCGATCAGGCGCTCGCCGACCTCGCCCGCAGCTACCAGCGCACCACCATGCGCAAGCACACGAAGGGCGGCTACGCGAACGTGCTCGACGAGCTGTGGATCGTCTGCAAGCAGTACAACGCCGACATGGTGCTCATGTACGACCAGATCTCCTGCAAGGGCATGGACGGTCTGCGCGGCGTGTTCGAGGAGCAGGCGGCCGCGCGCGGCGTGCATATGCTCTGGGTGGCGCAGGATCTGCTCGATTCGCGCACGATCTCCAAGCGTGACATGCGCCGGCAGGTCAACCTCTACATGCAGACCGTCATGGGCGAGGAGCCCGTGCGGCCCGACCTCGTGGACTTTGACGACGCGCTGACGTGGTAAGCCACTCCAACGCACCCTTTAAAACAGGAAAATGCCCTGCCAGAAGGCAGGGCATTTTTGCATATTTTTCATGCCTGCGGCTGCTTTTTGATGTCAAACCGCCACACGGCGACGGCGTAGGACACGAAGGCGATGGCCTCGATGACCATGCACGAGTACGAGCGCGCGAGGATATCATACGTGAACCAGAACGGCGAATTCGTCAGATAGAGCAGGCGCGTGCGGCGCATATCGCGCGTCCAGAGCGCGACCGTCGTCATGCTCATGGCGATGCCGGGCAGCAGGCTCATCGGCCCCGCCCACGTGAGGACGGTATTGACGACGTACAGCGCCAGAAACGCCCACAGCCACGCGCGGCTCTGCGCCCACTTGCGGTCGTTGAAGTAAAAGACGACGCTGCGCGCGAACGACAAGATGTTGATGGTCGCGGCGGTCGTCGCACCGAGCAGCCCGTAGTGCACGATCCACATCAGGCAGGCGGCGGCCTGCGCGGCGAGGATGACGCGGCGGTTATTGAATTGTACCGAAGCAAACACGATCAGGCTGCCGAGCAGACCCAGCGCCTGGTTGAGCCAGAAACCCATGTGCCCACACCCTTTCTTCCCGCGGGAAAGAGTATCATAACACAACCGCGCGGGAAAAACAACCCTCCGCGCGCGTTTTTTCTCTCCCGTGCAGCGGCTGCAGGGCGTCGGCATCGGCACGGTCGTGTCGGCGCTGATCGTCGGGCCGCTCGTGTCGCTGTTCGGCCGCATCCGCGCGCTGGCCATCTCCTGAATATGCAAAAAAAACACCCCGCCGCGACCGGCGGGGTGTTTCTATATTTAAATGGTATCGCTCAAAACCACGCGGTGATCTGCTGCCAGACCGGCAGGCTGACCAGCCAGCGGATGAGCGGCACGAACAGCAGCGCCGGCAAATAGTCCGCCACCTTGATCTTCGTCGCGCCGGTCTGATTGAGGCCGATGGCCGCCACGAGCAGCGAACCCGCGCACGTGAGGTCTGCGACCGCCGCCTCCGAGAGCAGCGGCGCGATCGCCCCGGCCAGCAGCGTGAGCGCCCCCTCGACCACGAACACCGCCGCGCCCGCGAGCATGACGCCCGCGCCGAGCGTTGTGGCCAGCATGGCGCAAAAGACAAGGTCGATCATCGACTTGGTGAGCAGGATGCTGTTGTCGCCGCGGATGCCGGCATCGAGCGAGCCGTTGACCGCCATGGCGCCCACGCAGCACAGCAGGCTCGCCGTGACGAAGCCCTCGGCCAGCGACGGGCCGCCCTCGTGCCGGTGAACGTGCGCCTCGACCCACGTGCCGAGGCGGTGGATCGCCCCGTCGATGTTCAGCAGCGCGCCCGCGGCCGCGCCGAGCGTCATGGCCACGATGACGATGAGAATGCTCTGGCACGCAAACGCGCCCGAGATGCCGATATACAGCACGCACAGCCCGAGGCCGATCATGACCGTCTTGCTCACGCGCTCGGGGATGCCCCGCTGAAACAGCAGACCGACCGCACCGCCGGCCACGATGGCCAGCGCGTTGACGATGGCGCCTGTCATGCTCATGAATATCCGCTCCTTCCCACCGCGTCCGCCTTATTTAAATAAGGTATCCATGCCGGGCACGGCGCACCTGCAAATGTACCGCTCTACGATAGCACAACCGCCCGGCAGTGTAAACACCCAAATGCGGCAAATTCAGCCGCGCGGTGGGATCCTGGACGCCTTGAGCTCACTCAAAAACAGCTGCCCGGCAGTGGACAGGCCAGTCTTCTGCTTATAGATGACGCCGATGGTGCGCTGCAGCTCCGGAGAGAGCCGGCGCGCAGTGAGGCGCTGGCCACTGCGGCGCAGCACGGCCTCCGGCAGGATGGACACGCCGAGCCGGCTCTCAACCATGTTCAGGATCGTGTAGTCGTCGGCCACGCGGTACTGCACGTTGATCTGCGGATGGCGCGCGAGCAGCTCGCGGATGCAGCCGCCGCCGCGCCCCTCCTCGAGGAGGATGAAGGGCTCGGCCGCCAGCTCATCGATCTGGATGAAGATGTTCTCGCCCAGCGGATGGCCCTCGGGCAGGACGGCGAGCATGGTGTCCTGATAGATCGGCTCGCAGGCAAACGGCGTCGTGCGCGACATGTCCGTGAAGCCGAAATCGACCACGCCCTCGCGCACCCAGTCCTCGATCTCGTAATACAGGCCCTGGTAGAGCTCGAAGCGGATGCGGCTATGCTGCCGGCGGAAACGCTCCATGGCCGGCGGCAGCAGGAAGCTCGACACGCTCGTGAACGTGCCGAGGCGGATCGTGCCCTGCTCCAGCCCACTGAAGCCCGCCGCCTGCGACTGGAGCATGCGGTAGGCGTTGACCGTGTCGCGGATGTACGGCAGCAGGTGGCGGCCCTCGTAGGTGAGCGTCACGCCCGAGCGCGAACGCACCAGCAGTGTCACGCCCAGCTCCGCCTCCAGCGACTTGATCATCTGGCTGACGGCCGACTGCGTGTAGCCGAGATCGCGCGCCGCGTCCGAAAAACTGTTGCGTTCAAAGGCCTTCAAAAAGGCAATGTATCGGTTCATAAGCACCTCACAAATTAGAAACGCTAATTTAACTATCAGAAACATTTGCTTTACTTATCCATAAAGGCATTATATAATGGGCACTGTCAGATAGCAAGCGGGAATTTTCGTGACCGCACACGAGCCTCTCCGCCCGCTGACAAAACACGCAATCTCTCCCCCAAGCAACATGATAATTCCTTTTTCCAACTCCATTTCTCCTATGGAAACGTCCCTGCCGGTTTGTCCGTTCCGGCAGGGGCGTTTTCCGTTTTGCGGGAGATTTGCGTGGGGAAGGTATTTGTCAGATTTACCCCGCACGACCGGCGCGCTGCCAATGCCTCCCCTGTGCAAGGGGCGGTGGAAAAAATCTCCGATTTTTGACGGAGGGGTTGTGGATACCGGCTGCGGTGTAAGATTTTGACGTGTCAATCCCTCAGTCAGCCTGACGGCTGCCAGCTCCCTTTGCACAAGGGAGCCAAGGGTGCGGGACGGCCGCGCTGGGGAAAACGATAACGCCGCTAACAGACAAAGCGGCCCTCCCGGATCGGGAGGGCCGCTTTTCACTTGAGATCATGCCACGGCGGTCAATCCACGACCGTGACGGCCACGGTGGTGGCCGCGGCGATGGCGTCCGCCTGCAGGGCGTCGGCCGTGACGGTCTGCAGCGGCAGGCCGCCGAGCGCCGACCAGTCGAGCGTGCCGGAAACGCCGCGCACCGTCAGCTCCGTGAGCCCGGTGAAATCCTCCAGCCCGGACGTGCTGTCCAGCTCGCAGTCGGTGAGCAAGAGCGCCGTGAGCGCCCGCTCGCGGTCGAAGCTGCGGAAGAAATCGCCGCGCAGGTCGCACCCCACCAGCGTCAGGTGCGTGAGCGAGGACTTGTGCAGCACGATGAGCAGCTCGCGGCGCGTGCAGTGCGAGAGCGTGACGTCCTGCAGCTTCGTGAGCGCGCGCAGCTCGGACAGATCCGACACATTCGCGCCGTTGAGACTCAGCTTCCGCACGTTCAGACAGCGGCCGAGGCCGGTGAGGTCGGTGACGGCGTTGCCGTCGGCCGTGAGGGCCGTGAGCTTCGGCAGCTGCTCGATGCCCGACAGGCTCGTGAGCCGGTTGGCGCTGACATCGAACACCTCCACACCGCAGGCGGGCAGGCTCTCGAGCGAGGTCAGCGACTGAAACTGCACCGAGACCGCCGTCAGGCTCGGAAAATACGCGAGGTCGGACAAGTCGCGGATGTCGCCGCGCCGCACGGTGACGGTCTGGCCGGAGGGGTCGATCATCTCCGCCGTCTCGACGCCGGCAGCCGCCGCGTCCACGCCCTGCTGCGGGGCGGCGAACCAGTACCGGTCGCCGCAGACGTACAGCGCCGTGAGGCCCTTGAGGTCCGCGACCGTGAGCTCGCCCGCGGGCTTGCCGGCATAGTCGCGCGCGGCCTGCTCGAGCAGTGGGTTCTGGAACTGGGCGACCGTGTCGTCCGCGAGCGTCTGCACCGCGACGGTCTTGACCGTGAAGCGGTAGAGCAGGCCCGTGAAGTGGCCGACGATGCCGGCCGCGATCAGGCAGCCGACGAGCACGACGGCGATGATCGCCGCCGCGAGGCCGCGGCGCCTTTTCTTCGGCCGCGTGGGCTTTGGCGCTTTGGCAGGCTTTTCGCGCCTGGCCCGGCGGGGAGATTCGCCGCGGGGCGTTTTCTCCTTCGCCTTTTTCGCGGGCGCGGGCGCGTCCGGCAGCTCCGGCGGCTCGCCGGCGAATTTGCCCACATCGAGCAACTCGGCCGAGAAGAGCTTGTCGTAGAAATATTCCTCGCTCGGATAGGTATACTTCATGAGCGCGAAGAGGTTGCCGATCTGCATCTCCATGCCGGGAGAGAGCTCCGTCGGCTCGAGGTAGACGTTGATGACGGGCTTACGCTTGGTCAGGGCATAGTGCATCTCCTTGCGGCAGTTGTCCGAGCGCAGGTACGCCGGGGACAAAAACGCCAGCACGAGCTGCGCGCGCTCAAGATGCGACGCGATGCTCTCCGGCCACTCGCTGCCGGCCTCGATGCCCTCATCGTACCAGACGCGAAAGCCGCGCGACTGCAAGGTGCTGATGATCTCGAGCACGGCCGCGTCGTTCTTGTGCGCGTAGCTGACGAAGAGATACGGCAGCGTGCCCTCATAGGGGCGCAGAAGGGTTTTCACGAAACCACCTCCGGAAAAATTTCAAAAATGGACTGGATTTTGTTCGTGTATCACACACATTTGTGCCCGGCAAGGGCTTTGAACCCGGCGAGGTACGCATACGGCACGCGCAGCCCGCCACGGCCGGAGCCGAGGGCGATGTCCGGCTTGCGCAGGCCGTGATAGTCCGAGCCGCCGGAGGGTGCGAGGCCGAAGCGCGCGGCCAGCGCCTGCGCGGCCGCCGTCTGCTCGGGCGTATAGGTCGTATAGCGCACCTCGACGCCGAGGGCCCCGGCGTCCGCCGCAGCGGCGAGCATGGCGGCGCGCTGCGCATCGTCAAAGCGGTACTTGAAGATGTGCGCCACGACCGGCACGCCGCCCGCCGCGCGCAGGGCGCGGATGGAATCCGCGAGCGGGATGTTATAGCGCGGGACGTAAAACGCCTTGCCCCGGCCGAGCAGGCCGCGCATACCGTCCGGCACCGACGCGATGCACCCGCGCTGCACGAGCAGCGCCGCGATGTGCGGCCGGCCGAGCACCGTCTGCCCCGGGAAGGCCGCGTGCAGGTCGTCCATCGTGATGGGGTAGCCCGCGTCGTGCAGGCGCTGCACCATGGTCTCGTTGCGGGCATTGCGCTCGTCGGTCGCGCAGGTCATGAGCGCGCGCAGCGCGGCATTGCCCGTGTCCATGAAGTAGCCGAGCAGGTGCACCTCCTCGCCGCCCCAGACGGTGGACAGCTCCACCCCGGGCACGACCTCGATGCCGCAGCGCTGCCCCGCCGCGAGGGCCTCCGGCAGGCCGGCGAACGTGTCGTGATCCGTGACGGCCACGGCCCGCAGGCCGAGCGCCGCCGCCTGCTGCACGACGGCGGCCGGCGTGTCCGACCCGTCGGACGCGAGCGTGTGCGTGTGCAGGTCAATCCGCTCCATGGCGCACCTCCAGCCCGTCCGGCAGCGCGTTGCCCTGCCAGAGGACAAAGACCGTGCCGTCCGTGACGCGCACCGTGGCCGCCGCGCCGGTGAACGAATTGCTCACGCCGAGCGGCATGGCGCACCGCAGCTCCGCGTCCGTGATCTCGTAGAGCAGGCCGCGCAGCGTGACGCCGCGCGCGGCATCGCCGCTGCTGAAGACGGACACCGTGCCCTCCATGCCGGCGGGAAAGGCCAGCGTGCCGTTTTGCACCGCCGTGACCACCCAGCCGCAGCCGATGAGCCAGCCCTGCGCGCCCGCGTCCGTGAGCCCGCGCAGCGTCTGCAGGCTGGCGATCGTCTGGTCGAGGCGGCCGCCGAGCGCGCCCGCGATCACGAGCCGCCGGTACCCGTGCGCCAGCGCCCAGCGCACGGCGAGGCCGAGGTCGGTGTCATCCTTCATGACCGGGTGCGTCTCCACGTTCGGGTGATCCGGCCGGTAGCCGAGGGAGTCAAAGTCGCCCATGACGAAGTCCGGCTCGATGCCGCGCGCCTTCAGCGTGCGGTAGCCGCCGTCGGCCGCGATCACGTAATCCCCCGGCCGGGGGCTCAGG
>ENA-OZGM01001235-OZGM01001235.1-human-gut-metagenome-genome-assembly--contig:-NODE-1235-length-10126-cov-4.613941_pt1 | contig 10126 bp, 9 predicted proteins | sample MGYA00244655_ERZ653656 | MGnify/ENA primary metagenome ERZ653656 (study PRJEB26926, sample SAMN06164991) | human gut metagenome | biome: ENVO:00009003; feature: ENVO:2100002; material: ENVO:00002003... | reverse complement strand
GAGCCTTATCGTCGGCAGCGTCAGATGTGTATAAGAGACAGGTCAGGCGTCGCCCGCGGCATTCGACGCGATCTTCTCCGACGTTGCGTCGGTGGGCGACAGCGCGGTCGTTGTGACGCTCGCGTCGAAGTTCTCCGGCACGTATCAGAGCGCGTGCATCGCCGCGGCGGAGTACGACAACATCTACGTTGTGGACAGCAAGAGCGCGGCTATCGGCTCTGGCATCCTCGCCGAGTACGCGCTCGAGTGCGCGGACAAGGGCATGGACGCGAAGACCATCGCCGAAACGCTGGAGAAAAAGCGCGACGAAATTTGCCTCATCGCGCTGCTCGACACGCTTGAATACCTCAAAAAGGGCGGGCGTATCTCGAAGACTGTCGCGTTTGCGGGCGGACTTCTCAACATCAAGCCGGTCATCACCGTCGTCGACGGCGAGATTCAGGTTATCGGTAAGGCGAGAGGGTCGAAGCAGGGCAACAACCTGCTCGTGCAGAAAATCCACGAGAGCGGCGGCATCGACTTCGACGAGCCGATCATCCTCGGATACAGCGGGCTGAGCGATTCGTATCTCAAAAAATATGTCGAGGACAGCCGCGACATCTGGCAGGACAAGGCGGACTCGCTCGACTCCACGCTCATTTGCAGCGTGATCGGCACGCACACTGGCCCCGGCGTGGTGGCGGTCGCATTCTTCAAAAAGGGCTGAGCCTCTATAAAAATCAGAAACAGCAGGAAGCCGGCGTATCGCGCCAACTTCCTGCTGTTTTTTCTTAAAGATCCTCTTTGAGTCAGCGATTAAAAATAGCAACGGCGCTTTCAAACGACACCGGTACTCGCTGTACCTTGACAACAGACGGCACGGCGAATTATAGTGATTCTATAATATTCAGCGGCTATGTCTTGCGTGAAAGCGGTGCTTTGCGCTGGTATCGGTTTGCCCGTGAAACAGGTTGAATGGGAAAAGGGAAATGCGGCATGCAGTGGACGGACGAGAGCATTGCGTTTTTGCGTGATGCGCCGACGATGAACCGCTATTATGAGACCATCGCGGAGAGGATCGCGCCGCAGCTCCAAGAAAACGCGCACGTCTGCGACGCGGGCTGCGGCATCGGCGAGCTGAGCCTTGCTCTGAAGCCGTACTGCCGCCATGTCACGGCGGTGGACGCGGATGCGCTGGCCATCAAAACGCTGAAAGCCCACCTGATAGAGGGCGTCATCGCGATCTGCGGCGATGTGGAGGCGCTCACGCCGAAAGAGCCCTACGACGCGATGGTGTTCTGCCTCTTTGGCCGCACGGAGGACACGCTGCGCATCGCGAAAAAGCAGTGCCGCGGAAAGATTTTCCTCGTCAAGCGGGACTATTCGCACCACCGCTTCAGCGCGGGAAAGGTGAGCCTCGGCGAGTACACGGCGGGGAGCACGGAGGCTGTCCTGCACAAAAAGGCGCTGTGCCTGTTCACCATTGAGACGGCGGCTATTTCGAAGGAGGAAGCAGTATGAACCGGCATCTTTTGATCTGCGGGGAGCGCGGCGTCGGCAAGTCGACGCTGATCCGCCGCCTGCTGGAGCATAGTACGCGGGAGGTCGGCGGCTTTGTGACAAAGCGGCTGCCGGTCGCGGATGAGAACGGCTTTTTTCCGATTTACCTCTATCCCGCATCGCAGAGTGAGGGCGAGCGGCGCAACGAGACGGCGAATCTTGTCGGGACGTGCGACAGCCGCTCGAGCATCCGCCATCCGGAGGTCTTTGACGGCCTTGGCGCACAGCTCATCGAGTCCGCGCCGAAAGGCGGCATCATTTTGATGGACGAGCTCGGCTTTCTCGAAAATGACGCCAAGGTGTTCCAGTCCGCGGTGCTGTGCGCACTGGACGGCGAGACGCCGGTGCTGGCCGCGGTCAAGCCGAAGGACACACCATTCCTGCGCGCCGTGCGCGGGCATGAGAACGCGGAGCTTGTCTTCATTGACGAGCAGAACCGTGACGCGCTTCTTGAAAAGCTCCTGCCGCACATTTTGCGGTGGAATGAAGCTTGAAGCAGCAAGCTCGCCGTGCAATAGAGAAGAAGATTTCAAGCGAACACTTGTTTGACTATCAAAACCGTGCTATAATACCGCCATTGAGAAATTTGCAGAGGGGAGGGGACAGCGCATGGAGCATTTGCTTGCGGGACTGAACCGCGCGCAGCACGAGGCCGTCACGGCGACGGAGGGGTATGTCCGCGTCATCGCGGGCGCGGGCTCGGGTAAGACGCGCGCGCTGTCGCACCGCTTTGCGTATCTTGTCAACGAGCTCGGCATCCTGCCGGGGAACATCCTGTGCGTGACGTTTACGAACAAGTCAGCCAACGAGATGCGCCAGCGTATCCACGCTTTGACCGGCGACAACGACACGGGCTATATCAACACGTTCCACGGCTTCTGTGTCTCCGTTTTGCAGGAGGACAGCCACGCCGTGCAGTATCCGAAGAGCTTCCTCGTGCTGGATAATTCCGACATCGACGCGATGCTCGGCATCATCTACGAAGAGCGCGGCCTCACACTGCGCGACATGACCTATTCCGCCGCACGGGACATGATCGAGATCCGAAAGCTCTTTAAGGAGCCGGAGTATTACAAGGACATGATCACGATGTCGCTCGACACGCTGCGCGAAAAGTACGAGCGCGCCGACACGGCGGGGGACATCATCTTCTACGGCTATCTCTATCAGGAGAAAAAGTGCTTCGGCCTCGACTACAACGACCTCATCAAGTTCTCGCTCTATATTTTCGAGCAGCACGAGGACATCAGGCTCAAGTGGCAGCAGCGGCTCGAATACATCATGATCGACGAGTTTCAGGATATCGACGCGCTGCAATATGAGCTGATGGAGGTGCTGTGCGGCTATCACGGCAACCTCTTCATCGTGGGCGACCCGGACCAGACGATCTACACCTGGCGCGGCGCGAACGTCAAATATCTGCTGGATTTCGACAAGGTCTTTCCAAACGTGCAGACCATCATGATGATGGAAAACTACCGTTCTACACCGGAGATTCTGGCGGCGGCGAACTCGCTGATCGCAAAAAACGGCCACCGCATCAAAAAGAACCTGCTCCCGACGAAGCCCTCGGGCGAGAAGGTCGTCTGCCACTTTGCCGACACGCAGGAGGCGGAGGCGCAGTGGATGGCGGGCGAGATGCAGCGGCTGCATGATCGCGGCGTGCCGCTGCGGGATATGACCGTCCTTTACCGCGCGCACTATGTGACGCGCGCGGTGGAAGAGGCGTTGATGCACGAAAAAATTCCCTATACGATCTACTCCGGCGTGCAGTTTTTCGACCGCATGGAGATCAAGGACGCACTTTCATATTTGCGGATGATCGCCTATCAGGACGATCTGTCGTTCCGGCGCATTGCCAACGCGCCGAAGCGGAACCTCGGCAAGCGGCGCATGGCCTTTTTACAGGAGACGGCGGAAAAAGAGGGGACGAGCCTCTATGTAACGCTCAAAAACCACCTCGAAGACAGCGTGTTCAGCGGCACGAAGGCAAAGCAGTTCGTCGATCTGATCGAGCGCTTTTCGCACTCGTATCAGGGTCGGCCCATCTCTGAGGTGCTCTCGGATATTCTGGACAAGAGCGGGTATGAAAAGGCGCTGCGCACCGAGGGCAGTCAGGAGCGGCTGGACGATCTGGCCGAGCTCAAGCAGTCCATCTACGAATACGAGACGAGCTGCGGCGAGGAGAGCACGATGGAGCATTACCTCGCCCACATCGCGCTTTTCAGCAACGGCGATGTCGCCGAGCAGGGCGACAAGGTGAAGCTGATGACCGTCCACGCGGCGAAGGGCCTCGAATTCCCGTATGTGTTCCTCTGCGGCATGAACGAGGGCATTTTCCCCTCGCGCAAGGTGCGAACGCTCCCCGGCATGGAGGAGGAGCGGCGGCTCGCTTTCGTTGCGCTGACGCGCGCGGAGAAGGGGCTTTACCTCTCCGAGGCCGACGGGTGGAATTTTGACGGCTCGCCGCGCTATCCCTCGCGCTTTCTGCTGGATATCGACCGCGAGCTTCTGTCGTTCACGCACGAGGTCGACGAGACGCTTCTGCGTGAAGCGGCGGATGACGTCGCGCGGCGAGACAAGTATCTGCGCGAGGACGACGGCGACGGCACGCTGCCCATCGGGCAGCGCGTGCGCCACGCGGTGTTCGGTGAGGGAACGGTGCTGGACGTGGACCTGAACAAGGGCGCGCACGTCATCCAGTTTGACGGCATGGGAACGCCGCGCAGCATTTCGCTGCGCGCGAAGCTCGAAAAGATCGGGCCATAAAATCAATTGACAGATTTATTTTGGAGGGATTTCGACATGAGAAAGAATTTTTGCGCACAGCCCTAGGTCTATCCGCAGCACGTGCTCATCATCGCAATGTATTTAAGCGGCGGCCACAAGACCGTGAAGAACATCTTAAAGCGCGGTGCGTTCACCGTGAGCATGGGCGACGCAGAGCATGCGGCGGCCTGGGACTATGTGGGCATCGAGTCCGGCAACAGCGTGCCCGACAAGGTGGCGCGCGCGGGCTTCCACGTGACGAAGAGCGAGCATGTGGACGCGCCGGTGATCGACGAGCTCCCGCTCGCGCTCGAGTGCAAGCTCGTGAGCTACGGCGAGGAGACAAGACTCCTGACCGGCGAGATCGTGAACGTCAGCGTGGACGAGCGCGCGCTCGACGAAAACGGCAAGCTCGCTGTCGAAAAGCTGCACATCATCACCTTTGACTACGCCAACCACGGCTATTATGTCTTGGGCGAGAAGGTCGCCAGCGCGTTCGAGGACGGCAAAAAATTCAAGTAGATCCGGCGAAACAGAAAGCGCCGCGTCCCGTATTTTCTTCGGGACGCGGCGCTTTTTTGCCGTTTCGGTCAGGATTTCGACTTTGTTTGTGCAAAACCGACGCATTAGTGTTAAAATCTCGTTAAAAACCGTCCCTTTTACTACTGGCACGGGCGCGGGGCAGGTGGTATAGTAAACAGGCATGTGTTTTTTTGGAGGATCAATATGTTTTCTGCCTTTTTTCGCAGCCTGAAGCAGGAATTTGCAGGCTACAACTCGAAAAAGCTGCTCGCCGACATGATGGCGGGCCTGACGGTCTGCGCTGTCGCGCTGCCGCTGGCATTGGCGTTCGGCGTTTCATCCGGCGCGAGCGCGGCGTCCGGGCTTGTCACGGCCATCATCGCGGGCGTGGTCATCGCCATTCTCGGCGGCGCGTCGTACCAGATCTCGGGCCCGACGGGCGCGATGAACGCGGTGCTTGTCGGCATCGTCGCGGAATACGGTCTGCAGGGCGTGTTTTTTGCCTGCTTTGCCGCGGGCGTTCTGCTGCTTGCGGGCGTCTTCAAGCTGGGTCGCTTAATTAGCTTCATCCCGATGCCCGTCATCATGGGCTTCACCTCGGGCATTGCCATTATTATTGCGATGGGGCAGATCGACAACTTCTTCGGCACGGTGTCGGAGGGAGGCTCGAATTTGGAAAAGATCGCGTCCTATGGCCGTCTTGGCTTCCATCCGAACATGCAGGCAGTGCTCATCGGCCTTCTCGTCGTGCTGGTGATGGTCTTCTGGCCGAAAAAATGGGGCGCGCGTGTGCCCGGTTCGCTTGTCGGTATCATTCTTGCAACGATCGTGGCGTCGTTTGCCGGTATGGATCAGCTTGCCATGGTGGGTGATATCCCGAAAACACTCCTGCTCAGTGACCGCCTGTCCCTTCGCGGCCTGAGCCTTTCAATGCTCGAGGATCTTGCTTCTCCTGTTGTGACAATCGCGGCGCTCGGCATGATCGAGAGCCTGCTTTGCGGCGCGTCGGCCTCGCGCATGAAGGGCGAAGCGTTCAACGCCGATCAGGAGCTGATCGCACAGGGCGTGGGTAATATTCTGCTGCCGCTTTTTGGCGGTGTTCCCGCGACCGCAGCCATCGCACGCACGAGCGTAGCGGTCAAGTCCGGCCAGCAGACGCGCCTTACGAGCGTGTTCCATTCGCTGTTCCTGCTTGCCTCGATGTTCTTGCTCGGCGGCGTGATGGCGCTCCTGCCGCTCTCGGCGCTCGCGGGTGTGCTGATAGTCACGGCGTGGCGCATGAACGACTGGGAGGGCATCCGCTACATCTTCCGCCACAAGTTCAAGTCCGGTATCAGCCAGTTTTTGATCACGATGCTCGCAACGGTCGTCTTTGACCTGACGGTCGCGATCCTGCTCGGCGTGGTATACTCCGCCATTTTGTACATGGCGAAGTCGAGTCATATCCATGTGAATTTCTCCGATATCGACGCGAACAAGCTGCGCTCGGTGGAGGGTAAGCCCCCCATTCTTGAGACCTCCGGCGTGGCGTACATCACGGGCGCGCTCTTCTTCGGCGCGGTGGATGAGTTCAACCACCGCATGGCGGAGATGCCGCAGTACGACCACATCATCTTGTCGATGCGCGGTATGCCGAGCGTGGACGTTTCGGGCGCGCAGGCGATGCTCGAGCTGTGTGAGGCGCTCAAGAGTCAGGGCAAGACGGTTGCCTGCTGCGGCATGACCGAGGCGGTACGCACCTATTTTGACCGCGCGGGTATCACCGAGCTTCTCGGCGAGGAGTCCTACTTCTGGAGCGCCGACCAGGCGATCCTTGACCTGCTGGACGCGGAGATTGTGGAATAAAAGACATAGAAAAGCACTTCCCGCCAGCGGCGGGAAGTGCTTTTTGCTGTACATGGGCTGCGAAAGATTTTATTTGCGCCGGTCACCCCCGCGTGCGATCTTGTCGAGCGATTCCTGCCGGACAGCCTGACGAAGCGCCGTCAGGTAGGGCGAAAAGGCGACGTTCTGCTCGCCGTAGGTGAGCTGGAGGTCGTATTCGTGGTCCTCCCAGGTCGAAATGTCGGACTCGTTGTGGGAGATCACGGCCTCGAGCTTGTCGAGCGCCTTGTAGATTTGGGCCTCCTGGGTTTCGAGCGCGGCCATCTCGTCGTAGAGTGCGCGCATCTCCTCGCGGCAGGGGGAGGGAAGCGATGCGACCCACTGGTAGAGCAGCGCTTCCTCCGTCGATTCGTCCTGTGCGGTCTTGTCAAAGGCGGGGATATCGCCCGTGAAGCACTCGCCGAGGTCGTGGATGAGGCACATGCGCGTCACCTTGTCCATGTCGGCCTCGGGAAATTCATCGCGCAGGAAAAACGCCATCAGCGCGATGCGCCAGCTGTGCTCGGCAACGCTCTCGTGCCGCCCGCCGGAGGTGTAGCAGTGGCGGGTGGTGTCCTTCAATTTTTCCGCCGTGTGCAGCGCGGCGAGCAGTTCGCTTGGTCTCATGCGTCTCCTCCATTGCCGTTTTCTGGTATTTTACCAGAGGCGGAAACGACTTGCAAGGAAAAGAAAGAAGAGAGATTCCCATTCCCAGCGGCATATGATATCATGAATGCGAGAAAATTTGGCGCCCGGTGAAACAAAACGGGCGCGGAATGCGTCTAAATAAGCAGAAGCAAGAAGATTTGAGAGAGACCCTCCCATGCGGAGGGCGGAGAGGAGAATTTATGAAGCTTGCGGCGGATTTTCGGCAGGCGGCGCGCGAGGCGCTGCGCGGCAAGTGGCCCATCGCCATTCTGATCGGCCTTGTGGCGGTGCTGCTCGGCGGCGCGGGGAGCGGCGGTCCGGAGGTCAAATTCAATTACGATGTGTCCTCGGGCGTGTCGACGACGTTTGGCTACGGCGGACAGACGATTTACTCCACAGGCTACGGTTTGGACCCGAAGTGGAGCGGACTGCTCGTCGGCGGTGTGGTCTATCTCATCGTGATCGCGCTCGTGTTGGCGGCGGCGTACTTCATCCTCGGCAGCATCGTGGGCGTGGGGTATGCCAAATATAACCTCGGCCTTGTCGACTGCACGGAGCCGGGCTTTGAGGCGCTGTTCGCCTATCTTCCGAACTGGAAGACGACGACGCTGACGCGGCTTTGGAAGGGCCTCTATATTCTGCTGGGGACGATCCTGCTCGTCATTCCGGGACTGATTATGGGCTACACCTACGCGATGACGGACTACATTTTGGCCGAGCACCCGGACATGGCGCCGGGCGAGGTGATGAAGGGCTCGAAGGCGATGATGGAGGGCAACCGCTGGCGGCTGTTCTGCCTGCAATTCAGTTTCATCGGCTGGATGATCCTCAGCTCGCTGACGTTCGGCCTTGGCAACCTTGCGCTGCGCCCCTATCAGGAGGCGGCATACGCCGCGTTCTACCGCGAGGTATCGCTCGGGTAAAAAGATAGAGAGAAACAAAACGCGCCCCGCGGATCATCCGCGGGGCGTATTTTTGCTGTGATGGAAAGCTTACTTTGCACTGTCGTTTGCGAGGGCCTGGTCGATCAACTTCTGGAGCGCTGCCATGTTGTCCTCGTTGTCGATGCCGCCGAGCATCGCCTCACCGACGATGGCGCCGCTGCGGTCGATGACATAGGTGGTCGGGAAGGCCATGATGTCGCCCGCAAAGTCGCCGGCTGCGCTGTCGGAGGGGAAGTAGATGTTCTGGTAGCTTGCGCCCTTGGATTCAAGCAGACTCTTGGCCGTGCTGATCGCATCGGCGTTGCCGTCGAGGGTATCGACGTTGATGCCGATGAGCGCGCCGCCCTGCTTCTTGAGCGTCTCGTTGAGGGCGTTCAGATCGCCAAGCTCCGCCACGCAGGGCTTGCAGCCGCTGAACCAGAAGTTCACGACCGTCACAGCGTTCTGGGAGAAGATGCTGCTGTCCACGTCGTTGCCGTCAAGGTCCTTACCGGTGAAGGTGGGGAAGGTCGGGACGGCATCGTTCATGTCGCCGTTTTCACCGTCGCCTGCGGGCTGAAGTGCGGCGTACTGCTCCTGCAGGGGCTGGATCTGGTCTTCAAGGTCGCGGATCTGCTCGGAGCCTTCGGTCAGCGTCTTGAGTTCATCCTCGGTGAACTGATCCTTCACAAGGTCGAGGGCGGCAAGCAGGTAAGCGCCGTAGTTCGATTCATCGGGGATCTCGTCGCGCTTTTCGTTCATGGCGGCGAAGAGCTTCTGCCACAGCTCAAGGTTCTCTTCCATGATGGCGTTTTCCTTGTCGGCGAGCTCCTGGATCTGGGCGTAGATCTCCTCGGCGGTCGCACCCTGCGCATCGCCATCGCCCTTGCCGTCGCCCTTGCTGCCGCAGGCGGCGAGGGAAAGCGTCAGCGTAAAGGCGAGCAGCAGCGTAATGATCTTCTTAAAATTCATGGTTTATTCTCCTTTGTTTTCTTCAATGATCGGTTTTTGAGACAATTTGGAACATGCTCCGCCGCTGCCGAAGGCGTAGCGGAAGCGGACGGCCTCCGTCGGGCAGGCGGTCACGCATTTGCCGCAGCGGATACATTCGCTGTGGTTCGGCGTTTTGGTCACATCCACGTCCATGGGACAGGTCCTTGCGCACTTGCCGCAGGAGACGCATTTGCTCTCGTCAACGTGCATCGACAGCAGCGACACGCGGTTGAAGAGCGCGTAGAACGCGCCGAGCGGGCAGAGCCACTTGCAGAACGGGCGGTAGAAGATGACGCTCAGCACAACGACCGTGATGAGCACGCAGAGCTTCCACGAAAAGAGCTTGCCGAGCGCGGCACGGATGCTGCTGTTGACAAGCGAGAGCGGGATGGCGCCTTCGAGAACGCCCTGCGGGCAGAGATATTTGCAGAAGAACGGGTCGCCCATGCCTGCTTCGTTCACCACGAGCACCGGAAGCAGGAAGACCATCACCACCAAGATGACGTATTTGAGGTAGGTCAGCGGCTTTAGGCGCTTGGTGGAGAGCTTTTTGGTCGGGATCTTGTGCAGCAGCTCCTGAAACCAGCCGAACGGGCAGAGGAAACCGCAGATGAAGCGGCCCAGCAGCACGCCGAGCAGGATGAGGATGCCGGTGATGTAATAGGAAAAGCTGAATTTCGACGAGCCGACGACAGCCTGAAACGAGCCGATGGGACACGCGCCCGCCGCACCTGGGCAAGAGTAGCAGTTCAGTCCCGGCACGCACACGGTCTTGCCTGCGCCGCGATAGAGCGTACCCGTGAGGAAGTTCGGCAGGTGCAGATTCGTCAGCAGAGCCGCGCAGGCCTGGACCAGTCCGCGCCAGCGGG
>ENA-OZGM01001225-OZGM01001225.1-human-gut-metagenome-genome-assembly--contig:-NODE-1225-length-10144-cov-3.751016_pt1 | contig 10144 bp, 7 predicted proteins | sample MGYA00244655_ERZ653656 | MGnify/ENA primary metagenome ERZ653656 (study PRJEB26926, sample SAMN06164991) | human gut metagenome | biome: ENVO:00009003; feature: ENVO:2100002; material: ENVO:00002003... | reverse complement strand
CTTCTAACTCTCTTGATTTCAAAGAGGTATATTCCTTATACAGATTTACTCAAATATCCTTGAGATATCGGTTAGATGTTTGACTGTCGGTCAAAGAATGCGCCGTTCCAATTCGTCCAGCATATTCACGCGTTCCAAAGAGAATGTGTTGTCATGTGTTTGGATATATTCCAAGAGTGTCTTGGCCTTTTGCAACATTGCCTGTTCCTCGCCGGGGTAGAGATAACTTTCTTCGATCAAGGTCTTGACGGCTATCTCAAGACGGGGGATTCCGCCGTTATCGTCACTGTCGAGCTGGCGGATAAGTTCTTCGGGCTGGACCGTCATAAGAGTAGGACGATCCAGTTTGAGGGAACTGTATACGGTTTGGATCAACTCCGGTGTATGGCGGGCCGCATTTGTGTTGCGGTTCATAATGATCTGAAGAACCACTTTGGTAAGCTCCTCGATCTGTACCAGGATAAAATCTCTCTTAAGCATAAGAAATATCAGCTTTTAAAATGGTCAATTCTCGATTGTCAATTGAATAATGCGTACATCCTTCTTAGGGCGGTCATATTCGTCGCGAGGTTGTCCGGCGATGGCATCGAGCACGTCGAATCCTTCAATGAGTTCGCCATATACGGTATAGTTGCCGTCCAGATGGTGGCAACCTCCTTCAGTGGTGTAGGCCTTCCGTTGCTCTTTGGTGAACAGCAGGTGCCCGGGTGTGGCACGTACCATTGAATCTACTTGGGCGTTGATCTTGCGCAGACGTTTCTGGTATTCGCGTTTATTGCTGGCTTTCTGCATGCGCAGTTCGGCGCGGACGGGATAGAAGAACTTCTGCATGGCCTTCTCCTTGATATCCTGGTTAGCGATCATTTCCAGCGTGTCCAGTTCACCATTAGTGTAGACTTTTCCTTGTACGATATAGAATTGCGACATATCCGATTTCTTTTGCGGGTTGATGTCGTCGTTCTGGCGGGGAGCAGCCAACGCACCCCGTTTGTTGAAATGGTGAGGCCGCATCTCCGGCATGATCTCCGAATTTCGGTCTCCGAAACCGCAACGAGCACCAGCGGGAGCATTGCGTGAATCGGGAGCGCCGCCCTGTATCATAAATTCCGGGAGTACGCGAGTGAATAGCGTTCCGTCGTATTCGCCTCGTTTGGCGCGTTCGATAAAGGTACGGACGTGGTTGGGAACATCGTCATACAGTTTCGCTTTCAGGATTCCAGCACTTGTGTTGATGGTGACTATTTTTGCTGGAGTCTGTTCTGAAGCGGAGGTTACGGTGTCCGCATCGCTCTGTCCGAAGATAGGAGAGAGGTAGGTCAGCAAGCCTAATAAGATATAATAGCTCTTTTTCATCTTTTAAAATATTTGGTGGGTAAAGATAGTATATATGTTGTTAAACACAAAGTAAATGGCTACCTTTGCAGCCTTTAAGGCAAATTTAAGATTATAACTACACGTATTATTATGAATTGGATTAATGATTTGTTATGGGGCGAGGGCATCGGCCACTCCATACTTCTGCTTTCCTTTGTGATCGCTGCGGGCATACAATTAGGTAAGATCAAAGTCTTCGGCGTATCTTTGGGAATTACTCTTGTGTTGTTTGTGGGGATCATTTTAGGGCATTTCGGTTTTACGATCAACCACAATGTGATTCACTTTTTTAAAGAGTTCGGATTGATACTTTTTGTCTACTCTGTAGGTATGCAGGTCGGACCGGGTTTCTTCTCTTCTTTCAAGCAGGGAGGAGTTACGCTGAATATGCTGGCGTGCGGTATTGTGTTTTTAGGAGTCTTGACGGCTGTCATTCTGCACTATGTGACTGGTATCCCGATGCCTACGATGGTTGGTATCTTGTCGGGGGCGGTAACGAATACACCTGGATTGGGTGCTGCCCAGCAGGCATTTTCCGATATGCACGGAGTGTCTGACAATACGATTGCTTTGGGATATGCTGTCGCTTATCCGTTGGGTGTGATCGGTATTATCCTGTCTATTATCCTGATTAAGTATATTTTTCGTGTAAGTTTCGATAAGGAGAACGAGCAGTTGAACAGTGAGGATTCTTCGCATATCAATGGCGCCAAACCGATCTCGTTGCTCGTGAAGAATCCGGCTATCTTCGACAAGACGATCGCAGAATTGTCGAACCTGCTGGAACATCGTGATTTTGTTATTTCCCGTGTCTGGCGTGACAGCAACAAGCAGATCGAAATTGCTTCCGCCAATACCATTTTAAGGGAAAACGACAAGGTTTTTGTCATCACGACCGAGGCGGATGCCGAGACGATCAAGACTTTTGTTGGGGAAGAGATCGATATGGAACGTAAACAGTGGATCCGTATGGAGAGCCAGTTTATCAACCGCCGTATCCTGATTACGAAACCGGAACTGAACGGTAAGCGTCTAGGCCAATTGAAACTGCGTAAATTATATGGTATCAATATCACCCGTATCAATCGTGCCGGTGTCGATCTGGTTGCCAAACCGGAATTGACGTTGCAGGTTGGCGACCGTGTGAATGTAGTCGGTACCGAAACAGCGGTTTCCAATGTGGAAAAGGTTTTGGGTAATTCGATGAAGCGCCTGAACGAACCGAATTTGATCACGATCTTTGTCGGTATTGCGTTAGGTATCGTGCTGGGTAGTATTCCAATTACCTTCCCTGGTATTCCGCAGCCGGTCAAGTTAGGTCTGGCGGGCGGTCCGCTGGTTGTGGCTATTTTGATCAGCCGCTTCGGTTACCATTATAAATTGATTACTTACACGACACAGAGTGCGAACTTGATGTTACGTGAGATCGGTATTACACTTTTCCTTGCTTGCGTAGGTATCAGTGCTGGTGATGGTTTTGTCGATACGATTGTGAATAATGGCGGTTTTGCCTGGATCGGCTACGGTTTCATTATTACGTTTGTGCCGTTGATGATCATCGGTTGTATTGGCCGTTATTTCTGCAAAGTCAATTACTTTACGCTTATGGGGCTTATTGCCGGTAGTACGACCGACCCGCCTGCATTGGCTTATTCGAATGCGACAGCCGGAAACGACGCTCCATCGGTAGGGTATGCAACTGTCTATCCGTTGACTATGTTCCTTCGGGTATTGACAGCGCAGCTGTTGATTCTGTTCTTCGCATAACTGTATAATTATTGTCATAGAAGAGGGGCAAAAAGACGACTGTCTTCATCACTGTGACGACCGACTTTATTTCCATGAAGTCAATGTTTGTTTCCTATGAACATTGACTTCATCGCGATGAGGACGGTCATTACGACGATGAAGACGGTCGTTTTTTTATAGCAATATGACTTCTGCTTTTATATTATAGAAATCGGGATTACTTTTTTGTCTGTTCTGTTGCTGTCGGTATTTGCCGCGTGCTGTCCGGTGTGGCCGGGCGTAGAGGAATTAAAGGGTATTTTTTCCGGCGACGGAAAATGTCGGAGAAGCGGGTAAAGTCTTTCTTGTACATGATGCCTACTCCCTGTGTTGTCAGGGCTTGTTTAAGGATCATGTACATATCGTTGGCATGATTGTAGGCTTTTAGGCGGATATCACCGCTGGGTGTCAGCAGATATTCGAGGTCGAACTCACCGATGAAAGCATTCTTCTGGTTGTTTACGATGCTGTTCTTATATCCGAAGTTTCCGTTGAATATGAGGCGATTGTTCAGCAATTGGCTGGACAGCAGCATTTCCACTTCTGTATCTTCGATACCGTCCTGGCTGGTTCGGATATTTGTACCGAGTTGCACTTTGTCGGTGAAGCTGTTCATGATACTGGATATCTGGGAGGAAAGGGCGGATGAGGCCACTGCGCTGAAATCGTTTGATTTATATTGTGCATTGTATTCCGGTGTATAGAATTTGTTCAGAACCAGCAGATAGATGATTTGCCGGGTCATCATGTCTTCTGTATCGACCAAACTTTTGACCTGCCGTTGGAGTTCTTCGTTGGAGCTCGGCAGTTCGAGGTCGAACGAAATAGTTGGGTTCCGCAGCACACCGTCTAATTTCAATACGCAGTTGACCGGCGTATTGCGTCGGGAACTTTCGTACGTCAGACTGGGGTCCAAATCCTGTATGTTGGCTGTCACGTTATAGATGGCATTTACATTCATCGTTGCCTCGAAAGGATCTCCCCGAAAGTTGATAATACTGCCATCCCGTATCTTAAAGTTTTTATGGATGAGTTGTTGCAGGCTGAAATTATAGTTTCCTTGCACGATCCCGATGTTTCCATACATACGCAAGTCGGTTTTCGTCCCGTATTGTATCTGAAGGCTTCCGTTACAATTCCCAGTTATTTTATCTCCTGCGACCGGATCCATGATCAGTTCGATGTCGGCATCTGGTGTGATGTCGAGAAGGAAGTTCATGCGCAATTCCGCCCCTTCATCTTCGTTTTTGAAAATAAGAGGTTTAATGGAATCGACCGGTTGTGTAAGTGCCATTTCCCGTAATTCCTTTTTATTCACGAAGGTGATGAAATCATATTCTGCCGCAGAAGAGTTGTTCATGAAGTCGAGTTTGACGGATGTTTTGGGATCACTTCGCATATTGATGTCGAAGTTGATCAATTGTCCATTCCCTTTTATGGAGGCTGTTCCGGTTCCGAAGACGGTTCCGAAGATCAGCGGATTTTGCTTTTGAGGTGCATCGAATACCAACATATTGTTTGTTTGGACTCCTACATCGAAGCTGACATCCTTGAAGTGTTTGTGATTGACGGTCAGGTTTACCTTTGCCGAGTTGCCGAACTTGTCATGCACTGTTACGTTGCGTCCGATGATGGCTCCCGGAGTCAGGTGGATGGAGTCGGAAAACGTGTAGTAGGTGTTCAGATATTCGATACCCAGGCCACCATCGAGAACAAAGGCATCTCCCTCTACATTCAGCTCCTTGAATGGACCATGCAGGTGGACATTGCCGAATCCTCGTCCTTTCATGTTCTTGGCGATATTCTCGACGAAAGGCCGCAGGAAAGCGACGTCCAGGTCATTCGCCCCGAAGAAGAGGGAAAGGCCTGCGTTTTTGCCGACCGGATAGATATAGCCACTGACATCGGTCCAGGTCGTATCGTTCTTGTAGATGCTGCCTAGCATCAGAATGCCCTTTTGCTGGTCATCCCATTCGCTGAAAAGGTTGAGGCGTCCTAAGGGTACTTGGTTGAACGAAAAGTCTTGTACTTCGAGGTCGGTGTTCAGCATCCGGCTGCCGTAGAGGTCGGTGATGTTGAAGGTTCCGGTAGCCTTTCCGGCAAACTGGAGCACCGGGATGTTCAGGATGTCGAAGATGTAGCTCAGTTCGACTTGTTTCAGGTCCAGCAACAGTGTGTCGGCCGGATCTTTCGAAACCGTTCCTTCCATGTGGAGATATTCGGTGCCGTTGGAGACGGAAAAGTCTTGTATCCCGATCTTGCCGTCTGCAATGGTGATGGTGGACGGGGCGATGTGCCAGGTGGAATCGTTCAGGATCAGCGGACTTTCGTTCAGCGAGATTTCTGTGCGTAGTTTGGTTGGCCCTTTTTCCTGTTCTTCCTCGATGAAGAGCGTGGAGGCGGAAAGGTCTGCTTTAAATAGTCGTTCTTTGTTGTTTGCCCAGCTGATCTGCGTCTTTATCTGGTTGTCTTTTGCATCTACTTTCAGATCCATGTAGTTGCGTAATCCTTTGGCATTGTAATTGGTTGCCTTGAGTTTCAAGTTTACCTTGTCTTCGGGATTGTCACAGGTCAGATAGCCGGATTCGAACATAGACTTACCGATGTTGAATTTAGGTAGGTAGGCCTCGAAACGGAAGCGGTTGTACTGGTTGTTATAATGCCCTGTGATACGTCCCTGGTTCAGCATCGTAAAAGGGAGTTTCAGAGTGTTGGATATGACTTCTGTGTTTTCGATCGTCAGCAAGAGAGAAAAGTTGTTTTCCATCACCTTCTGTTTCTTTTGCGTGACGTTGATCAGAGCTGGAACATACCCTTTTAATGTCTGCATAAGGCTGGGAACGATTGTTGTGAAGGAGTAAGCACCCGTCACTTCGCCATTCAGAACGTCGGAGGTGATGGTCAGATGGCGGTTCAGCGAATGGCCTGTAGCCTCCACCTTGAGCTTTTTCAGGAAAAAGGTGTCCGGCTTGGTTTTGAAAGAGAGGCTGTCAAGCGTAATGCTTCCTTCCAGATTGTCGATGTTGTTGCCTGTGAAATCAGCATTCAGCGAGCAGGAGATGTCCGGTGCTTCGTATTTATTCGTCAGATGGAGACTGTCCGGACGGAAATGTTCCAGACGTGAAGTGAAGTTGAACATGGAATTCTTGCCTTCATGCAGGAACAACCCTTCAGCATACAGTTTGCCGTTCGGATCGTCGATGTCCAGCACTCCGTTGAATCCGTTTTTCTTGAAGTTACCTGATAGGAGTATGTTTTCGTATTTATAGCCTTTGTATTCGAACTCATCTATATTAGCCTTGATATTACCCGAAAACGATCCTCCTGCAGGACGGTGCGTGTCCAGTGTAACGGCTAATTTGGCTGTTCCATACGGATTGCCGTCTGGAAAAAGTTCGTCCAGGTGCAGGGTGGAGGTCGAAAGGTGTCCTTTCAGGTAGGCGGCGATATTCTTCTCCTTGTCATTCCCGAATATCAGGTCGGTCTGGACGGAACCGATCGCCGACGAGAACTTGCCGAAAGCGACCAGGTTGTCGAAGAAACCGGATATTTCGCCAGTAAAATTGATCGTGCCTAATTTGACGATCGCATCCGGCAGTTTGACCGGACGCTGGTTGAAGTTGTTAGCCAGGCCCGAAATTCCTTCGGTCGTGATATACATCTTATTGACTTGCCCGAAGATATAGGCGTCTTCCGGATGTGTGATCCCTTTCATCTCCATCTTGCCGACGAAAAGCATCTTGTCACTGTATTTCAGTGTCAGCCGTTTCAGGTCGATATTGTTTATGTAGCCTGATGCCTCGGCCGAAAGTTCGATAGTTTCCGAGAAGTTACGGAATGCCGGGACGAAGGCGGAGAGGTCTTTCAGGCAAATTTGCGAAGGTGCGATATTTAGTTCGATGGGCGAACGGTCCAGCCAATCGGATGCACTGGTTGCTTCCCCAGTATGGATATGGGCGCGGTCTATATTGAGGTCCGTGTCAGGCAGCTTGATTTCAAAGTTGTTAATGATCGCGCTGTCCTTGTTGGCCACTATGTTGAGTGACAATTTGTTCAACGAAAAGCCCGAAGCCTCGTCGAAACTCATCTTCTTGATGTTGGCATTGAGGCTGTCCTTGTTGAATGCCTTCATCGAAATTTTAGCACTCATATTGCGGATGTCGATATGCTTGGCGTTGAACTTTCCGGGGGTGACGGCTGCATTCTTCACATCGTAACGGAAATTACCGCGGCGTATCAGGATCGAGTTGAAACGCAGGTCGATATTGGATTGTTTTTTCACCGTATCTTTGCTGGCGAAAGCATCGATAACGAATTGCAGGTTCAACTTGTCTGCCGGCGTTTCCTTGTTCAGGTTGACGGAGAAACCGAACAGGCGGACTGTCGAGAACACAATCTTTCCATTCAGCAAAGGTAGGATTTCGAAACCGGCCGACACATGGTTGGCATCGAACAGTACGGCTCCGCTTTTATCTTCGAGATACAGATTTTCCAGCACCAGGCGGTTGAACCACTCGATGTCTACATTCCCGATCCGTACGGGCACACCTAAACGTTCGGATAATTCTGTCGTTGCCGTATTTGCCACTTTTTGTTGCACATAGGGAATGCGCAACAAGATGGCTGGAGTTGCGTAGAATATCCAGAACAGGGTGAGCAGGGTGATGATTATGTATTTAAGTCCTTTGATATCTTTACTATATTTAAGCACAAAACTACAACAATATCCCGATAGATTTCGTTAATTTGCACAAAAATTAAAACGAAGATATGAGTGTGACAATATTAGGAATCGAATCGTCGTGCGACGATACTTCCTCTTCTGTAATACGCGACGGCGTGATGCTGTCGAATGTAATTGCCAGTCAGGCTGTTCACGAAGCCTATGGCGGTGTTGTTCCCGAACTGGCTTCCCGCGCACATCAACAGAACATTATCCCGGTGGTTGCCGAAGCGATCAAGCGTGCCGGTATCGATAAATCCGAATTAAGTGCCGTTGCTTTCACCCGTGGTCCGGGTTTGATGGGATCATTGCTGGTTGGGACTTCCTTTGCCAAAGGCTTGGCTGCCTCGTTGGATATTCCGATGATCGAGATCAACCACTTGCAGGCACACGTGCTGGCTCATTTTATCAAGGAGACGCCGGAAGATGATCATGCTCCTTCGTTCCCGTTCCTTTGCCTGTTGGTTTCGGGTGGAAATTCGCAGATTATCAAGGTGAATGCTTACAACGATATGGAAGTGATCGGGCAGACGATCGACGATGCTGCCGGTGAAGCGTTTGACAAATGTGCAAAGGTGATGGGGTTAGGTTACCCCGGTGGTCCCGTCGTAAACCGCCTTGCTAACGAAGGAAATCCGAAGGCTTTTACATTCAGTAAGCCGCATATTCCCGGTTATGACTATAGTTTCAGCGGATTGAAAACCTCTTTCCTTTATACCTTGCGTGATAAACTACAGGAAGATCCCGATTTTATCGAAAAAAACAAGCAGGACCTTTGTGCCTCTTTGCAAGCGACGGTGATCGATATCCTGATGAACAAATTGCGTCGGGCAGCGAAAGATCTGAACATTAAGGAGGTGGCTGTTGCCGGTGGCGTATCGGCTAATTCCGGCCTGCGGGATGCTTTCCTCGACCATGCGAAACGTTTTGGTTGGAAGGTGCATATCCCGAAGTTCTCTTTTACGACGGACAATGCTGCAATGGTTGCCATAACGGGGTATTATAAATATCTCGACAAGGAGTTCTGTCCGATGGATGCCGCTCCCTTTGCAAGGGTAGAGGCGAAGTTGAAGTAATGTAAATTTTATTCCATGCCTATGGAGCAAAAGTTTCATACCTATGAAACTAAATTTTCATGCGCATGGAACAAAGGTTTCCTGCCGAGGAAACTGTTTGTATGACGTGAGGAAAAATAGAGAAGGTAAGAATGGCTATAGAAAAAGAAATAGGCGAGTGTCTCCGTGCCCGTCACCTGACGATGGGGACGGCTGAAAGTTGTACCGGCGGATATATCGCACATCTGATAACACGTGTGGCCGGCAGTTCCGATTACTTTTGCGGGGGAGTTGTTTCCTACAGCAATGAAGTGAAGCATCATGTTTTAGGCGTTTCGGAAGAGAGCTTGGCACAATACGGAGCAGTCAGCCGTCCGGTTGTCGAGCAGATGGCGTTGGGAGCGATCCGCGTGTTAGGTTGCGACTGTGCCGTTGCCACTTCCGGCATTGCTGGCCCCGGTGGAGGTTCACCCGAAAAACCTGTCGGAACCGTCTGGATTGCTGCCGCCTTGAAAGACAAAGTTGTATCCGAATGTTATCATTTCGGGACGGAGCGTGAAGAGAATATCCGGTTGGCGGCGAGAAGGGCGTTGAGGATGCTGCAGCAGTTGTTATAAATATTTTCCGTTATTGATCCTTAGAAATAAAACATCCCGTATAAAACACCCGGCCATTCTCCCGTGTCGTTTGGTTGGAAACCTCGAATTGCGGAAAGGCCTGTTCCAGTCGTAGTGCCAGCGTGTCGCCTAAAGATGTATATAAACTGTCGGCGGCCGAATTATAAGGGAGGCTACCAAAATAACAAAGATGATTTTTGTTCATGAAAAGGTCGGCGCCTACCCATTCTTTCCGGATACGCCATTCGGCCGAATCGGGGAGGGAGATGTAGAGGTCGAGGCTGTCCGATTGTACCATCAGGTTCAACGGAGCGTTCCGATCGAATGAATGGCGCAGGCGATCTTGGTCGGGAAACAGGTAGCTTTGCCGGTTTCGTTGGATTTGGGCTACTTCTTCGAGCAACTTCTTGCTGTAACTTGCCACCCATATGCCTTCGTGCTGGTAATAACCGAAAAAACGGTTTCCGGCGTCCGGATAATAGGTAAAAGTGATGCCGTTCCTTTTCTGCTTTTGTGGGGCGAATGAGCCGAAAGACTTTTGCAATGTGTTTTTCCTGTCTCTTATACACATCTCCGAGCCCACGAGA
>ENA-OZGM01001209-OZGM01001209.1-human-gut-metagenome-genome-assembly--contig:-NODE-1209-length-10219-cov-4.456513_pt1 | contig 10219 bp, 10 predicted proteins | sample MGYA00244655_ERZ653656 | MGnify/ENA primary metagenome ERZ653656 (study PRJEB26926, sample SAMN06164991) | human gut metagenome | biome: ENVO:00009003; feature: ENVO:2100002; material: ENVO:00002003... | reverse complement strand
GCAACGCCGCGCTATGGGCAGTGCAATCGGCAAGCATTGCAGCTCTTCGAGCTGCCTGCTTGCAATGTGAATTTTCTCTGGGAGGGTGCAAGGGAGGGGTGTCTCTTTTCAAAAAAGAGATATCCCTCCCTTATCTGCGTCCCCCACACCAGGTGGGAAAAAACCGGAACTTATTGTTCCAAAAGGAACCGTGCGATATTTTCTATTGCAACAGAAGCCTTTCTAATGGGAAACATCTGAAACACATGCCACATCCCCTCGCTGACCTGCAGGCGGCAGGGAACGTTTGCGCGCTTCATCGCCTGATAGAGTTGTTCTGAATCCGAATACAGGATCTCGTGGTCGCCGACCTGGATGAGCGTCGGCGGGAAGCCGGTGAAGTCGGCAAAAAGTGGGGACAGGTCGCTCGAACGGTAGTCTCTTCCTGCGGCGTAGGCGAGGCGCACGGCTTCGATGTACTCGGGCGTGAGCATCGGGTCGATCTCCGCACGCTCTGTATAGGACTGGCCGGACATCGTCATGTCGGTCCACGGGGACATCAGGATGAGCGCGCCGGGGAGCTTGCGGTCTGCCGCTTTGAGGCGATTGCAGAGCACAAGGGCGAGGTTGCCGCCCGCGCTGTCGCCCGCGAGGACGATATCGCGCGCGCCGTAGCCTTGGAGCATCAGATAGTCCCACGCACGCAGCGCGTCCTCGACGGCGGCGGGATAGGGGAACTCGGGCGCGAGGCGGTATTCAAAGCTCAGCACATCGTAGCCCGTCGCATGCGCGAGCTTGGACGACAGTACGCGCGAATAGCCGAGGTTGCCGCTCGTGTAGCCGCCGCCGTGGCAGTATAAAATCGCATGGCGGCTGCCGTGGGGGGCCTTGAGCCGCGTCCACGCCGCGCTCATGCCCGAGAGGGCAAATTCCTCGTAATCCATGCCCGTCATCGGCGCAGTCAGCTTGCCGAGGACCTCCTGACTGCGGCGCTGACGCTCAAGCTCTTCGGCGGTCATGCTTTCTGGCGCACCGGCGCTGTGCAGCGCCTTGAGCGCACGCATCAGCGGGTCGAGATGCGCGTTCTCGGCCTCGCTCTTCTTTTTGCGGATGATGCGGAGTTTGGGTTCCATAGCTCCTCCTGAAAAACAAAATTCTTTGAGAACATGATATCATAATTTCGTGAAAATGCCAAGGAAAAGCGCATCTTTCTTGTAGCGCGCCCCGCTTTGTGCTATAATAAACCTCTCAAGACCGCGCAGAGGGAAAGAGGGAACATCGGATGGCCAAGCCCAACAGCAAATGGTATAAGCTCGACTCCGCGGGCACGCTCTACTCCGCGCTGCAAAAGGAGGAGTATTCAGCCATCTACCGCTTTTCCGCTCTGATGGAAAAAGACGTCGACCCCGCGGCGCTTCAGCGCGCCATCGACCGCTGCATGCCGCGCTTCCCGACCTTTGCCGTGCGCATCCGTAAGGGTGCGTTCTGGTACTATTTGGAGCACAACAGCGCGCCGGGGCCGTTTTTGAAAGAGGACGTGTCCGACCCCTGCCAGCCCGTGCGTTTCAAAGAAGACAACGGCTGGCTCGTGCGCTTTTACTATTACCGCAACCGCATTTCGATCGAGGTTTTCCACGCGCTTTCCGACGGCGGCGGAGCCATCGTCTTCTTCCGCACGCTGCTGGCCGAATACCTGCGCCAGACCGGCGTTGATATCCCTGCGGGGAACGGTGTGCTTGATTTGAACGAGCCGCCGCGCGAGGAGGAGATGGAGGACGCCTATGCCCGCTACGCAGGACACCACGCACTGGGCCTCCACCGCCAGCCGACGGCGTATCAGAATATCGGCACAAGCGAGCCGTTTTACACGTTCCATGTGACGATGGGCTTCGTGCCGCTCTCGAAGCTGCGCGAGGAGTCGAAAAAGTACGGCGCGTCGATCACCGAATACCTCTCCGCTGTGCTCATTTACGTCATTTTGGAAAAGCAGAAGCGCGAAAAGCCCTACCGCCTGCGCCCCGTGGCGCTGGCCATCCCCATCAATCTGCGCGGCTGGTTCCCGAGCGAGACGCTGCGAAACTTCATTACCACCGTCCGCCCGTATATCGACCCCGCGCTCGGCGACTACACGTTCCCCGAGATCGTCTCGCAAGTGCGGCATTTTATGAAGCTGCACATCAACCGGCAGGAATTGCAGGCGGCGTTCACGGGCAACGTTCGCTTTACGGAAAACTTTTTCCTGCGGCTCATTCCGGTCATTTTCAAAAATCCCGTCATGGCGCTCAATTACCGCCTGCACGGCGTGAGGCCCTATTCCTGCACATATACGAACCCAGGCGCGTTCACCGTGCCGCCCGAAATGGCTGAGCATATCCGCGGGGCGGAGGTCATTCTGGGACAGGCGACGGTGCCGCGCTGCCACTGCGCGTCCATCAGCTATGGCGACACGATGGAGATCACCTTTGCCGGCACGCAGGCGGAGACGGACACCGAGCGCGACTTTTTCCGCTTCCTCGTGCGCGCGGGAATCCCCGTGCGCGTAGAGAGCAACCGATGAATAGCAGATCGAAAGAAGGAATTTGATGTCATATTGTGTCAAATGCGGCGTGGAGCTGGACGAGGGCGCGGAGCGCTGCCCGCTCTGCGGCACGCCGGCGTGGAAGCCGGATGAGACCGAGCCGCGCTATTTCCCGACCAAGCCGGCCGAGGTGCCGAGAGCATCGCGCAGAGCCGCCGCCGCACTGCTGACGGCGATGCTCGCGTCCGTGTCGCTCTGCTGCGGGCTGCTGAATCTCATTTTGCCGACGGAGCACCCTTGGGCGCTCTACGTCGCGGGCGCGGCAGTGATGCTGTGGATCTGGTTCGCACTGCCGATGCTCGTGCGCGGCATCCCGATCTTCTTCCGACTGACGGCGGACGTCGCCGCCATCGGCATTTACGTGTGGATCATCTCCGTTGCGCTGCACGGGGGGCGCTGGTTCCGCGGGCTCGTGCTGCCGATGCTCGGCTGGGCGTGCGTCGTCGTATTCCTGCTGAGCTTTCTGCTGCGCGACGGCAGGCGCTCACGCCTTTCTTCCATCGCCATGTGCATCGGCGCGGTGGGTCTGATGGCGATGGGCGTCGAATACTGCCTTGACCGGTATTTTCTTGAGGTGTGGCAGCCGAGCTGGTCGCTCGTCGTGCTTGTCATCTGCATCGGGCTCATCAGCCCGCTGCGCATCGTGCGCCGCGTCCCGTCGCTGCGCGAGGAAGCGCGCAGACGCTTTAATATGTGAAGCTTGCTTCTAAATGGCAAACCCGCCCTGACGCTTTTGCGTCGGGGCGGGTTTTGTGATGTTTGCTTACAGCAGCAGCCAGCTGAGCACCATGCCGACAAGCAGTGTGATCCCGGCGGTGAGCAGGACGAGCAGAAGCTTCTGATAGGGCCGCTTGCCTGCTTCGACCTTTTGCTCGATCTCATCGAGCTTTCTGCCCTCGCTGAAGGCCAAGATCTCCCTGTAGGACTGGACGTTGTTCGCCTTTTTGATGCGCTCGAGCCGGAGAGCAAAGTACATCGCGGCGCCCCAGAGCAAAAGCTCCGGAATGAGGCAGTAGAGGCCGAACCACTTGAGCAGCGGCACGGGCAGGATGATCGTGGCGGCGAGCAGAACAGTGTAGATGATGCCGTCGCGGTTCATGGCCCTGACGTCGGCGGCGTTGACTTCATGTTTCATGGTTTCCAAATCTCCTTTGATGAGTTGGTCGAGCGAAACATCGAAGAGGGCGCTGAGCAGGAGCAGGCTGTGGATATCGGGGTAGCTCTTGCCGGTTTCCCAGTTGGAAACGGTCTGGCGCGTGACGTAGACCTTTTCCGCCAGCTCCTCCTGCGAAAGCGAGAGCGCGGCGCGATGTGCCTTGATCTGATTACCGAGTTCCATAAGTGCCTCCTGTGCGTTTCGTTCGATCTGCCCCAAGGGTAGCCAAAACGGGAAAGTTTGTCGAGCAAAGCTGCTTTACATGAGGAAAAATTGCTTGTCAAAAGATTTTGACAAGCGCCTTTTCGCCCCGATATCAGCGGCTTGCCAGCTTTTCGCGCAGCCTTGCGATGCTTCGCTGCGGGGCGTCGATGGCTTCTCCCTGCGTTTCGTGCCAGTCGGCCTTTTCGATGGCGATGACCTTTTCGTAGTAGGTGATCGCCGTTTCATAGTCACCGCGAATTTCGCAGATCTGCGCGATGGCCTCGGCAGGGTCGACAAAGCGCGGGGGCGGCATGAGCGCCATCGCCTTTTCATAGTCCGCGATGGCCTCGTCGTAGTGAGCGAGCTTGGCGAGCTCGCTCGCGCGCATAACGTAGACCTCCCACGTGTCGGGATACTTTGCGCACATGGCCTCCCACTGCGCGAGCGCGTCGTCGGTGTGCCCCTCCTGCAAAAGGATACAGCCGAGGTAAAAGTCGTCGTTGTAGGTCGGCTTCAGGCGGTGCATTTTGTCCAAGACCTCGCGCGCCTCCGCGCAGCGGCGGTCGGCGATGAGAAGGTCCAGAAGCCACAGGTGTGCGCTGTGGTTCTCCGGATGCGCGGCGAGAAACTCCTGATAGAAGGCGATCGTGCGGTAGTGGTTCGTCGCGTTCCAGTCGAGGTACGCGCCGTGCTCGGCGTCGAAGATGGCGTTGTGCGCCTCCTTGCAGTCGGGATTCAGTGCGAGCGCCTGACGCGCGAGGGGAGAGGCGAGGTCATTGTATTCCCGTGCGCGCTTGCAGTAAAGCTCTGCGAGCAGCAGCGTCGCGCGCGGGCGCGTTTCCTCCTCGCGGCACTTTTCCTGCAAAAAGTGCTCCTCTTCGTCAAATTCCTGCTGTGTGAGAAAGCGCTTGTCCCAGAGCATATTGTCGATGCGGGCAAAGCGGCTCTCGTCCGTGAGGGAGAAGAGCGAGTCGATGCTCGTTCCCAGCGTGACGGACAGCGCGGGCAAAAGCTGAATATCGGGAAGCGAGCTGCCGTTTTCCCACTTGCTCACGGCCTGCGCGCTCACGTGGAGGGCTTTTGCAAGCTGCTCCTGCGTCATGCTTTTGGAGAGGCGCAGCGTTTTGATCTTGCTGCCGATGTCGATGTTCATAAAGGCAAAACTCCGTTTCTATAAAGTGCGGACGTCCTTGATGAGTTCAGTATAGCCGATTGCAGGAAAACGCGCAATGGAGGGGGAGTTTCGCGCGCTCAAACGGCGGTTGAGCACAAAAAGGACGGAAGATGCTTTTCTTCCGTCCTTTTTATGCAGTTCCAGTCGAATCAGTCGCCGACGCCGGGGTTCAGAACCTTGCCGACGTTCCACAGGTGCGCGACCTGCTGCGCGGCGGCCAGACGTTCCTCGGGGGACTCGTAGCTTGCGTGCGCGGTCTGCGCGCCGCAGTCGACACAGGTGACATAAACGCACCAGCCCTGCTCATCCTCCACCGTACCGGTGCCGCGGCAGTAGGGGCAGTCCTGCAATTCGATCTCATAAATCGGGTCCATGGTATCATCCTTTCCTACCGCGCAAAATTGACAGTTTGCGCGGAAATAACCTAATGACCGTAGTATAGCAGGGAAACGGGCGCTTTACAAGCAAGAAAATAGCAAAAATGGGGCGCTCGCAAGCGCCCCGCTTTTTACACGTTTGACGACGGAACAGGAAGCTGGTACTTTTCCACGTAGGATTCGTACGTCTGCTGGAAGCTGCCGTCGGCAGTCTTGGCCTGGCGCAGCGTTTCGTGCAGGTTGAGGTTATGCGCACGGGCGTCGATGACGCAGCCGGCGATGTTGGAGCAGTGGTCGGATGTGCGCTCAAGGTCGGTCAGAAGATCGGAGAGGATAAAGCCAGCCTCAATGCTGCAATGGCCCTGCTGCATGCGCAGGATGTGGCGCGTGCGCATCTGCTCTTTGAGCGTGTCGATGACCTGCTCGAGCGGCTCGACCTGTTGGGCGAGCGCGACGTCCTGCGAGGAGAAGGACTTGAGCGAGAGCGAAAGGATCTCGCGGATGGCGGAGGTGAGAATGGCGAGCTCGTTGAGGGCGCTGCCGGAGAACGTGAGGCCCTTTTGCTCCATCTCCTCAGCGGAGGAGAGAATGTTGACCGCGTGGTCAGAAATGCGCTCAAAGTCGCCGATGGTCTTTAAGAGTTCGGTCGCCTCCTCGCTCTCGTCGCGGCCCATTTTCTGCGTACTGAGCTTGACGAGGTAGGTGCCGAGGATATCTTCATAGTGGTCGCAAAGCTCCTCATCGTCGCGGATGCTCTGGGCGAGCTCGGGCGTGTTGTGGTCAAGGGCGGTGAGAGCGTTGTTCAGCGCGCGCACGGCGCAGTCCGCCATTTCGCGGGCGACGGCGCGGCTCTGGCGAAGGGCGAGGGACGGGGTGGGGAGAAGACGCTCGTCGAGCTCGGTCGTCTTTTCACCCTGCGTCTGGGGATCGTCGGGGACGATGCGGCAGGCGAGCTTTTCAAGAAGGCCGCCCGCGGGCAGGAGCATGGCGGTGCAGAGAACATTGAAGACCGAGTGTGTGACGGCGATGCCCGCCATGGTGGCGGATTCATCCAGCAGCGCGGGCGCAAAAGCTGCGCGCACAATGCAGAAGACCGTCAGCAGCACGACAACGCCGATGACATTGAAGAGAAGGTGAACGACCGCGGCGCGGCGGGCGTTTTTGTTCGTGCCGATGGACGACAGCATGGCCGTGACGGTCGTGCCGATGTTCTGGCCCATGATGATGGGAATGGCCGCAGCATAGCTCACAGAACCCGTGACGGCGAGCGCCTGCAAAATACCGACGGACGCGGAGCTCGACTGGATGATGGCCGTGAGCAGCGCGCCGGCAAGCACGCCGAGGAGGGGATTCTGAAAGGCAACAAAGAGATTCGTGAACGCGGGGACGTCCTTGAGGCCCGCGACCGCGCCGCTCATCGTCTCCATGCCGAACATGAGCGTGGCAAAGCCGAGCAGGATCATGCCGGTGTCCTTTTTCTTGTTGTCCTTGCAGAACATGTAGTAGATGATGCCGATGAGCGCAAGGACGGGAGTGAAGGATGAGGGCTTTAAGAGCTTGATCCAGAAGTTGCCGGAGTCGATGCCGCCAAGGCTCAAAAGCCAGGCCGTGACGGTCGTGCCGACGTTGGCGCCCATGATGACGTTGATGGCCTGACGCAGCGTCATCAGGCCCGAGTTGACAAAGCCGACCACCATGACCGTGGTGGCGGACGAGCTCTGGATGATGGCCGTGATGCCAAGGCCCGTTAAAAATCCGGCGAATACGCTGCCGGTCATCTTGTCGAGAAGAGAGCGGAGCTTGCCGCCCGCGCGGCGCTCGAGCGCCTGGCCCATCAGGTTCATGCCGAAGAGGAACAGGCACAGCCCGCCGATCATCGTGAGCACATTGAAAATATCCATATTTTCTATCTTTCCTTTTTTCTTTTTTGAGACCCTATTTATAACCAAGTAATAGTTTACGCGCCAAATGTCAAAACTGCCAGAGGAGAATTGTAAAATCTATGTAAAATACACAGCAGCGACGGAATGCGGCGTGATTTGTGTCATGTTGCACAGTTTTTTTCCGCATGAACTGGAAAAAAGTGCAGACACTAAGCGCAGCATTCGCCGCGGCGTCTGCCTCCGCGGCAAAAAGCAACTTGAAATGTCGGAGGAATCGTATGAAAAAAGACTTTATCGACACCAATGAATTCACGAAGCAGGAACTGCTCGACATCATCGACTTGTCGCTCGCCATCAAAAAGGCCATTAAGGCGGGCTACTATCCGCCCCTGATGCGCAACATGACGCTCGGCATGATCTTCCAGCAGTCCTCTACGCGCACGCGCGTCTCGTTTGAGACCGCGATGAGCCAGATGGGCGGGCACGCGCAGTATTTAGGCCCCGGTATGATCCAGCTCGGCGGGCATGAGACCATCGGCGACACGGGCAAGGTACTCTCAAAGCTTGTCGATGTCGTGATGGCGCGCGTCATCGAGCACAAGACGATCGAAGAGCTCGCAAAAAGCTGCACCATCCCCGTCATCAACGGCATGTCGGACTACAACCACCCCACGCAGGAGATCGGCGACCTCTGCACGATCGTGGAGAACCTTCCGCAGGGGAAAAAGTTAGAGGACTGCAAGGTCGTGTTCGTGGGCGACGCAACGCAGGTGTGCGCGTCGCTCGGCTTTATCACGACGAAGCTCGGTATGCACTTTGTCCAGTACGGCCCCCAGGGCCACCAGCTGAATGAGCAGCACAAGGAGATCATGAAGAGGAACTGCGCGCTCTCCGGCGGCAGCTACCTTGTCACCGATGACCGCGAGAGCGTACGCGGCGCGGACTTCATCTATACCGATGTGTGGTACGGTCTCTACGAAAACGAGATGCCGAAGGAAGAGCGCGTGCGCGTCTTCCACGACTATCAGGTCAACCGCGAGCTGATGCAGCTGGGGAACCTCGGCTGCAAATTCATGCACTGCCTGCCCGCGACGCGCGGCGAGGACGTGACCGACGAGGTCGCCGACAGCGACGCCTCCCTCTGCTGGGAGGAGGCAGGCAACCGCCTGACGGCCATGCGCGGCCTTCTTGTCTACTTTACACGCTGCCGCAAGGAGCCGAGCGGTCTTCAGATCGCGGCGGCGAAGGAGGAGCTTGACAAAGTGCTCTGCGACAAGCTCGGCTGCGTCGAGGCCTACTGCGGCGTTTCGAAAGCGGAAAAGAGCTGAGATAAGCCATGGAGAAGAATCAATTCCGGCTCGCAGACGTCATTTTGTCGGTCATCTGCGTGGTGTTTGTCGCCGAGGCGGCGGCGCCGGTCGCGTCGATCGGCAACAGCCAGTATTTCTGGTGGATCTTTATGATATTGGCGTTTCTGCTGCCCTACGGCCTCATCGCCGCCGAGCTCGGCACGGCCTACGCGGGCGACGGCGGGCTCTATGACTGGATCCACGCGGCGTATCCGAACGGCAAGTGGGCGGCGCGCGCCTCGTGGTACTACTGGATCAATTTTCCACTGTGGATGGCATCGCTTGCGGTGATGTGTCCCGAGCTCATCACGTTCATCACGGGGCGGAGCCTCGGGACGTTCGGCTCGCTCGTGGTCGAGCTGCTGTTCATCTGGATCGTCACGCTCATCGCGTGCTATCCCGTGTGCGACAGCATCATTATCCTGAACGTGAGCGCTGTCATCAAGATCGTGCTGGCGCTGCTGGTCGGCGGGCTCGGCGTGTGGTATATCAGCCGTTACGGCTTTGTCAACGACATGTCGGCGCGGACATTTCTGCCGTCGTTCGACTTAAACAGCCTCTCGTATATCTCCGTCATCATCTTCAACTTCCTCGGCTTTGAGGTCGTGTGCACGTACGCAAACAACATGAGCGACCCGAAAAAGCAGATCCCGCAGTCTATCGTGACCGGCGGCATCGTCATCGCGGCCATCTACCTCTTCTCGGCGTTCGGCATCGGCGCGGCAGTGGATGTGCGTGAGATCAGCGTGGATTCGGGGCTTATCGACGCGGTGTCGCTCATCCTGGGCGGCAGCGGAGGCGTACTTGTGGGCGTGGTGGCGCTTTTGTTCCTCGTGACGCTGTTCGGCAACATGATCTCGTGGTCGATGGGCGTCAATTCGACGGCGGCGCTGGCGGCGGACCACAACGACATGCCGCGGGTGTTCGCCAAGCGCTGGGCAAAGAACGACATGCCCGTCGGCGCGGCGGTCACGTCGGGCGTCGTCGCCTCGTGCGTGTGTGTTTTGGGCGTGCTCATCGAGATGGCGTCGCCGGACTCGTCACTCTTCTGGAGCTTTTTCGCGCTGAATCTCGTGATGCTGCTTTTGAGCTATCTTCCCGTGTTTCCGGCGTTTTTGAAGCTGCGGCGCGAGGATGCGAAGACGCCGCGCCCGTTCCGCGTGCCGGGGCCTGACACGGCGCTCAAATGGATCGCCTACGTGCCGATGGTGCTCATCGTCATTTCGATCATTTTCACTGCGGTCCCGCTCTCGTTTGACGCAGAGACGCTTGCGAGCTTTTTGCCCATTACGATCGGGTCGATCCTCAGCGTGGCGATCGGCGAGGTGCTGATCGCGCTACGCGGAAAAAACGCGCGCAGCTAAGTACGGTTTCATCATAAGGAGACAAAGTTATGGCAAAACGAATCATCGGCACAACGCCGAAGCAGGACGGGTATCGCATGCCCGCCGAATTTGAGCCCCAGCAGGGCGTGTGGACTGTCTCTTATACACATCTCCGAGCCCACGAGACTGAAGCT
>ENA-OZGM01001197-OZGM01001197.1-human-gut-metagenome-genome-assembly--contig:-NODE-1197-length-10313-cov-5.547475_pt1 | contig 10313 bp, 9 predicted proteins | sample MGYA00244655_ERZ653656 | MGnify/ENA primary metagenome ERZ653656 (study PRJEB26926, sample SAMN06164991) | human gut metagenome | biome: ENVO:00009003; feature: ENVO:2100002; material: ENVO:00002003... | reverse complement strand
GAGATTAGCTGCAGTCTCGTGGGCTCGGAGATGTGTATAAGAGACAGCATCAGCACTGTGACCATGGGCCCTGTTCCGCTTTCTGCCGCCGATTCCGCCCGCTCCCCGCAGCCAGCAAGCAGAGCTGCTCCGGCTGCAGCACCGGTCAGCTGTAAAAATGTCCTGCGAGCCATCCTTTTTTCTCTCATAATGCTGCGCTGCGCTCCTCCTGTGGGGTCTTGTGATAGAACTTCTTATAAGAAGTGGAGAAATGCCCGAAATTCGTATACCCGACCTTGGCCGCGATCAGGCTGATGGGCAGATTGGTGGTGCAGAGCAGGCTCTGTGCCTCCTGCATTTTCTGCTGAATGATATAATCCTTCAGGTTCATGCCGGTCTCTTTCTTAAAAAGCCGGGCCATGTAATCCGGATTCAGGTGGACAGCCTCGGCCAGTTCTTCCCGGCGCAGCTCGTTTTCCAGATGCTCAGCAATGTAAGCCATAATGATCTCCACGGTACTCTGACTATTTTCTTCCGTTTCGTTATCCCAGACCGAGGCCACATAATGGACCAACGCCTTCATATCCGGCACGGTCTTCATGCCGTTGCGGTAAAGTTCCAAAGCTTCCGGCTCCCGGAACATATCGCCCTGCCGTTTCTTTTCCGGAAAAGAGAAGAGCATCTGCATAAAATCCTGATAAAAATACCGCAAAGTCTGGCTGTTCAGCTGATTGTTGACCGTCAGCTTATCCAGCAGCTGGCAGGCTTCCTGCTCCATTGCCTGCGCACATCCCGCCTGCAGCAGCTTCTGCCATGCACCGATCTGCGGGATACGGAACACTTCCGGTGCTTTTTCCGCTGGGCGGCCCAGCAGAACACCGCTTTTCAGGGCCACGTTCTCGCTCCGTTGCTGCAGCAGCTCCTGGTAGATCTCCGGTGCCTGTTCAAAGGGCTGCGGCCCCTCCGGATAAAAGGCCGCCTCGCAGTGGATATATTGCGCACACGCACTTTGCAGATAATTCAGCTGCCGGGTGATATAGTCTGCCTCCAGCGGCTCCCCCACCCGGCTTTGCAGCACCAGAACGAGACACTGCTCCGCAGGGATCGCCACCGTCACACTAAGCACCTGCAGCGGCGTGAACACCTCGCTGCTCATATTTCCCACTGCCGTGCTCAGCAGGCTCAGCTCCCACGGCTCCTCGCCTTGCTTCCAGCGCAGCGGCTGCATCAGGGCAACCCAGCATTCCCGCTCCTGCCGGGGCACAAGGCTCAGTTCTTCAAACGCGGTCAGGCTGCTTCCCGGGGCGTTGCCTAACAGGAAGCCTCGCAGCATCGTCTCCACGATCTCCTTTTTCTGGTCGTCAAAAACAGCTCCCCTGCTCTGCAGTTCCAGCGCCGCCCGTTCCTCCTTTACATCTTCCAGCGCACGGCTCACTGCATCCGCCACCTGCTCGTAAGGGGCGGGCTGCATGATATAGTCAAAACCGCCCAGCCGCAGTGCCTCCTGTGCATATCGGAACTCAGCATGGGCTGTCAGGAAGATGCAGCGGGTGGTCATCCCTCGCTGCCGGAGCCAGTCCAACAGATCCAGCCCGCTTTCCATGGGCATTTCAATATCGCAGAGCATGACCTCGGCCTCCTGCCGCAGCAGGCTGGCCTTGGCATCCACAGCGTTCAGAGCCGTATCCACCACAGTAAATCCCATTGCTGCCCAGTTGGTGCAGTGCAAAAGCCCCTGCACCACGGTGCTTTGATCGTCTACGATCAGCAGTTTCATGCTGTTTCTCCTTCCTTCTTCTGTAAGACCGGATCTATCGGCAGGAACAGCTCCACCCTGGCACCGCCGCCCCGGCGGTTATTGGTAAAGGCGATGGCTGCCTGCTCCCCATAGAGCAGCTGCAGCCGCCGTACCACATTGAACAGCCCGACGTGCTGTCCATTCTCCTCCTGCGGGGCTGCACAGTTCAGCTGCTTCAGATCCCCTGCCGTAAAGCCTGTGCCATTGTCCGCCACCGAAAGATCAGCCATGCAGCCCTCTTCCGTTTCGAGGAGCTTTGCAGTGATCGTGATCTTCAGTGTTTTGCCGATCATCTTGCCGTGCTTGACGCTGTTCTCCACCAGCGTCAGCAGCGAGACCGGCGGCAAGGGCAATTCGCTGAGTTCCGGGTCGATCTCGCATACTACCTCCACGGGATCGTTCTGCCCCACGCTGGAAAGTTCCGCGTAATTGCAGCACTGCTCGATCTCAGTGTGCAGAGGCGTTGTGGTCGCTGTAAAAGAGAGGATATAGCGCAGATACCGGCTCAGCAGCAGGATCAGTTGCTGGGCATCCTCGCGGCTGCCAGTCTGAACCATGGCATAGACACTTTTCAGGCAGTTGAGCACAAAGTGGGGCCGGATCTGCAGCTTAAGGGCAGTCATCTCGTTGCGGCGGGCTTCCAGCTCCTTTTCGTAACCGTCGATCTTCAGCTGGGTGATCTGGTCGATCATCCGGTTGAAGGTCTCGTTCACCTGCGTAAACTCAGCGTTGCGATAATCCACACTGGAGCGCACCGAAAGTTCACCGCGGCCGATCCTGTCCATGGTGCTCACCAACGCCGTCATAGGGGCAAAGATCTCCTGCTTCATATAGAACAGGAGGAACGGGATCGCCAGCAGAACAAAAACAGCGCCCATCACCAGCAAGATCTGATACGGCGCAAAGTCCACCCCGAAATGCTGGTAGGGAACCAGATACAATACCGTCAGCGCTTTGACCTGTTTGCGCACCACCAGTCGGCTGTCCCTGCCCACCTTTGTCAGGCAATACCCTGCGCTGTTCCATTCCATCTTTGTGGGCAGAAGGTTGGCATCCCCTACCAACACATTGCCGCTGTCGTTCATCACAATGACCCGGCCGTCCAGCCCATAGTCTTTCACCAGTTCTTCAAACACCAGCCGCAGATCCACCGCAGCGGTCAGGCTGGCTTTCTGGTAGAAAACACTGCGCAGCAGGTAAAGCCGCTGGCCGATGGTGCGCAGATACCATCCCTTTGTCATCATTTTATTGGTCTGGCCCGGCTGGCCGAGATACGCTTCCAGATTCAGTTTCTGCTTGAGCTGCTGGGCAGTTGCACCGTAGCGCCCCACATATAGGTTGCCTGAGCCGCTGCGCAACACCACACCCATCAGGGCATCGTTGGCAGCCAATACCGCCGGAAACCCCTGTGCGATCTCATAAGCATCCAGGTAGGCGCGGGTGCGGTCGGTCTGTTCGCTCAGGCTGCGAAAGGTCGCATCATTCAACGACAGATTGAGCAGGTAGTTTTCCACCGAATCCAGCTGATTCTCAAAATTTGTGGTAAACATATCAAGGCCGCCGGATGCCGCAGCTGCCAGCCGGTTGCGGCTATAAAGCCCTGAAAAAAAGAGCAGCAGCCCCTGAACCGGTCCGTAAAAAGTAGACAATAGACAAAAGACCTCCCCGTGTAGGATAATAGAACTACACGAGGAGGTTTTGTTATGTCCAGAAAATATACCAAAATCAAAGAATTAGAACCACAGATACTCGCAATGCGAGCAGAAGGAAAAACATGCAGAGAAATAGCAAAGTCATTGGGGCTTGAAAAGAAGCAAATCGTAAATTGGGTCACACGGCACAATCATGAGCAAGCCCGAAAAGAAGCTGGAATCCTTCCGAAGAAGAAAGGCCGGCCTCGGAAAAATGCGGAGTCAACCAGCCCGGAGGAAATCGTCAGGGAACAGGCCTACGAGATCAAACAATTAAAAATGGAGAACGAACTGCTGCGGGATTTTCTGCAATCCGTAGGAAGGAAGTGAAGCCGAATTTTAAATATGCAGTCATTCACCGCCATTGCGAAAGATATCCTATAAAAGAAATGTGCTGTTTCTTTGAGGTTTCAAGAAGCGGATATTATAAGTATCTAAAACACATTGAACATCCAGCCAAGGACTTTAAACTTGCGGAAAAGATTCGAGCAAAGCAGGAAACTTGCAGGAGAACGTATGGTTATCGCCGGATGAAACTCTGGCTGGACAGTGAAGGAATTGCCAAAAATCCGAAGACAGTTTTACGGATCATGCATAAATATGGTCTTTTAAGCGAGGTTCGCCGCAGAAAGAAGTGGCAAAAGATGGGCGATGATAAACATAGATACGACAATTTGCTGAACCGTGAGTTTAACGCTGACTATCCGAACCAGAAGTGGGTCACGGATATTTCATATATTCAGACCAAAGAAGGAGTTCTCTATTTGTCCATGATTCGTGACTTGTATGACAGAAGCATTGTTGCTTACAAGACTGATACCAGCCAGACAGTCAATCTTGTATTGGAAACCATTCATCTTGCGATGAAGTCTGTAAAAACAAAAAGTCGCCGGGAGTTGCAGCTCCACAGCGACCAGGGGTTCCAATACACTTCGCAAGCATATTTCAACCTGACTAAAGAATACGGCATTACTCCGTCCATGTCAAGGCGTGGAAATTGCTATGACAATGCTTTGGCTGAAAATTTCTTTGGAATCCTCAAAGCAGAGTGTATCTACCGACACAAGCCGGAAACTTTTGAGGAAGCCAACAAGATGATTGACGATTACATCTACTTCTATAACCACGAACGCATCCAACTAAAAACAGGACTGCCTCCGCTTTCGCTTCGTCAGTCCTGTTGAGGTTTACCCTACATGGGTCTCTTTTTGTGCATGTCTACTATTTCTGGGGCGGTTCACCCAGCAGAATACCAATGGGAATGGCGATTCCCAGAAAGATCATTACAAGCTGCCTGCGTAATGATGGCCGTTCCATTTATTTTCAAACCTCCTTCTGCTTGCATCCTGCGGAAAATGCGATTATAATAAAAAACGTCCAACTCGTTTCGTACAACGTTGTACCACAATCAAAAAGAAGAGGCTCCTTATGCAGGAACAGAACATTGCACAAATGCTTGAAAATCCATTCATGCAGTACAATCACATCGAGATCGTATCGGTAACATCGGACAGCGCCGTCATGTCGCTGGACATCCGGCGGGACACCACCAACATCTACGGTTATGTGCACGGCGGCGCATTTTTCACCATGGCCGACTGCTGTGCCGGGCTGACTGCCCGCTCTGACGGGCGGCAGTATGTCACCCAGAATGCTTCGGTCAATTTCATCCACAACGTCAAAGCCGGTCACCTGACAGCCCGCGGCCGGACGGTCAGCCGCCGCCGGCACATCTGTGTGGTGGCTGTGGAGATCACAGACGAGACCGACACCCTGTTGTTTTCCAGCACCTTTTCCATGTACTGTATCAGCGCCGAGGGCTGACTGCTCTTTCTTCCCCGCACTGCGCACGTTTTGCGTGCCGGTGCGGGGCTTTTTTTTATTGTGCAGCGTATTCTGTCAGCGGCCCGCAGCTCTCCCTTGGAACATACTCGATCGGCAGCAGTCGGCTTTCCGGCGTGGCAATCCGACCGTCCAGCTGCCCCAGCACCAGCTGGATGCACTCCCGCGCCATATCCTCCATGGGCAGATAGACCACGCTCAGGCTCGGGATCGAAAAAGCATCGGATTCCTCCGGGCCGTTGCCTACAGCGATCAGCCGGGGCAGCTTTTCGCCGATATATCCAGCCTCGCAAAAAGCCCGCAACGCACCATGCGCAATGGCCGAGGAACCGCAGAACACTGCGTCCGGCAGCTGCTGCTTCCACTCATGCCGCAGCCGATGCGAAACCGCCTCGTAACCGCCTCGTATGCTGTTATCACAATACCGGTTGGCCAGGATCGTCAACCCGTGTTGCTCCCCTTCCAGCCGGAACCCATGCATCCGGTTTTCCATCCCCTCAAAGACCGGGCTGCTCGTCAGAACTGCCGCCGTCTTGCATCCCTGATCGGCAAAAGCCCGCGCCGCCAGAGCCCCCATCTTCAGATCATCCACATTGACGCTGCAATACCCATTGCAAACACGGTTGTACAGCACCACCGGGATCGGCAGCTGCGTGTCCTCCAAAAACTGCAGATCCGCATAGGACGCATTGCAGATGATGGCCGCATGGCAGTTTGCGCCACTGGTCAGTGCCTCGCTTTCCTTCAGGTGGTCGTTGACATACGGGTAGATGACCAACCGCACCGGACGTGCCGTTTTTTCGATCTCGGCCCGCAGACCATCCCAGAAGCGGAGCATCATGCTGGCCCGGAAATCCTGTGCCCAGAACATAGCCACCACCAGCTCATTGGCACCGCTGCCGCCCCGCAGACTCCGGGCAGCCATATTGGGCTGATAGCCAAGCCGTGCCGCCGCCGCAAAAATTTTTTCCTGCGTGGCCGTGCTGATCTTCCGCTCTGCCGCCTTGCCGCCCAAAACAATGCTGACCGTACTGGACGAGATCCCGACCTCCTGCGCGATCTGCTTGATCGTAACCATGCTCTTCCCCACCTTTTTCTGATATCAGGTTTATTGTACCCGTTTCCCCGTATCTTGACAAGCCAAAAAAGCCTCTCCAATCTCAAACCAGCCGTTTTTGTGCACTCTGTATATTTTTCTTTTTCCTTTTTAGCCGTTTCAACAAAGTTGCATTTCTTTTCCTCCAAACTTCGTTTTTTTCTTGACATTAGTAAATCGTTGTACTACACTCAGTACGACGATTGAGTCAAACGTTATACTGATGTTTGACGCTGATATCACCTTTCCATTTATAAGGAGGCTATCGAATGAAGAAAGTTGCAATCGGCGGTGGCCAGGGCTTCTGGGGCGACAGCCCGGACGCGGCCATCCACATGATCCGCAATGCCGATATCCAGTATATGGGCTGTGATTATCTGGCAGAGCTGACTCTTTCCATCATGGCAAAGCAGCAGCTCAAGGACCCCACCAAGGGCTTTGCGCCCGACTTCACCACCCGCATCCTGAAGGAGGCCGGCAAGGAAGCCTGGGACAAGCACATCAAGATCTGCACCAACGCAGGCGGCATGAACATCAATGGCTGCGTGGACGGCATCCGCCAGTGGGCAGAAGGCAACAGCATGAGCGGTTATAAGATCGGTTATGTGACCGGCGATAACATCAAGGATAAGATTCCGCAGCTGCTGAAGGATGGCTGGACCTTCCCCAACTTCGACTACGACGGCAATTTCAACGATATTCTGGACAAGATCTACAACTGCAATGTCTACATCGGCCATGAGGGCATTGAGGGATGCCTGGCAGAGGGTGCCGATGTGGTCATCACCGGCCGTGCGGCTGACAGCGCCCTGTTCCTGGCTCCGCTGAAGTACGAGTTTGGCTGGGCTGCTGACGATTGGGACAATCTGGCCCGCGGCATCATGGCAGGCCATCTGCTGGAGTGCGGCGGTCAGGGTGCCGGCGGCAACTATATGTACGACTGGCGCAATGTCCCCCGCATGGACGAGCTGGGCTTCCCCATCGCAGAGCTGACCGATGATACCTTTGAGATCACCAAGGCTCCCGACTGCGGCGGCATCATCTGCGAACAGAGCTGCAAGGAGCAGTTCCTGTACGAGGTCCACGATCCCGCCAACTACCTGACCCCGGATGTCAACGTGGATATCAGCCATGCTACCATCACCCAGGTGGGTGACAACCGTGTCCGCATCGGCGGTGTCAAGGGCAAGCCCCGCCCCGACACGCTCAAGCTCTGCGTGGGTTACCACAAGGGCTGGAAGACTGTTTCCATGCTGAGCTTTGCATGGCCTGATGCCTACGAAAAGGCTCAGTACTGCGCCGAGGTCATCATGAAGAAGATGCAGCGCCGCGGCATGAAGGCCGACGACATCCACATCAGCTACATCGGCCTGAACAGCCTGCATCTGGGCGTGGCCGATATGAGCGAAGAGGCACTGAAGAACCTGAACGAGTGCGTGCTGCGCATTGCTGTGTTCAGCGAGGACAAGAGCGAGTGCGCCAAGATCATTCCCGAGATCAGCCCCCTGCAGCTGAACGGCCCTCCGGGTGCCTCCTTCTTCGGCGGCCGTGCCCGCGTGCAGGAAGTGATGGCACTGTGGCCCACCACCGTGCCTCGCGATGCCGTACAGGTCGAAAGTCACATTCTGGAGGTGAAGTAAGATGGCAGAGATCTATCTGAACGATATTGCTCACGGCCGCTCCGGTGACAAGGGCGATACCAGCAATGTCTGTGTGTATGCACGCAAACCGGAATACTATAAGATCATTGAGCGCGAGGTGACCCCCGAAAAACTCAAAGCCTACTTTGGCGACATGGTCAAGGGCGAGATCACCCGCTACGACGTGCCCAGCCTGAACGGCTTCAACTTTGTTATGAAGCACGCTCTGGGCGGCGGTGCCACCATGAGCCTGCGTCTGGACAGCCTGGGCAAATCCATGGGCAGTGCCGTGATGCGCATGAAGATCCACGTTGAGGATGGAGAGCTGTAACATGAGTGAACATATGGCATTGGAGAACCTGACGGTTCTCGACCTGACCCGTGTGCTTGCCGGCCCCTTCTGCACCATGATGCTGGCTGACATGGGCGCAAACGTCATCAAGATCGAGGTTCCCAAAGGCGGTGACGACACCCGCAGCTATCCCCCCTTCCGTGCCAAAAATCTGAACGGCGAGCGGGAAAGCGTCTATTTTGCCAATATCAACCGCAACAAGAAGGGGATCACCTTGAACCTGAAGGCCCCTGAGGGTAAGGAGATCTTCAAGGAGCTTGTCAAAAAAGCGGATATCGTGGTGGAAAACTACCGCCCCGGCGTGATGGACAAGCTGGGACTGGGCTATGATGTCCTGAAGGAGATCAATCCCCGCATCATCTATGCGGCGGTCTCCGGCTTTGGCTGCTACGGTCCCTACCACCTGCGCCCGGGCTATGATATCCTGGCTCAGGCCATGGGCGGTATGATGTCCATCACCGGTTCCAAGGGCGGGGAGCCCACCCGTGCCGGTTCGGCGCTGGGTGATATTCTGGGCGGACTTCATGTAACCATCGGCATCCTTGCCGCAGTCAACGCCCGCACCATTACCGGCAAAGGGCAGCGGGTGGACGTGAGTCTGATGGACAGCATGATCGCTGCCACTGAGAACACTGCCCTGAAGTACATCGAGACCGGCAACATCCCGGCCCCCATGGGCAACCGTTATGCCGCTGTTTCCCCCTACGACAGCTTCACCTGCAAGGGCGGCAAGGTCATCATCGCGGCAGGCAACCAGAAGCTGTACGAGAAGCTCTGCAATGAGGTGTTGGAACGCCCGGACATGATCACCGATCCCCGGTTCGTGGATATGCCGGGCCGTCTGGCCAATCAGGATGCCATTGCCGAGGTCATTGAGGAGCGGATCAAGGATCTGACCCCCAACGAGGCCGCCGAGCTGGTACTGGCCCACGGCATCCCCGCAGGTCCCATTATGAACATCAAGGAGATCCTGGACGATCCCCATGTCAAGGAGCGCGAGATGTTCGTGGAGATGGATCATCCCACCCTGGGCAAGGTCACCGTGAACGGCTGTGCCATCAAACTGATGGACACCAAGCCCTCTGTGCGCACACCCGCTCCCCAGCTGGGGCAGAACAACCGGGACATCTTTGAGGGTGTTCTGGGCATGACCGAAGAGCAGTTCAACACTCTGCACGAGAAGCAGGTGTTCTGATCTCTGACCACCTTTACACACATTATCGAGGAGAAATCACATGCTGGCAGTATTAGGGTTCGTCACCATTCTGCTGGTGCTGGCACTGATCATGAGCAAGAAGGTCTCTACCCTTGTAGCTCTGATCTTTGTTCCCGCCATCACCGGCTTCATCGCAGCATTCATCAATGCCCCCAATGTCATTATCCAGGCCGCACAGGCTGCTGCCGAAAAGGCCGGAACTGCTTATGTTGAGCCGGTCATCACGTTCGGCACCCGCTTTACCAAGGCACTTTCCATCCTCAGCGCAGATTATATGGGCAAGGGCCTGAGCAGCATCGTTGCCACAGGTGTCATGTTCATCTTTGCCATCCTGTTTTTCAGTACCTGCTCGGATGCCGGTGTCTTTGATCCTATCATCAACCGCATCCTGAAGTTTACCGGCGAAGACCCCATCAAGGTCTGTATCGGCACCTTCCTCATCGGTTGCATCTGCCATCTGGATGGCTCCGGTGCCACCACCTTCCTGATTGCCATCCCCGCCTGTATGCCCCTGTTCCAGAAGCTGAAAATGAACCTCTGGGTAGAGGCTACCATCGTGGCGCTGGCCGCCGGTATCATGAATGTTATGCCCTGGGGTGGCCCCACGGTCCGTGCAGCCGCAGCCATGTCCGGTCTGGGCTATGAAGTCACCGGCAGCGAGCTGTGGGTGGGCATCATGCCCGCCTGGATCGCAGGCTT
>ENA-OZGM01001192-OZGM01001192.1-human-gut-metagenome-genome-assembly--contig:-NODE-1192-length-10336-cov-5.509581_pt1 | contig 10336 bp, 9 predicted proteins | sample MGYA00244655_ERZ653656 | MGnify/ENA primary metagenome ERZ653656 (study PRJEB26926, sample SAMN06164991) | human gut metagenome | biome: ENVO:00009003; feature: ENVO:2100002; material: ENVO:00002003... | reverse complement strand
CCTCGGATTGACGATATACAATATTGGTTATCGCACCATGGTTTCGAACCGTTTCTGCAAGCGTTCAAACGTTTCGTCATCCACGGTCAGAAAGGTTCGCAGCGACCGCAAATTCAAACGGTGATTCGGCATGAGCTTCAATTCGGTATGTTGAACATCTGATGCATCTGTGAACACTGGCCGACCGCATAGTATTATTCTACTTTTATCATACGGTAGCCCACACCAATATGTGTTTGGATGTATTGCGGGGACTCCTCTGTTGGCTCCAGCTTTTTCCGCAGTGTTGCCATAAATACCCGCAGGGAAGCCACATCGTTATCCCAACTGCGGCCCCAGATATTTTGTGTGATAAAGGTATGGGTCAGTACCTTGCCGACATTCTTGGACAGCAGACACAACAGCTTATACTCAATGGGTGTCAGGTGAAGTTCGTTTTCATCCAGATAAGCGCATCCCCCGGCATAATCCACTTTCAACTTACCATTCACAAATACAGAACTGGCAGTAAACATCTCTGCCGTCATCAGAGAGAGTCTTCGCTGCGTCACCCGAAGTCGAGCCAATAATTCTTCAACAGAAAAAGGTTTTGTCAGATAATCGTCAGCTCCGGCATCCAATGCATGAATCTTGTCATTATCTTCACTTCTGGCGCTAATTACAATGATGGGGGTATTGGACCAGGAGCGTACCGTTTGAATGACTTGAACGCCATCCATATCCGGCAAGCCCAAATCCAGCAAGATGATTTCAGGATGGTGCGATGTGGCCTCCATAATGGCTGTCGAGCCACTGGGCGCTACCACATAACGATAATCATTTGTTTTCAATGTGGTTGTAATGAGATTTCGTATAGATGGATCATCCTCAACCACTAATATCAAAGGTTTATTCATGAAGTTCTACCTTCCCGGCGGGTAATGTAAATGTGAACACAGTGCCATTTGGCTGATTGTCTGATACGGAAATCGTACCGCCGTGGGCGGTCACAATGGACTTACAGAGGGACAGCCCCAATCCAAGGCTTCTGCGGCTGTCGACCACTTTATTGGCCCCACTATAAAACATATCGAAAATACGGGGTTTCTGCTCATCGGGAATCCCAGGGCCGTTGTCGGAAACGGAAACCGTGACCCATTGCTCTTTTTGGTCGGTATGTATTTCAATTACTGAACCGACAGGGGTATATTTGATGGCGTTGTCAACCAAATTGATAATCACCTGAACGATCAGCTTCGCATCAATGTGGGCAAGGATAAAGTCTTTACCGCTGGTCACACGAATGGTGTGTTCTTTACTCTTTCTGTTGATGTGCTTCAGAGCCTCGGAAACCACCTCATCCATGAGTTCGATACTCCGAGTTAGATTGACCTGTCCGCCCTCAATTCGTGTGACGGCCAACAGGTTTTCAACGAGATTAATCAGCCACATGGAATCGTCATAAATATCGGTAAAGGTCTGCTCCCGCAATGCATCATCCATCTTTTTATAATTTGCAAGCAAATTGTCTGCGCTGCCAGAAATCGCTGTCAAAGGGGTTCGAAGATCATGAGAGATTGCCCGCAGCAGGTTAGCACGAAGCTGTTCATTTTGCGCCAGAACAGCCGCTTCCTCTTTTTCTTTGGCGTTTTTGATGTTTTCCAGCGCCAATGCGCACTCGCCCAGAATAGAGAGGAGTACGCTGTTTTCGAAAGAGTCCAGCGGAATACCGTTCACCGCAATACCAGCCACTCCATATACATGCTGGTTGACCCGAATCGCAAGGTATAAACACTTTGCACTGGATAATGTATCTGTTGTGGCACCGGCGTGTTTATTGTTTCGGAAGACCCAATCGGCGACTGCTTTCTCGTTCTCAGAAATTAAATCTTCCTGAATGCTATTAACAGCACGAAAAACGTTAGGGGTGGCAAGTTCTTTACCATCAGACAGGTAGACGACAATATCTTTTTTCAGCAGCTTCATGAGCTGCCCTGCCGTAGCGGTGATTACCGCATTCTCATCCTGCTCTTTTTGCAGAAGCTGGTTGGTTTCAAAAAGAATCTTTGTACGGTAAGCTGTATGGGCAGATTGTTTCGCATTTTCTTTCAGCCGGGTAGCGAGAGATCCGGAAAGCAGTGTTACTATAAACATAATGGTAAAGGTAACAATATAGTTCGGATCGTCAAAATGGAATGTCAGTCTCGGAGTGGTAAAAAAGAAATTGAAAACCAGCACACTGACAACCGAGGTCAGAATCCCGCACAGTCGGTTGGTTGTGATTACAGCGGCCACAAGTACGCCTAATATGTAAACTGCGATAATATTACTCTCCGTGACCCCAAAAGCGTCAAAGCCACAGCCAATTAGTGTAGCTACCAGCAATACGACGATACTCTTCAGAACATCACGCAGGGGCATCGCATCTGCCTGCGCCTTACTCTTTTTTTCCTGATAGCTGGTTCCTGTGCTGGCATCCGGTATCACATGAATATCCAGATTAGGTGCGCTGGAAATCAGGCGTTCCGTCAAGGTGGGCTTGCTGAAAATATTCTTTCGTGCAATGGTACTTCGTCCAATTACGATTTTTGAGATGCCGGAAAGACGGGCAAATTCCGCAATCTGATAAGGCACGTCATCGCCATAACTTGTCTCAATCGCAGCGCCAAGTTGCTGGGCCAGACGCTTATTATCCTGCAAACGCTTTTTATCATCGTCACTCATCGCCGCTGTATTTGGCGTTTCCACATAAAGAGCGGTAAATGTTCCCCGAAAGGCTCTTGCCATCCTTGCAGCAGTCCGAATGATTTTTGCGTTGGATGGCGACGAGGAAAGACATGCCAGAATGCGCTCGTCTGTATGGTAATCGCCTCGGCTCTGTACTCTGGCGCTTTCCGTCAGCAAGTTCACCCGGTCAGCGCACCGACGGAGGGCGATTTCCCGCAATGCGGTGAGATTTTCCAGCGTGAAAAAATTAACTGTTGCCCGCTGCGCCTGATCTTCCCGGTACACATTTCCACTTGCCAGTCGTTCCAGCAACTCCGCAGGCTCAATATCCACCAGTTCTACCTGATCTGCTTGATCAAAGGTGGAATCCGGAATGCGCTCCCGCACAAGAATTCCGGTGATAGAGGCTACTGTATCGTTGAGACTCTCGATATGTTGGACATTTACAGTCGTATAGACATCAATTCCAGTATTTAGCAGTTCCTGAATATCCTGATACCGCTTCGTGTGCCGACTGCTTTCGGCGTTGGTATGGGCCAACTCATCCACCAGTATGAGCTGGGGATTTCGCTTGAGCGCAGCATCAATATCAAATTCACGAAGGGTCATTCCTTCGTAAGCAACTTGTTTCACAGGAAGCTGCTCCAAGCCGTCCAGAAGTGCCATCGTCTGGGGTCGGGCATGGGGTTCTATGTATCCAGCAACCACATCGATGCCACGTTCCTTAGCCTGATGAGCCGCCTGAAGCATGGCATAGGTCTTTCCGACACCTGCGGCATAACCGAAAAAGATTTTGAGTTTTCCGCTTTTCTTAGTGGATGCATCGTTACGGATCGCACGAAGAAGCTGATCCGGATCTTGTCTTGGCAGTTCCATTTTAACCCTCCTATCAAAGAAATCTTCCGACCGGAAATCATTGCAAAGGATGCGGCTATGGTAATAACCCCCATACCTGCAATCCTCCTTTATACCCCTTTATGTGCCCTTAATTATAAATCAAAGGGATTAAAAAAGGTAAAAGAGAATGCGTATCTGTATTAAGACCGTCTAAAGATGCAGGACTTATTCTTTTTTATCACGAGCTTGTGCCAGAAATTCAATCAGCCGTTTCCTTGTCAGAATCCCGCATAGAGCATTCCGGCCATCAACGATGGGGACAAAATTCTGATTCAGCATTGCAGTTACAACCTGCTCGGAATCTGCATCTATTTGTAACGCAGGGCAAAAATCTCTGCGAACAATGCTGCCAAGTCGGTATCCCTCCTGTACTTTCAAGTCTGTTGTCTGGCAAGCAAGAAGGTGGCGGAGGAAATCTCCCTCCGTCACGCTTCCAATATACTGTTCCTGATCATTCAGTACCGGGACAGCGGTATAGCCATGTACCATAAACCGTTCCAATCCCTGACGAATCGTATCCTTTTCATAAAGAAATACAGTGGAGATTTTGGGAATCATGATTTTAGCTATGTTCATTTCACTTCTCCAGAATACCGTCCAGCATCAGATTGACTTCCAGCACATTGACGGTCTCTTCACCAAAGATGCCAAGGAATCGTCCGTCGGTGCAGTTTTGGATGATCTCACGCACTTCATCTTCGGTCATATCATTTGCCTTTGCAATGCGTGCTACCTGATACTCCGCTGCCGCCGGGGAAATATGAGGATCAAGCCCACTGCCGGAACAAGTAACCAGGTCCACCGGAATGGCCGTTTCGTCCATGTCCGGATCGGCAGCCCGGAGCTTTTCTACCCGCTCTGCCACGAGCTGTGCATATTCCTCACTTGCCGGAGAGAGGTTGGAGGGAGCGGCGTACATCAGTGCCTTTCCGTTTTCATCCGTATAGGTTGAAACATCAATATTCATAATGCGCCCCCACATATGGGCTTCATCTGTATATTGCTGCCCCAGCAACTCACAGCCATATTTTTTCCCGTCTACTTCAATGATGCTTCCGTTTGCATTATCCGGGAAAATAAGCTGAGCAATTCCTGTGACAACACCCGTATAGATTACGCCGCACAGCAGCGTAAAGATTAAAAAGATCATACCTGCCTTTGGCAGTACACTTTTCATTGTTTTCATAATATATACCCCCTTATCCGAAGATGGTGAGAAAAATTTTCTGAAGCAATTCCGGCGCCCACAGAGCGAAACGCAGGGTGGTCGCACATAGAACGGCGAAGCTTATTCCAAGCATTCCTTCAAAATACGAGATCGTTTTCTTTGTTACTGCATTCATAGGATGCATCCTCCTTACATCAGACCGGTAAACACCAGCAGAACATCAATCAGTTTCACAAAGATAAAGGGAGCCGCCAGACCACCCAGCCCATAAACCAGCAGATTCCGTGACAGCAGCTTTCCGGCAGAGACCTCACGGTATTTCACACCTTTCAGCGCCAACGGAATGAGCGCGATAATGATGAGTGCATTATAAATGATCGCAGAGAGGACAGCACTCTGCGGGGAGTGCAGCCCCATAATATTCAGAGCAGACAGACCCGGATAAAGTCCCACAAACAGCGCCGGAATAATGGCAAAGTATTTTGCCACATCGTTAGCAATGGAGAAGGTGGTCAGGCTGCCTCGTGTCATCAAAAGCTGTTTGCCGATGCGTACAATGTCGATCAGCTTTGTAGGCGAAGAGTCCAGATCCACCATATTGCCTGCTTCTTTTGCTGCCTGTGTGCCGCTGTTCATGGCAACTGCAACGTCTGCTTGTGCCAAAGCCGGGGCGTCGTTGGTGCCGTCGCCTGTCATGGCAACCAAGTGACCCTTGGCCTGAAAATCCCGGATCATTGCCAGCTTTCCTTCCGGGGTTGCTTCCGCAAGAAAATCATCCACACCGGCCTCGGCAGCAATGGCCGCAGCTGTGATCGGATTGTCGCCGGTGATCATAATGGTCTTGATACCCATTTTCCGCAGATCTGCAAATTTCTCCTTCACACCCTGCTTGATAATATCCTTCAGATAGATAACGCCGAGGATCTTGTGGTTCTTAGCTACGACCAGAGGTGTGCCGCCCTTGGACGCAATAGACTTGACAACTCGATCACAGTCCGGAGAATACATACCGCCTGCATGGGTCACATAACTCTGCATGGCGTCTGCTGCGCCTTTTCGGATTTCGTTGCCGTCAAAATCGACGCCGCTCATACGGGTCACGGCAGTAAATGGGACAAAGTGCATATTCTTGTCCTGAAGGCTTCTGCCACGAATTCCAAACTGTTCCTTGGCCAGCACGACAACGCTTCTGCCCTCAGGGGTCTCGTCTGCCAGAGAAGAAAGCTGAGCGGCGTCTGCCAGTTCCTGAATATCTACACCATCTACCGGAATGAACTCCGATGCCTGTCGATTGCCCAGAGTGATGGTTCCGGTTTTGTCAAGCATCAAAGTGTCTACATCACCGGCGGCTTCAATGGCGCGTCCACTCATGGCCAGAACATTTGCCTGGTTCAGTCGGGACATACCGGCAATACCGATGGCAGAAAGCAAGGCACCAATGGTAGTAGGAGCAAGGCATACCAGCAGCGCAACCAGAGTTGTTACAGAGGTGGGATTCTCAATTCCTGCCAGTTTTGCAGAAAAAATAGAATAAGTGTAGAGGGAGACTGTTACTAAAATAAAGATGATGGACAAGGCTACCAGAAAAATCTGCAAAGCAATTTCGTTGGGCGTCTTCTTCCGGGCAGCACCTTCTACCATCGCAATCATCTTGTCCAGAAAGCTCTCTCCGGCTTCGTTGGTCACTCTGACAACGATCCAGTCCGACAGTACAGTGGTGCCGCCGGTCACAGCGCTGCGGTCGCCGCCTGCCTCACGAATTACAGGAGCGGATTCGCCGGTGATGGCGCTTTCATCCACAGATGCCGCCCCTTCTACGACTTCGCCGTCTGCCGGAATCTGCTCTCCGGCTTTGACGATCACCAGTTCCCCCTTTTTCAGCAGGGCGGAGGGAACCACGGTCACGCTGTCCTTCTCCGAGACAGAGGGAATCTTATGCGCGTCTACGTCCTTACGGGATGCCCGGAGAGAATCAGCCTGTGCCTTGCCTCGGCCTTCTGCAATGGCCTCGGCAAAATTGGCAAATAGCACGGTAAACCAAAGAATCACTGCAATCGCCAGCGTATATCCGCTTGGAGCGTCTTTTAAGCCGAACAGGGACACCACCCAAAGAATGCTGGTCAAAATAGCAGCCACAAAAACCAGAAACATGACCGGATTTTTTGCCTGTGTTTTCGGGCTCAATTTCACAAAAGAATCTTTAATTGCCCTGCCGAGCATTTTCCGGTCGGCAAAAGCAGTTTTCTGTTTTGTACTCATATCTGTAACCCTCCGTTACGCAATGCTTCCAAAGAACTCAGCAAGTGGACCAAGAGCAAGCGCCGGGAAGAAGCTCAGCGCACCAATCAGCAATACCACAACGATCAGCAGGAAAACAAACATTCCATTTGTGGTAGACATGGTGCCCGCTGTCGTGGCAATTTTCTTTTTCCCAGCCAAGCTGCCTGCGATTGCAAGTGTGCCGATGATGGGCAGGAACCGGGCAAAGAGCATCACCAGTCCCAGACTTACATTCAGAAATACGGTATTCGCATTAAAACCGGCAAAGGCAGAGCCATTATTGCCGCCACAGGATGAGTAGGAGTACAGCATCTCAGAGAAACCGTGGGCACCGCCGTTATTCAGGCTGTCCATGACAGAGGGTACTACGGCGGCAAGGCCACTGCCGACCAGAATTGCAATGGGTGTTGCAAGGCAAACCAGTACCGACCATTTCATCTCATAAGGCTCAATTTTCTTGCCAAGGAATTCCGGTGTACGGCCTACCATCAGACCGGCAATGAACACCGTCAGAATAGCAAAAGCAAGCATACCGTAAAGGCCGCAGCCCACGCCGCCGAAAACAACCTCGCCAAGCTGCATCAGCAGCATAGTCACCATGCCGCCAAGAGGCGTGTAGCTGTCATGCATGGAATTTACAGAGCCGTTAGAAGCTGCTGTGGTGAAGGCTGCCCAGATAGAGGACGCTGCAATGCCGAAGCGAGTCTCCTTGCCCTCCATATTGCCGCCTGCCTGTTCGGCCATTGACATATTGACTGCGCCGTTTTGTGCAAGCTGGGGGGTGCCAACCTGTTCAGTGACGGCGATACAGCCCAAAGCAACAACCAGGCAGAGAAACATTGCCATAAAGATCGCAACACCCTGCTTCTTGTTCTTTACTGCAGAACCGAATGTGAAACACAGTGCCGCCGGAATCAGCAGAATGGAAATCATTTCGATCAGATTGGTAAAGGCATTGGGATTTTCCAAAGGATGTGCGGAGTTGACGCCCATATAACCGCCGCCGTTAGTGCCGGTCTGTTTGATTGCGACTTGGCTGGCCGCAGGACCCATCGGTACGAACTGCTCGGTGACGATCTGTGCATTCGAAACGATTTCGCCATCTACAGTGACGGTTTCGGTGTCTAAGTCAATTACCGCATCCTCAAGGATTTCGCCTTCTGCACTGACGGCAATCGGTTCTACAAGGGATACTGTTTCTGCACTTTTCAGGTTCTGAATCACGCCGCCGCCTACCAGCAACAGAGAAATGACCAGATTCAGCGGGAGTAGGATGTGAACCACAATGCGGGTCAAGTCCACCCAAAAGCTTCCCAACCCGGAGGATTTCACCTTGATAAAGCCACGGATCAATGCAAATAGAACGGCGATACCTGTAGCTGCGGAAACAAAGTTCTGAACAGTCAGACCTAAAGCCTGAGTGAGATAACTCAATGTGGATTCACCGGAATATGCCTGCCAGTTTGTATTGGTAATGAAACTTGCAGAAGTGTTAAATGCCAAATCCCATTTCACACCGGAAAGATGCTGCGGATTTCCGGGAAGAACACCCTGCACAAGTTGAAGCAGGAACAGAAAAACAAGCCCGACACCGGAAAAGGTCAATACACTTACCGCATATTTTTTCCATGTCATCTGTTCTTCTCTGTCTACACGCATAACCTTGTAAATCAGGTTTTCGCACGGTGTCAGAACTTTGGACAAAAAAGTTTTCTCGCCGCTCATGACGTTTTTTATGTATGCGCCCAGCGGAATTGCCAAAACAACCAGAATGGCAAGGTATAAAACATACTGAATCATGGCGCTCATGCCTGATCATCTCCCTTCATTAAAATATAGACATACCACAGCAGCATTGCTGCCGCACATACACCTATGAGTGCAATTAGCATTTGCATAAGATTCATCCTCCTTTTTGCTGTCCCCAATATCATAAAACCTTTCCTCTAAAAATGGCATTAGTCATCTTTTGTGCGTTTAAAGATGAAATAAAGATTACAACCAACCCAAAAGCCATGCCATAGGAAAGGCGATAACGATCGTACTGATACAGACACACGCCAAAACCAGTAAGGGCATTCCAACAAAGATGGAGATGGAGCCAAGTAGCGGATGATGCCAAATAAAGCGCTCCGCTTTTGCGTCAAATCTCTGTTCAAATCTTCTCGCCGCATTTGTAATGCTCATAATTGTTCACCCCATTTCTTTCTTGCAAAGTCATAATACCGCTAAAAGTATTAAGTGGGGGAAAGGGTTCTGCAATCGACACTAAGATTGTATAAGTCTTTGTCGCTCCAGGAAGTGATCTTACGGCTTTGTTCAAGCCTTGTGCGCTTTTGTCTGAAATCCGTCACGCTTTATAACGAGTCGTGATCCTTCAGGGTTTTGCTGCCAAATAGATGTCAAAACAGCAGTATAGCCCGGATGGAGGCGCTGTCGATAAAATAAAAAAAGTGAACCCTCTGGGTATTTCCACCCAGAAAGGTCCACATAGAAAAGGTCCACATAGAAAGAGCTGCTTTGGGTTTATAAGAGATCGCAGTTGTCCAAATCCCTGCCATGAATCGTAGTTGTTGATGTACATTTGATGTTTGGGCTAAACAGGCAAGATTGTAGCTGCCGTTTTGGGTTCGAACCCGGCCATTTTCCCGGCTTTGCATAAAAATCCGATGCCTGCTTTAAGGGGCTGATTTTGGCTCTGCACACTTTTGCACACTTTTTGCACACCGGAACGGCTGGATAACGGATGCGAGAGGGGACAACAGGTGCAAAGGATGCAGCAGATGCAAAACACAAATTTACGATAAAACGATAAAAATAACGGATTGACGCAATTCTGAAAATTGACGATTGTTGCACGTTGGTTTCTCTTAATCAGTGGGCCCAGGGTTCGAGTCCCTGGAGGTGCACCACATCAACAAAATCCGAACTTTTTTCCGATAGGAGAAGGGTTCGGATTTTTTGTATTCTTCGGAAAACAGAACGAATCCCTTGCTTCCATCGAAAAACGTCCTAGACCTTATCACAAAAAAGCACGACAGACCACGGTAAGAGTGCCGTAAGGCGGAAAGGACACAAACATGAAGTACGATGAAAGAGCCTGCAAATTCAACATGGACACCGGGTGCGTGGAATTGCTGCTCCGGGATGGGAGAATGATCTCCATTGACTGCACCGGGGTTGAAGATGCGCTGGACGTGACTATGGCACAGAGGTCGGAATTGGATTACCTCATCTACAATGATCCGCTGGGTTATGCGGACTTGATACTGAACAGTGACCCGG
>ENA-OZGM01001183-OZGM01001183.1-human-gut-metagenome-genome-assembly--contig:-NODE-1183-length-10368-cov-9.647823_pt1 | contig 10368 bp, 6 predicted proteins | sample MGYA00244655_ERZ653656 | MGnify/ENA primary metagenome ERZ653656 (study PRJEB26926, sample SAMN06164991) | human gut metagenome | biome: ENVO:00009003; feature: ENVO:2100002; material: ENVO:00002003... | reverse complement strand
TAGCTGCAGTCTCGTGGGCTCGGAGATGTGTATAAGAGACAGATATATAGATAAGTATAGCACTAAATTTTTGGAAAGTCAATAGAAATATGGAAAAAGGCTCAGATTTTTTTCTGAGCCTTTTTTATTATATGTTCTTTGTATATCGACAAGTCGGAAAGTTGCTACAGCCCCAAAATGCGCCATGCTTTCCATACCGCTTAACAAGCGTTCCACCACAATAAGGGCAGGACGGTGGTTCTTGTGCTTGCTGAGACGGCTGTGCTTGCGTATACGCCGCCGAAACGAACGAGCGTATGTTGTTACCACCTATAAACTGCGTAAGCTCTGAGCGGTCATACAGCTCGACTCCTGACGTTTCCGCAAGCTGTTCAGCACTGTTGCTGAAATAGTTATTAGTGAATACAATGGCTCTCTGTGCGTTGTAATAAGACCTTGCGCCGATCACTTCTTGTATCGCCTTTATCCCTACGGTGCTTCCGTACCGCTTTGCCTGAACGACAATGGTTTCACCATATCCATTCTTTAATACTAAATCTGCGCCATAATCGTGTGACTTAGGTGTGAGCTGTGCCTTATACCCTTGCTCCTGAAAATGATACTTCAAAAGCTCTTCAAATTCTTCTCCTGACATTTGGTCTATATCAGCCATACCGCTTGTAAGATATCGTTCTTTTTTCTTATTCTGCTTGTAGACCTTAATGATAAGTGGTACGCCCACACCAACTATAAGCATCATAATCAGCGTTGCCACAAGGTTTCCTTTTGTAACAAATAAGGTTATGATCGCCGTTGCTGTTGCAAGAAGCTCACCAAGACTTTCTTCTTGCTTGCGTTTACTTCTTTTCCTGTATCTCCTAGCCATTGTATATACCCCTCTTTTAATCAAATTTTCGTTTCAAGCATATTCTCCGCCGTTGCCATTGCAATTGTATATTCGCTTGCCTTTTTCATGTTCATATGAAACTCGATCTTTATGACCTTTCTTCCCTTTGATATTGGCTCATAGCTGACATTCAAAGCTGTTAAATTATTAATTTCATTGATTGCAACATCAAGCATACCTTGACACAACGCCGTATGCGTTCACAATCGGCGAGGACGGCATTGTAAAGGCGAAAATGACAAACAAGTTACAAGAGGTCATTCTTAACATATACAAGACTGACGGTGAAACAAAGAAGGCTCTTGCAGGCGCAGAGTTCAAAGTTTTTGATAAGAACGGCAACGAGCTTGGCAAGATCACAACAGACGAGAACGGACAGGCAACAACGAGAGATAAAATCAAGCTGTATGCAGGCATTGAGTACAAAGTCAAGGAAACCAAAGCACCTGACGGATATAGGGAGAGCAACTGGGAAAAGACATTCATTAGTGATTATGACAGCTCGATCGAATATCACGAAGTAAATCTCAGTGTAGAGAATACTAAGATGAAGGGTAAGTTCGAGCTGTATAAGGTTGACTCGGTATCAGGAAATAAGCTTGCAGGCGCAGAGTATGAGATATTCGATGAAAACGGAAATTCCGTATTTAAGGGTTCAACAAATTCAGACGGATATCTGACTTGTGAATTGCCACTTGGTAAGTACAGCTATAAGGAAACGAAAGCACCTGAAAATTATGTACTTGACGAAAAGACTTATACGTTTGAGTTCACTGAGGACGGACAAGTATTTTCAACAACTCAGAAGAACGAGTACGGCGGCGGTGTAACAGTATCACAGACCCCTGAGACACCAAATAGACAGGTCACAACACAGGACACTCCAAACGCAAGTACAGGAACTAGCAGAAATGCCGCTCCTTTTGCACTGGCAATGACATTGTGTGTAGCAACTGCTGTAGCTGCCTCAAAGAGAAAAAAGCAGACTAAGTAAGTCATAGCATTTTAGAGCCTATCATTTTTGGTAGGCTCTTTTTTTTGCGGACATATATGTCACGTTTCATTTGCGATATATGTGTCACAATTATACTCTATTTTATATAAAAAATCAAATAATTATGCCTTTGCTATTGACTTATACCATTATTTATGATATAATATTTACATAAGATAAGGGGGATTATGATGAAACGATTATTGAGTTTCTTAGCGGCAATTATGCTTATGGGTGCTACTCCGCTTGCGGTTTCTGCCACGGCAAAAGCGGAAATGACTATTATAAAATCGGAACAGTTTACATCTACCGACAAAAATGAGGTATATGATTTTGAGGAAGGTTTTACACAGAACGGTTATGAGTATCACCTTATTTCAAACACAACATCAATAATAAAAACTGATGATAATGCGAAAGTTCAGACAAAACAGCAGGAAGTTGTAACAAGCGACCTGTCAGAGAAGTCCTATGATTTTGATGATACCATAGAAACTGAGTGGGGTGGCAAGAAGTATACTGCGAAGCTTGTGAGTACCTATTATACTCAGTCCAGTATCGAGCAGAAACAGATATATGCGGAAGGCTCGACTTCTTTTCCACACCAAACGAGTGAGCCGATATTTCCAAACAAGGACTATTTTGACGTAAATAATGATTACACAGGTGGTACGCAGCGAGTACAGCTTTCATTGCAGAGCGTTGATAAGACTGAGGAAGAATGGAGCGATGATGTGAGCTTTCCTATCGAGTTTTCCTCATATTCAGCTTCTTACTATGATTTTAACGGTGTGCGCCTTAATCATGATGATAAAAATTGTCCGCTTGACGGCAGGGGAGATCTTGTACTGGAATTTCTCGGCTTAGATAAATCAAAATATAAGATAACCTCTGTTAAGTGGGCAGGCGAGGTCAACAAGTCGAATGATACACGAAAAGCAGTTGCATACGGCAAGAGGCTGACAAGTACATATACGGCGCATTATGCCGACTGGGTAACGATAACAGGCGGTGCAACATGGATCGGACACGGCGTATACGAGTACGAGATATCTTCTGAGGGAAAACCAGTATACACGATACAGGCAATAGGCGTGTATCAGAGGGGAGCGCAGATAACTCAGACCACAACCACCACAACAACTGCCATGGTAGAAAGCAAGGTTGAAGAAACCTCATCGGTAGTGGAAAGAGCAAAATCGGCGAAAATATCAAAAGTGCCTGTGGCTGTTGAGATAGGCGGTACAACTGGTTTTGTAGCGATCATTGTCTGCTTAGGCTTTGTGAATATCAATTCCATAGTGGTATATGATATGAAAGGCAACAGACTTTTTTCGAGAAAATGCAATCGTTCTGTTGACCTTACGAAAGCCTACGCAGAAAAGCACGAGCGTGTACAAGTTGTACTGAAAAGCGGTGCAAAGAAAAAGGTCAAAGGCTATGGCGGTCTTGTCTTTACAGCGAACGGCAGGCAATTGCAGATAGTTGAAAAAACAGAGAATGGATATATCGTTAAGCTGAGATATGTGGGAGATAATTAAGATTTATAATGAAAGCCTCGAAATGCTTACTTCGGGGCTTTTTTTCTTTGAGTGCTTTGCGAACTTTCGCAATATCATTGCTATATACTTTCTTATATTTTTTCAGTATTTTAGATATTTTAGAAGCTTGAAAAATAGCGTAAATGCGTGCTTATATAACGTTTATTGTGACTTCAAGTGCGACTATTTGTGACCTGTAGTGCGAACTATTGTGACTTCAAGTGCGCTCTATTGTGACCTGTGGTGCGAATTGTTTTTTAAGGCTCATTACCGTTACGTTAAGCTGTTATCATAGTGAGATATAAGTTTTTATTGTGACTTCAAGTGCGATTTTCGAGACGATTTTCACATGGTAAGTTTTGTGGTGACAACGCTTGACAACAGTCACAATAAATGCTATAATATATGTATATCAAAAGATTTTTTGGGGGCGAAGCTATGACGGAGCAAGAAGCCGAGGTAATGGATAGCAGAGGCTATTCTGTTGTAAAAGCAAATTCGATCATACAGAAGTCCAGATACAAACTTAGCATTGCTGAGCAAAAAACGATAGCATACATTTGCAGTATGATTAAGCCGATAGAGGAAGGAGAGCAGTTTCAGCTTGAATACACTTTTAACATACGAAAGTATTGTCGGATATGTGGACTTAATTACGGAAGCGGAAAAAATTACAGTGATATAAAGGCTATCCTTCAAAATTTGAGCGACAAGTCTATGTGGCTTAAACAGGGTGACGAAGAAATTCTCGTGCGTTGGCTTGCGAAGGTGAGAACGAATAAGCAGAAGGGAACAGTTCATATAAAGGTAGACGAAGATTTAGTACCTTATTTGTTTGGCTTAAAGCAGCAGTTTACACAGTATCAGCTTTTGGATATTCTTGCGATGAAATCAGCATATAGCATCAGAATTTATGAGTTATTGAAATCTTATGCAGGCTTGAAGAAAAAGGTCTTTGAACTTGATGATTTAAAGAAGAAGCTTATGGTTGAGGATATTTCGAGCTATAACCGCTTTCCTGATTTTCGGCGCAAGGTGCTCCCTTTGGAGCATCAAACTCTCTGTAGTAGTAATTACCCATTGGCAGTCTCTTAAATGTGACTTCGCCCTTTTCGTCTGTTCTGCCTTGAACAAGGACGTTCTTGCTCTCGTCAAGTATCTCTATTCCACAATTTGGAATGAGTTCTCCTGTTGAGAAGTCTGTTTTTGTTATAGTCACTTCCGTTGGAGCGTTTTCAACAGAGGTTTGAGCCTCTACATACTCGATCTGATTGTCATAATCAAGAGAAATTTCCTTTGAACCTGAAAGAATGTATCCGTCAGGAGCTTTCACTTCGTCAAGGCTGTACTTAAAGCCAGTATAAAGGCTTGAAGTGTCTGCGCTTCCGTCCTCGCCTGTTGTGATTGTTTCAATTACTGCGCCCTTATCATACAGCTTAACGCCGTGAACGATGATATCCTCGCTTGCTACAACGTTGAATACTGCGCCTGCAAGCTTCTTCTCGTTATCGTCCTTATCGACCTTATATACTCTGATTTTGCCCTGCTGTCTATCGTCACCGATCACCGCAGTAGTCTCAGAATTTACAACAGTATGATTATATGGCATTGTGACTATTCTATCTTCTGCCTTGTTGTAGCCAAAAGGAGCTTTAAGCTCTTTGATTGTAAAGCTGTGTGCGACTGGATAACGCTTAACTGTTTCTGCGCTTCCGTCCTCGCCTGTGATTACAGTTTCAATGAGGTCGCCTGTGACATATGTGTCATACTGGCTTTCTTCATCGTTCCAAATCTTTATATCATCATTTGCGTAAATACCAAACTCTGCGCCTGAGAGAGCGTATTCGTTGTTATCATTATCTACCTTAATGACCTTTATCGTTCCCTGCTGCCAATCGTTTGTAACATCAAATGATACCTTCTGATACTGAATTGAAGTGTCAGGGTTAATGTCAACGGTAAATGTCTGCTCCCAGTTCGTTGCAACATAGTTCGTAGGAACTGCTGTTTCCTTTATCTTGTACTCAATGCCCTCATAGAGCTTTGCGTTTACGCCGCTTTCATCACTTGCGGACTGTGTTGTTGCATAGCCGTTTTCATCAGTGATTATCTTGCAGATTTCGTCTCCTGCGTTCAGGTTATAATCAGGATAGTCCTTATTAGCTGTGATAGTGAACTCTGCGCCTGCGACCTTCTCGTCATAATTATTCTTCTTGTTGACTTCAACTATAACGTGATGCTGTGTATTTCCGATTGACAGGTCACGGAAAGAATATCCAATGTCCTTATCAAAATCGTCACTTGTGAATGTTACTGTTGTTCTGTTTTCCTCAAAGTAGTAGCCTGCGGCTGTACCTGTTTCTTTCAGCTCGTATGTACCAAGTGGGAACTCTGCAAAATCAGCTTCGCCCTTCTCATTCGTTTTCAGAACGATAGGGTTATTATGATTGTATGTAATGCCGTCAATCTCAAAATCGCCTATGCTTTCATCAGGTGTGAGAGTGAAAGTTACATCTTTCAATCTTGACTTAAACTCTTCGCTTACTGTGTAGCCATTATCAGCATTTATCTCACTATCTATCTTATTTATATGAATTTTACCCTTCATAGGAGTTTCGATAGATGTGATTGTTCTATACTGTGGAATATTGGCATTGGCAATGCCCTCATGCGCTCCGTCAAGCTCAACGTCATATTCATTAGTGTCTATTATATATCCTTCAGGAGCTTTTGTTTCCTTGACATAATACTTGCCGCATCTAACAACGTCAAAATGATCGTCACCGCTTGTCGTAGTTGTTATCGTCTGAATTTCATCGCCTGCCGAATAGATTTTTGTGCCAAAAACATTTGTAATATCTTCTCTTGCATAGAGTGAATACTCTGCGCCTGCAACGTACTCGTTTGTCTCAGAGTCAAGCTTTTTAAGGTTTATCTGCAAAGGAATTTCCTTATTTTTCAACTGCGCATCTTTGTCAGGGAAAAGATATACCTTATCAGAGCCTGTGATACCAACGCCATAGCCTGACTGAACTTCCGTAAGCGTTACTGGGTTTTTCTGCTTTGTAACTTCAACCATTCCAGTGTTGCCTGTTGCAGTTGGGAATACCATTATGATATCGCCATAGCAGCTAGAAGTACCTACCGTAAGCTTCTCAGCTTCCTCGATATTTTCTGTAAGGCAAGCGTTTTCTCCTCTGTCTGTGATGTTGCCGCTATAGAGGTAAACACCGCTTGATATTGAACGAGAATTTTTGAAGTAAACTGTTTTACCGTTGTCGAGCTTCACGCTTGCAACAAACTTTGTATTGTTATAGATATCTGTAAGACCGTATGAATTTGCATTGCCGTTTACGTCCTGAATTACCTTCGTCATTGAAAGGCTTGCGCCCTGAGTGGTGTTCTGTCTGTTTGTAACGTCAAGCTTTGTGGTCGAATTATAATTTACAACGATCTCGTTGTCTGCTGAAAGCTTAAAGCCGTCAGGTACTTTAACTTCGCTCGAGACATATTTACCTGTCGGAACGTCCTTTACCTTGAAGTTACCGTTGCTGTCGAGCTTGAAGGTTGTACCCTTTGAAGCTTCTGTGGTGTTTGCAGAAGTGAATGTATAGTTGCCGTTACTTCCGCTTGCTATAACGTAATAATCTTTTCCGTCATAAGTATATTTAAGCTTGAACTCAACAGCGTTTCTCCAAGCATCGGTCATTGTCAAAGACTGACCTTGACCTGTTGTGAACTTCTTGTGGAGTTCGATGTTACCTGTGTCAGAGGTTAATGCGAAGTATGCGTGTACTGGATCTTCTTTATTGTAGTATGTAACCTTCATCTGTGTCGCTTTTTGAGCTTTGGCAATAAGAAGAAGAGGAGAACATTTGTCAATTTTAAAGCCCTGCATTGAGGTTGATTTTGTAAGCTTTACTGTCTTGTTCTTAAAATCGCTCACTTTTGAAGCTGAAATAACAAGACTATCGTCTCTATAATTACTATCGGTATTCTTCTTTGTCATTGTTACGCCTGAAAGTGAACTTAAAGAGAACATATCTAGGTAATTATCAAAATTAGCCGTCTTTTCCCAGTTATTGTTCTTAGCGTTATATGAAAGCTTTAAGACCTCATTTGATGTTATATCCCTAACACGACTAACAGTCTTGTTTGGAACTTTTTCATGATTTCTAATATTCGACTTCATTTTCTGCCAAATATCTTTTATGTGGTTCTTATTAAGGCTTGAACCTCTAAGGCAGTTAAGCATTTTCGTCTCAGAAACGCCAAGTTCGCTCTTTGTAGTGTCATAATACTTTGCCGATACAGACCATACCAACATCTGTGTCGCTATAAGTTCTTCTTCCCAAGAATAGCCGTAATGTGTTTTTCCCTTATATCCGTAAATTGTTCCATACTTTAACCAATCTCTTTGCGTTTGATTAAAGTATTTTGAATATACCTGATCGTTTGAAATATCCTCAAACGTTTCTTCCATTTGCTTAACGGAGTCATAATGTTTTACGCCTAATTCAAGGCAATAGCATATTTCTCCACGTTCATTCGTGAAGTAGTACCAGTAACCAGTACACCACTTATACTGGAAAGCAGTATCATCATTCTTCTGTGTAGTCGGATCATAAGCCGTTCTAAGACCTGAGTTTGAAAAGTCATAACCGTAACCATAGATGTGATGCTCTGTGGACGATACCTCTGCCGCTTCTACAACTGTGCTTATGCCCTCGCCAAAGCAAGAGAAAAACATAAGCATAGTCAAGAACAATGCGGTAACACGTTTCTGTAACTTCATCGTTTTTCGATTTTTCATAAAATCGCTCCTTTTGTTTTAAAAATTACTATATTTGTGTATCTATCTAAAATATGCAAAAGCATATGATTTTTCATTATAAATTCTTGTCTATAAAAAAAGTGGATATCACCTAAAAACGTGACACATATGTCCACTTTTTAAGATAATATCCACAATGCAATGGGCGACTGCCTATTGTCAAATAATAAAAAATATCTGTATAATGTATTCTGAGGTATTGTCCAGAAAGGAGCTATAGCGTGTATACGTTTTTACCAAGTTTACCCGAAGTCGATAAAGAGGAAATAGGGTATATAATACGCACAAAGCGTGAAGAGCTACATATGTCACGAGCGGTACTTTCTGAGCAGGCTCAAATGAGTGAATATTTTCTCGGTGAAGTGGAGCGTGGAGAGAAAATGCCGTCAGTTACATATTTAAGAAATCTTTGCTACGTTCTAGGCATCAGCCTAGACGAACTGCTGTGTTTACCCCCCACAGAAAAAGAACAAAAATAAACATTATTACAAGTACAATTATACACCTGAAATGCACAAAAGTCAACACGTTACTAAGTTTTAGGACGTGTTTTTGTCAAATTCTACATCTTTGGACTTTTTGTACAAGGCGAATTTAGACAATATTTAAAGGCTTTTCAAAAATCGTATAATTATACCCTATTTATCAAACAAATGGCTGTAATCTGCTATGCCGTAAGGATCATCTTCAACGCTCATAGTAGGCTTACTATGCTTAAAGGCGTACTGCTGTAAATTGTTATATACACAGCTAAACAAGTATTCTGATGAACACATCACAGCACTTACAGTTGTATTTTTGTTGACCGTATCTATTACATAGCAGAGTGAGTCCGTACTGAGGTTTGAAAGCAGAGTGTCTATAATATCGTTGTTGGATATAACGGCGTTCTTGCACTTGATTTGAGGCTGTTGCACAAGATTTTTCACGATATTCTGATATGTGTCGCTCACCTTAATTCCATATTTTTCAGTAATATGTAACCAGTTCACCTTGCGCACAAGAGTTGTGAGCATTTCGTGAGAAATGGTTTTCTTCTCCTCAAAAACAGGCGTATTTACGGAGTTTTCTGAAAGAACCTCTCCTGTTTCTGTATCGACAACATAGCCACTCTCAGTAGTTTCTTTTGAGCTTTTAGTAACAAAATTCTGCTGTGCAAAGTCAATAAGATGCTTCTGCACTTCCTGAACGTGCTGAGAGCAGTTAGCAACGCTCATAACTTTGCCGTTGACGAGTATAAGACCGTTTTTTGAGCAAGAAACACATTTCGTAAAGGTAGTGTCAGGCGTGTCATTGCAGATATACACATATCTCCACGAATTATTGATATTATTGCGTTCGCTGCCGATAGGAATACGAAACTGCCATATGTAACCACGCTTCTTTAACTGCTCCATAGCAGTGCGGAAACTGCGCTTGCTGTTTTGACCGTCTTGCAAAAAGATTTTGCGGACGTGGTTATATGATATTTTCCACGGTGAGCCGTCTCTGAGAGTCTGTTTTGCAAACTCGCTTATAACGATGTACAGGTGTATCATCGCAGAGCTAAATCCTGATTTTGGGTTAAGAATGATTTCCTTACTAATCTTAGCAAAACCAAACAACGTGTTTTCAGTAGTTTTCATATCAAATATCTCCATATCGCTTGTATTTTTCGGAATTTACACATCAAAAAAAGAGTATAACCTCCTTGGAAGCTATACTCTCTACCTCAAAACACCTTGTCTTTATTTATATATACAAGATTTATCGTGAAAAAACTTTACACCTTTTTTGTGCAAAAGCTTGACAAACCTTGCGTAATATGCTATAATGTTTAAGACAAGGGAAGGTGACGTTGAAAGAGTGGCTTCCCAATCGTACCAAGGTGTTCCAGCACCGAAGTACGCTGTCGGACTTTGTTCCGATAAGAATATTTTAGCACGAATTGGCTACTTTGTCAATATATTTTTGCAAAAAAATCGTGCAATTAATAGAACATCACAAAAACAAAAGGAAAAGAGACACATTTCGTTTGAGATGTGTCTCTTTTCCTTTTGTTTTATAAAAAAATCAAGCTTCCTATACAAAGTGTAAAGCACAAAAAGTTGCTTTCACAATATTACTTTTATAT
>ENA-OZGM01001177-OZGM01001177.1-human-gut-metagenome-genome-assembly--contig:-NODE-1177-length-10408-cov-10.082875_pt1 | contig 10408 bp, 8 predicted proteins | sample MGYA00244655_ERZ653656 | MGnify/ENA primary metagenome ERZ653656 (study PRJEB26926, sample SAMN06164991) | human gut metagenome | biome: ENVO:00009003; feature: ENVO:2100002; material: ENVO:00002003... | reverse complement strand
AACGAAGAGGACCTGCCGGAATAAGCTTCCGCAAGGCTCTTTGCTCCTGAAATAAAACGATAAAAAGCCGCTTTTTGTGCTGTTTGGCACGAAAGGCGGCTTTTGCTTGTTATTTTTGTATGTCGTGCGGATAAGGGTTCCTTCTGGCATCAGAAAAATCGTACTCTGCACGCATATCCTCATCGTATGATGGATTTTCCGAAGAAGTGCTATTAGATTTATCGTTCATAGTGCGTCCACAGACTGAGGATCTTAACGGTCTGCTCTTTTTCATAGACCTGATAAACAAGGCGGTGCTGGATGTTGATGCGGCGGCTGTATGCACCGTTCAGATCACCCACCAGCTTTTCGTACGGGGGCGGGTTTTGGAAAGGATCAACACGGATGATTTCAATGAGTGCCTTTGCCTTTTCGTCCAGATGGGCAGACTTCAGTTTTGGTACGTCCTTTGCAGCGGTTTTGGTGTAAACGACCTTGTACATTTACCACTCCACCGCCGTTTCGTCCACACAGTCCTCAAGCGACGTGGCGATTCCGTCCATGATCTTTTCGCGCATACCCGGTGCAGAGACCAGATACAGCGTTTCCATGATGCCGCTGTAATCTTCTTCAGACAGCAGCACGGCATTGCCGTCCTTGGTGGTGATGTTGATGGGCTGGTTGTATTTAATGGTCTGCTCTACATAGTCGAAGGCATTCTTACGGAAATTCGTGATATTTGTAGTGGTCATCGTAGAATCACTCCTTTCGTGTACAGTATAGCGTACGCTTGTAAAAATGTCAATATGCGACCGGCAATCGAAACATGACACACGGTCACCCCTGTGCCAGCGCCCTGCCTTTTGCGTAGTAGCGCTGCATTTCTTCCCGGGGAACCATATTCCCGCCGGTAGCCCAGACCAGATGGGTGGCGTTTGCCAGCGCACCGGCGGGCAGAGCGGCTTCGGTGTAAGCGCCAAGCAGCTGCCCGGGCTGGGTGAGCACCGGGCCGTACATTCCCGCCAGAGCGCTGGGTTCAAGGTAAAGATCTTCGGCGTCTGCCAGCTGCGCCAGAAGGGTGTACATCCGCTCGTCCTGCAGGGTGTAGCAGCCGCTCATAAAGGGACGCATCAGCCCGCCCACAAAGCCGGAGGCGCGCCCCACGGCAAGACCATCGGCGGCGGTGCGGTTATCGATGCCAAAGTCCTGCACGCAAATGCTGTTGTTTTCGCCGGTGGCCATGCCCAGCATCATGCAGGGGGAGTGGGTTGGCTCGGCGAAGAAGCAGTGTGCGGCATCGCCGAACAGCATCTTCAGGCCAAAGGCCACGCCGCCGGGGCCGCCGCCCACGCCGCAGGGCAGATAGGCGAAGAGAGGATGCTCCGCATCCACGGTGACGCCCTGCGCGTCCAGCTGCTTTTTCAGCCGCAGTGCAGCCACAGCATAGCCCAGAAAGAGGGTCTTGGAGTTTTCGTCATCCACAAAGTGGCAGTGGGGGTCACCCGCCGCCAGCTTACGACCCTCGGTCACGGCGATGCTGTAATCAGAGGCGTACTCCACCACCTTGACGCCCCGGCTGCGGAGCAGGTCTTTTTTCCATTGCCGCGCGTCAGCGGACATATGCACAGTGACCTGAAAGCCCAGCTTCGCGCTCATGATGCCGATGGAAAGCCCCAGATTGCCGGTGGAGCCCACCGCGATGGAATACTGCGAGAACAGCTTGCGGAAGCGCTCTTCTGCCAGAACGGCGTAGTTGTCGGTAAGGTGCAGCATTCCGCTGTGCAGGGCAATGTCCTCGGCGGTTTTCAGCACCTCGTAAATGCCACCCCGCGCCTTGATGGAGCCGGAAATGGGCAGATGACTGTCCAACTTGACCCATACCTGCCCGGCGATATGAGTGCCGCTGCGCTCCTTCAGCACCTTCTGCATCCGGGGGATGGGCTGAACAGGGGACTCGATGATGCCGCCCGCCGCAGCGGTCTCGGGAAAGACGGCGGCAAGATAGGGCGCAAACCGCTCCAGCCGTGCGGCGGCGTCCTCAATGTCGGCCAAAGTCAGCGGGCAGGCAGCCGCAGCCTGTGCAAAGGGCAGCTTGTCCGGGTTTACCCATGCAGTCTCCTTCAGGGCGCAGAGGTCAGAGACCACGGGATATGCCGCGATCCAATCGGCAACAGAACGCCCGGAGATGCACTTGGCAGGTGAAACCATAGTGGATCCTCCTTTATATATAAAAGTAAAAGCAGATGGCGCGCCCGGCGGTTTTTGCGGAGCGCTGCGTGTCTTGAATATAAAGGTTTTTACAGGAATTGTCAACCGGCTGCTCGCCGGGCGGATCAGAGCGCCACGATCTCGGTGGTCACCAGCTGCTGCTCTGCGCCGTAGTTCAGCTTCATGGCGTAGTCGGTCAGGGCACAGAATTCTTCAGCCTCCTTCCGGGTGGCAAAATAGTTTTCGGTAAGTACCTCGGAGCTGCCGCGGGCGTGGAAGATGGTCTTTACCACAAAGTTGTTTTCGTCCATAGTATGCCTCTCTTTTCCAGTTGATGCGGGAGACGCCGCCGTCCCTCGGTGTAATTGCAGTATAACAGGACAAATGTCCCACAGAACGGACTTTTAACGGAAGCAGGACATATTTTTGCGCAAACCGGTCAAAAAGCCGCACCAGCCGGAGGAACAGGAGAAGATTGGAAGGAGAGCAGCACACTGCCCAAAAACCTTGTTAAAAAACTGGCATTTTGCCATTTTTGTGTAAAGTATACAAGAATAAACACAAAAAAATGGCATTGTGCGTATTGCTATTTTATAACTGATATATTAGAATATAAGCAAGAAGAGCGTGCAGGCGTACTGCGCGTGCCATAAGATAAATAACGACAGGAGGAACTTCTCTATGCCTATGAAAATGGGTTGGCGCTGGTATGGCGAGGGCAACGACCCCGTCACCCTGAGCGACATCAAGCAGATCCCCGGCGTGACCAGCATCGTCTGGGCACTGCACAACAAAATGCCCGGCGAGATCTGGGAAATCGACGAGATCCAGAAGGTTGCAGACCAGATCCACGCCTACGGCTTTGACATGGATGTTGTCGAGTCCGTCAATGTGCACGACGATATCAAGATCGGTCTGCCCACCCGCGACCAGTATATCGAGAACTACAAGCAGTGCATCCGCAACCTGTCCAAGTTCGGCGTCAAGGTCATCTGCTACAACTTTATGCCCATCTTCGACTGGACCCGTACCGACCTGTTCCATCCGGTAGGCGATGGTTCCACCGCACTGTTCTACGAGAAGGACAAGATCAAGGGCGATTACAAGGCGATGGCCGAGTATATCATGTCCTTCACCGAGAAGTACAACATGACCTTCCCCGGCTGGGAGCCGGAGCGCATGGCAAAGCTGGACGAGCTGTTCAAGGCCTACGCCCCTGTCACCAAGGAAAAGCTCTGGGAGAACCTGAAGTACTTCCTCGAAGCCCTGATGCCCACCTGCCGCGAGTGCGACATCAAGATGGCCATCCACATGGACGATCCCCCTTGGGATATCTTCGGCCTGCCCCGCCTGCTGGTGGATGCTGAGAGCATCGACCGCTTCCTGAGCATGGTGGACGACGAGTACAACTGCCTGACCCTCTGCTCCGGCAGCCTGAACGCCAACCCCAACAACAATGTGGCTGAGATCGTCCGCAAGCACTGCGACCGCATCGCATTCGCACACATCCGCAACATCCATCACTTCCCCAACGGCGACTTCTCCGAGGCTGCCCACCGCGACTGCTGCGGTGAGACCGGCATCATCGAGATCCTGCGCGCCTACCATGACTGCGGCTTCGAGGGCTACATCCGCCCCGACCATGGCCGTCAGCTGTGGGAGGAAGGCCCTGGCAGCTGCCGCCCCGGCTACGGCAAGTATGACCGTGCGCTGGGCATCCAGTATATGCTGGGCGTCTGGGACCTGCTGGACCGTCTGGACGAAGAGAAGAAGAAGGGCTGATATATCATGAAGCTGACTGATATTAAGAACGGCAATCTGTCCGCCGAGTGGGCAGAAAAGGGCTACGAGCTGCCCAAGTTCGACGTTGAGGCCGTCAAGGCCAAGACCCACGCAGAACCCACCTGGGTCCACTTCGGTGCCGGCAACATCTTCCGCGCATTCCCGGCTGCCATCCTGAACGACGCCCTGAACAGCGGCAAGTATGACCGCGGCGTCATCGTGGCCGAGAGCTTCGACTACGAGATCATCGACAAGGCTTATCAGCCCTACGACAATCTGAGCCTGCTGGTCTGCCTGAAGTCCACCGGCGACATCGAGAAGAAGGTCATCGCCTCCGTCACCGAGAGCCTGAAGGCTGACTACTCCTTCGGCGCTGACTGGGCTCGTCTGGTCGAGATCTTCCAGGCACCCAGCCTGCAGATGATCTCCTTCACCATCACCGAGAAGGGCTACGGCGTCGCTCCTGCTGACCTCGAGCGCGGCCTGACCCCCGTTCTGGCCATGGGCAAGGTCACTGCTCTGCTGTACGAGCGCTTCAAGGCCGGCAAGCTGCCCCTGACCGTTCAGAGCATGGACAACTGCTCTCACAACGGCGATAAGGTCAAGAATGCTGTCCACGCCTACGCTGCAAAGTGGGTGGAGCAGGGTCTGGTGCCCGCCGAGTTCCTGGCCTATGTGCAGGACGAGACCAAGATCACCTTCCCCTGGAGCATGATCGATAAGATCACCCCGCGCCCGGACGCAAAGGTGCAGGAAATGCTGGCAAAGGACGGCTTTGAGGACAACTACACCATCGTGACCGAGAAGCACACCTTCACCGCTCCCTTCGTCAACGCCGAGGAGACCCAGTACCTGTGCATTGAGGATCACTACACCAACGGCCGTCCTCCGCTGGAGCTGGGCGGTGTGCTGTACTGCGACCGCGAGACCGTGGATAAGATCGAGAAGATGAAGGTCTGCACCTGCCTGAACCCCCTGCACACTGCCATGTCCATCTATGGTTGCATGCTGGGCTACAACCTCATCTCTGCTGAGATGGCAGACGAGGATCTGCGCTCCTTTATCCAGAAGATCGGCTATATCGAGGCTATGCCTGTTGTGGTCGATCCCGGCGTGCTGAACCCCTACGAGTTCATCGGCGCTGTCATCAACCGCCGTCTGCCCAACCCCTTTATGCCCGATGCTCCGCAGCGTATCGCTACCGATACCTCCCAGAAGCTGGCTATCCGCTTCGGCGAGACCATCAAGGCTTACGAGGAGCGCGGTCTGGACAAGTCCAACCTCGTGCTGATCCCGCTGGTGCTGGCAGGCTATGCCCGCTACCTGAAGGGCATCGACGACAACGGCCAGCCCTTCGAGATCTCTCCCGATCCGCTGCTGGCTGAGCTGCAGGCCATCGTCAACCCCTTGGAGGTCAAGGAAGGCGAGCAGGACTTCAGCTGCCTGAAAGCTCTGTACAGCCGTGCCGACGTGTTCGGCGTGGATCTGTATGCCGTCGGTCTGGGCGAAAAGATCGAGGGCATGGTCAAGGAGCTGTACGCTGGTAACGGCGCAGTGCGCAAGACCCTGCACAAGTACACTCTGGCCCGCTAAAACTTTATAACGCTATTTCCGTGACCCACGCTGCGCTTTTGCTTTGCCGCAGCGTGGGTTTTTGTTTTGTGAAAATTGTTATGTAAAAACAGACTCCCGGAGCGTCCGCAGACGCTCCGGGAGTTCGAAAGAAAAATAGATTTTCCGCTGCCCTTATTTCCGGCAGTCGTGCAGGCTGGCAGCGGGCAGGGCGCTGCCCAGCAGGCTCCATGCGGCATCCATGCTCTCGTTCAGCAGATAGGCCTGATTCTTCTGGACGTAGATGTACACCGCCTCTTTGGTGCGGTAGGCGCAGTACACGGTGTTCCAGGTGTAGCGGTTGGTGGGCTCGGTCTTGTTCTGCTCACCGGCCATCCAGACCGAAAGCCCGGCGGCGTCCAGTTCCAGCCGGTAGAAGGGACGGGGCAGACCCAGCTTTTTGATCTGCTTGGAGAGGTTGGCAAAGAAGGTACCGAAGTATACGGCGGGCAGACCGATGGCTACGATGGCCAGCACGGCGGTCAGCAGCCCGGCACCCTCCCGCTTGCCGATCTGGCTCAGGCAGATGCCGGCACACACCAGCAGAATGGCGGTGAACACCGCCGGACGCTGCCAGCCCTTGTTGTGGCGCAGCAGGTCAAAAGATGCAAAATCGTGAAAGCTTTTTTCGTCCATCTGAACGGAAACGCAAATATTCTGGGTCATAAAGTTACCCTCCTTTTTGGGCATAGTACCACATTTACCGGCAAGAAGCAAGCAAAAGATGCATCGGCGGCGGTGCATCCGGCTTGCAAACCGCCCGCAAGGCGTGGTAAAATAAGATATTATCTGGGGTGTATCTGAAAAGTCGAAAATTTAGTCTATTTCTACAAGCACAGCTGGCTTTTGCGTGAATCAGCCTTGAAATCCACAAAGGATTCCTGCGGCTATTTGCCTTAAATCCCGCTTGTGCTTGCGAAATATTCGTCATTTTCTTTGTTTTCAGATACACCTTACGAAAAAGGGGGAAGCCTTGCATGGAAAAGCGCAACTGGAAGCACATCGTTACGCTCAAGCAGCGCATGGTGCTGTGTCTGGCAGCATTTTTTGCGGCCTTTGCATTGCAGCTTGCCCTGAACGGCTATCAGGCGCGGGCGGTGCAGCAGGTGCAGGACGACCAGATGGGCAACTTTAACGCCATCAGCCGCTTTCAGGGCGGTGTGGAAAGCTCCATCAGCATTCTGGAAGCGTACCGCTGGGAGAACGGCGAGACTGAGGAAATGCTGGAAAAGCTTCAGGCGGCCTGCTCCACCAGCAACGCATGGCTGTGGCGCATCCGATCCAATATGGACGGCTTGCAGAACGTCAGCGATGAGCAGTGGGTGCTGTACGGTGCGGTGGAAACCACCTACGGCAGCTACAACACCCTGCTGGAAGAGCTGGAGAGCTATCTTTCCAGTGGGCAGGAAGCAAAGGCTTCCCAGCTGTACTACAACAAGGTTTCGGTCTGCGGCGGGTATCTGAGCCAGTACACCATGCAGCTGCTGAAAGCCTCGATTCTGGATGCCCAGACTACTTACACCGAGATCTCGGAGCTGGGCGAGCGGATCGCCCTGATGCAGACCGTGGTGGTGGCACTGTGCGTGGCGCTGGGCTGTGCCTCCGGTCTGATGGTCATGCGGCTGCTGACTCCGGTGTCTCAGATGATCGTGGCCTCCCGCGCTATCAGCCGCAGCCAGTTCGATACCCCGGACATCCCGCTGCCCAAGCAGCCGGAGATCGGCCAGCTGGCGGAGTCCTTCAACCGCATGAAGCACTCTATGGCGCAGCAGGTGAGCACCTTACAGGAGAAAAATGAGATCGAGCGGGAGTTGCATCGCCAAAAGACCGAGGCGCTGGAACTGCAGAACCGCATGGAGCGCAGTCGGTTACAGCAGCTGCGCAGCCAGATCGACCCGCATTTTTTGTTCAACACCCTGAACGTCATCCAGCAGATGGCGGGCACAGAGTCCGCCTACCGCACGCAGGCGCTCATCATGGCGCTTTCCCATCTGCTGCGTTACAGCCTGATGAGCAACGATGAGCAGGTGCCCCTCTCCCGGGAGGTGCGCGTTGTGGACGAGTACTACTCCATCTACCATGTGCGCTTTGGCGACCGGGTGCAGATGGAGTGGGCATTCTCGGATTCGCTGGACCTGACTGAGACGATGGTGCCGTCCTTTATCTTGCAGCCTATCGTGGAAAACGCTTTCAAGCACGGCATCTGCCCCAAGGAAGAGGGCGGCGTGGTGCGCATCCGCATGATCCCCCTGCGGGAAAAAGGTCTGCTGTGCATCCGGGTGCTGGACAACGGCGTGGGCATTGAGCCGGAGCAGCTGCAGCAGCTGCGCACGGCATTGGAGCAGCCCGCACCCCGCTGGGAACATATCGGTATTTATAACGTGGCCGCCCGCCTGCGGTTGCTGGATGCCCGCTGCCGGGTGGTGGTGCGCTCCCGGCCGGGGCGGGGAACTGCGGTGATCCTGTATCTGCCGCTGGTGGAGAATGAGGAGGAATTTGAGGAATGATTCGTCTGTTGATCGCGGATGACGAGAGGATGGAGCGGGAGGCGCTGGCGGATATCGTCATGCGCCGGTTCGAGCATGAGGTGACGGTGGAGATGGCGGAAAATGGCCGCAAAGCCGCCGACACCGCTGTGCTCTGGGAAGCAGACCTGATTTTGATGGACATCGAGATGCCGGGCATGAACGGCCTGGATGCCGCCCGCGCGGTGCTGGAACAGCGCCCGGAGTGCAAGGTGATCTTTATCACGGCATACAGCCTGTTCCAGTACGCCCACGAGGCGGTGCATCTGGGCGCCTGCGACTATCTGCTGAAGCCGGTGGACCCGGACGAGACCGAGGCCGCCATCCGCCGCGCTATCCGGCAGATCGAGGCCGGCCGCCGCTTGGCCGAGCTGGCTGCGGAAGCCCCGGAGCCGGAAACCGCCCCGGAGCAGGAGACCGAGCCCGCCGGGGAAGGGGAGAGCGACCGCAACGCACTGGTGATGGACCATGTGCGCAAGTATATGGAAGATAACTATATGGCCGACCTCTCGCTGGACAGCGTGAGCGAAATTTTGCACATCAGCCCGGCGTACCTTTCGGCGCAGTTCAAAAAATACCAGAAGATGAATTTTCTGGACTGTCTGACCGAGCTGCGCATCAACGCAGCTAAAGAACTGCTGGCCGACCCCTTCCGCTCCGCAGCGGAGGTAGCCTCTATGGTGGGCTACGAGGACGCCAGTTACTTTGCCCGCGCCTTTAAAAAGCGCACCGGCATGACCCCCACCCAGTACCGGAAGGAAGCGGCAAAGGCAGCCCGGGAGGCGCGGCTGTGACCCGCCGTCAGCTGCTGCGTCTGCTTGCGGCAGCCCCGGCGCTGGCAGTTACAGGCTGTACGGCGCAGTCTGCTTCTTCGCAGCAGGAGAAGCCGCTCATCCTGCGCTATGCGGAGAACCAGCCGGAGGACTACCCCACCAGCAAGGCGGCAAAGGCCTTTGCCGAGCTTGTGGCGCAGCGCACGGATGGTCGGGTGAAGGTGCTGGTTTACAGCGGGGCGGAACTGGGCGCAGAGCAGAGCGTCATCCAGCAGATGCAGTTCGGCGGGGTGGATTTTTCCCGCGTGTCCCTGAGCCAGCTGGCAGAGTACGAGCCGGAGCTCAGCGTGTTGCAGCTGCCTTACCTGTACAGCGATGCCCAGCAGATGTGGCGGGTGCTGGACGGCAGCATCGGCGATGAGTTTCTGGCCATACTGGATGGGATGGACTTGGTAGGGCTTTCGTGGTTCGACGCCGGTGTGCGCAGCTTCTACACCCGGGAAAAGGTGACCGGGCTGGATGATTTGCAGGGGCTGACCATCCGGGTGCAGGAGTCGGACATGATGAGCGACATGATCACCGCGTTGGGCGCAAAGCCGGCGCAGGTGGTGTACAGCAAGGTGTATGCCGCCCTGCATAATGCCGAGATCGACGGGGCAGAGAACAACTGGCCCAGCTACGAGGTGATGGGACACTACGAGGTGGCGCCCTTTTTCCTGAAGGACGAGCACACCCGGGTGCCGGAGGTGCAGCTGGCCAGCCCGGCGGTGATGGAAAAGCTTGCCGCGCTGGACGAGAGCTTCCCGGAGGTGATCCGTGCCTGCGCCCGGGAGAGCGCACAGACAGAGCGGGAGCTCTGGGCACGGCGGGAGGCGAACGCAGAGCAGAATATGCGCAAGCGGGGCATCTGCGTCACCGAACTGGACGAGGCCGAAAAAGCCCGCTTCCGCGCAGCGGTACAGCCCATGTACGATGGCTTCTCTGCCCAGCAGGAACTGATCGACCGGATACAGAAAAGCTGAAAAAGACACCCCGAGAAGTGCCCGGATGGACATTTTTCGGGGTGTTGTTTTTTGCTATGAATGCAGGAATGTATCCAACTGGTCAGTAGTGTTGCACAAACAAGACGGAAAGTGATTGTGCAATGTGTCAAAAACAATCTTGACATTCTTTCGAAAAATAGGACATTTTTCGAAAGCTCTTGTTTCATTTCGGAAAATTTGCTAAAGTGTGTACAGTCAATGAACGAAAGCTCCGGCACCTGTGCGCCCGGAGAATTTCACAATTATTTAAGGAGGACGATTCCTATGAAAATGATCTCTCGTCGTAGCTTTATGGCCGTTGCCGGTGCAGCTACCGCTGCTGTTGCTCTGACCGCCTGCGGTGGTTCCAAGAGCGGCTCCACTTCTACCGCTGCTTCCACCTCTACCGCAGCTTCTGCTTCTGCTGCTGCCGGTGATGCAGCAGCTGCTGCCAACGATCCCAAGGTGACTCTGGTCTACGCCGAGGTCAACCCGCTGGATACCATCG
>ENA-OZGM01001163-OZGM01001163.1-human-gut-metagenome-genome-assembly--contig:-NODE-1163-length-10518-cov-4.866769_pt1 | contig 10518 bp, 8 predicted proteins | sample MGYA00244655_ERZ653656 | MGnify/ENA primary metagenome ERZ653656 (study PRJEB26926, sample SAMN06164991) | human gut metagenome | biome: ENVO:00009003; feature: ENVO:2100002; material: ENVO:00002003... | reverse complement strand
TGGCTCATGACAAAATCGACGACCTCTTCATCAAGACCCGTTTTATGCTTCAGTTCCGGGACATAAAAAGGGTTGGGCAGACAGCGGACATCCAAAACAAGATCCGCCTCCGGTGGGATGCCGAACTTGAAGCCGAAGGACATGACTGTCAGACGCATGGCGCTCTTCGCGCCGCCGTTCTGGTTGAACAGGTCGCAGATGCGCTCTTTGTTCTGCGAGGTAGAGAGCAGGCCGGTATTGATGGTATAATCTGCCCGGTCTTTGAGGGGCTGCAAGATCTCGCGCTCCCTGCGGAAGGCTTCCCGGGTGGAAAGGCCGTCGGAAATGCTCATCGGATGGCGGCGGCGCGTCTCACTGTAGCGGCGCATCAGCACATCGTCCGGGGCATCAAGGAACAAGATCTCATATTCTATCCTCTGCGCGTCCAACTGAGAAAGAGCTTCTTCGATTTCTTCCGGCGTGCGGCAGCCGCGGATGTCCATACAGAGAGCCACCCGCTTGAGCTGGTTGTCACCCGCTTTCGAAAACGCCGTGATGCTGGGCAGCAGTGCCGCCGGGATGTTATCAATGCAGAAAAAGCCGATGTCTTCCAGTGCATTCATGGCGACAGATTTGCCTGCACCGGAAAGGCCGCTGACGATGAGAAGATTCATTTTGTACGCCTCTTTCTTTTATGCTTTCACCACACGAATTTCTTTTTCGAGGTCGTAGCCGGTCTTTTCTTTCACGATGGCACGCACCTCATCGCACAGAGCCAGCACATCTGCACAGGTCGCTCCACCCAGATTGACCACAAAGCCGCAGTGCTTGTCACTGACGGCTGCGCCGCCATGGCGGTAGCCCCGCAGACCGCACTGGTCGATGAGGGCCGCCGCAAATGCGCCCACCGGCCGCTTGAAGGTGCTGCCGGCGCTGGGCTTGTCGAGAGGCTGTTTGTCTTTGCGACGGGCCATCAGGTCGTTCATCCTGGCGCGGATGTCGGCGGCATTGCCTCTTGCAAGGTGGAACTTTGCCGAGAGGATGCAACCGCCGTTTTCTTCGAAAATGCTGTGGCGGTATCTGAGGTCGAGCTGTTCTGCCGGTATCTCAACAATCTCCCCTTCTGCGGTCAGATACCGCACGGAGACCAGCACGTCCTTCATCTCGCCGCCGTAAGCTCCGGCGTTCATGTAGACCGCTCCGCCCACCGTACCCGGGATGCCGTAGGCGAACTCAAGACCGGTGAGGCTGTTTTCCAGCGCCGTCATGCAGAGCGACGAGAGCATCTTGTCTGCACCGACAACGACAGCATCGTAAGTCAGGGCCGGATCTTTGCCCGGGAAACAGATGTTTTCAAGAATACCGATCGCGCTCTTCATGGCCGATACATTGATGACAGCTCCCCGGTAGCCTGCATCCTCAAACAGGATGTTGCTACCGTTGCCCAGTAGATAATATTTGATATTCGCTTCCTTCGCCAGCTTGATGGCGGCGCAGAGCTGCGCCTCATTTTCCGGCAGGATAAAGACATCTGCGGGGCCGCCGATGCGGAAAGTGCAGTGCGCGCTGAGCGGCTCGTTTTCTTTGTATGCAATGCCCGCAGCGGACAAAGCCTGTTTCAATCGTTCCATTCGTTCTCCCTCTATCGGTAGAAAATCAGTCCATCGTGTCGTTCAGGCCCAGACGGATGAGCAGCTCCTTGGCGGCGTTATAACCCATCTTCTTCTGGCGGTTATTGATAGCCGCCGTTTCCAGCACGACTGCGAGGTTACGTCCGGGCGAAACGGGGATGATGGTGCTGGGGATGTTGACGCCCAGAATGTCATAATACTCGCTTTCCAAGCCGGTGCGCTGATAGTTTTTGGTGGGGTCCCATGCTTCCAGCTGGACGACGAGGTCGAGGCTTTCACTCACCTTGACCGCGCCCACACCGAACACGCGGGCCACGTTGACGATGCCGATGCCGCGCAGCTCAATGAAGTGGCGGATGTTTTCCGGCGCAGTACCCATGATCTGACGGTTGGAGATCTTGCGCAGCTCCACGGCATCGTCGGCGACGAGGCGGTGACCGCGCTTGACCAGCTCGATGGCCAGCTCGCTCTTGCCGATGCCGCTGTCGCCGAGAATGAGGATGCCTTCACCGTAAACTTCCACCAGCACGCCGTGGCGGGTGATTCGGGGAGCCAGTTCAAGGTTCAGCACGCTGATGAGGCTGCCCATCATGGTGCAGGTCGTCTCGTTGGAGCGCAGCAGGGCTACCCCGTGCTGCTTTGCAAGCTCCTGCATCTCCGGGAAGGGTTCCAATTCCTCGTTGCGGCAGAGGATGACGGCCGGAGGCTGCTGGCGGAACAGCTGGTCAAGGCGCTCACGGCGCTTTTCCGCCGTAAGACCGGCCAGAAAGTTCATCTCCGCAAGGCCCATGATCTGTAAGCGCAGCTTATCGAAATAATCGTAGTAACCGGCCAGAAACAGGCCGGGACGGTTGACCTCTGCGATCTCGACGCTGATCTTATCCAAATCGCAGGGCGTATAGATAACCTCGAGGCTGACCTTCTCGACCAGCCGCTTGAGCGAAACAGCGAAATTCCCCATTCCTTTTTCCTCCTGCATCCTCTGTGCTCTGCCATACCAAAAGGCAGCACAGTTTATCCTTCTTTATATTATAATCGAGACGGGCGGCAAAAACAACAATTCTTTCAGGAATCTTTTCTGGTTTTGCGCCAGCGCTTGCATCCGGGGGCCAAAACCATATAATAGGAGGCAGGGATAGAGTTTACTTTACATGAGTTTTACATTTCGCCGGTTTCCGATTTTACATTCCGCTCGTATACTCATAATCAGGGATAGGACCGGTGAAATCCAGTGCAGGTCGTGTAAAAACTAAGACATGATCCTGCACGGGTCCTCTACGGCCGCTGTCGATGTATAAACGCAAGCTTCAACAAGTGAGGAGTAAAACACATGACTCTATTCAATGTCTTTTCTCTGCTGGGCGGTCTGGCTCTGTTCCTGTTCGGCATGGACATCATGGGCAAAGCTCTTGAGAAACAGGCCGGCGGCCATCTGCAGAAGATCCTGAGCAAACTGACGGATAACCCCCTCAAGGGCTTCTTCCTCGGTCTGTGCGTGACCGCCATCATCCAGAGTTCCAGTGCTACCACCGTCATGGTGGTCGGCTTCGTCAACAGCGGCATCATGGAGCTGCATCAGGCCATCGGCATCATTATGGGCAGCAATGTGGGTACCACTGTCACCAGCTGGCTGCTGAGCCTTTCCGGCCTGCAGGGCGACAGCATCTGGATCCAGATGCTCAAGCCCACCTCCTTCAGCCCCATACTCGCCTTCATCGGCATCCTGCTCTATATGGGCAAGAATGAGAAGAAAAAGGGCATCGGCACTATCCTCATCGGCTTTGCCATCCTGATGACCGGCATGACTACCATGTCCAATGCCGTCGAGCCCCTGCAGGGTGAGGCATGGTTCACCAACCTCTTCGTCCGCTTCTCCAATCCCATCCTCGGCGTTCTGGTGGGCGCACTGGTCACCGGCATCATCCAGAGTTCCAGCGCCAGCGTTGGCATCCTGCAGGCGCTGAGCGCTACCGGCGTCATCACTTACGGCAGCGCTATCCCCATCATCATGGGTCAGAATATCGGCACCTGTGTCACCGCGCTGATTTCTTCTGTGGGCGCAAATAAGAATGCCCGCCGTGCCGCCATGGTCCACCTCTACTTCAACATCATCGGTGTCACGGTCTTTCTGGCCGGTTTCTACGGTCTGAACGCCGTGGTCCACTTTGATTTTGTGAACGAGACCATCGCCGCCTGGGGCATTGCTGTGGTCCACTCCGCCTTCAACATCGCGGCCACCCTCATCCTTCTCCCCTTCGCAAATGGTCTGGAAAGGCTGGCCATCCTCACCATCCCCGACGACGCCGAAAAAGAGAGCTTTGCTCTGCTGGATGAGCGTCTGCTGAACACCCCGGCTGTGGCCGTGGCCCGCGCCCACTCTGCTACTGCTGACATGGCCGAGCTGGCCCGTGTGGGCGTCATGCAGGCCATGAGCCTGACCCACACCTGGGATGATACGCTGGCCCAGAAAGTCCGGGATGAGGAGAGCAAAGTTGACCAGTACGAAGATGCTCTCGGCACCTATCTGGTCAAGCTGTCCAGCCGTGAGCTGAACCATGCGGACAGCCAGAGCGTGAATACTCTGCTCCACACCATCAGCGATTTCGAGCGCATCAGCGACCATTCCGTGAACCTTCTGGAATCCGCACAGGAGATGCACACCAAGGAGATCAACTTTTCCACCGACGCCCGCGAAGAGCTGCAGGTGCTTGAGGACGCCGTGCAGGACGTGCTGAACCGCACCACTGACGCTTTCCGCAAGGATGACCTGCATCTGGCAAGCAAGGTCGAACCTCTGGAGACCGTCGTGGACGAGCTGGTGCGTGCCATCAAGGCACGGCACGTCGCCCGCCTGCAGGCCGGCAGCTGTTCCATCGAGTATGGCTTCGTGCTGGAAGACCTGCTGACCAACTACGAGCGCGTCTGCGACCACTGCAGCAACGTGGCAGTTGCCCAGATCGAGGTGGCACAGGACAGCTTCGACACCCACGCCTACCTCAACGATCTGCGCAGCGGCCATGCCTCCACCAAGGAGAGCGAGCAGTTCCAGCGCCGCCTGAACCGCTACCGTGAGCGCTATCTCTTCCCCGACGAAAACGTCACCGAAACGGAGGACAAACAGGCATGATCTATATCGTAGAAGACGATTCAGCCATCCGTGAATTAGAGCAGTATGCATTACAGTCCAACGGCTACGAGGCCGTGGGCTTCGAGTCCTCGGAGCCGTTCTGGCAGGCCGTCCACACCACGCTGCCGGAACTGGTCATCCTGGACGTGATGCTCCCCGGTGAGGACGGCTTCTCCATCCTGAAAAAGCTCCGCGCCGCCCCTTCCCTGCGGCGTCTGCCCATCATCATGATAACAGCCAAGTCCAGCGAGCTGGACACCGTGCGCGGCCTCGACTGCGGTGCAGACGACTACATCACCAAGCCCTTTGGCATCATGGAGTTCCTGAGCCGGGTGCGGGCAGCCCTCCGCCGGGCAGAGCCCGAGGCACGGCCCAACGTCTACAGCTTCCGGGAGATCCTGCTGGACAATGCCCGCCACAGCGTCACTGTCAGCGGCGCACCGGTGGAGCTGACTTACAAAGAATACAGCCTGCTCTGCCTGCTGCTGGAAAACACCAACCTTGTCGTCACCCGCGAGACCATTTTGCAGGTGGTGTGGGGTACTGACATCTCGGTGGAGAGCCGGACCGTGGATATGCACATCCGCACCCTGCGCAAAAAGCTGGGCGACGCCGGAAAGTACATCTGCACAGTACGGAAAGTGGGCTACAAGCTGACGGACAGCGAGGAGGAGCTCGAGCAATGAAACCACGCAGCATGGAAGAAAAAATAAGTTATCTGCTGTTTCTGATGGGATTTGCGGGGCTGGTGTGTACCGCTGCACTCTGCATCTTTGTGTTCCACAAGGCGTTCCGGGAGCAGGCCTGGACAGCCCTTGAGCGGGAAGCCGACCTTGTGGCTGCCGGCTGTGCGCAGGTGGACGCCCCCAGCCAGCTGGAAACTTATGTGGACGGCTCGCTGCGCATCACTCTCATCGCCTCGGACGGCAGTGTGCTTTTTGAGTCGGCCACCAACCAGCCGATGGAGAACCATCTGAGCCGCCCCGAGATACAGCAGGCCATGAAGAGCGGTGTGGGCCGCGACTGCCGCGACTCCCAGACGCTGGGCTATGAGACTTATTATTACGCCATGCTGCTGACGAACGGAGACATCCTCCGGGTGGCGCAGGACTCTGAGACTATCTGGTCGATTTATGACGCCGCTCTGCCTGCCATCGTGCTGAGCTGTTTCCTGATGATGGGCGCAGCTGCTATCATTGCCGGACTGCTGACCAAGAGCCTTGTCCAGCCTGTGCTCAAGATGACCGATGATCTCGACCACATCCAGGAGAATGTCCCCTACAAGGAGCTTATCCCCTTTGCCGAGAGTATCCACTCCGACCGGATGCTGCGGGAAAATAACGAGAAAATGCGGCAGGAGTTCACGGCCAATGTCAGTCACGAGCTAAAAACGCCTCTGACCAGCATCTCCGGTTATGCAGAGCTCATCGAGACCGGCATTGCAAAACCCGAGGATACGCCGGGTTTTGCCCGCAAGATCCATGTAGAGGCCAGCCGGATGATCCAGCTGGTCAACGATATTCTGCAGCTCTCCCACCTCGACAATGTGAGCGAGACGGGTGCTGCGCCTGCAATGGAAACGGTCGATCTGTTGGATGTGGCCCGCGAGTGCGTGGAGCGCCAGAAGGTCAACGCCCGGCACTCCTATATCTCCCTGACCTACCTCGGCGAAAGCGCCCCTGTGACAGGCAGCCGCGCCCTGCTGGATGAGCTGTGCCAGAACCTCTGCGACAACGCCATCCGCTACAACCGCCCTGGCGGAAAAGTCCAGATCATCACGGCTTGCACCCGGGACGGTCACTGCACCCTGACCGTGAAGGACAACGGCATCGGTATCCCGAAAGAGGCGCAGACCAGCGTGTTCGAGCGCTTCTACCGAGTGGACAAAAGCCGCAGCAAAGCCACTGGCGGCACCGGTCTGGGTCTGGCTATCGTCAAACACATCGCCCGCATCCACAACGCCCGCATCAAGCTGGACAGCGTTGTGGACGAGGGTACCACCATCACCGTGATTTTCGAAACGGCTTCTTAAAATTTCATGAGCTTCACGTCTGCCCGAATTTCAGGGCAGACGTTTTTTGTTGTAAGCGCAAAATGACCGTCACACAGCGCTTGATGCGCACCGAGTCCGGAGATGTCCAGCCCCAGCGTCCAGCAGCGGCGGACGGTGTCCACACAGAGAGCTTCCAGTTCTGCTTCGGCGTCTGCGGGCAGGGCATTATTGCGTGAGAGCGCGTTCACCCGGAGAAGGAAGCGCTCCCCTTCCCGCTCCACGCCGCAGAAAGCCCGGCGCAGGCGAAGCGGCCCGGCTTCCAGTGCAAAGCGATGCTCCCCTGTATCCGTCCAGCTTTTGCCCTGCAATAAGAGTGCCATTTCCGTCTGGGACTCGGTCAGCTGGCCGGTCTGTTCCGGGGTGATGATGAGGGCTTCGGGCCTGTAATGTGCATCCTCGTCTTCCAGCTCCACGACAGGCAGGATGAAGCCGCTGCTCTGCTGATAGAGCCGGGGCGCGGCCGGGGCAGCGTTTTTGATGCATTGCAGGAGATTTTCAGGCAGGACGTCTGATTCATCGGCCTGCTCTTTCAGTGTCTCTACCGAAAAGCTTCCCCCGAATACCCGGGACGCCAGCCGCCCGTAGGGTCGATGGAGAAACAGTTCTTCACAGGCAGCCAGCGTTTGCCGTACCGAATCCTGTCCGGCCAGAAGATATTCGCAGAGCCGCCAGTCCGCCCGCTGGGGCAGGGCTTCCTCAGCGGCAGAAATGGCAGAAGAAAGCTTGGGGCCTCGGCCAATACAGAGGCGGATGGCAGCTTCAGCCTCGGAGGAATCGGCGGAAGCCACCGGGAACTGGTACAGCAGGCCCACCGTCCAGCTGTCACCGTTCGTCTCGACGAGAAGGGCGCGTATCATGCTTTTTTCGGTGTTGTCCCAATGCAAAAAGAGGCAGAGCCAGACGACGAGGACGCCTGCGGCCATCAGCCGCAGCCAGCCCCGGCGGGTCATCGTGCAGCCTCCGCATTTACAGGCCCTTCGGCAAGGCGCTCACAGAGCAGCCGGACGGCACGGACGATAAAGCCAAAGCGGAAAATCGCCGCCGCCAGCCAGAGGAGCAGGAACGCGGCATCAAAGCGGGAGATGCCGCCGAAGCTCCACGCCCGCAGCAGCTCATAGCCCGGGTAAGCCTGCGGTGCGCCGAAAAGAAGGGCCAGCCCCAGCGCATAACCCGAGGAAATGACGGAAGCGATGATTGGAAGCCATACGATAGGCTTTTTACTGATTTTCGCATTATTTTTACTCATACAGAGAAGCGGAAAGGAGAAATATTCCGGGTAAAAAGTGGCATCCGGAAGAACAAACGAATGTGCCGTCTCACCTGTCACGAGCACCTGCCATTGCAGCTGTCCGGCCAGCCCCAGCACACAGAATACGATGCCCAGCACTACGAGCCACCCGAGGACGGAGGCCATCCGGTCATACAGCTCACAGCCGAGGCTCCACCCTGCCCAGAGAAAGAACGGCAGCAGACCGATGAAGGCCATAGACGCAAACTGTTCCCAGCAGGCTTGTTGGAGCATTGCAGCCGTCCGGACAAGTTCGAAGAGATACCAGAGCAGAAAGACGGCACAGATGCACTTTCCTGCAAAGCCCGGGCGGTTCAGACGGGAGGCGTTGACCGAGGCAAGCGCTGCAAGGAGCACGAAGGCCGCTGCCGCCAGCACATTGCTCAGCAGGACGGCACGGACGGAGCCGGTCTGCCCTGCCCCGAAGATGGCGCGGCCCAGCTCTGCCGCCGCGACGCTGAGTGTCAGCGTCTGGGCCGAAAATGTCTGTTTTTGCTGCATTCAGGAACCCCTCCTTTGCCAGATGGTGAATGGGCGGCGGGACAGCGCCCGATAGTTGCGGCGGACGACACCGTCACCCGAAAAGACTGCGCCCGAAAGATAGGGCACCCCCATCGCGGAGATGGACGTCAGTGCGGCCAACACACCCAAAGCCGCACACACAAGACCTACCGGCCCGGCCAGACCGGCGGCCAGCGTAACGCCCAACCGCAGCAATGTGGCCGGTTCGTACAGCGAGGGCGTCACAAAAACTGAGATGGCTGTGATGCTGGCTACGAGGATGACCGGCGTGCTCAGCAATCCGGCCCCGATGGCGGCGTCACCGATGATGAGAGCTGCCACAAGGCTCACCGAGTGGCCCAGCGTCTGGGGCATCCGAAGCCCGGCCTCCCGGATGATCTCCAACAAGATGATGACCAGCAGCATCTCGGCAAAGAGCGGCAGAGGCGTCGCCTTTTCTGCCGCCGCGATTTTGAATAATAACTGCGGTGGGATGAGCTCGGGCAGATAGACCGCCAGACAGACAAAAACGCCCGGCAGGAAGATGCTGAGATAAAATGAGCCATATTTCAGGACACGCAGGAACGACGAAAAAACTGCCGTGGTGGCGTAGTCGTCGAGGCAGTCGAAGTTCTCGCAGAAAAGGGACGGCAGCACCAGCGCCGAGGGGCTGCCGTTGACAAGGATGATGATTTTCCCCTCACAGAGCTTTGCGGCGGCGGAAGCCGGGCGCTCGGTATAGCTCACCGGGGCGAACAGCCGCCACCTGGCCGGGAAAAGCCACGGTACAAAGTAGCTGGAATCCAGCAGGCACTCCGGCTTTGCCTCCTGGAGCGTCCGGCGCACCCGCGCCACCGCCGTCTTGCTGGCCTTGTCTTTGCAGTAGCAGATGGCATATTCGGTCTTCATGGCACAGTCGGCCTGTGCGGTCTCCATCACGAGAGTGTCGGTACGGATGAGGCGGCGCAATAAACTCAGGTTGACCCGCAGCAGGTCGGCAAAGCCCTCCCGGGAACCACGGAGGTTTCCTTCCCCGGAGGGCTCTTCCACCGAGCGCGATTTCAGCCCCTGCACAGAGAAGACAAGCCCCTTTTTGCACCCGTCCAGCAGAAGCACGGCCATGCCGGCGGTCATGCGGCGGATGAGGTCGTCCATGTCCTTGACCGGGCCGTCCTCGGCGGGCAGACCGGAGTGATGCATCAGAAGCTCATACACCTGCGTACCGCTGTGAGGCATCCGCTCCGGCTCGAGGCTGGGCGTATGCCGGGTAGCGGCGTCCAGTAAAAGCGACCAGAGTGACTCGAGGCTGGCCATATTGTCGAAAAGGACGATGGCCCCCGGGCAGTGATAAAGCTCAATGCGCTTGGCATAAAAATCCGCCGAAGCGCCAAACCTAGCGTTAAGCGCCGCCAGATTTTTTTCCAGCGACGAGGAAAGCTGCAGCATACGGTATCCCCCTTTGCCTGCCAGTATTCCCTCGCCGGCGGCGCTTATTCAACCCACAAGGAGGGCCTTCTCGTGAAGCTTCTGATTTTCCGTACTCTGCTCATCTATCTCTGCGTTCTGTTCGCCATGCGGCTGATGGGCAAGCGTCAGCTGGGCGAACTGCAGCCCGAAGAGCTGGTATCCACTATCCTCATCTCAAATCTGGCGTCCATCTCCATCGAGTCGGAAGAAGTGCCGGTGACAGCCAGCCTCATTCCCCTCTTCCTCATCGCGGCTTTGGAGCTGCTGGGGTCGGCGCTGAGCTTCCGCAGCCAGAAATTTTTCAACCTGATGTCGGGCCGCCCCAAGACGGTCATCTTAGACGGACAAATCGACCAGAACGCTCTGCGCACTCTCCGGCTGACGACTGCTGATTTGATGGAAGCGCTGCGCGGCAAAAACATCTTCGATCCCCGGGACGTCTCCTACCTGTCTCTTATACACATCTGACGCT
>ENA-OZGM01001160-OZGM01001160.1-human-gut-metagenome-genome-assembly--contig:-NODE-1160-length-10527-cov-3.648873_pt1 | contig 10527 bp, 9 predicted proteins | sample MGYA00244655_ERZ653656 | MGnify/ENA primary metagenome ERZ653656 (study PRJEB26926, sample SAMN06164991) | human gut metagenome | biome: ENVO:00009003; feature: ENVO:2100002; material: ENVO:00002003... | reverse complement strand
GTCGGCAGCGTCAGATGTGTATAAGAGACAGGATTTATCCGATGCAATGAATGAGATCAATATTGACGATATCTTAGAGACACCACCGGTCAGCGAAGAATCCCATGTGGTACTGACACCGGATGGAAGTGCATATGCACAGCCGCAGGAGATCGTACCGGAGTCTGCAGTAAGCAGACTGCAGAGAAATCAGGCAGAAGCTGTCGCACCACAACCGGCAGTGGACGAGCCTGTGGCAGAACGGACGGAAAAGAGGACGGTCAGACCACGTCAGTCCGAAACAGAGATCGAACAGGGAATTTCCGGTATTGCGGAGGAAATCCGGCAAAATGACCATAAAGACAGTCACTATGTATTTCCTCCGGTCAGCTTGTTACAAAAGGGATTTTCAAAGACAATGGGGGATACTAAAGCGCATTTACAGGAGACCGCCAATAAATTACAGCAGACATTGAAGAATTTTGGCGTAAACGTTACAATCACGAATGTAAGTTGTGGACCGAGTGTGACGCGTTATGAATTACAGCCGGAAATGGGTGTGAAGGTCAGCAAGATCGTGAACCTTGCGGATGATATTAAATTAAACCTTGCAGCATCCGATATCCGTATCGAGGCACCGATCCCCGGAAAAGCGGCGGTTGGTATCGAAGTACCGAACAAAGAGAATGTAACCGTAGCATTTCGTGAGTTGATCGAATCGGAAGAATTTAAAAAACATCCTTCCGATATCGCATTTGCCGCAGGAAAAGATATTGCAGGCAAGGTGATCGTAGCAGATATTGCAAAGATGCCACACCTTCTGATCGCGGGAGCAACCGGATCCGGAAAGTCTGTATGTATCAATACGATCATTATGAGTATTCTCTATAAGGCAGATCCTGAGGATGTCAAGCTGATCATGATCGACCCGAAAGTAGTAGAACTCAGTGTATACAATGGAATCCCGCATCTGTTCATTCCGGTTGTGACAGATCCGAAAAAAGCATCGGGGGCCTTGCATTGGGCAGTATCGGAAATGACCGACCGTTATCAGAAATTTGCTGAGTACGGAGTGCGTGATCTAAAAGGATATAATAAAAAAGTCGAGGGCATCAAAGACATTGAAGATGAGAATAAGCCAAAGAAAATGCCACAGATCGTCATTATCGTGGACGAGCTTGCCGATCTGATGATGGTCGCGGCGAAGGAAGTCGAGAACTCGATCTGCCGCATCGCGCAGAAGGCGCGTGCCGCAGGCATGCACCTGGTCGTTGCAACGCAGCGTCCGTCCTCGGACGTCATCACCGGCATCATGAAGGCGAACATCCCCTCGCGCATCGCGTTCGCGGTCGCGAGCCAGATCGAGTCGCGCATCATTCTGGATACCACCGGCGCAGAAAAGCTGATCGGCAAGGGCGATATGCTCTACGCGCCGCTCGGCGAGGGCAAGCCGCTGCGCGTGCAGGGCTGCTTCATCTCGAGCGAGGAGATTGAGCGCGTGGTCAACTTCGTCAAGGAAAACGGCGAGACGGACTACGACGAATCCGTCATCGACAAGATCAACGCCGCCGTCGCCGAAAAGGAGAAAGGCGGCGGCAAGGGAGGCGGCAATGCCGCGCCTGATCAGAACGCCGCCGACGATGTGGATGAGCTGCTCCCTGCCGCGATCGACGTGGTCATGGAGACGGGTCAGGCGTCCGTCTCGATGCTCCAGCGCCGCTTGAAGCTCGGCTATTCGCGCGCGGCGCGCATCGTCGACGAGATGGAGACGCGCGGCATCGTGGGTCCGTTCGAGGGCTCGAAGCCCCGCCAGCTGCTTATCACGAAAGAGCAGTGGCAGGAGCTCAAGATGAAGGGCGCCTACGGCGCGACGCCGCCGGAAGCGGAAGAGCTTCCGCCGCCGGACGAGGAAAACTGAACAAAGCGAAAGCACCGAAAGCAAAACGGCTTTCGGTGCTTTTTTTGCGCGTCTCGGTTTCCATGCGCACGGGAAGCGCATAGACTGTCGGGGAAGAAAAAATGGGGGAGGAGATCGACATGGCCTATTCCGACAGGGAGCTGCTCGCGCGCCTCATCGAGTGCGAGGCGGGCGGCGAGGGCGAGAATGGGATGAAAGCCGTGGCGAGCGTCGTGATGAACCGCGTGCGCGCGACGGGCGGCGAATACGCGCGCGTGGGGCAGGGCAGCATCCGCAATATCATCTTTCAGCCGGGGCAGTTCGTCTGCGCGAGCGAGACCGAGCGCGGTAGCTACAACCCGCAGAACATCTACAACATGCGCCCGACCGATATCCATTACGAGATCGCGGACTGGGCCATCGCGGGCAACCGATTGAACGGCCTTGGAACGGCGCTGTGGTTCTTTAACCCGTTTTCGCCGTCCTGCCGCGCGAATTTTCCTTCAAATGTGGGGACGTTCGTCATGCGTATCGGCGACCACTGTTTTTATAACCCCACCGCCGCGTATTACGACACCTGAGAAAAGCAAATCAGCAGCAACGGGAAAGGGAGAGGACGTTTTTATGATCCAGATGGGAAAAAGCATGCCGTGCCTTTATGAGCAGATGGTTGCCGTGCCCGCCATGGCGAGCGCGCAGCAGAGCGGCAACAGCAATAATAGCAGCAATAATAGCAGCAATAATAGCAGCAATAATAGCAGTAATAACAACAGTAACAACAACGCGAGCCAGAGCTATGAGGAAATGCTTGGAGGATCGTCGGGGGCGGGGGGCATGTCGCTCGTGCTGCAGGGCGGCGCGAGCGGGCAGTTCCAGCCCACGCCCGACAAGATCGAAGAGTCGCAGACCGTCGACAAGATGGCCTACAATTCGTGGAAGGGGATGCTCGCGCGCAACATCGGCCGCGCAGTCATCGTGAGCTTCCTCGTCGGTTCGCAGAACACGGTCGTGGCGGTCGGTACGCTACAGGAGGTCGGAAACGACTATATCACGCTGTTCCACCCCGGCCGCAGCGCCTACATCACCGCCGACATCTACTCCATCCGCTTCGTGGAGTTCCCGCAGGGGAACAACGTGATCACACTCAACTAAAAAGGGACGCTTTCGCGTCCCTTCATTTTTGCTTTTGCGTTCGCAGACGCAAAGAATTTTGATCGACGATCGCCGCGACCAGCGCGTGGCGATCGACACCTCTCGCTCCGCGCGTGTCGCAGCCGCCAGCGGCGGCAAGGCACAAAGCGGAGTGTGGCCTTTCTCAAAAAAGCGGCTTTACCGCTTTTTTAAAGTACTTAGAATCTTCTTCTCCGCCCGTGGTAGCCGCCGTGTGCTGCGCCGCGGCGGCGGTGGCCGTAGCGACGGCGGCGGGAGAACATCGTCACATAGACGACGAGCGCGACGATCAGCAGTACGACCACGATCAACAGAATGCGGACGAGCGGCTTTGCGAAAAAGTCAGACACCCTGCGCTGCGCCGTCAGGAACCACGAGGCCGATACATCGTTCAGCGCTAAGAGGTCCGTCTCGGCGTAGACCTTACCATTGTAGGAGAGCGTCAGCTTGCCGAGCACGTCGCCCGCGGAAACGGGCGCGTCGACCGTGTCGTTCGTGAGCGTCACGGTGCGCTCAAGCATGTCGGGCTCGACATTGTTGGGCAGCAGGCAGGCGATATCCTCCGCCGCGTGGGTCGAAACGTAGCTCGCCTCGCTCGAAAGCGCGACGGGCACCTCCTGCACAAGGTCGGAGGAGGAGAGAATGTCGCGGAGGACAAAGTTGTCAAAGCCCCAGTCGAACATGCGCGACGTTTCGGAGAAGCTGCGCGTCTGGATGGTCACACCGTCCTCGAGCGTCACGCGCTCTGCGCCCAGCACCACGCTGATCATGTGGCGGCTGCCGCGCAGGGCGGACGAAATGAGGCAGTAGCCCGCCTCGGGCGTCGAGCCGGTCTTGATGCCCTGCGCGTCGCGGTACACATAGCCGCGGGCGCGCCAGTTGGAGATGAGAAAGTTCGTCGAATGCAGCTCACGCGGCTTGTCGGTCATGTTCGTGGCGGGCACGGTGTAGCTCTTGGAGTTGCAGATCTCCATGAATTTGTCATGCTTCAGCGCCTCGCGCGTGATGAGGTAGAGGTCCCACGCGGTCGTGTAGTGCTGGGAATTGTGAAGACCCGTGGCGTTGGCGAAGTGCGTGTGCTCGCAGCCAAGCTCCGCCGCGCGCTCGTTCATGCGCGCGACAAAGGCGTCGACCGAGCCGCAGAGCGTTTCACCCAAAATGTTGCACGCCTCGTTCGCCGAGACGATGAGCATGCAGTTGAGCAGCTGCTCGACCGTCATCGTTTCGCCGGGGACGATGTTCGCCGTGCTGCCGTCGCTGGAGAGCCCCTCGAACGCCGATTCCGTCGCAGTGACGGAGTCGGTCAGCGCGATCTTGCCCTCGTCGATGGCCTCAAACACCAGCAGCGCGACCATCACCTTTGTGAGCGACGCGGGGAAGTTCTCCTGATGGGCGTTTTTCTCATAGAGAATTTCGCCCGTGTCGGCCTCAATGAGAAGGCCGGCCTTCGCGTCGAGTGTGAAGTCCTCATAGGCGTCAGCGCTCGTGAGCGAAAAGAGCGGGAGCAGGAGCGCAAAAGATAAAAAAAGTGAAAACCAGCGGCGTTTTTTCATGGAAATATACCTCGTTGTATGATACAATCAAATAGAATACAGTGAAGAGGAGCGCGCCGTTCGGCACGCTTCGACATCAGTATAGCAAAAAAGGCAGGCGAGCGCAACCGTGGAAAAGCAAGAAAAGAAAACCAAAGTCAGCGGCGTCTACCTTGTGCTCGCCGCGCTGACGGTGCTGTTCGCCGTTTCGCTCGTTTTTCTGCACAAAACGGCCTACGAGGGTGCCTCGTACGGGAATTACACCGTGACGACGCAGGACAAGACCGACGAGATCACCGCGCCCACGCGCGTTGTGACGCTTGTGAACGTCAATACCGCGACGGCGGAGGAGCTTGAAACGCTGACGGGCATCGGCCCGTCGCTCGCGCAGGCGATCATCGACTACCGCGCAGAGCACGGCGATTTTACGGCGGCGGAGGACCTTTTGAACGTCAAGGGCATCGGAGAGGCGAAGCTCGAGGGATTCCGCGCGGAGATCACATTCACGGAGGAGGATGGCAATGAAAATTCTGGTGGTTGACGACGAGCAGCTTCTCGTCAAGGGCATGAAATTCAATCTGGAAAACGAGGGCTACACGGTCGAGACCGCCTACGACGGCGCGACCGCCATCGACATGGCGAAAAGCGGCGGGTTCGACCTCATCATCCTCGATCTGATGATGCCGCAGGTGGACGGGCTGACGGCCTGCATGCGCATCCGCGAATTTTCCAATGTGCCCATCATCATGCTGACCGCCCGCAGCGAGGACGCCGACAAGATCATCGGCCTTGAGTCCGGCGCGGACGACTATATCACAAAGCCGTTCAACATCTTAGAGCTCAAAGCGCGCATCCGCGCGCTGCTGCGCCGCGCGAACGCCGCACCGCAGCAAAAGCAGACTGAAACGCTCCTGTTGACCGCGGGCGGCATCACGCTCGACCAGCTTACGGATTCTCTGGAATCGGTACAGCACCCTGGTATTTTCTTTGCGGGAGAAGCCCTGGACGTCGACGGCGTCTGCGGCGGCTACAATCTCCAGTGGGCCTGGTCCAGCGGAAGTGCAGCCGGAAGAGCTGCAGCAGGAGAACATGCATGATTCGGATACAGCAATTAAAGCTTCCAGTCACTCACACACAGGAGGAACTGGAACAGAAAATAAGAAAAACACTGAAAATCGGAAAACACGATCTGCAGGAAATTGAGCTCTTACGCCGCTCAATTGATGCCAGAAAGAAATCCGAATTAAAATACGTTTATCAGCTTGATGTAAAAGTAAAAGATGAGAACGCCGTACTGCGGAAGGCGAAAAATAACCAGATCGTAAAAGCGGAGAAAAAGCCATATGTGTTCCCAAAATCCGGAGAACAGACTCTTGTTCACCGGCCGGTTATTATCGGAAGCGGTCCGGCAGGACTTTTTTGTGCCTATGTTCTCGCAAAGCATGGCTACCGTCCGCTCGTTCTGGAGCGCGGCGAATCTGCAGAACAGAGAAAGAAAAGTGTCGATGCGTTCTGGAAAACCGGCGTTCTGAACCCGGAATCGAACGTACAGTTCGGAGAGGGCGGCGCCGGTACGTTTTCGGATGGAAAATTAAACACTTCGGTGAAGGATCCATCCGGCAGAAACCGTGAGGTACTCCGGATCTTCACGGAATGCGGGGCACCGGAAGAAATTCTGTACGATCAGAAACCGCACCTTGGCACAGATCAGCTCATCGGAATTGTGACAACGATGCGGAAAAAGATCGAGGCATGGGGCGGAGAAGTCTGTTTCGGAGCAAAAGTGACGGACTTTGGGATTGAAAACGGCAGACTCACTTCTGTAACCGTCAATGAAACCGAGAAGATTGCCGCTGAGACGGCAGTCCTTGCGATCGGCCACTCTGCACGCGATACCTTCTTTAAACTCTGCGAAAATAAGATCTCCATGGAAGCAAAATCCTTCGCTGTCGGCGTCCGCATTGAGCATCCGCAGAAGATGATCACGGAGGATCAGTACGGACCGGAGGCACCGGATTTCCTTGGGGCAGCACCGTATAAGCTCACCAATCAGTGTGAAAACGGAAGAGGTGTGTACTCATTCTGCATGTGTCCCGGCGGCTATGTTGTCAACGCATCCTCGGAAGCGGAACGCACCTGCGTCAACGGTATGAGTTATTCTGACCGGGAAGGTAAAAATGCGAACAGCGCTATGATTGTCACCGTAACACCGGAAGACTACCGCCCGTACCATGTAGAGGGAACGCCGGACGTACTCGATGGTGTGGCATTCCAGAGAGCGCTTGAACACGCTGCGTGGGAAGCCGGAAAAGGCAAAGTTCCGGTGCAGCTTTTTGGTGATTTCTGTGAAAACAGAGTTTCTACAGCACTTGGAGAGGTAACCCCTTCCATCTGCGGAGAATGGACTTTCGCCAATCTGCGGGAAGTTCTTCCGACGTTTATCGGAGACTCCCTTGTGGAAGGCATTCGTGCATCTGAGCGGAAAATCCACGGCTTTTCCCGTCCGGACGCCGTTCTTTCCGGCGTGGAAGCGCGTACCTCGTCACCGGTCCGCATTGTAAGAAATGAAACGCTCGAAAGTTCGTCGCTTACCGGTCTTTACCCGTGCGGAGAGGGCGCAGGCTATGCGGGAGGCATCACTTCCGCAGCCATGGACGGATTAAAAACGGCAGAGGAAATTGCAAAAAAATATATGAATTTTTCATAATTCCTATACATCTGCGGAAAGTTGTGCTAGAATGATGGGTGATTCAAACCAATGTATTCCATGAAAATTCCCGGAAGAGTGGTGGGAGGAATACATGAGAAAAAATGGATTACGAAACCTGCCGACGATGGAACAGCCATATGAAAAATGCCTGGAAAATGGCCCGGAAAGCCTTTCCGACGCGGAGCTTCTGGCTGTCATTTTACGATGTGGGGCAAGGGGAAAAACATCCCTGGAGCTCGCAAGAGAAATTCTTTCCCTTCCCGGAAAAGAGGAGGGCCTGTTAGGACTCTATCACTGTACAAGACAGGAACTTCTGCAGATCCGCGGAGTCGGGGAAGTAAAAGCGATCCAGCTCCAGTGCATCGGTGAGCTTTCCAAACGAATGGCCGCGGCCGGAGCAAGAAAAGGTCTCTGCTTTCATGATCCGGCTTCCATTGCGGATTATTACATGGAACGTCTCCGCCACGAGGATCAGGAGGTTCTTCTCTGCATGATGCTGGACACAAAAAATCAGCTTCTCGGAGAAAAGGAAATTACAAGAGGAACGGTCAATGCGACGATGATTTCGCCGCGGGAGCTTTTTCTTGCGGCACTGCAGTTCCGTGCGGTTCATATTCTACTGGTTCACAACCATCCAAGCGGAATCCCGGAACCAAGCGGTGACGACATTACCGTGACACGGCAGATCCGGCGGGCGGGCGAAATGCTCGGCATTACCCTGCTGGATCACATTATTATCGGGGATCACTGTTATACCAGTATGCTGGAACAGGGAATCTGATCCCGAAAATCCGAGGCAGAAATGCCCAAAGGAAGGGAACAAGTTAAAGGAGCACGATGCAGATTCGAAATGTATACGGCATAGACCTTGGCACCAGTACCGTCAAAATCTATGACCTGAAGAAAGACACAATCACAAAAGAAAAAAATATGATTGCCATACGCAACCGCGAACAGGTGATTGCCGTTGGAAATTACGCATATGAAATGCACGAGAGAACGCCTTCCAATATCGAGGTAATTACCCCCATGAGCAACGGACGCATTGCGAATGTATTGATGGTAGAAGCCGTTTTGCACACGCTTCTCCACCGCTGTACGCGCCACATGGGATACCGCCCGGAGCTGTATTTTTCAGTTCCCTGCGATATGACAGAGATTGAACGGCGTTCTTATTATACGATTGCACATAAGGGAGCCTTAAAAAACTGCCGCATGTATCTTGTGGATAAACCAATCGCGGATGCGCTGGCACTTGGCATTCCGATCAACCGCACGAAGGGTTCCATGATTGTCAACATCGGAGCGCAGAGCACAGAGATTTCTGTTATCGCCAACACGAGGGTTATTTTTTCCAGAATCATCCAGGTAGGCGGAAAACAGTTCAACGAATCGATATGCAATCTGAACCGCCGCAAAAACAATTTCCAGATTGGCTCCAAAACAGCTAAACGTGTCAAGATTGCGCTGGCGGATCTTGGAACAGACAAAAAAGAGGCGCGGAAGGTGCGCGGCGTAGATGGTGCATCCGGTCTTCCAATGGAAGGGATCATTACTTCTTCCCTCGTAAACGAAGCACTCCTTTCCGGTGTTAATGAGATCGGCCAGGAAATCAAGCATGCGCTGGAGCGTACACCGCCGCAGATCCACGATCATATCCAGAAAGAGGGTATTTACATCACCGGCGGAAGCACAAGGATTCCGAACATTGACCGCTATCTTTCGAGACAGCTCGGCTGTCCGGTGCAGCTTTCCCAGTATTATGACCTCTGTACCATCTGTGGGCTCAAGGAACTGATCACGCACGATGCGCTGCATCGCTGGGCTTACACGGTAAATAAAAAGAAGTAAATCTATCAAAAAGGACCCGCTATGAATAAGAAGAAAAAATTTCAGCTAAAAAGCAAACATTTACTTTTCATCATGACGTTCCTGTGTCTCTCCGGCATTTTAGGCAGTGCAGCAGACAAAATGCCGGTCACGCCGATCCGGGAAGCCGCAGGCTTTGTGATCATCCCGTTTCAGAACGGAATTAACCAGATCGGTGCGTATTTGACAGACTGTCTGACCGGTTTCCAGAACGTCAAAAAACTGTCTGCCGAGAAAGAGGAGCTTGAACAGAAGGTCACGGATCTGACTGAGGAAAACAATCAGCTTGTACAGGATCAGCAGGAGCTGCAGCGTCTTCAGGAGCTGTATCAGCTGGACCAGTCCTACTCGGAATATGAAAAAGTAGCAGCACAGGTCATCTCAAAGGATCCGGGCAACTGGTATGATACCTTTGTCATCAACAAAGGATCAAATGACGGGATTCAGAAAGATATGAACGTTATTGCAGACGGCGGCCTTGTTGGACTTGTTGAGGAGGTAAGTTCCAATTCCGCTACTGTCCGCTCTATCATTGATGACTCCAGTTCCGTGAGCGCCATGACAGCATCTACCTCGGATACGTGTATTGTATCGGGTGATCTGCGCCTGATCAGCGACGGAAAGCTTGCCTTTTCCCAGCTGAATACAACCGACACGGTAGCTGAGGGCGAAAAGATTGTGACATCGAACATCAGTGATAAATACCTCCGCGGTATTCTGATCGGCTATGTCAGTGAAATCACCGAGGACTCCAATCACCTGACGAAAAAGGGATACATCATTCCTGTTGTGGATTTTCAACATATTCAGGAAGTTCTCGTGATCAAAGGATTAAAACAGCAGGGAGGAGAGTAAATGCGCAGAAAAATCACGCTTGCCTTTCTGATTCTGGCAGCTTTCCTGTTACAGACAACTGTATTTCAGTATTTTCAGATCGCGTCCGTAACGCCGAACCTTCTTCTGATTCTGACGTCCGCCTTTGGGCTGATGCGCGGAAAAAAAGAGGGACTGATGGTCGGATTTTTCAGCGGTCTGATGATTGATCTGTTCTACGGCAGCCTGTTTGGATTTTACGCACTGCTCTACATGTATATCGGTTATCTGAATGGCTTTTTCTGCAAAGTCTTCTATGACGATGATATTAAGGTACACATTGTACTGGTCGCTGCCAGCGATCTTGTCTACAGTCTGCTGATGTATGTGCTGCAGTTCCTGCTGCGCGTGCGCCTGCACTTTTTCGATTATCTGGCGCATATTATTCTGCCGGAAATGGTATACACGGTAGTGCTCTCCATTCTGCTTTACCGGCTTTTATTTATCATCAACCGTAAACCTGTCTCTTATACACATCTGACGCTGCCGACGATAAG
>ENA-OZGM01001159-OZGM01001159.1-human-gut-metagenome-genome-assembly--contig:-NODE-1159-length-10527-cov-4.878724_pt1 | contig 10527 bp, 5 predicted proteins | sample MGYA00244655_ERZ653656 | MGnify/ENA primary metagenome ERZ653656 (study PRJEB26926, sample SAMN06164991) | human gut metagenome | biome: ENVO:00009003; feature: ENVO:2100002; material: ENVO:00002003... | reverse complement strand
AGGTGGAGCACGCCGAGGAAGAGGGCATCATCTTCAAGACCCTGTGCAACCCTGTGGAGATCCACGCCAATGACGAGGGCTTTGTCAAGTCCATCACCTGCATCGAGATGGAGCTGGGCGAGCCCGATGCTTCCGGCCGCCGCCGCCCCATTGAGAAGAAGGGCAGCGAGTTTGAGCTGGACGTGGACACGGTCATTATGAGTCTGGGCACCAGCCCCAACCCGCTGATCCGCTCCACCACCCCGGGTCTGGAGACCAACAAGCACGGCTGCATCGTCACCGACGGCGATGACGGCAAGACCAGCCGTGACGGTGTGTACGCGGGTGGTGACGCCGTGACCGGCGCTGCCACCGTCATCAAGGCCATGGGCGCAGGCAAGGCTGCTGCAAAGGCCATTGACGAGTACATCCAGAGCAAATAAATTTCCAAGGTGGCTGCGAATGCAGTGAGCAGACGGATGAGGGGTAATTTAAGGTAAAATGCTGCTGTCCCGCGCCCTCATCAGTCACCTGCGGTGACAGCTTCCCCCGACCGGGGGAAGCCTTCCTTCGGAAAGCCGATTTCCATGTGTGAAGGTAGGCAGCGCCCACTGAATACCGGATATAAAAAATCCCCTGTGCCAGCGCACAGGGGATTTTTGCATCTTATTCTGCAGTCTCCGTTGTGAGCACCGGGTAGCCCGTCCGCACGCACCGCACGGCACAGCGGGCACGGCCGCCGGTGGTGCAGGTGAAGAGGGTCAGGTCCCAGTTATCGGAATCTTCCGTCTTTTCGGTCATTTTTTCGATCTGGGTAGGCTGCAGATTCTCCACATAGGAGACCTCATAGCTCCACCGCATGCCGTCCATATCGGTAAAATAGACCTGTGCCCCTTCGGCCAGCCATTTGATGGGGCTGAAGTGCTTTGCATAGTTATGGGCGCAGACCACCATGTTGTCCGCGTAGGTGGAGCCGGAGTACCGGCCGGGCGCGATCTTCAGGCCCGCATAGCTCCACTCGCTCATCACGGGCAGGTCGAGCCCAATGGAGGGGATGGACAGATAGCCGATGTAGCTCCAGCCGTCCAGTTCCGTCTCGGTCATGGGCTGGGCGGGGTCCAGCTCCGGCTGCAGCACAATGGTCTCCGACTTTGCCTTTTCCTCAACCGTTGTGGTCAGAGTCTGTTCCAGCTCTCCCAGCGCCTGCTGTGCCGCCTTGTCTGCGCGGGCCGCATCCCACTTGTTGTAGGCAAGCAGCGCCGCCGCCGCCAAAATGAGCAGCGCGCCCAGCACCATACATATCTTTCCTATTTTCTGTCTCATGGCAGCGCTTCCTTTTTGTTCAGCACCCAGCCCGCGGCAAACAGCAGCACACCGCTGACCGCCAGCACCGGCACGGGCCAGTTCAGCTGGCCGGTCTGGGGCAGGCCGCTCATGACTGCGCCGTCCGGATGGCCCGCCAGTGCGGGATTATCCGGGTTCCCCGGGGCCACCGGACTGTCCGGATTGCCGGGAGCCACCGGGCTGTCCGGGCTGTCCGGGTTCTTGGGCGTATCCGGGTTTGTGGGCTCCGTGGGCTGATCCGGGGTGCCGGGCTTGTCCGGCACGGGAGTGGGCGGTACAGGCGGCGTATCCGGGTTGACGGGGGTGTAGCCGCCCACCTTGGGGGAGGCATCCACCTCATAATTCCATTTCCCGTTTTCTGCCATGGGCAGGGAAACGAGGAACGGTTTGATGGGCGCATAGCCATTGGAGGCCTTGCTCTGCACGATCAGGTACAGGCCAAGTTCCAGATCTTCAAAGGCGGCATTGCCGTCTGCATCAACGGTTTTTGTGGTGCCCCGTGCGCCCTGCGGCATATATTCCAGCAGCTGGTCCGCCAGCGTGCTGTCGGTCAGGTCACCCAGCGCGATGCCGCAGCCGTAAAAATCGCCGCAGTATTCAAAGCTCAGGTCGCCGTTTTTGCGCTTCACCTCAGCCACGCGGTACAGCGTCAGCTGACCGCCGCTCAGGGCCTTATCCTTGGCGCTGTCGTACAGCGCAACGCGGATGGTGCCGGTGGCGGGGTTTCCGCTGGCATCCACCAGCCGGATGTTCGCACTGGTGGCAAGGGCAGGCAGTGCGCCTGCCGCCAGAAGGCACAGCATCAAAAGCAGGGCTGCAAACCGCCTGCGCAAGCTTTTCTGTTCCATCGGCTGCTCACTCCCCTTTCTCTTCGTGTTTTTTGCGTTTGGCCAGCAGCAGGGCCGCACCCACGGTCAGCATACCGCCCACCGCCGCAAAGGGCATCGTGCCCATGCCGCCGGTGGAGGGCAGCTCGTAGGACGAATAAATGGTGTTGGTGATATAAATGCTGCCAGTCTGGATGTCGGTATCATTGTTAGGGCTATAGGTGGTTTTCCAAAGGCCGGTGTCCAGTTCCTTCACAGAGTAATACCATTTCTGGCCATCCGAATCCACTGTCGGGATCTCATCGCCTTTCCATGTATGGGACCAATTGGTATCCTTCGACAGCACGACCGGCTCACCGTATGCCTTCGGCTGCTGGCCAGCCTTGTGGCGGTACAGCTGCACCTTGATGCTCAGCTGCGGGATATCGGCTTCATTGGCTGTCTGGTTGTTGCTGGCGTTGAGCCAGTATTTTTGGACAGTGAGCCGATTGTAGGTATTCTTGACCGTCAGCTGTGTGGTATTGGTTGAGCAGCCGAAGATCACATTATCCGCCGTCACGGGCTGACCCTTGTCTGTGATTGGAGTATCGCCCAGAGCCGTCTTGAAGGCATCCTTGGGATCGGCGTCCTTCTCATAGAAGAACAGATATTTCGGCGTGCTGTCCAGATTATAGTTGTCCGGGGCCTTCGTCTCGGTCAGGCGGTAGAGCACATTTTCGTCCAGCGTTTTGGGGTCGTTCTCTGTGATGCCGAAGATCAGCTCACCGTTTTCATTGGTCGTACCATTCAAGCCTTCCGTAAAGCCATGCTCTGGGACGTAACGGCTGAGGGTAAATTCCGCACCTTCGAGCCGTGTAGTCGTCTCCGCATCGACCTTGTAAATAATCAGTTGACCGCGTGTGATCTGTGCACTGCTCTTATTGGTCTGGAACGTCAGGCCGTCAGAGCTTCCACTGATTTTGCCATTCAGCGAGACTGTGTTGGACAATGTAGGCGACACAGCGTTGCCGGGGTCGATCACACAGTCATACGTCAGCAGAAGTGCCGTACTATCCGGGATCGTCATGTACAGCCAGCCTTCCTTTGTCGGGTCGTTAATGCTAGCGCTGTAGCGTCCAGGTTCCACCTTCCGCAGGTTTTCCACGGCTGTATCCTTAACATACTCGTACAGTTGGACGTTCTCTCCATAGAAATTTGCACCATTGCTGACCTGCATCTTGTCCAGCAGTTCCAGCGGTCCGCCGTTGCCCAGTGGTTTTCCTGTCGGATTGATGATCACCTTATATGTGACCTTATTGCTCCATTTTCCAGTCACGGGATCTTGAAACTGTTCACCCGTCTTGATCAGCGGGGGAACATCTTTGTGCACGGTCAGGGTGATGGAGTCGCTCTTTCCTCCGCCGCTTGCGCTGTTTTCGTAGGGGACATCCGATGTGAGCAGGTCTTTCCAGCGGGGGTCATCCTTAAAGCTGACCTCATACAGAAGCTCAATGACGTGTTGTTTTCCGTCGTTGCAGTCGTACACTTCTACAGTCAGCTTATTCTTTTCATAGTTAGCGTGCCATCGCGCACCAGCAGACCAATCGTACCACTCGTTGTCCACGCAGAGCCTGAGCTTATCGCGGTGTACGGTCAACTTGGTTCCCTCCGGTAGGGCATCCTCGATAACAATCTTGCCTGTTTCTGTTCCCGTTGTCACCAGCTTGATGCTATACATCAAAGTTTGGTTTTGGATAGCGTCATAGTTCACTTTGCTATCTTCTGTCAGGTAGGTATCCCGGCCATCAATGGATACCTTCTTTTCAAAGACACTGGTGCGATAAACATCCTTAGCCGAATCGTTCGCCTTTATGTTGCCGTTCTGCGTGATCTTTGCGTTGTTGGTGAAGGTCCAATCCGCGCCTTCCAGCTTATCGCTGCGCACTTCATGCGTGGGCACATCCTTCAGCAACATCTGGCGCACTGTGCCGTCTTCTGCCGTATTCACTGCAACGGTAAAGCTCAGCACATGGGTGGCGCTATCCTTTGCACCAACTTCATTATTGTACGCATCTAAATAGGTGATGGTCAGGTATTTTTCCGCCTCCGCATAGTTCAGCGTACGATTATCCGTCAGAGTCAGCGTCAGGCCCTTTTCAATCGCGTTTTGCAGCTCCGAAGCAAGGGCATAGTGTTTGTCCGGAAGAACAGCTCCGCTGCCGTCGGTGGTGTCTCCGATGGTGTCGGTCAGCTCAAATTGGCTGGCACCGGTCACATTCACCGCGTTCAGGTTCCAATAGGCAATGTCGTTTTGCGTGCGGTTGTGGGTCTTGGTCAGATTCCAGACGTCCTGACTAATGGGAACTGTTTTCTCTGCCAAGAGTTTATTATCCAGAGAAGCCACGTTCGTCACAGATGTCGCGCCATCTGTCGGTACAGTGGTCTTGTAGGTAATGGTAAAGCGGAAGGCGGTCTTTGCATTTTCGTCCAGCGTTGAGAGCTGAACGCCCGCCTTCATCTGCTCCTTCGTGATCGTTGCGTTGGTCGTCTGTGCTCCCTCAATTTGGACATTGATGTTACTGGACAGATTGATGTTGTCCGGCAGAACATCCTGAAATGTATAGTCCTTCAGGAAACCCGTGGAGCCATCCAGCGGTGCACGAACTACGACTGTCCATTCGATCAGACCATCCGCATTCGGTTTACCTTTCTTTTCGATGATAGTTTTGTTATACGTGATATACTTTTCATCAGAGGAGACTTTCTGCACCTTTTCGGTTTCTGCTGTAGCCGTGTTATACATTATGTTCGGAGTGTTGGTGCCGTACATTGCTTTCAGGTCTTCGGCCGCCGCCTTTGTGGCGTAGTACAGGACGTACTTTTCACCCTTCTTCAGCTCCGGAAGATCCTCAAACTCCAGCACTGCACCATCCGTTGAGATGGTGTAGGGATATTCTGTTGTATTGATCTCCGTGGTGGTGGTACCATCCGCATTGTACTTGATCAGTTTGATGGGAATATCCTTAGTATGCTTTGCCGGGAAGCCCTTTTGGGTGTCCAGCGTATCACACAGATGTACCGTGCCGCCGGAGCCGTTCTTGGAAGATACCGTAACCTTCCAATAGGCATAGTAATCACCCTTATCATTGCTCCACGTTCTCTTGCCGTTGCCGTTGTAATATTCAAGACCCTTGTCAACGGACAGATCCGGCTGCTCCGGTTTTTTTTCGGTAACATTCAGGGTCGTCGTATGATTGCCAAAGTCGATCGTACCGTTAGGGGCCGATTGATAGTCTGCTACTGCTTCGAAGGTCAGTTTGCCGTTGAACGCATCGCCGCCGCTGCCCAAGTCTGTAAAGGTCATGACAACGGTTCCATCTGTTTGGATCGTATATTTGCCCACACGTTTATCGCTGTTGCCTGCATCCACAATGTCGTAGTTTATGATAGCCTCTTTCAGCTTCAGGCCGTTTGGCAGCTTGTAAGTAATCGTATTGTTGTCGCCCGTAAGAGTGCCGCTCGGTAGAGTGAACTCCAAAATCAGATTGACGGTATCGCCGTCCTCCACCGATTCCGTGGAAGAGATGTCCTGCCAGTTGCCGTTGACATTTTTCCGGAAGGTCACTTTGTTAAGATATTTACCCAGATCGTTCTTTGTGGTCGAGGTACCCTCATCGGCCAGCAGTGCCACCGCATACGGAGAGGCCAGCGATGCGGGGTCAATTGCCCAGATCACAAGAGAGGTTCCTGCATCCTCTGCCGGTTCCACACCGTCAATATATTCTCTTTTATCTTCTTCCTCCTGTGCCTTATGGGCTGCGGCCAGATCGATCACATCCGTGATCTCGTCCGCACGCAGGGACACCTCGGCCACCTTGCCGTCCACGTCGCCGGAGATCACGGTCAGGGTGCCGGTATCCGCGTCCACATCCGACACGATGCCCACGGTCTCGGTGCTGACGGTGCGCTCCTCGGTCTGGGGCTCAGCGGCGGCAGGCTCCAGCGAAAGCAGGGCAATATCTGCATCGGCAGAATCATCCATGATCTGCGGCGCGTCCTCTTCCACTGCCACCGTCTCGGTGGTGATGCTGTTGTAGAACACGATATCGCCGGGCACAAGCTCGACCTCTGCCGCCGCCTTCAGCCATTCAGACCCGCGCAGGTCGCTGCGCAGGGCCTGCACACCGGCGCGCTGCGGCACCGTGGTCTGCGGCACATTCGCGTAGTTCAGGCAGTAGGACAGGAACATCACATCCCACGCACCGTAGGCGTTGCCATACCATGCACCGTAACGGGTGTAGTGGCGCACGGTGGTCTGGTCCTCATCGTCCAACTTGAAGTTGCGCTCGCTCTGCTGGTAACCCAGCTGGCTTTTTGCCACAGCGGTCAGGTCGTCGGCCCACGCACCGGTGAGCACAACATTCGTCTTTGCGCTCCATGTCTCCTCGTCCTCCACATCCGCCAGCGGGTCGGACAGGCAGTTCACGGTGTGGTGGTGCTCCGGCAGGCCGCAGACCAGCACTTCCTCATAGCAGGCGTCAGTGTGGTGGTGCACCGGGGTGTCCAGACTACTGTCGTCCACAACGGGCTGAAGGGCCACGGCATCGTCAAACACCGCAAAGGCTTCCTCATCCACCGGCACATAGTCCGGGTTGGGCTCCTCCACAAGTTCGCCCTCTTCCAGACCGCACACCAGCTCATATTCAGTGGTATAGCAGCTGTCGTCGTGGGTGTGCTCGAACAGGTCACAGATCAGGCTGCCATCCTCGGGGTCAAAGCAGTCATCGGTGTGCACATGCTCTTCCTCGTAGCAGGTCAGCGTTTTCACTTCCTGATAGCAGTCGTCGGTGTGCTGGTGGGGCACAAAAATGTACTCCGGCTCCGGCTCTGCCGAATAGGCTGCAATGTCGGCCTCGCTCTGCTCCATACCGTAATCTGCATCAGGGAATGCGCTGTCGTCCGGCTTTGTGGCGTTCCAGTCCTCCGGTTCGCCCTCCTCATAGCCGCACACCAGCACCTTCTCGTAGCACTCGGCGGTGTGCTGGTGCTCGATCTCGCCGCACTGGTAGTCTGCCGTCTGGGCAATGCCCACACTGTGCAGCTGCCAGTTGACGAACAGGCTGGTGAGCAGCGCCAATGCCAGCAGCAGTGCCATATACCGCCGCGCCGCCTTGTGTTCCCTGCGGAACTGCTGCATCAGTGCCGTTGTGATATCCTTCATGCTTTTCATCCTCACTATACTAAAAGCAGCGTATTTTCGTCGTTTGCAAAACCGCCAAATCCACGCCCTATTTTTATACTCCCATAACCTATTTAGTGTACCACATCCTTGGCCGGAAATCAACTTTAAAATGCTCGTTATTTGGCTTGAACGCTGGATTTTTGGCAGGTTTGCCGTACCAGACCCCCGCAGGCGGGATGTGCCGGATTTCTCAGCTATTCCGGGCTTTGGGCGGGCGGTCCGGCACAAGGCCGCAGACCAGACGCACCATCAGCGGGGTCAGCGGCAGCCACGCCGCAGTGCAGATGAGGTTGAACAGCGTATGCGCGTTGGCGATCTGCCGGGCAATGACTTCCAGCTCCGGCCCTTTGGGCGAGATCATTGCCACCAGACCCGCATACCACGGCAGCAGGGCGCAGAACGCCGCCGCACCGGTCAGGTTGAACAGGGCGTGGGCCGCTGCCGCCCGTTTTGTGTCCCGGCTCTGCCCGATGGATGCCAGCACCGCCGTGACCGTGGTGCCGATGTTATCCCCCAGCAGCACCGGCAGTGCCCCTGCAAGGCCCAGCAGACTGCCGCCCTGCGGCCCGGGCCGGGCCGCAACGCTCTGAAGCACCGCAATGGTGGCAGAGCTGCTCTGCACCGTCAGGGTCATGCAGAGGCCTGCCAGCAGGCCCAGCCACGGATGATGCCGTACCCGTGCCAGCCAGAGCGCAAACACCGGGCTCTGTGCCAGCGGGGCCAGCGCCGTGCTCATACCGGCAATGCCCTCGAACAGCAGGCCAAAGGCGAACACCGCCCGGCCAACGGCCCGGCCCTTCTGCCCTGCACAGGCAAAGCAGAGCAGCAGTCCGGCCAGCAGCACAAGGCCGCGCACATCTTCCAGCCGGAAGGCCAGCAGCTGTGCGGTAATGGTGGTTCCGATGTTGCAGCCAAAGATCACCGGGACCGCCTGCCGCAGGGTCAGCAGGCCCGCACTTACAAAGCCCAGCACCATCACCGTGACTGCCGAGCTGCTTTGCAGCACTGCCGTGACCGCTGCCCCCGCCAGCACGCCCCGCACCGGGCTGCCTGCCAACACCATCAGCAGCCGCTTCATTCGCTGTCCCGCCGCTGTTTCCAGACTGCGGCTGAGAGCATCCATGCCATACAAAAACAATGCCAGCCCGCCAAAAAGCGCAAAGATCCCTTTCAGCCCCTGTTCCAATGCCGCCGCCCCTCCCGCAGAAACGTTTCTTATTCTATTTATGCAGCTGCCGGGCGGTTCAGGCTTTCTGCCTCCCTCCCCTTTTTGTGAACTTTTTTAAAATTATCCTAAACTGCCCTTGCATTCTGGGTGCCGGAGGAATATTATTGTCAGGCGTTAATAGTTAACAGCTGTTAAGTATTTTGCAATGAGGAGAGATAGAATGTTGAACGAGACCGAAGCCGCCGCGAACTTTCACGGCCTGTGCCATTTTTTCGGATGGCTGAGCAAGGCGTCCCGGGCCGGCATGAAGGCGGCTCTGCGGGGCTGTCCCAAGTGCCACTTTCCCATGCTGGAAGGTCTGGCTCACACGATCAGCACCCGCGGGCAGGACGGAGCGGTGTATGTTTCCGATTTTGCCCGGGAGGCACACCAGCCGCTGCCGGCCATCAGCCGCAGCCTGCGCCAGTTGGAACAGGACGGCCTTGTTCTGCGCGAAGCGGACCCGGCTGACCGGCGCAAAACGCTGGTGCGCATCACGCCGGAGGGCTACGCCGCCTGCGCCCGGTGTGAAGATGCCCTCAGCGATTATTTTGCCTGCGTGATGGCCCGGCTGACACCGGAACAGGTGCAGCAGATGAACGTTTTGCGCGGTGCACTGATGGACGCCATTCTTGCGGAAAACGCTTCCCGTGAAGCAAAAAACAACGAAGGGAGAACCGAACCATGACGAAAATTTTCAAGCAGCTAGCCCGGCACTGGGCCGTCTGTCTTGTGGTGTTCGCGCTGCTGTTCGTGCAGGCGTACTGCGATCTTTCGCTGCCGGACTACACCAGCAGGATCGTGGACACCGGCATCCAGCAGGGCGGCATTGAAAGCCCCCTGCCGGAAACGATACGCCAGAGCACGCTGGACGCCCTCACGCTTTTGATGAGCGAAGAGGACGCCGATGCGCTCCAGAACGCCTACGGGTATTATCTTCAGGACGACGGCGTGCTGAAGCTGCGCACCGACCTGACCGACAACGAGCGCGCCGCGCTGGAGGATGCCGTCACCACGCCGGACATCGTGCTGTATATGGCAGCTGCGCAGGCAGCGAACGCCCCCGCCGGGCAGAACAGCATGGGTATGACCGGCCTTGCCGACATGCAGGCGGCATCCTCTGAGAGCACCACCACGGATACCGAGACTGTCACCCCCACTGCCGAGGATCTGGACACCGTGTGCGCCCAATTTGCCGCCATGAGCCAGATGCCCGGTTTCACCCGCGAAGCCGTCCAGCAGCAGCTGGCCGGTGCGTTTGCCAGCTTGGATGATACCCTGATGGAGAACCTCAAAAGTCAGTCCGTGCTGCTGGTGCAGCTGGAATACGAGGCACAGGGCGTTGCCCACGATGTGCAGATGCGCTACCTTTACCGCGTAGGCGGCCAGATGCTGGGCCTCACCCTGCTGATGGCGGCCGTGTCCATTGCTGTGGGCTTCCTCGCCTCCCGCGTGTCCGCCGCCATTGGCCGCGACCTGCGCCGGGAGACCTTTGCCAGCGTCATCGGATTCTCCAATGCAGAGATCGAGAATTTTTCCACCGCATCCCTCATCACCCGCACCACCAACGACATCCAGCAGGTGCAGTTCGTCTGCGTCATGCTGCTGCGCATGGTGGCCTATGCGCCCATTCTGGGCATTGGCGGCGTGCTGCATGTGCTGAACAGCAGCACCGGCCTTTCCTGGATCATTGTGCTGGACGTGGCCGTTCTTCTGCTGCTCATCCTCTTCCTGATGAACATTGCCATGCCGAAATTCAAGATCATGCAGAAGCTGGTGGACCGGCTGAACCTTGTCAGCCGCGAGATCTTGACCGGCATCATGCCGGTGCGCGCGTTCAGCCGCGAACGGTTTGAGGAGGAGCGCTTCGACAAGGCCAACAAAGACCTGATGAGCACCCAGCTGTTCACCAACCGTGCCATGGTGGCCATGATGCCCTTTATGACCCT
>ENA-OZGM01001158-OZGM01001158.1-human-gut-metagenome-genome-assembly--contig:-NODE-1158-length-10527-cov-5.301662_pt1 | contig 10527 bp, 13 predicted proteins | sample MGYA00244655_ERZ653656 | MGnify/ENA primary metagenome ERZ653656 (study PRJEB26926, sample SAMN06164991) | human gut metagenome | biome: ENVO:00009003; feature: ENVO:2100002; material: ENVO:00002003... | reverse complement strand
ACGAGATTAGCTGCAGTCTCGTGGGCTCGGAGATGTGTATAAGAGACAGCTCAACGAGTGCCGCGGCCTCAACGGCTGCCGCACCGGCGAGGCGAAGATCACCCGCGGCTACCGCCTGCCGGCGCGCCACGTTATCCACACGCCCGGCCCGCGCTGGCGCGACGGGCAGCACGGCGAGCCCGAGCTGCTGGCCAACTGCTACCGCAACTGTCTGCGCCTTGCGAGCGAGAACGGCTGCCATACGGTCGATTTCCCGTCCATCAGCACGGGTATCTACCATTTCCCGCTGGATCAGGCGGCGCAGATCGCCGTGCGCGAGATCACGGCCTACCTCGCCGACCATCCCGAGATCACGCGCGTGCGCATGGTCTGCTTTGACAGCCGCACCCGCGCCGCATACGCCGCCGCGCTGGCCGCGCAGGAATGCGCCGGCTGACGCTCACCGTCACGCCGGAGCAGGCAGGCCGCACGGTCAGGAGCCTGCTCCGGCGTGAACTGCGCATGGCCGACGGGGCCATCGCCCGCGTCAAGACCGTGCCGGACGGCATCTGCCTCAACGGCGCGCACGCCCGCACCGTCGACCGCGTCGCGGCGGGGGACACCCTCACCGTGCGCATCGACGACAAGCGCTCCGGCGGCCGCTTCACGCCCGTGGCCGTGCCGCTGGACATTTTGTATGAAGACGCCGACCTGCTCGCGCTCAATAAGCCCGCCGGCATGGCCGTGCACGGCGGGTATGACCGCGGCGACCCCACGGTCGCCAACGCGCTGGCCGCCTATCTCGGCCCGGACGCCGTTTTTCACCCCGTCAACCGGCTCGACCGCGGCACGTCCGGCGTCATGCTCGTCGCCCGCAGCGGCTATGTGCACGACCGGCTGCGCCGCGTGCTGCACACCGACGGCTTCCGGCGCACGTATCTCGCCGTCGCCTGCGGTGTTGGCCTGCCGGTAAGCGGCACGATCGACCTGCCCATCGCCCGCGCGGACGACGGCACGACCCGCCGCGCCATATCACCGGACGGCCAGCCGTCCGTCACGGACTACACCGTGCTCGCCGAGCGGGATGGGTACACGCTCCTGCGTGTCACGCCGCGCACCGGCCGCACGCACCAGATCCGCGTCCACTTCGCCGCGCTTGGCCATCCGCTGCTCGGCGATGCGCGCTACGGCGGCGATGCGTCGCTGCTCGCGCGCCCCGCGCTGCATTCGGCCGCGGCCGATCTCACGCAGCCCGTCACCGGGCAGCTCCTGCACATCACCGCGCCGGTCCCGGAGGACCTGCGCGCGTTTGGTTTTGAGAGGTACTTATGAAGAAACGCTCCATCACGATCCTGTATAATTCGCCCGTCATCCTCACGTTCGCGCTGCTGAGCCTGCTCGCGCTCGGCCTCGGCAAGCTCACCGACGGCTGGACGACGCAGAACCTCTTTTGCGTCTACCGCTCGCCGCTGACGGACTGGCTGACCTATCCGCGCTTTTTCCTGCACGTGCTCGGCCACCCGGATTTTGCTGCCTACTGCAGCAACATCGTCATGCTGCTCGTCGTCGGCCCCACGGCGGAGGAGCGCTTCGGCGGCAAGCGCATCCTGCTCGCCATCGCGCTCACGGCGCTCGTCACGGGGCTGGTGCTGTGGTTCTTCTTCCCGAACAGCGCGCTCATGGGCGCGTCCGGCGTCGTGTTCATGCTCATCGTGCTCGCGTCGTTCGCCGGCATGCGCACCGGCACGATCCCGCTCACGCTCATCCTCGTGCTCATCCTCTACCTCGGCAGCGAGATCTTTCAGGCCGTCACCGGCACGGCCGGCCTCGCCCAGCTCACGCACATCGCAGGCGGCGTGCTCGGCATGATCTTCGGCTTCACGTGGAGCCGCGGAAAGCGGGGCGCGCGATGACCGTTCTTGTCAGTGCCTGCCTGCTCGGCGTCGCCTGCCGGTATGACGGCGCGTCCAAGGGCCTTCCTGACAGCGTTTTGCGCGAACTGATGGCCCGGCACGTTCTCGTGCCCGCCTGTCCGGAGCAGCTCGGCGGCCTGCCGACGCCGCGCGCCCCATCCGAGCGGCTGGGCAGCCGCGTCGTTGCGCGCACCGGCGCCGACGTCACGGACGCCTACACCCGCGGCGCGCAGCAGACGCTCGCCCTCGCGCAGCGCTTCGGCTGCACGGCCGCCCTGCTCAAGCAGCGCAGCCCCTCGTGCGGCAAAGGGGAGATCTATGACGGCACCTTCACCGGCATGCTCACGCCCGGCGATGGGGTCACCGCCGCGCTTCTGTCTGCGCACGGCATCCGCGTCTACGGGGAGGACGACGTGGCGGAGCTGCTGAGCCTGTAATTATGTAAACTTGCAGTGTGCTGCCCGGCGCGCTGCTTTTTGTATGTCATAAAAACTTAAAAAAGTTGAAATCGCCGGGAAATATGTTGAAAAATCACCGCCGTCCGGTATAATGAGATTATCGCACACCCCACAGGAAAACAGGGAGGAGAAAACCATGCGCAAACGCCTTTTGTCTCTGCTGCTCGTGCTTGCGTGCGTGCTGACGCTGGCCGTCGTGCCGGTCGTCGCCGCAGAGCCTGACCCCGTGCAGCCCACCGCCTCCGTAACGGAGCCGACGCCCACGACCGATCCCGAACTCAGCCCGGAACCCAGCTCTGAGCCTTCGCCCGAGCCGACGCCCGAGCCCTCGCCCGAGCCTTCGCCCGTACCGACGCCGTCCGGCCCGTGGTATCAGGCGGCGCTGGATTTTGCCTGCGATCACCGTATCCTGCTCGGCGATCCCAGCGGCAACATGATGCCGAATGACAACGCCACGCGCGCCCAGATGGCCGCCATGCTCGTGCGTGTCTTTGGCTGCACGGCGAGCAAGGACATTGCGCATTTTACCGATGTCAGCACCACCGCCTGGTACTATTCGGAGCTGAGCACCGCCGCGCAGATGAACATCTTCAACGGCTACGGTGACGGCACGATGGGGCCGAACCGCAGCATCACGCGCCAGGAGGCGATGGTCGTCATCGCCCGCGCCTTCGCCGTGCCCGACGGTACGGCCGCCGACATTCAGGCGTTTCGGGACGCTTCATCCGTCGGCAGCTGGGCGGTCGCCAAGGTGGGCGGCCTGGTCAAGGCCGGCATCGTCAACGGCGATAACGGCAGCCTGCACCCCACGGCCAGCATCACCCGCGCCGAGATCGCGCAGATGCTCTATAACCTCGGCCTGCAGTTTTGCTCCGATGCCGCTGCGCTCCCGGCCTCCGGCCGCGTCATTTATACCGGCGCCGCGCCCCTGACGGCGGACGCCTTCACCGGCACGCTCTACCTCGGCGGCCCTGCCGGGCGTGACCTCGGCGGCATGAACATCACCGGCACGCTCGTCGTGCGTACCGACCCGAACGGCACCGTTACCGTCGGCGGCACGGTCGACACGCTCGCCGTCGCGGCTGAGGACACGACGGTCGCAGGCACCGGCCATGCCGGCCTTGTGCGCCTGCTCGCGCGCGGCTGCACCGTCACGCTCGCGGCCGACAAGACCGCTTCGGAGTATGACCCCATGCTCCGCGGCGTCGGCAAGGTCGTGACCGACCCCGTGCCCGCGCTCTCTCCGGAGTGCCGAGCCGTCGACCTGTACGTGACCTACCGTTACTTCCCGTCGGAATATCAGACCACACCGGGCGAGGCGACCCTCATCTGGTATGTGGACGGCGTGCAGCAGCGCACGCGCCACTACACGCTCGACGGCAAGTCCATCACGCCGGGCTTCCACGTGGAAGAGTCCGTCTGGAAGCGCGACATGCCTTCCCGGCACACGGTCGAGATCCTTTTCCTGTGCGGCACGGACGTGATCCGCACCACGTTCGTCGTCCCGGTCAACAACTATACGGACGCGGAGTATGCGCAGCTCCAGCGCGCGCAGTATCCGTACAAGCTCGAGGTCGTGCGCAACCAGTGCACGGTGCTCGTGTACGGTCTCGATAAGAGCGGCAATTACTCCATCCTCCACCACGCCTTCGTTTGCGGCCCCGGCCGGACCACGCCGATCGGCACGTTCCGCACGCCGTTCAAGGCAGCCTGGCATCCGCTGCAGGGCTGCTGGGGGCAGTACTGCACGCAGATCACCGGAAACTATCTCTTCCACTCCTCACCGTACAACAGCCCGAATAAAAACGACCTGTCCTACCGGCTGTATAACCAGCTCGGCACAGTCTGCTCGCACGGCTGCGTGCGCCTGACGGTGGCGGACGCCAAGTGGATCTACGACAACTGCCCGCTCGGTACGACGGTGTCGATCTACAACGCCTCGTCTCTCCCCGTGCCGAAGCCGTCCGCCCCGTGGCTGGACATCTCCAGCCCGAACCGCGGCTGGGACCCGACGGACCCCGACCCGGCCAACCCCTGGAACAAGTAAGCCGTACAAAAACGCATCCCCCAGAGCGTCTGCTCCGGGGGATGTTTTCATGCTTTCGGCGGCCTATTCTGGCATCTTTCAGGACACCGGCCTGCTCGACACGGCCAGGGTGGGCATCGCGCGCATGAGCCGGCGCATCACCCCCTTCGGCGCCCTGCTCTGCACGGCCGTCTCCGCGTCCATGATCGCCTGCAACCAGACGCTTTCCATCCTGCTCACGCACCAACTGTGCACGGACGTGCCCGGCGGCGCGCCATCGCCTGACTTGAAAACTGCGCCGAATGTGGTACAATAGATGCATTCTGTACGAAATTCGGGAAGGAGGGCGTACCATGGAGCGGACGGAGCTTCCAATCGCGGTGTTTGATTCCGGCCTCGGCGGCATCAGTGTCCTGCGCGCGCTCGTGCAGCGCCTGCCGGGGGAGGACTTTCTCTATTTCGGCGACTCGGCCAACGCCCCCTACGGCGTGCGCCCGGTCGCGGAGGTCCGCCGCCTGACGCAGGATGTCATCGGCCGGCTGTATGACCGCGGCATCAAGGCCGCCGTCATCGCCTGCAACACGGCCACGAGCGCGGCCATCGGCCCGCTGCGCGCCGCCTTTCCGGACATCCCCGTCATCGGCATCGAGCCGGCGCTCAAGCCCGCCGTGGCGCACCACCGGCGCGTGCTCGTGCTGGCCACGCCACTGACGCTGCGCGAGGAGAAGTTCGTCGCGCTCATGCACCAGTGCGCCGGCTGCGCCGAGATCGTGCCGCTGCCGTGCCCGGAGCTGGTGGAGTTCGTCGAGCGGGGCGAGCTCGATTCTCCCGCGCTCACGGCCTACCTCGCGCGGCAGCTCGGCCCGTATGCCGGCCGCGTGGATGCGGCCGTGCTCGGCTGCACGCACTTCCCGTTCGCCCGCCGGGCCATCCGCGCCGCCCTCGGCGGCAATGTTACGCTCTACGACGGCAGCGACGGCACCGCCCGCGAAACGCTGCGCCAGCTCGTGCGCCGCGGCTGGGTCCGCGGCGGCAGCCACGGCGCCGTCACGCTGGAAAACAGCCTCCCGTCCGAGCTGCCGCTCAGCCGCCGGCTGCTCGCCCTGCCCCGGGAGGACTGACGGCTTATGCAGATCGAACGCATTCCCTTTCCGCCCATCGGCTCCAATATGTACGTCGTCACGCAGGGGCGCGACGCGATCGTCCTCGACCCCTGGCCGGACGAGGCGACCATGCAGCGCCTGCAGGGGTATCACGCGCTGATCGTGCTCACGCATGAGCACATCGACCACATCTCCGGCCTCGGCCGGATGCAGCGCGCGCTCTCGGCGCGCACCCTCTGGCAGGAAAACTGCACCCCCTGGCTGCGCAACCCCGGCAACACGACGCCTGTGCTGCTCGCGGCGCTGAGCGTGTCGCGCGGGGCGGAGGCACGTGACTTTCTGCGCGGCCTGCACCTCAAGACCGAGACGTATGCCCCGGACATGACCTTCGGCGATCACATCGCGCTCGACTGGGGCGCGCTGCACCTCGAGGGCTACGCCACGCCCGGCCATTCGCGCGGCAGCGCGTGCTACCGCATCGGGCCGGACGCCTTTTTCAGCGGCGACTCGCTCGTGCCGGGCTTTGCCGTCATTACGCGCCTGCGCGGGGGCGACGCCGCCGTGCTCATGGACAGGACCGTGCCGTTTCTGCGCGCGCTGCCGCCCGCGCTCACGCTCTATCCCGGCCACGGCCGCTGCGGTATGTCGCTCGGCGAGGGGCTCGGGAGCATGGACGGGTGAGCGGCGCGACGGCCGCATCCGCCGGGGCGCGGATCGCCGCGAAAAGGCTTGACACACGTGTAAAATTATGCTAGACTGATCGCAGCAGTTTAGGGTAAAAGTTTTTTTGTGGGATTTTTTTGCGATGGCCTCCGGTACTCCTCCGGGGGCCATCTCCTTTTAAAAAAACCGCGCCGCCGCGAGAAAAATGCTTGACACGCGCGGGCGCATCTGGTATTCTATTGTAGCGCTCCAAAGACAGCAGGTGGCTTGACCGCGGAAATCCTGCCGAGGATGCATCCATTATGATGTTTCTTTTTCTGTTTCCGGGGCTTTGGCCGCGGAAATTTTTTTGGGCGTGTATCTTTCACACGGAGGTGAAATCACACTATGCCGAACGCAAAAGTTCTCAGCGAGAAGCAGGCGATCGTCGCCGCTCTGGCCGAGCGGCTCAAGGGCGCCAGCGCCGGCGTGTTCGTCGATTACAAGGGCATCACCGTCGATGAAGACACCAAGCTGCGCACCGAGCTGCGTCAGAATGACGTGGAGTATTCCGTCGTCAAAAACACCCTGACCCGCTTTGCGCTCAAGGACGTCGGTCTCGAGGCAATGAGTGATCTGCTCAATGGTACGACTTCGCTCGCAACCAGCACGGCCGATCCGATCGTTCCGATCCGCATGATCCACGACATGAGCGAAAAGATGGCGAAGGACGAGAAGTTCATCGTCAAGGGCGCGTTCCTCGAGGGCAAGGTCCTCAGTGACGCTGAGATCGCGGAGATCGCGCAGCTCCAGAACAAGGATGCGCTGTACTCCAAGGTCCTGGGCACGATGCTGGCCCCCATCACGGGTCTGGCCGTCTGCCTGAATCAGGTCGTCGAGCAGATGGGCGGCGCCGCCGCACCTGCCGAGGCCGAAGCTCCCGCCGCCGAATAAGGCGACCACTTCACTTAACTATTTAGGAGGAAAATTACCATGGCTAGCGAAAAAGTCACTGCTATGATCGAAGAGATCAAGGCTATGTCCGTCCTCGAGCTGTCCGAGCTCGTGCACGAGATCGAAGATGTGTTCGGCGTTTCCGCCGCCGCTGCTGTTGCCGCCGCTCCGGTGGCCGGCGCTGCTGCTGCCGCCGAGGAGAAGACCGAGTTTGACGTCGTTCTGACCGGCTTCGGCGATCAGAAGATCAAGGTCATCAAGGCCGTCCGTGAGATCACCAACCTGGGCCTGGCGGAAGCCAAGGCGAAGGTCGAGGGCGTCCCCTGCGCCATCAAGGAGCAGGTCTCCAAGGACGAGGCCGAGGAGCTCAAGAAGAAGCTCGAGGAAGTCGGCGCTTCTGTCGAACTCAAGTAATCGACCCTTACACAGTCAAAAACCTCCGTGCCATTCGGCGCGGAGGTTTTTTGCGTATGGCGGAAAACCATAAAGGTTTTCCGCCAAAAGGCTTGCAGTCTGCTGCGCACAGACTTTGTGCGCCGATGGCGCACAAAGTCCACACTTGCAGCCTGAAAAGTATTTTCTCTCACGCACATGTCGTGAGAGAAAATGATTGCACTTTTTTGCCGCCTGCGGGAGGCCACCTCTGCGAGGCTTTTTTGACTCGCTGAAACGCCTCCGTTCCACCCGGTGCGGAGGGCCTTGCGCTTTCATTCGCACTGCCACTGGTATCGCCGCAGATCCACGTGCTGCGCGTCGCGCAGGGTCACGCCCTCGCGCGCGAGCAGCGCCGCCTGCGCGTCCCAGCCGGGCACGAGCCGCCCGCTGTGATCCACCACGCGGTGGCACGGATAGTCGCCGTAGCGCTCGGCCTGGCTGAGCACGCGGCCGACCAGCCGCGCGTTTTTCGGCCGGCCGATCAGCCGCGCGATCTGCCCGTAGGTCGCAACGTTTCCCTCCGGGATCTCGCCCACGGCGGAGAGGATCTCATAGATCAGCCGTTCGTCCGTCGCTGCTGCCATCGCGCAGCCTCCTTTCCATATGGGCATCCGCCAAAAAAACCGGACCGGCCGGCAGCAAGCACGCTGCCGGCCGGTTTGTGCCGGATCCGCTGTGCTTATGCGCCGAAGCTGACGCTCTTGGCAGCCTCCACGAAGCTCGGCTCGTAGGTGTCAAAATCGTCCTTCGCGCTCGCAAACTGCACGAGCCAGAAGCCGTCGTCCGCCTGATACATCACGGCGAGGTAGCGGTACTCGACGTCCTTATCCTCGTTGTAGAAGTCATAGAGGATCGTCGGGCAGCCGTTGATGTCGTCGCCCGCGACGGGGTTGCGGCTGCTGTTGTTCTGCATGACGAGCGCGGCGTACTGCTCGAGCGTCACGTCGTTGAGCCCGGCGGCGGCGAACTGATCGTTCGTCTCGTGCAGGGCGAACACGGCGGCCGTTTTGGAGGCGTAGCACACGGTGTAGCCGTCCATGGACTGCTTGCTGAAGTCGCTCGTGAGCGTGATCGTCATGCCCTCGTTGGAGAAGGTCTTGGCCGCGGCGTCAAACGGGTTGGTGCTGCCGCAGCCGGCGAGCACGGCCACGAGCAGCAGCGTGCAGACAATGGCGGTAAAGGTGCGTTTCATGTTGGTGGGTCTCCTTTTCTTTCTCTTGAAATATGACAGCGGCTCATTCGGCCGGTGTGTCCGTTTTCGGCTGGTACTGGTACGGTTCCGGGCTGGGCTCGGCGTAGCCGGTGGCGATGTCGAACTGTTTGATGAGCTGCGAGATGCCGAGCTTCGTCACCATCAGCTCGTCATAGGCCAGCTCGTCCGTGAAGCCGTTCTCGCGGCACTCCTCGAGTCCTTCCTCCACGTCCTCAAGCTCGGACACGCACTGCTCGTACAGATCCTCGAGCTTGCCGAGCGCCGTGGCGGTGTTGTCGCCGCTGCCCTCGACGGGGCACACGCTCTCGAACCGGCGGCCGATGCGCACGATCGCGGCGTAGCCCGCCTGCAGCATCATGAGCGTGAGCGCGCCGGCCTGCCCGGCGGCCTCGCTCTGCTTCATGCCGGTCATCATATCCGACACGTCCTGCAGCCACTGCTTGTGCACGCCCTTGAGCTGGTCAAGGCGCTCGGTGAGCTGGGCCTCGGAGTGACGGTTGGCGGAGTAGCCGCCCTTTTTCAGTTTGCGGGTCAGACGTTCCATAGTATTTGCATCCTCCAAATGTGAATTTCGGTCAATCGTCCACGTCGAGCGCCTCAAGGCCCTTGGCGGGGATGGGGCGGCTGTCGCCGTGGCGCACAAAGAGCATCGTCACGAACGCGCCGGCCACGAAGATGGCGGCGTAGGGGAAGAGCACGGTCATGCCGAGCTTGTCCATCAGGAAACCGGAGAACATCGGCGTGACGACCTGCGCGGCCATGCTGGCCGTATAGTAAAAGCCGGTGTAGCGGCCGACGTCGCTGCCGGAGCACATCTCCACGACCATCGGGAACGAGTTGACGTTGATGGTGGCCCAGCCGATGCCGGCGAGGCAGAACATGGCGTTCATGAGCATCGTGGGGCTCTCGGCGTTGAGAAAGGCGGCCACGCCGAACGCGACGGCCAGCATCACGACGCCGCCGAGGATGGTCTTCTTGCGGCCGATCTTGGACGCGACGATGCCGACGGGCAGGTACGCCACGATGGCGGCGGCCTGCGCGAGCATGAGCGTGAGGTTGTAGTCCTTGTGCAGGATGTTGCTCGCGTAGACGGAGTATTTCGACGTCACGGCGTTGTAGCCGAAGAACCACAGCACGATCGACAGCAGCAGGAAGATGAGCGACCGGCGCTCGGCCTTGCCGAGCTTGCCGGACCCTGCGGGCGCGTCGTCATCGCCGTTATCGATGCCGAAGCGCTTGCTGTCGGCCTGCATCTCGGCCACGAACTTCGGCTCATTGACCGTCAGGCGGAAGATCAGCAGCGCCACCAGCATGATGCCCGCGATCACGGCGAAGTACGCCGTGTAGCTCATGAGCGAGTTGCGCACGGAGCTCGTGGCGAAGGCCATGCCGATGGCCAGCACGAGGATACCGCCGGCAGTGCCCATGAGGTTGATGACGGCATTCGCCTTGCTGCGCAGCGGTTTGATGGTAACATCGGGCATGAGCGCGACGGCGGGGGAGCGGAACGTGGCCATGGCCAAGAGCACGACGAGCAGCAGCACGATAAAGCCGATGAGCGCGCCGGGGTGCTGCACGGTCGTCTGGTGGGCATAGGCCTGGCGCGCGGGCACGACATAGTTCGTGTAGTCGTGGTTCGTCACGGTCTTGCCCTCGGCGTTTGTGACCTGACTCGTGATGGCGGCAAATTCGTCCTCGGTGAACGTGTCCTCGAGCACGAACGTCTCGCCGTCGGGGGTCTTGAGCGTGCGGTCGGCCTCCTGCTGGTACACGACGCGTAGCGCGGCGGGATCGTCGATGGCGG
>ENA-OZGM01001153-OZGM01001153.1-human-gut-metagenome-genome-assembly--contig:-NODE-1153-length-10587-cov-3.917679_pt1 | contig 10587 bp, 9 predicted proteins | sample MGYA00244655_ERZ653656 | MGnify/ENA primary metagenome ERZ653656 (study PRJEB26926, sample SAMN06164991) | human gut metagenome | biome: ENVO:00009003; feature: ENVO:2100002; material: ENVO:00002003... | reverse complement strand
CCCCCGCCGAAAAGGCCGCATAACACGAAAAAAAGAGCTGACTTTTACCGGTCAGCTCTCTTTTTTTGCCGTTTTATCAGGTATTGTGATCGGAAACGTGGAACTTCTTGAGGTTGCCGATCTTCTGCGCACGGATGTCCATTTCCTTGCAGACATCCTCCATCGTCACGCCGCACTCGTTCATCATGACCATCATGTGATAGAATACGTCGTTGATCTCACCGACGAGCTCCTCCTTGTCGCCGTTCTTGGCGGCGATGATGAGCCCCGAGGTGTCCCGGTCGATGCGGTGGACAATGCCGGGACGCTTCTGGCCCCCCACGCCGGACAGGCTCTCCCCGCAGTGATACAGCAGGGCGTTGACCAGGGTCCCGTCCGGGTGCCCCGGCGCCGGATGCACCACCATCCCCGTGGGCTTGTTCACCACGATGACGTCCTCGTCCTCGTATACCACGTCCAGGGGAATATCCTGGGGCCGGGCTTCCGGCTCCTCCGGCTCCGGCAGCGTCACCTCCAGCACCTGTCCCGGCTGGACCCGCAGGTTCTTCGCCACCGGGCGGCCCCGGTCCGTAACGCGTCCCTCCTCCAGAAGCCGGGCGGCGGCGGAGCGGGTCAGCCCCTCCAGCCGCCGGGCCAGCAGGCTGTCCGCCCGCTGCCCCGCCTCCTCAGTTGTCACCGTCAGCCGGGTCGTTTCCATGTTTTTTGTCCTTCTTGTCGTATTTGTCGTATAAAAACAGGTAGTACACGGCCCCCAGAATGGCCCCCACCACCACGCAGCAGTCGGCAAAGTTGAACACCGGATAGGAAAATAGAGTCAGGTCGAACATGTCCACCACATAGCCCCGGAACAACCGGTCGATGAGGTTCCCCACGCCCCCGGCCAGGATCATCAGCCCCGCGATCACGCCCAGGGGATGCCGCACGATGCGCCGCACCAGCAGATACGCCACCGCCGCCATCAGCAGCACCGTCACCACCGCCAGGGCCGCGGTCTGGCCGGAAAAGCTGGACCAGGCCGCGCCATAGTTATGCACCCGGGTCAGCCGCATGACGCCCGGCCAAAACGCCGCCGACTCTCCCAGAGCCAGGTGCTCCACCGTCCAGTATTTGATAAGCTGGTCCGCCCCCAACAGGGCGGCAAACAAAAGAAAATACCACATAAGGCAGGGTTCCCTCCTGTGCAAGATACGCCAATTCTATTATTATACCTCATTTTCCCCACCATTGCAACCGCCGAAAAAGTGTACCAAATTTTAACCGCTTTGTTACCGGATTGTAACCGTTATTCACCATTTTGAGATGATTTTGCTGAGAAACTCCTGTATACTGCAAGTACAGTAAGGGAAAAACCAACATTCACCTCGGGAAAGGAGTCGCCATGAAAAAGACGGTATTGCTGCTGGCAGTGTGCTTGATGCTGGGGCTGTGTGCCTGCGGCCTGCGCGGGCAGAGCGTAGCGAGGAATATCGTCGAGCCTGTGCATTTCTCCGCCCCGGCGGTCCGACAGGACGCAGCCCCGGCGGAGGAGCCCCGGGTGACCCTGCCCCAGGGGGCCAGCCTGCTGACGGAGCAGGAGTTCCGCTGGTTCGGCGGCAGCTGCTTCAACGTGCTGCCTGCCCAGGGGCCCAACCTGTTTCTGTCTGTCTCCTTTGACCGGGCTGCGGACATGGACCTGACTGCCCTGTTCACCGGCGGTGCCGGGAGCCGGGACCTGTCCGACCGGGAGCTGTACCAGCTGGGTGCCGAGGGCTATGCCCGCCTGACGGCATCGGAGCTGGAGGATCTGCTACTGCGGTACACGGGCCTGAGCCTGGCGGATATGTCCGACGCGGCCTTTGACGGCCTCACCTATCTGGCGGATTTCGACGCGTACTACGGCCCTGCCGGTGACGCGGGCTACGTCCGCTTCCAGTATGGGTACCACAGCCCCGATGGTACCGTGACCCTGCGCTACGCAGGCGGCAGCGTGACCCTGCATCAGGATGCGGGCCGCTGGCTGGTGGTCTCCAACGTCCTGGACTGACAGGCGTTTTCAGATAGCAGGCAGAAGCGTTTGCGTGGTTTTCTCTCGTAGTTCTCTTTTCATCTTCTCTCTTTTCTCCGCTGATTCTCATCTTCTTTCATCTGCCAGAGGGCGGCTCCTGATAAAGGGGCCGCCTTCTGGCAGGTCTGCTTTTCTCCTGTCCCTCCCCTGCCGAAAATTTCATTTTGGAGCCGTATCCGCCGTTTTGGAGTGGATACGGCTCCTGCCTTTGCGTATACTATCCTCATACAAGGCGTCCGGGAGACGCTGTTTTTACAAATCAGTAATTAAAGCGCTTTAACCATAGAAGGGAGATCGCTATGAGCGTTGTAATTTTGGGAGGAAACGAGTGTATGGAGCGGCGGTATAAGGAGCTCTGTCAGACGTACCGGTGCCAGGCCAAGGTATTCACCAAGCCTGCCGGGGGCCTGCGGAACAAGCTGGGCAGCCCCGACCTGATGATTTTTTTCACCGGCACCATGTCCCACAAGATGGTGCAGGGGGCCCTCAGCCAGCTGAAGGGCCAGAACACCATCATCGAGCGCTGCCACACCAGTTCCCTGTCCGCTCTGCGGGGAATTCTGGAGAAGCACGCAGGATGAGACCGGCGGAGGAGACGGTGGTGCGCCAGTGCGCGCCCACTCTGGCCGGCATCAAGACCGGCAGTCTGTTTCCCTGCCCCTATGACTCCCGTCAGCAGCTGCTGGCGGACATCCGGCGAATGAACCGGGTGCTGGTGCCCCGGGGGCTGTGCCTGCTGCCCATGCGGCTGGGCCAGGGAAGGGCGCTGCTGTATCTGTACCGGCCCCAGGCCCTGCGCCGGGATCTGGACGACGATCTGTCCTGCCGCCTGCTGCGGCAGGCGGGCTACCCCTGCGGCAGCTGCGGACAGTGTGTGGCGCGGCTGGTGCAGCGGCTGCGCACGGAGGAGGAATTTCCCCACGAGGTGGGGCTGTTCCTCAGCTACCCGCCGGAGGATGTGCAGGGGTTCATCGACCACCGGGCCGAGGACTTCAAGTGCGCCGGGCTGTGGAAGGTATACGGCGACGAGCAGCAGGCTCAGCTTCTGTTCGACCGCTTCCGCCGCTGCACCCAGCGCTACTGCGCCCTGTGGCAGACCGGCTACCGGCTGGAGCAGCTGGCAGTGGCCGTTTGACAAACCATTGGCATATTTTGAAACATATTTTTGAAAGGAAGTATATTTATGAAAAAGACGCTTGTGATCTATTGGAGCGGCACCGGCAACACCGAGGCCATGGCCAACGCCGTTCTGGAGGGCATGAAGGCCGCCGGGGCCGACGCCTCCCTGCTGACTCCCGACCAGGTGACCGCCGCCTCCCTGTCCGGTGTGTCCTCCGTGGCCATGGGCTGCCCCGCCATGGGCAGCGAGGTACTGGAGGAGATGGAGTTCCAGCCCATGTTCGACAGCATCAAGAACCAGCTGGGCGGCAAGTCTGTGGGCCTGTTCGGCTCCTACGGCTGGGGCGACGGCGAATGGATGCGCAGCTGGGAGAAGGACTGCGACGATGCGGGCATCAGCCTGGTGTGCGAAAGCATCACCTGCTGCGAGGCTCCCGACGACGATGTGCTGGCCGCCTGCCAGGCCATGGGCCGGAAGCTGGCGGAGTAACACGTCCGTGGACGTCCGGCGTATGCTGCGGCAGAAGCTCCTTTTCTGGGCCGCCGTAGCCGTCCTGACCCTCCTGGCCGCCCTGCTGAGTTGAATATGGGATAAGGTGAAAGGCTTCGGGCGCCCCCGGGGCCTTTCACCTTCTTTGCCCGGGGAAAATTTTTGCGGAACGCTCAAAAGTGAGCTGCTGTATCTGCAAATCAAAACCCCCGGGGTCTCTTGTCATGCAAGAGGCCCCGGGGGTGCTGTTTTATTTTGCCGCTTAGGTTTTTTCTTTTTGGCTTACGCCTCCCGCTCCTTGCGCTTGAGGACGAAGGCTGCGGCCAAGGCCGTCACGGGCAGGGCGATGATCCAAACCAGCACGCCGGTATCGCCGGTGGCGGGGGTATTGCTGCCGCCGGTCTGAATGGTCACATCGGTCATGTCATAGAGCCGGGTCTGGGCGTTTGCGAAGCGGTAGTAGGCCGCCAGGGCGTAGTAGCCCTGCTCGGTGGCCATGCCGTCCAAGTCGCCGCCAGCGGTGTGCCGGAAGCCGCCGCCGGTGACATAGAAGCTGGAAAGGGCATCCAGGACGGTGAGGCCGTTCTTCACAAAGCGGCTGTCCGCGATGGGATCGATACCCAAAGCGGTGAGAGCTACGATGACCTGAGCGCAGGACTCGCTGTTCACGGTGCCCCAGCTGCCAAAGCCGCCGTCAGTGCGCTGCAGGGCGGAAAGGGCCTCCAAGGCTTTATCCACAGCGGCTTTCACGGTCTCGTTGGTCTTATAGTAGGGGGCCAGGGCCTGGATGGCCATAGCGGTCATGTCGGGGTCGGCGTTCTCGCCGCTCAGGTTCCAGCCGCCGTCGGGAAGCTGGGCGTCCAGGATCACCTGAATCAGCTTCTCCCGGGTCACATCGCCCATGGTGGGGTAATTGTGGCTATCCAGGGCAATAAGGGTGAAAATGGGGCCGTTGATGCCCTGCTTCTGCACATAGGCCATGTTATCCAGGCCCTTCAGCAGATTGTGGCCGCCCACATTGGTGACATCCTTGCCGATGGCCGTCAGGGCCAGGATCACCCGGGCGTTGTCGGTGACCTTCGCCCGGTGCAGACGCTCATTGGCGTCAGCCTTGGCCTTCACATACTCCACCACATTGTCATAGTACCCGGCGGGCACGGTGCGGCCGCTGCGGGCCAGGCCGATGACCATCCACTCGCCGCCGGTGGAGCTCACCGTGGGGGTGCCCAGGCCCTGGATGAATTCGCCGGTGGTCTTGTAGATGGTGTCCAGGTTTGCCATGAGGTCCGCGTGCTTGAGCCGGTTGAGCTTGATAATCGCGGCGTTCAGGGCGTCCACCTTGTCGGCATCCACCAGGGCCTTGTCCTCGTCGGAAAGGGCGTCGTAGGCAGACTTGGCGGCGTTGATGGCGGCCTCGCTATTCAGGGTGACATCGGCGCCGATGGCGTCAATAAGGTCCTCCACGGTCTCGATGTCGCCCTTCAAAACGGTGATGGTCAGGTCGCTGATCTCCATCCGATAGAACTTCGCATACTTATCCAGCCATTCGTATCCGCCGCTTCTGTGGGTAACATCCAGATAGCCGCCGTAAATTCTGTAGGTGCCCGCCGGGGTGGTCTTGGGCACGGTGAAAGTGATGCTCTTGAGCGCCACCTCGGGGCCGACGGGGGTAGTGCCCTCGCCCGCCCAGGAGTCGCCGCCCTTGGACCACTTGGAGAAAATGTACTCCGCACCGGGAATATTGGTGGAGTAGTTCAGCAGGCAGTACTGCAGCTTATAGTCCTGGGCCAGCTGCTCGATGGGCAGCGTGGGGATGGAGATGGTGAGCTTGTCTCCAGCCTTGACCTGCCCGCCGTTCTCGGCCACGGTCTCATACTTGGGCTCCAGCTTGAAGTTGGGGTTCTCCTCCACCTGCAGCGTAATATCTGCCAGCATGCCGAAGCCATAGCGGGTGGAATCGGCGATGCCGCCGGTGTTGCCCTGATCGCCCTCGCTGCCGGGATTGGAACCGTAGCCCCGGCTATCGGAACTGCCCTTGGTGAGGGTGATCGTGCCGGATTCCGTCAGATAGGCCGCAATGCGGGGCTGATAAGATACCTGTTTTTCCGCACCATTTTCATCAGTACGGTAAATATCGTGCTGGTTGTCTGTATTTACTACGCTCTGCAGAGGCATATCCGTATAGAACACCGTCGTGGTCGCAGGGTTATAAATACGGAGGATCTTGTGGATATTGGTAGGCCGCCCGATGATCCAGATACCCGCCGTATCGCCGGTGCGCAGGGCCTCGCCGGGGCGGGAGATGTTCTCCTGCACATAGCGGGTGACCTTGCCCTTGAGGGAGTATACCTGGGTGACAGTGTGGCCCTGGTAGTCGGCGGTGACCTCGATGCCATTGTAGCCGTCCTTGAGGAGGATGGTCACGTTGCCGCTTTCATCGGGGGTGTAGTCGGTCTTGACAGGGGTGCCGTCTTTGTTGTACTGGAGGTAGTTATAGACGCTGACCTTGGCGTTGGTGCCGCTCACCTTAAAGGTAAAGGGCGCGCCCTGGGTGCCGTAGTCATAGGTCCAGTTGTCGTATTTGCTGGTGTTGCTCAGAGAAGTGAAGTTCGTCAGATTCTTGTTCAGATCCTGGATAGCCGTCTCCTCGGGACTATTGACATGGACGGGAATCTCCGGGATCTGACCATAGAAATTGCCCGCCTTGTCCGTAAAGGTAACGGTAAAGGTGGTGGTGCCCGCCTTCTTGGGCACCAGATAGTACTTCATAGCCGGAGTATTGCCAAAGCTGCTCAGGCCACCGTCCTTATAGACATCCTCCACTTCCTTGATCTCGAAGATGCTGTCGTCCTTGATGTCGAACTTCAGGATGCCGGGCAGCGTATAGGGCAGACCTTTTTCACCTGCGTAAGCCGGATAGAGAGAAGTCGGACGGTTCGTCCAGATCTCCCGGAACACGGCGGGATAATAGGTATCCTCATGCCCCAGGTCCAGATTATAGTGGTTGGCCGACATCATGAAGTCGTCGTAATACTCCGTGGGCTTGCCGATGGAGCTGCCGTCCAGAATGGACTGCTCGTTGACGGTGCGGTACGCAGCCTTGTAGGCCGTCATGACTGCGGCGTTTTCCGCAGAGTTAATGTACGAAAACTCCGCACGCTGTGCGTCGGACAGCTCCAGATACTTCACCTGGGCCTTCTGCACGGTGTCGTAATACTGGGCATAGTTTTCTGCGGTCACTTTCCCGGCAAAGGTGTTCACCAGGTCGATCCAGTTCTGAATGCCGTCCTCGTGACGCTTTTTCAGCTCCTCCACCCGGGCCACGGAATCCTGCAGCTTTTTCACCGTCTCGGCGGACAGCTGTGCCTTTTCCTCGTCGGTAAATCTGTTATAAGCGCGCTGATAGCTCATGACGATCTTGTAGTGCTCGGAATACGTCAGATTATCGGTGCTCGGCAGAGCGCTGATAAAATCGGTCAGCTCCGCCGGAGTAGTCTTGACCACAATCACCGTAACAGTGGTGTGGATCTCGATTTTCTCATCCTTACTGCTGGTGCCAACGAATTCGATTACCGTTTTATCCTTTTTCAAGGGAACAGGTTTTTTGGCAAACGCCTGCATGACAGGTACAAGTGCCTTCCGCTCGGCAATATGAACCTCACCGTCCACTAAAATCTTCGATTTTAATGTTTTCAGGCCCGAATTGCCCATTACGTTCATAAAATACGAAACACCGAAGCTGCCCACCGCAGGGGAAACATACACGGTATAATTCCAGCAGCCCTTGGCATAGCCGGTCTCGCCTGTGGGATTGCCGTTTTCATCTGTCTGGAACAGAGTACCCTCGGGATAGCCGTAGAATACATTTTCCTCGTCGAAATCGGGGGTACCACTGAAAATAAATTTCCACCAGTAGTAGTCGCCGGGCTTGGTGAGGGTCAGCTTGTAATTCTCCGTGCGGCCCTGGGCGGTGACGGCGATGTAGAAATAGGCCGAGCCGCTGCCGGTGAACTGATTCGCCGGGGTGGAAGCCGCGCCGTTTTCAAAGTCCGCCAGGACCTTGCCGTCGCTGCTCTTGAGCTGGGCGGTGGCCCCTGCGGGCAGGTCGGAGAGCGTCACGGTGAAGCCGCCGTCGTTATACTGCTTGAGATGGGTATAGTTTGCCAGCTTGCCGGTGAAGGCGGCGGTTTCCTTGTCAAAGGTCAGGGCCACTTTGGTACCGGCGGAGCCGTCCTGATGAATGGAGGTGAGGGATACATTGTCGCCGGAGAGGAGGGTGCCCGCCGCCTGGAGGGCGATGGTGTAGGTCTCCGGGGCGGCATCGCCGTCATTGCCCACCTTCAGGGTGATGACGGTGCCCACCTGAACGGGAATGGCATCCTTGCGGCCATACTCCGTGCCGCCCACATAGATGCGGACGCGATTCTGCTTGTTGCTGGCGGTGGGGGTGACGGTGAGGGCGGTGACGCTCTCGGGCAGAATCATGGTGTAGTCATGCACGCCGGAGGAAAAGGCGGGGGTCAGCTCACCTGCGCTGAGGGCGATGGCCTTGAGGCTCTTGTCGCTGGTGTCGAAGGAGCCGCCGATGTCCGCGCCCAGATTGCAGGTGTGCTGCACGGCGATCTCATCGCCGGATTTCAGCTTGCCGTTGGCCACGGTGTAGTTGGCGAAGCCCTCGCTGGTAAACCAGTCGTTGAGCGTGCCCATCCAACCGGAATCCTTCGACGCGTCCTTCTCCTTGATGCCGTTGATTTCGCTGATGTAGCCGGTGTCCGCGCCGGTCTGGGTATAGCCCTTGGCCGTCAGCGCGTCCACGATGCAGCTCATCATGGAGGAGTCAGCCTGGAGGGTGACCCACTCGTCCACCAGCGTCCCCTCCCAGGGTGCGCCGTCGGCCTTGGCCCAGGTGGTGTTTTCCACCGTCACATGGACCTGACCTGTGTGGTCGTCCGCTGCCAGCACGCTCACGGGAAGCAGTGACAGCGCCATGATAAGCGCCAGCAGCAGAGAAATGATTCTCTTTTTCATTTCTTTTTCCTTTCATTCTTTTTATTTATGTAAATGCCGAAGCAATCACACACTTTTTGTCATTGCGAGGGCGCACCGCGCCCGTGACAATCCGTAATATCCCATATCCCACTTCCCCTGTTTCCCTCCCCCCGGGCCGCGCCCTCTACAGCACGGCCCGGGTCTCGGGAAAAAGAAAGGAACGACAAATAGCGCAAAAATTTTTCTGGAAAGCGGGACGGGAAAGGTCTGCCGTCCTCCCCCGCCCCGGCGGCTTGAAATGGCTATCATGCTTTCCATGGAAAGCATGAGGCACCATGGTGCCTGGCAGCAAAAAAGCACCCAGCCGCCATAGGCAGCCGGGTGAAGCAATTTCGCAACAACTTTGGCCCCGGTACTGGCAGCGGCCCGGGAGCAGCGCCTTGCGTATCTGGCTTAGCCGAATAAATCGGCATCACAGTGACCGTCTCGCGGGGCCTCTCACCCCATTCCGCCGCCGGGATAAACCCGGCTCACGCTGCCCCGTTATTCAGTTCGAGTGCATTATAGCACAGGATATGACATATTGCAATGGAGAAAACCTCCGTCATTCGCCCCGACTTAACATCTCCCGGTGCATATATATTATTCTTAGGCGAAAGCCTAATCTCGCAGCCTTCCGGTGAGGTCCACACCCCGGTGTGGTCTCAGGCATTCATGGGCCCCATAGGGCATTCTGACCCCCTGTACGAAGGCAGTCCCATGGAGGATGCGGCGCTTAGGAACCTCCGGCTTGAAAATCTGCGGAGAGCCATTGCGGGGCTGGATGTGCAGGGTCAAAACCTGCTCTCTCTCCGTTACGGCGAGGAGCTGACCGTGGAGGAGATCGGCCAGATCTACGGCATCTCCAAAATGGCGGCATCAAGGCGACTGAAAAAGCTGTACCAAAAGTTAGAGGATTCTGTCTTATGACAGGGTCCTCTGACTTTTTTGGTTTACAAATCCGCTCTAAGTGTCCTATAAGGTGAGGGACTATCTCAGACACACATTTGCCACGCTGACTTTACAAAACGGCGTGGACGTGAAAACTGTCAGCAGTATGCTGGGGCACTACGATGCGGGGTTCACTCTCCGCACCTACACCCACGCCACCCGTCAAAAACAAGATGAAGCCGCACAGACCATGGGCAGCTTCATGGCACAGGTGATGTGAGCTGATCAAACTGCATCGCAATAACAAACTAGAGCTCCTGCCCATGGGGCAGGAGCTCTAGTTTACTCATTTCACCGCATCCAGAGTGTCATGGCTACCAACAGGACGCCTAGAAAACCGAAGCTGATGGCGGAGAACAGCACCATGAACCGCCCCGTCTGCCCCTTGACATGCTTTGTGTATTCCCGGAAAGTGATCAGGCTGGCCAGTGACGCCACCAGCGTCCCCGCGCCGCCGATATTCACGCCCACCAGCAGTCCTCGATAGTCGTCGGTGAACCGGCTCAGCAGGATGGCTGCCGGTACGTTGCTGATGACCTGACTGGTCAGTGCCGCCACCGGCATGGCCCCGTGGGTGAGCAGCTTCCGGAACAGCTCACGCACCGGCTCAATCCGCGCCATGTTGCCCGAAAAGGTGAAAAACGCCGCAAACGTCACCAGCAGTCCCCAGTCCACGCCCAGCAGCGCACGGCGATCCAGCACCAGCAGAGCCATCACGATAACGAGCAGTCCCAGCCAGTAAGGGATTCCCCGCAGCACCATAGCCACCGCCACGCAGAACAGTACGCCGTATACCGCAGTATGACGCTTGTCCGGCAGTGTCTCCTGCCGGGGGACAGTCAGCCCTTCACGGGGCAGAAACAGACAGCACAGCAGGATCAGCGCCGTGGACAGCAGGAACGGCGGCAGCATAATGGACAGGAATTCCCCGTTAGGGATGTTGTAGTGGTTGAAC
>ENA-OZGM01001151-OZGM01001151.1-human-gut-metagenome-genome-assembly--contig:-NODE-1151-length-10588-cov-6.285294_pt1 | contig 10588 bp, 10 predicted proteins | sample MGYA00244655_ERZ653656 | MGnify/ENA primary metagenome ERZ653656 (study PRJEB26926, sample SAMN06164991) | human gut metagenome | biome: ENVO:00009003; feature: ENVO:2100002; material: ENVO:00002003... | reverse complement strand
TGGCTCTGCCCAACGTGGACGATGTGAAGCAGGGCATCGTGGCCTCCAAGATCGCTGCCCACGCCGCCGATATCGCCAAGGGCATCCCCCACGCCCGGGACATCGACGACAAGATGGGCGATGCCCGCCGCGTGCTGGACTGGGATGCACAGTTCGCCTGCGCACTGGACCCGGAGACCGCCAAGGCCATCCGCGACGCCCGCCTGCCCGAGGACGACCACAGCGACACCTGCAGCATGTGCGGCAAGTTCTGTGCTGTGCGCAGCATGAACAAGGCGCTGGCCGGTGAGTACATCGATATTCTGTAAAAATCTTCTGTTTTGCGCGCAGCAGCGTGCATCTTCCTCCGCCGCCCGGTATGACCGCCGGGCGGCTTTTGTTGTAATACGGCGAAAAATATGTTACAATAAATCGATTTGTTATGACAGGGGTGTGGGAAATTGGAAATGACCGTTCTGGGGAATCTTGATCCTACTCCGCTTACCGCATTTTTCGGGCAGCTGCAAACGACTGAAGTGATCGTTACGGACGAGCGCATTGCACACATCAAAGAGCGCCATCCGGAGGATCTTCTTCTGTTTGAGCAATATGGACGAGAGGCTGTGCTTTCTCCTGATTTGATCATTCGGGACGGCAAGCATATTGGAACAGTTTTTGCCGTGAAAAAACTGCCGGATACGAACCTGAATGTTGTTGTAAGGCTTGTGCTGGAAACCGATGAAGCGGGATTTAAGAATTCTGTCATGACATTTTACAGGCTCCGCGAACGTAACTTGAAGAAACTTCTGGAGAAGAACCAGTTGCTTTACACGCGGGAATAAATTTGCTATAATATGGGTAGGATAAGGTAGCGTTTGAAGTAGAGAATGTGCTGCTACACGCCCCTTGGGCCAAAAGAAATGCGGGAAAGGGCACACCCGCCAAATGCTACTCGATGGGGAACGGTTCAAATGCCGTTCCCCGTTCCTGTTTTAAGAGGTCCCTTACGGATCTCTTTTTTATTATCGATTATTTCTATCAATATTTTAGATTTTACAATTCTTCTGTACTGTACTATAATGAAGTTATCGTCTTCATTTCATTGATCTACAGGAGGAATCTGCCTTGCTGGTAAATCTTATCGAATCCGTCTATCGCCTTTTGTGGGGCGATCTGTTCATCCTTCCGCTGGGCGGCGGCATCGGCATTTCGTTCATGGTGGTGCTGCTGCTTGCGGCGGGCATCTGGTTCACCAGCCGCACCCGTCTTCTGCCGGTGCGGCTGTTCCGGGATATGATCGCCGCCGTGTGTGAAAAAAAGCAGGGCAGGGACGGCCTTTCCTCCTTCCAGACCCTGATCATTTCCACCGCCACCCGCGTGGGCATGGGCAATCTGGTGGGCGTGGTGGCCGCTGTTTCTGCAGGCGGTGCGGGCGCTGTGTTCTGGATGTGGGTCACGGCCCTGCTGGGCGCATCCACCTCCTTTATCGAGTCTACCCTTGCCCAGAAGTACCGCCAGCCCGATCCGCTGTATGGCGGCTGGCGCGGCGGCCCTGCCTATTACCTGCATGTGCTGGCTGAACGCAAGCGCGGCAAAAAGCTCAAGCGCTCTGTGACTGCGGCCCTGTTCGCGGCGTCCGGCCTCATCTGCTGGTGCGGCATCAGTCAGGTCATCTCCAACTCGGTGAGCTCTGCCTTTGAAAATGCCTTCCACATCCCGCCGCTGGCTACAACGCTGGTGCTCACGGCTATTGCAGCGGTCATCGTGCTGCGCCGGAACGCCACCGTGAAAAGTCTGGACGTGATGGTGCCCATCATGGCGGTGTGCTATTTTGTCATTACCGTGGGCATCGTGCTGTTCAACCTGCCCAAGCTCCCGGCGGTGCTCGGACGCATCTTTACCGAGGCTTTTGGCCTGCGGCAGGCCGTGGCGGGCGGCTTTGGTGCGGTGCTGATGAACGGCGTCAAGCGCGGCCTGTTCTCCAACGAGGCGGGCAGCGGCTCGGCCCCTTGTGCAGCTGCCGCCGCAGAGTGCGACGACCCGGTCAAGATGGGCTTTGTGCAGGCACTGGGCGTACTGATCGATACTGTGGTGATCTGCAGCTGTACGGCTTTCCTGATGCTGCTGGTGCCGCAGGAGCGTACCGCCGGGCTGGCGGGCATGGACCTTCTGCAGAAGGCGATGCAGTACCATCTGGGCAGCTTTGGCATTGTGTTCATTGCGGTCACGCTGGCGCTGTTCAGCTTTTCCACCTTTCTGGGCGTTCTGTACTACGCCCGGGGCAATGTGGCCTACCTGTGCGGCGACAACTGGTGGAGCCAGACCGCATATAAGCTGATCGCGCTGGTCATGCTGGTGATCGGCGGAATGCAGGCCTACACGGTGGTGTGGGATCTGGGTGACGTGGGCATCGGCCTGATGACCATTTTCAATATGCTGGCGCTGGTGCCCATGGCGCATGAGGCACTGGATGCCCTGAACGACTACGAAAAACGCAAAAAGCTGCAGTAACGGCAAAGGGGCTGGTGCACCGGAAGATGTGCACCAGCCCCTTTTGGTCTGTATTCAGGATGTAGATGGCAGAGCTCAGTGGGAAAAACGACTGAGGAGCAGCCCGCCTGCAAGCCCGGCCAGCGCAGGCAGCACCCAGCCAAAGCCAATGCTGCCCAGCGGCAGAGCATTGGCAACGGCAGACAGGACTCCCAGCGGCAGGGCGGCCGCGATGCTCTGCAGGGCGGTCAAGCCCACGCACAGCGGGTACACGGCCCGGCGCTGCTCAAGGCCCGGCAGGAAGGAGAGCAGGATCAGCACGATGGCGGCGGGATAGATGGCGTTGAGCACCGGGGTGGACAGCCGGATGATGGCGGCAAGGCCAAGGTTGGACACCAGCATACTGGCCGCAGCAAAAAAGGCGGCAAGGGCAGGGTAGGGGATGCGGGGCAGCAGCTGGTGGAAATACTGTCCCACGCAGGCGATAAGGCCCACGCAGGTGTTGAAGCAGGCAATGACAAAGATGGCCGCAATGAGCACAAGGCCCGCCCGGCCGAACAGCTGCTGTGCCAGAGCGGTGAGCACCTCGGCACCGGTGGCAAGGCCCGGGTATACCGCCCCGGTCTGGGCACCGGCATGGCTCAGCATGGCATAAACGGCCAGCAGCAGCCCGCCCGCCAGCAGTCCGGCCCGGATGGTGCCGCTCTCCACGGCGCGGCTCTCTGTGACGCCCCGGGCCTGGATGTTCAGCGCGATGACCGCGCCAAAGTTCAGCCCGGCCAGAGTGTCCATAGTCTGGTAGCCGTACAGGATGCCCTGCACGGTGGGCAGCGCGGCGTATTCTGCACTGGGCGCGCCGTAGTACGCAGCCAGCGGGTGGGCCAGACACCCGGCAAACAGCACCACGATGAGCAAAATCAGGCTGGGGCAGAGGATGCGGCCCAGCCAGTTGGTGAGCTTTTCCGGCCGCAGTGCCACCAGAAAGGCCGCTGCAAAAAACAGCACCGAGTAGGCCAGCTGCAGCCCGGTACCGCCGCCTATCAGCGGCACCAGCATCTGGAAGGAGGTGCTGGCGGTGCGGGGGATGGCAAGGCAGGGCCCGATGGAAAGATACACCAGAATGGTGAACACCGTGGCGAATACCGGATGTACCCGGCCGGCAAGCCTGTCCAGACCGCCCGCCCGGGCCACCGCCGTGACTCCTGCGATGGGCAGGCCGACGGCGCTGACGGCAAGGCCCGCAAAGGCAGGCCAGAGGCTGGTACCGGCCTGTGCGCCCAGATGCGGCGGGAAGATCAGGTTCCCGGCTCCGAAAAACATGGAAAATAGCGTAAAGCTGACCAAAAGCAGGCTTTTGCCGGAGAGCTTCTGCATAGGACAGACACCTCGTTTCTTTCCTGCATCAAGGATGACAGGGATTGATACAATTCAGTTTATCGTTTTATGTATTTCATGTCAAGAACTAAAAACGTGAAGAAATGTAACGTCTGACATGACGATGCCGGCTGTATTGCGATGCACCGGTCATTGGCGTTTGGAAAAAGATGTGGTATGATACTTATACGGTCCGCAGAGCGGAAGCCATTTCAGACTGTCAGGAGCAGGAAAGAACCATGAACCAACACAAACAACTTTTTGAGCGGCTGGCTGCTGCAGCCTTCTGGCTGGCGGTGTGGCAGTGCGCTGCCATGGCCGTAGGACAGGAGGTGTTTCTGGTCTCGCCGGTGCAGGCGCTGCGCACCCTTTTGCAGCTTCTGCCGCAGGCAGAGTTCTGGCAGCGGGTGGGCTTCAGCTCCGGACGCATCCTGCTGGGCTTCGGGCTGGGCGTGGTAGTCAGCGTGTTTCTGGCTGCGGCGGCGCAGGCGTGGCACGCGGCAGAGGTGCTGCTGGCACCGGTGCTGCAGCTGGTCAAGGCCACGCCGGTGGCAAGCTTCATCATTCTGGCGCTGGTGTGGGTGCGGGGAGCATCGCTTTCGGTGCTCATCAGCTTTCTGATGGTGCTGCCGGTGCTGTACGGCGCGGTGCGCACCGGCATCCGGAGCGCAGATCCACAGTTGCTGGAAATGGCAAAAGTGTTCCGCCTGCCGTTTGCCCGCCGTCTGCGGGCTGTGTGGCTGCCTGCGGTGCTGCCGGCTTTCCGGCAGGGGTGCAGCGTGGCCCTTGGCATCTGCTGGAAGAGCGGCGTAGCCGCTGAGGTGATCGGTCTGCCCAATGGCAGCATCGGCGATGCACTCTACCGGGCCAAGATCACCCTTTCCACCGGGGAGCTGTTCGCATGGACGTTTGTGATCATCCTGCTCAGCGCCGGGTTTGAAAAGCTGTTCCTGCTGCTTCTGGACCGCGTGACCTGCGCTGTGACCGGGGAGGTGCCGCAATGCTGACCATCGAGCATCTGACAAAACAGTTCGGGGAGAAAACGCTCTTTCGGGATCTCTGCCTCACGGTGGAGGGCCCAGCGGTGCTGTGGGCCCCCAGCGGCTGGGGCAAGACCACCCTGCTGCGCATCCTCATGGGGCTGGACACGCCCACTGCAGGCCGGGTGCAGGGCGTGGGCCGGGCCGCGGCAGTGTTTCAGGAGGACAGGCTCTGCCCGCAGCTGACGGCGCTCCAGAACGTGACGCTGGTGCTGCCCGGCAGTGAAAAACAATACAAAGAGCAAATTGAAGCGAATTTTCAACAGCTCGGCATGGACGCTGCGGCGCTGACTCTGCCTGCAGCACGGCTTTCCGGCGGGCAGAAGCGGCGCACCGCCCTGCTTCGGGCCCTGTGGGCACCCAGCGACACCCTGCTATTGGATGAACCCTTTACCGGCATGGACCCGGACACCCTTGCCGCCGCTGCTGCGCTGCTGCGCACCCGCTGCGGGACGGAGCCGGTGCTGCTTGCCACCCACGACCGGGAGGCCATCCGGCTGCTGGGCTGGCCGGTGATTGAGTTGGAAGCGCTGTAAAAGGCTTTAAATAAAAAGGGCTGCTGCACCGGATGATGTGCAGCGGCCCTTTACTATTTGAGAATGTTTTACAGAAAAATACGCAGAGGATGCAAAAAAGGTCAGCCCAGCAGCTTTGCCGGGTCGAGGTAGGCGTCGCCCTGCATCACTTCCAGATGGATGTGCGTCTCCTCGGCGCATTCGTTGGGGATACTGCCTGCGCGGCCCAGAGCCTGCCCCACGCTCACTTCGTCGCCGGTGTGCACGGCAGGGTCGGCGGTGCCGCATACCCGCCAGATGCGCCCGGCACTGTCCTCGATGCACACCACACTGCCCCAGCGGCCATCGGTGTCCACGGCAGTCACTTTGCCGGCGGCAGGGGCGCACACCTGTGCGTCCTGTGCACAGGCGTAGTCCACGCCGTTGTGGGTGCGCCAGTCGCCAAGGGTGCTGCTGTACACCAGCTCATCGCCGCTGTAGGCGTTCAAGACTCTGCCCGAGACGGGCTGCGTGGAGGCAGGCGCAGCTGAACTGCTGGCAGGCGAGGATGCGCCCTGCAGTGCGGAGGGTTCGTGCACCGAACCAGAGCCAGACCGCGCCCCAGAAGAGGACGCAGAGGGTGCGGGCGGTTCGGGCTTGGGTACGTTTGCCGCAGATTCTGCGGCGTCGGTCACGGGCTGCTGCCATACATCGTCCTCCTGTGGGTCAAGGGTGAGCTGCGGCTCCGGGGCAGGTTCTTCCTGCGGGGTCGTCAGGTCGTCGTAGCTCTTTTTCAGTTCATCCCGCACGGTGCGCACTGCCCACACTCCCGCCGCTGCGGCTGCGACGAGACAGGCCAGCAGTGCCAGTGCAAAGCCCCTGCTGCGCAAAAACTTTTTGATCTGCTCCATTGTCGTTACTCCCATCTGCTGCATTGTGTACGCATTGCTTCTGGGCTTAGTGTGGGACAGCAGGGCAGATTTTATGCATTCTTTTATTTAAATGCCCTCCGCGTTGCTTTGGGCTGCACTTTCACGGGAAGGGCCGCAGCCGGAAAATGCATTTTCCCTCTGTGGCCTTCTGTGTTGATACCCGGAGCGAAGCGGAGGGTATTCTAAATGATATTACCAAACAAAAAGGCCCTCCCTTTTTGGGAGAGCCCTTGCAGATCAAAAATCAGTTGCGGCGGCGGCTGTTCATGCCCAGCAGGCGCACAACATACAGGAAGATGTTGATGAAGTCCAGATACAACGTCAGTGCGCCGTAGATGGAAGCCTTCTCGGCCAGCTCGCCGTCATAGGCGTAATAGGAGAACATCTGGCTCAGCTTCTGGGTGTCGTAGGCGGTCAGCAGCATGAACACTACCAGACCGACAGCGCTGTACAGCACCGTGGTAAGGAAGCTCATGCCGAACAGCATGCCCACAAAGCCGGTGATGATGAGCGCGAACAGGCCCATCATCAGCTTGGGGCCCCAGCCGGACAGATCCCGGTGGGTGGTGGTACCGTAGACGGCCATCAGGCCGAAGTACAGCGAGGTGGCAAGGAAGGCCAGCACCAGAGTGCCCAGATCGAACACCAGGAAATAATAGCTCAGCACCATGCCGTTGAGCAGTGCATAGGCAAAAAAGGTGGCTCTTGCGCCGCCCACCGACATGCTCTGCACCCGGGAGCTCAGCACGTATACCAGAACCAGCTCGGCGATGGTGAACACCAGATACAGCGAATTGACCACGTACAGCAGCGGGGTGGCAGCTGTGACAAAGGCGGCTGCAAAGGTGATCAGCAGGCCCACCGCCATCCAGCGGTAGGTGCGGTTCATATAGTCAGCCGAGGTCATAGCAGGCTCTGTATAGCCCCGATCGTAACCATTGTAATTGTAATCCATAGGGACTCCTCCAGTCTCTTTCTGCCGGAATACTTTTTTCTTGCTCCGGTCTACGGAATATAGTATACTGCATAGAAATGAACGTTTCATGAAAAAGGCTGTGATATTGTATGTCCCTTGGACTTTATTTACACATACCCTACTGTTTTTCCAAATGCAGGTACTGCGATTTCTATTCCCACCCCGGTGAGCGCGGCGTGCCGGATGCCTATGTGGAGGCTCTTGTGCGGGAGCTTGACCGCTTTGCACCGGAGAGGCCCCTGCAGCCGGACACCCTTTATTTTGGCGGCGGCACCCCCAGTCTGCTGCGCCCGGAGCAGGCAAAACGGCTCATCGATGCGGCCCGGCCCCTGCCCGGGGCAGAGATCACGCTGGAAGCAAACCCGGAGACGGTGACCGAACAGAGCCTTGCGGGCTTCCGGGAGGCGGGAGTGAACCGCATCTCCTTCGGGGTGCAGTCTGCCCGGGACACCCAGCTGCGCACGCTGGGCAGGCCGCACACGGCAAAGCAGGCGAGGGCTGCCTTTGCCGCCGCCCGGCGGGCAGGCTTTGCGAACATCAGCGGCGACATCATGCTGGCACTGCCCCACTACACCGAAGCTGAGTTTGACGAAACGCTGGAACTGATCGAGGACGGCGGAGCCACCCACATTTCCGCGTATCTGCTGAAGATCGAGCCGGATTCGGCCTTTGGAAAGCACCCGCCCGAAGGCCTGCCCACCGGCGATGAAGCCGCCGATTTTTACCTTTATGCAGTGGAACAGCTGGAACACCACGGCTACAAACAGTACGAGATCTCCAACTTTGCAAAGCCCGGCTATGAGGGCAGACACAACCTCATCTACTGGGACTGCGGCGACTATCTGGGCCTTGGCCCGGCGGCGCACTCCTGCATGGGCGGCAGGCGGTACTATTATCCGCCGGATACCGCCGCTTTCCTGAGCGATGCCACCGCCCCGGTGATGGACGGCAGCTGCGGCGCAGAGGATTACCTTATTTTACAGCTGCGCCTGCGCAGGGGTCTCTCGCTGGATGCCTATAAACAGCTTTACGGCAAAGAATTTTCCACTGCACAGCTGGCCTTTGTGCAAAACTGCGTCCGGGCAGGCTATGCAAGCTTTGACGGCCACACCCTTGCCCTGACCCCGGCGGGCCTCATCGTGCAGAACAGCATCCTTGCCCAGTTATTGTAATTGGCAGAAATACGGCAGAACATTGCTTTTGCGTGCCGGTTCTGGTATGATATACTTGATACAATAGGGGAATTTGGAGGAAAACAGATGGCGAAGGTGTTGATCGTAGGTGCAGGCGCGGCGGGCCTGATGGCAGCGGGTGCCGCTGTACGTCAGGGGCATCAGGTGACGGTGCTGGAACACATGGACAAGCCCGGCCAGAAGATCCTTGTCACCGGCAAGGGCCGCTGCAATGTGACCAACGACTGCCCGGCAGAGGAGTTTCTGCGCCATGTGCGCACCAACCCGCGCTTTTTGTATTCGTCGCTGGGGGCTTTCCCGCCCGCAAAGACCATGGAACTGTTCGAGGGTCTGGGCGTGGAGCTGAAGGTGGAGCGCGGACGCCGGGTGTTCCCGGTATCCGACAAGGCAGAGGAGATCCGGCAGGCCCTTCTGCGCTACGCGCAGGACGCCGACATCGTCCATGACGGCGCAAAAAAGCTGCTGCTGGAAGAGGTGGTGCCGGAGCCGGAAGCAGCTCCCGCTGCACCGGAAAACCCGCGCCACCCCAAAAAGAAAAAGGCAGGCCCGGCCCTGCGGTGCATCGGCGTGCGGGGCACCTCTGGCAGGGAGTACCGGGCAGACGCGGTGCTGGTGGCTACCGGCGGCGTGAGCTACCCCACCACCGGCTCCACCGGCGATGGCTACAGGCTGGCGCAGCAGGCCGGGCACACCCTTGTGGAGCCGGTGCCCAGTCTGGTCAGCCTTGTGAGCCATGACGCCGACTGCAAAAAAATGATGGGTCTGGCCCTGAAAAACGTCACCCTGACCCTGTTTGAGGACGACAAGGCCATCTTTGACGAGCAGGGCGAGATGCTGTTCACCCACTTTGGCATCAGCGGCCCGCTGACCCTGAGCGCATCCAGCCATCTGGGGGACATGAAAAAACACCGGTATCATGCGGAGATCGACCTCAAGCCGGCCCTCAGCGAGGAGCAGCTGTACGACCGCATCACCCGGGACTTTGCCCTGCTGGCAAACCATGCGGCGCAGGGCGCACTGGTCAAGCTTTTGCCCTCCAGCATGCAGCCGGTGATGGTGGCACGCTGGGGCATCGACCCGGCCACAAGGGCCAACCAGATCACCCGGGAACAGAAGCGGGAGCTGGTGCGGCTGATGAAGCACTGGCGGGTGTCCATCGACGCCCGGGGCGACCTTGCCCATGCCGTGATCACCAGCGGCGGCGTGTCGGTGCGGGAGGTGGACCCCAAAACCATGCAGAGCAAAAAGGCGCTGGGCCTGTATTTTGCGGGCGAGGTGCTGGATGTGGATGCCTATACCGGCGGCTACAATCTGCAGATCGCCTTCTGCACCGCACAGAGCTTTGCAAATAATCTGTAATTACAGATAAAACAATTTTAAATGCCCTCCGCGCTGCTCTGGGCATATTTATAGGAATAGATTTTTTGATTTGTATTTTGAAAACGACTGCGGTCGTTTTCAAAATACGTTTTCACAGAAAGGGTTGTTGCCGGGATAGTCTCACAGACCGCTGCGCAACTGTTCCCGAAGGGAACGAGCAGCAGATTCAGTTGGCCGCTGCGGCCCCGCTTGTGAAAAATCAAATCTGGAAAATCTGCAGATTTTCCAGATTTGTAAATATTTAAAATAATTTTCCGCTTAAAAAGGAGAAGATATAAAATGGTATCTGTTGCAATCGACGGGCCTGCAGGTGCAGGCAAATCTACGCTGGCACGCCGTCTGGCGGCTGAAATGGGCTATATTTATGTGGATACCGGTGCCATGTACCGCGCCATCGGCCTGTATGCCCTGCGTGCGGGCAAGGACCCCAAGGACAACGCAGCGGTCAACACACTGCTGCCCCAGATCAAGCTGCGGCTGGCCTCCATTGAGGGGGAGCAGCACATTTATTTAAAGGAAGAGGACGTCAGCACCGCCATCCGCACCGAGGCTGCAGGCATGGCTGCTTCTGCCGTGGGCGCAAACCCGGCTGTGCGTGCCTTTCTGCTGGAACTGCAGCGGGATATGGCCAAAAAGCAGGACGTGCTGATGGACGGCCGCGACATCGGCACGGTGGTGCTCTGTCTCTTATACACATCTCCGAGCCCACGAGACTGCAGCTAATCTCGTA
>ENA-OZGM01001150-OZGM01001150.1-human-gut-metagenome-genome-assembly--contig:-NODE-1150-length-10590-cov-3.833318_pt1 | contig 10590 bp, 8 predicted proteins | sample MGYA00244655_ERZ653656 | MGnify/ENA primary metagenome ERZ653656 (study PRJEB26926, sample SAMN06164991) | human gut metagenome | biome: ENVO:00009003; feature: ENVO:2100002; material: ENVO:00002003... | reverse complement strand
ATCTCTTAAATCCATTATCTTTTTTAAACTCTCAAAATTATAAGAATATGGCGGATTATATAAACCCAGATTCAGCTATAACTGCATTTACATGCCCACATTGTCATACTATATCTCAAATGATATATTTTAGTGCGTGTTGGAAAAAAGAAGAAAGTTGGTGGCAGATACGATATGCGCACGCCGATTTTATCAAAGCAGCAGTTTGTCAAAACTGTAATAAAATAACTATTTGGATAAACGACCAATATGTCTATCCTGAAATTGTTGCAACAGAACCAAATGCGGATATGCCTAGTTCAGTGAAATTATTATATGATGAGGCTGCTTTGATTTACAATAAGTCGCCACGAGCAGCATGTGCACTACTGCGTCTTGCTGTAGAACGACTTTGCAATGAACTTGGTGAAACTGGAGCAATAGACAAAATGATAGGGAGTCTTGTGCAGAAGGGCTTACCTACAATTATTCAGAAGGCATTAGATGCAGTTCGGGTTATTGGTAACAAAGCTGTTCATCCGGGACAAATAGCATTTGATGTGGATGATAAGTCAACGGCCGAAACTCTGATGAAGTTGCTAAATATCATCACAGAACGAATGATTTCTGAGCCTAAAGAAATCAATGGTATCTTTGATGCTCTTCCTCAATCAGCAAAAGATTCAATTAAAAAACGAGATAGCAAATGTTAAAGGGGTCGTATACAAAATACTTTAAATTCCAATCGTTAGTTACTGTTGATGACTTACATCGTATTAATGAGTATCTTCATTCACGATGCGACAAAGTAATCTACAATTTTGAAACTTCTGATGGGGCAGACTATGATGCTGATGTAATTGAGGATATTATTGGATATTCCAATCCATCAAATGCAAAAATAGAGAGAATTACTATGATTGCACAGAATAATGGGACGTATTCCGCACATAATCATATTGTTGTGAAATTTTACAATAGAGGGAGATGGGATAGTTCTGCATCATTATATATATTTGATGCTAATTCAGATGAAATAGCGGCAATTTCTAAGGACTTGGGAATTATTATTGAACAAACTAAAACTGACCATTCATGGATGTATAGTCGTTGGTTCTTTTTGTTTCTAAACCTATTGCTCTCAGTTATAGTAACAATTTCGCTTAACATATACATTGTCCCTTTTATCAAAGATAATAATGCGAGTTGGTGGCTACAAACATTTATGCTTCAAATGATAATTCTTGTACCACTTTTCTTGGGGTTTGTACGGATTATTGAGTGGGCATATCCTGAAACTGTATTTAATATCGGAGCACAAAAATCATATTATAATAAGCTTCTTAATCGAAGAAAGGCAGTACTAGGAAGTATATTTACTATTATATTAGGAGTGATTTCGTCTATTCTCGTAACTAAATTCTTTTAGGGCTATGTCTGCATTCCACGAATCACAATTAGAGCAAGTATTTGTCGAGCTTTTCCAAAAAGAGGGTTACGACTATGTGTATGGAGAAAGCATCTCTCGTGATACACGAGATGTTATTCTCTACGATGATTTGCGCTTTTATCTGCGGGACAAATATGAAGTAGACCATATCACCGAGGATGAAATCAATCGGGCAATCGCCAGATTGGAAACTTCAGATGGGGGGAGTGTGTATGCAGAGAATGTAGAAGTGTTGCGACTTCTGCAAGAAGGTTTTTCGTTGAAACGAACCAATCCTAAGTTACCAAATCTTCATATCTATCCCATTGATTATACAGAGGTGGATAATAATGAGTTGGGAAAGAATAATATATTTAAGTTCGTCAATCAGCTTGTCATTGACGGTGAACACCATCGCATTCCTGACGGTATTGTATTTGTTAATGGTCTGCCTTTGGTGGTACTTGAATTTAAAAATGCCATCAAGCAAAATACCACAATAGAAAACGCTTTCAAGCAATTGACGGTGCGTTATAGGCGTGACATACCTAAATTGTTCCGCTATAATGCGTTTGTGGTAATCAGCGATGGCGTGAACAATAAAATCGGTTCACTTTTTGCACCATATGAGTTCTTTTACGGATGGCATAAGGTGGAAGCTACGGATTCTATTCTTGATGGTGCTTTTGATACTATGTTCACGATGATGCGCGGATTGTTCAGAAAGGAACGCCTGCTTGATGTATTGCATAACTTTATCTATTTACCAGATATTCCCAAGGACGAGGATAAAATCGTATGCCGCTATCCGCAGTATTTTGCTACCACTCAACTATTCAATAACATTCTGAAACATTCACGATTGAATCCTGATGGTGATGGAAAAGGGGGCACATACTTCGGAGCTACAGGGTGCGGTAAGTCGTACACCATGTTATTCCTTGCCCGGCAACTGATGCGTTCCAAAAAATTGAGCAGTCCTACCATTGTTCTGATAACAGACCGTACAGATCTTGATAATCAGTTGTCTAAGTCGTTTTTAAATGCTACCAAATTCATTGGAGACAAGACAATCGTTCAAGTAGAAAGTCGGGAGAAACTTAAAGAGCACCTTGAAAACCGTACTGCCGGAGGCGTTTATCTGACAACGATTCAGAAATTCGAGGAAAGCACAGGCTTATTGAGCAATCGTGTAAACATTATCTGTATATCCGATGAGGCTCATCGTTCACAAGCCGGTTTAGGGCAGAAAACAACTATCACGGAAAAGGGTGTAAAGCATCATTATGGTTTTGCCAAGTATCTGCGCGATTCTCTTCCGAATGCTACATACGTAGGATTTACGGGAACACCGCTTGATAATACGCTGGATGTGTTTGGCCCGATTGTAGACCGTTACACCATGACCGAAGCGGTTGCGGATGAGATCACTCGTAAGATAGTCTATGAAGGTCGTGCTGCTAAAATCATGATTGACTCGGCTAAGGTGAAGGAAATAGAGCTTTTCTATGACCAATGTAAGCAAGAAGAATCAAGTGACTATCAGATAGAGGAGAGCAAGAAAATGATGACGCGAATTGATGTCATCCTGAATGACCCTGATTTACTAGCCAAAATAGCCCGGGATATGGTGGAACACTACGAAAAACGGATTGAGGAAGGTTCAACGGTGTTGGGTAAAGCTATGATTGTGTGTAGCAGTCGTTCCATTGCTTGGAACCTCTATCAGGCGATTATCCATTTACGACCGGAATGGGCGGAAATCAAAGAATGTATTGAAGGGGAAACTCTTTCGGAGAAGGAATGCAAAGAAATCAAGCCGATGCCGCGTATTGCTATGGTCATCACTCGCGACAAGGATAATGATTCTGACGAACTTTATAATCTGCTCGGCAATGATGAATACCGGAAAACGTTGGACAAACAGTTCAAAGAAGAGAAAAGCAATTTTAAGATTGCGATTGTTGTGGATATGTGGATAACTGGCTTTGACGTACCTAGCCTTGATACGATGTACTGCTTCAAACCTTTACAAATGCACACGTTGATTCAGACCATATCTCGTGTTAATCGTGTTTATCCCGGAAAAGAGAAAGGGCTTGTGGTTGATTATCTCGGCATAAAGCGGCAGATGAATGAGGCGCTTCATCAATATGGCAGAAATGGAGAAGTCGATGGTTCAGACCTCGAAACTGTTGAAGAAGCGGTAAAAGTGGTTAAGGACGAATTGGATGTGATTAAGCGGATGTTTCATGCTTTTGACTGGTCTGGCTATTTTATTGGAACGCCTCTTGAACAGTTAGGCATTCTTCAAACGGGAGCAGAATACATTCAACATACTAAAGAACTTGAAACTCGTTTTATGCGACACTGTAAAAAGATGAAAGGTGCGTATGATATATGCTGCAACTCAGAACATCTGACAGAGGCGGAAGACAACGATATTCATTTTATGTTGGCCATCCGTTCCATAATCTCTAAACTGACGAGAGGGAATGCGCCGGATGCTGTAAAGATGAATAAGCGTGTGAGCGAAATGCTGAAAGATGCCTTGATGTCTGAAGCAGTGGAAGAAGTGACTAAAATCGGTGTTGCTGCCGATGAAGAAATAGACCTTCTTTCATCGGAATACATGCAACGTCTTGACCAAATTCCCTACAAGAACACCAAAGTCAAGTTGATGGAGCAACTTTTGAAACAGGTTATAGAATCGTTACGGAAAATCAACAGGCAAAAAGGCATAGACTTCACGAAACGCTTGGAGGATATTGTCAAAAAATACAATGACCGTTCAGACGATGCAGCACTTGCCAACGATGTGATTGATGATGTCGTTGGCGAGATGGTAAGGCTTATGGAGGATGTAGCAAGCGAACGCACTGCCGGCAATTCTATAGGATTGTCATTTGAAGAAAAGGCTTTCTTTGATATTCTGAAATCAGTGGCGACAAAATATGAGTTCATTGAAAACTTTCCAGATGAGACATTGACAGAGTTGGCTAAGCAAATTAAAACGATGGTAGAGGAACAGTCGGATGTGTCAGATTGGTTAAACCGTCCTGACCTTCGGGCGACATTGAAGATGAATGTAATTGTCCTGTTGGCTCGTGCAGGATATCCACCTAAAATTCGTGATGAGGTATTCAAGGAGATTTTGGAACAGGCTGAAAGTTTCAAACGGCACAGTCGGCCTCGCCCTTATGCTATTGACAATGGTTCTTATTCATCAATGGTGGCAGAACCGTAGTATGAACCGAATAAATACAGAACGATTGACTAGGATTTTTATTTTAGGCATAAAAAATTCTCAATAAAAGGAGTAACAGTAATGAATAGAATAGTACTTATCGGAAACGGCTTTGACTTGGCACATGGACTTCCTACTAGATATGAAAATTTCATAAACTGGTATTGGGAGAAACGAGTAAATTCTTTTGCAGGAAATCTTACGTCTATATCAGAGGATTGCCTTTGTTCTATCAAAATTACTTCAGATAATGATAATCGCTGTTGGAATGTCTTTGCATTTTGTCTTCCTAAGTTTATTAACAAACCGTCCGGTAAAGAGATTATTGATAGTATTGCCAATGATTCAAAATCTTATGAGTTTTCGTTGTCTCCGTTTTTTCAGAATATATGTACTTGTATTGAAACTAAAGGATGGGTTGACATAGAAAAGGAGTATTATGATTTATTGCGAAATTTGATTGTAAGTCCAGACAACTGTGATTATGCAATTTCAGAAATCAATAAACAGCTACATTATATTCAAGAACTTTTAGCTGAATATCTTTCTTCTATCACAGCTGATAATATAAAGTGCAATGCGGAAATACTACGTCAAATTTATGGAAATATTCGTAAAGATGATATTAGTATTTCGCAATTACAGGTTTACTATGACTATGTAGATTATCTAATCCAACAAGACAATGTGTACCAACAGTTGCTTTGTAGATATGGTTTTGAAGGTAGCGACAGGCACTTTATGGCAGAGGATATCAAACAGCTCAGAAAGCAATTTGTGAACTCGTCAGAGATAGAAGAAATTTACCTAAAGGATTTAATAATTCCTGAGAATATTATGCTACTTAATTTTAATTATACTGAAGTAGCAGACAAGTATGGGTATCTGAAAGTTGCATCTACAAATCATATTCATGGAGACTTGAATAATCCCGATAGCATAATATTTGGCTATGGTGATGAACTTGATGAGGATTATAAAGATTTCCTTAAACAATCAGATAATGAGTGCTTAAGACACATCAAATCTATAAAGTATTTAGAGTCGGGGAAATATCGTAATTTGCTTCAGTTCATTGAATCTGCTCCATATCAAGTTTATATCATGGGGCATTCTTGTGGCAACTCAGACCGAACACTGTTAAACACCTTGTTTGAACATAAAAACTGTGTTTCAATAAAGCCATATTATTATCAAAAAGATGATGGTTCAGATAACTATCTGGAAATCGCACAAAATATATGTCGTAATTTTACGGACATGAAGTTAATGCGTGATAGAGTCGTTAACAAAATGTTTTGTGAACCATTGTCACAATTTAAATGATTTTGTTATGGCAAAGAATATAGAAATACGGAATAGTACGGCAGAGTTTCTCATCTTTATGCTTGAAGGCAAGGAGGATGGGATTCAGGTAATGTATAAAGATGAAACCATTTGGGCAACACAAAAGGCGATGGCGCAGCTTTTTGATGTAGGAGTACCAGCAATCAGTAAGCACCTTAAAAATATTTTTAAGAGTGGTGAGTTGGACGGAAATTCAGTTATTTCCAAAATGGAAACAACTGCTTCGGATGGCAAGAATTACGATACGACATTCTATAATCTTGATGCCATTATCAGTGTTGGGTATCGCGTCAATTCTGTTCGTGCCACCCAGTTCCGACAGTGGTGTACGTTTGTGCTTCGTCAGTTTGCTATCCGTGGTTATGTGCTTGATCACAAGCGAATGGAGAACGGGGCTTTCTTAGGTGCGGATTACTTTGAACATTTGCTTGCCGAAATAAGGGAGATCAGGCTGAGTGAACGTCGTTTTTATCAGAAACTGACTGACATTTATGCTACGGCAATAGACTATAACAAGGATGCTCCGACAACACGTCTTTTCTTCAAGAAGGTACAGAACAAAATGCACTATGCTGTGCATGGGCATACCGCTGCGGAGTTGATAGTCGAACGAGCCGATGCGAATAAGGAACACATGGGATTGACCACTTGGGAAAATGCTCCGAATGGAAAAATTGTCAAAACAGATGTGTCTGTAGCAAAGAACTATTTGCTAGAAAAAGAATTGGAAGAAATGGGCAGAATAGTCAATGCGTCCCTTGATATGGCAGAAAATATGGCTAAACGTCGTATTCCAATGACAATGGAAGATTGGGCAAAACGTATAGATAAATTCATTGATGTGGCAGAACTCCCGATATTACAGGATAACGGAAGCGTATCAGCTGAATTTGCCAAAGAGTTCGCGGAAACAGAGTTTGAAAAGTACAGGATTATTCAAGACAGACTGTTCCAATCTGACTTTGACCGATTCAGTGATGGTAATCTACTCCCGTTGGATATAGAATGATATGGAAGTGAAAAGCAACGAGTTTCAATCCTGATTTTGAGGTTTAAGACTCGTTGCTTTTTTTGTAATCAGCTATTGGGAGTTGTTAAATACTTTCAAAAGAAGTATCATGGTAGTAATTCCAGCTGCGGTAATCAAAATAGTCCATAAAACAACCTTCCCAATCACAGCCGAATGTAGTATCTCGACATTTGCTACAATTATGCTGACGAAAAAAGAAGATAGCGCAACTAGTATGATGATCAAGATATAGAATATTGTGTATAGCATTGAAATATATTTGTTTGTCTTACTGATTTTCCGCTCAGTTTCACTACATTTGTCTTGGAGTTGACGAAGGAACTTATCAAGGACAGCTTGCCCGAATTTTTCGGCTTGCTCCTGCGTGTCTTTGGCAATGCTTAATCTATACTCCTGTAGAAATTTGAGTGAATTTACCAGATTTACACTCATTTCATGCACATTGTCGTTCAGGCTGGCAAGTTCTTTTATATTCAGGTCGAGTAGCCGATTCTCTTCTTCCAGATATTCATTCTTGGGAGTGATTTTTATGGATTCCGTATCATTCATTTCTGCGGAAAAATCGAATTTCTTTTTCATGCGCTTATCGTTTTAATCCGGTTTTAGGTTTCTTTCCCAATAGGCGACCGGCAGCACGGGCACATCTGCGAGCCCATTGCAAATCGTCTTCGTCTTTATCTCTCCACGGGAGATCACTTTGCGAGCCTCCGCCACCTCCACCGGTTGCTACATTCGGCACTTCAAGCAATCCGACAAAAATAGCTACTGCCATATCGGTAAGTTCCCGGCTGTTGGCGACAATTCTGTAATCAAATTCGTCGTTGAAACAGTCAAGCACTTTTTCCGGAACATAGAAATGGTGATTCTGATTTTCATGATTAAGTGTATAAGAAACCGTTCCTGGACGGTAAGTATTATATTGGGTATAATTAGCATACACCGATGGTTTAGGTGTTTGCTCTGTTTTAGTTTCCTTAGACTGATTGCTCGGAGCGCAAACTTGCGGCTTATGATGCAGTTTCTCCCATGTCTTAGGAAGTTTGGTAACCATCAGGTTTCTGCCTATTCCTAATTCAGATGCCTTGTATTTGGTGTTCCCATTCACAAGTGCATAGCCTCGGAGAATACCGTTTCCGTCTTTTCTTTCATGTACCGTATAACCTTTCTGTATAAGGGAATCTTTATACTCTTCCCATGACCATGATTGCATTGATTTCAGTGCATCCATGCAGTCACGGTTCACTTGGTGAATATTGGAATTTCTGACTTGTGCTGCCGTTGTCCAACCTCGTTTCTTTGCCACTCGCTCGGCTGCACGTTGCGCACGAAGATGAATGTTATGGTCGTTGTTGATGTTACCATCTTCATCCATACGGCAAACTGCAGCATGAATATGTGGAACACCGCCTTCGGATTCTGTATGCAGCCAAACCGTATATTTGCTGTTAGCCAAATTGGTCGGACAAGAGCGGACTTTTCCATCCTTGCCGATAATCACTTGTTTGTCAAACTCCGCACCGAAATCCTGCCAGAGTTGTTGCCAGTCTTCTGTGTCAAAGAACCGGGTATGTTCAGCGGATGGACTTAGCTCAATTCTGATAACCGAGTTTTTTATTGGCCGGAAGCGTGATAAGGTCAGTTGCATGGAGTTCCATATACCCATAGTGTCCGGTTGTGACGGCAGCAGATTGTCCAATATCCGATGAATTTTCTCCGGGTGCTTTTTGTTCTGCGATTCGCCGGTAATGTAACGGATGGCGTTTATGCCGTGCGATATTGCTTTAGCTTTTGCTATCATACTTCTTCGGATTTTTCGTTAGATGGAATCTTATTTCTCTCTTTTACGGCGTTGAGAAATTGGCAGACGCTTTCAGCAATATTGCCAAGTTCTTTGAGCCAGCCTACCATGAACGGTACCTGATTGAACAATATCATTCGTTGCTTTGTGGACATTCCGCGAAGTGCAGAAGTGTATTTCACAAGGTCTGAACGACAGTTGTCCAGATTCTGCAACAGGTCAGTTTCTTCTTTTGTGAGTCTCGGTCTGGGCCGGTAGTTGTATGCACAGGCAAGCAAGTAATCGCTCACCGTCATACCGCATTGCTCAGCCTGCGATTTTATATACTCCTTCTGACCGGGAGTGACTTTTGCTCCGATAAAAACGGATCTTGTTTCTTTTTTCTCCTCTGGAGATTGTGTTTGTTCCTCAATATTTTGTTCCATATAAATCATTGTTATAATAGTGAATAGGTGCGAGCTTGCGAGTACCGCACCGGCAAAGTCTCTGAGCGGGCAAGGATGCCAATGTACAACCGTAACGCAGTGAGGTTATACCTTGGCATATCTCGCAACAGTTACCTGTTGACGCTTCACGGCAAGCCGTATAAGATGTACACACAGAATCGGCAAATGGATTGGAATCAGGATTTGACATATCCTACAATAAAAGGGTAGGAATGAATACTGCATACTGCAATCCTTGACCACTTTGCTTTATTCCTATATATACGCCCTGACATTAAAGTAAAGTTATACGGTTGCACTGATTGCATCAAGATTAATAATGATAGTCAGAATTGAATTGGTATTCTTTCCATTCTTTTATCACCATCCGTTTATTGCCGAGAAAGGTGGCTACTTTGACCGCTTTGTTATGACCGAGTTTTACGCCCTGTAACCCGTAGCCGTCTTTCAGTCGCTCCAGATAGTTGTCGTAACCGGTAATATTGCCATCGACAAAAATGGCATCCAACGCAGCACGATGTACGCTCTCCGGGATTTCCTTGTATGGCTCAAAAGGTTCTTTGGTCGGTCGTCCGAGTTTCTTCTCTTTGGATATATAGGATTCCACTAGTTCAGGCAAGGCACATTCGTTTATGCGGAAAGCGAAAGGTTCAAACTCGCGGTCACGGATATGAATGGCTTCAACACAGCTGATAGTTTTATCATCTTTATCCACTTCTACCTGCATGATGGTTTCCGCCTTATTGTTGAGTTCCGTGCCAATGTGTCCACGGGCATGTTCGTCATTCTTGTTCTGATGCAGGATGGTGTGGATATGAATCTGACGGTCGTCAGTCCACTGCATGAATTTGGAGATTATATTGGTGGCTTCATTCGGAGAATTGATGTCATACATAAAATCCCTGATGCCATCTATAATGACCAGACCCAAATTCGGAATTGTGCCAATGGCCTGTTCGACTATTGCAAGCCTCATTTCGGGAGAATATTTGCGCAGACCTAACATAATCAGATTGTCAGAATCGGCATCCTTTGGTAATCCGGCCAAACATAGAATGCGTTGTAGCACCTTTTGGCAATGAGGTTCTCCTTGTTCGGTGTCGATATACAATATCGTCCGTTTATTTTCCGGAAACGATGAACGGTAATGGAGTATAGTGCTATTGGCCAATGCGGAAGCGGCAATGGCTGAAACATTGAAAGTTTTCTTGCTCTTGGCTTTACCGATGGATGCACTGAAGTTGCCCAATGTTCCGATAATGGAGCTGTCTCTTATACACATCTCCGAGCCCACGAGACTGCAGCTAATCTCGT
>ENA-OZGM01001149-OZGM01001149.1-human-gut-metagenome-genome-assembly--contig:-NODE-1149-length-10592-cov-7.732372_pt1 | contig 10592 bp, 7 predicted proteins | sample MGYA00244655_ERZ653656 | MGnify/ENA primary metagenome ERZ653656 (study PRJEB26926, sample SAMN06164991) | human gut metagenome | biome: ENVO:00009003; feature: ENVO:2100002; material: ENVO:00002003... | reverse complement strand
ACTTATACTTTGTGGTGGGCTACTGCTTCGCCTACGTCCTGCTGCTGGTGGTATCCAGTGTCCGGCTGGCAAAAAGCGGCCAGCAGTCCCGGGCTGTGCACCGCCTCGTCCGGCTGGCCGTGTTCGGCCTGTGCGCCGCCGGGGCCATGGTGCTGCTTCTGCTGCCCATGGTACGCAAGATCCTCGGCTTTGATTACGCCGGGCGCTACTCCTACTACAACTTCGGCGGCATCACGCTGGAGCTGGCCGCACAGACCCTGCGCATCGGCCTGCTGAACTTCATCCTCATCGGAATGGGGCTGTGGTTTGCCGCAAAACGCCGTCTGCCTGCCCTGCCCTGTCTTGCGGGTGTGGAGCTTCTGGTAAGCCTTGTGCTGTTCACCCGGGTGCAGAACACCGGTTCCCACCAGATGCTGCTGTTCGTGCCGGGGTGGCTGCTACTGTTCCTCACCGGTTCTGCCGCACTGGCCGAAGGCATCCGGAAGCACCGAAAGCTCAAGCTTTTTTACTGGGCCTTCACGCTGGTGTTTGCCATGTCGGTGCGCTGTTCCCCGCTGACCACCGTGGCCCTGCCGGGCTTTGTGGTGGACCACTTTCCCCTCAAGGCGGTGTCAGAGTTCGTCCGGCTGGACAAGCTCACCTACGACCGCACCGACGCCGCCCAGATCCAGCGCGTGGACGACTGGATCGATGCCCACTGCGATGTGGAAAAGGGCGAGTTCGCCTACATGATCCCCCACGATATGCTGTACAACTCAGACATGTTCCAGTATGCCGCCCTGCCGGACATCCAGCTGCAGGGCAAGCTGGCCGCCGGCATCTCCATCCCGGGCACCCACGAGTTCCCGGTGCGGTTCTTTGAGGCGAAGTATGTGCTCACTGCAGAGCCCTTCCCCCAGACCTTTGTCAGCGGCGGCGAGCTCTCCGGCCGGTGGAACGCCCTCTTCTGCACCGCGCGGGATGAACACTTTACGCAGGCCGCCAGCTTTGACATGGGCAACGGCACCGTGTTCACCGTGTGGGAGCGCACCGAGCCTGCCGACCGGGCTGAGGTGGAATATTATCTGGATGCCTTCGCGCAGGAGGATGCCCTCTACCCCGAGATGTTCTCGCAGGTGGCAGAAAGCTGGCTTGCCGGGCATGGACTTTAAGCTGCCGTTTTCTCAGGCCGTCTGCGCCTGTACTTTGGAGATAAAAGGAGTCTTTTTCGATGGAACAGAATGCAAACGCCCTGCCCAAGGTCACGCTGGGCCAGTACAAAGGGCTGGACTTTACCCGCCGGGTGCGCCCGGTGTCTGAAAAAGCCGTGGAGCTGGAGGCTTCAAACCTCACCCGCACCCATGCCCCCTTTGTGCCGGTGGAGCTGCCCGCCGCACGCGGGATGCGTGTAACGCTGGATTTTGAGGGGTTTCTGGACGGAGTCCCCATCCCGGACAGCCGGATGGAAAACGTCACGGTGGTGCTGGGCACCGGCCAGCTGATGCCCGCCGCCGAAAACGCGGTCTACGGCCACAAGGCAGGTGAGGATTTCCGGTTCGATTTTACCTACCCCGCCGAGTTCCGGGTGCCGGAGCTTTCCGGCAAAACGGCGCAGTTTGCCATTGCCCTGCACACCGTGGAGCAAAAGCAGACCGTGCCGCTGGATGACGCCTTTGCCGGAACGCTGGGCTTTGACTCGGTGGATGCGCTGAAAGAGAGCATCCGCGAAAAGAAGCGCCGCTCCCACGAGGCCAACGCCGACCGCATTGCCGGTGCCGCCCTGCTGGACATGGCGGGGGCAAACCTGACGGCGGAGCTGAACGACGCTATTCTGGATCAGAACGCGGAGCGGGACATGAACGCCCTGCGCGACCGGCTGCGCCGCAGCAAGATGACCATGGAGCTGTACTGCAAAGCAGGCCAGACCACACCGGACGGAGTGCGTGCCGCCTTCCGCCGGGATGCGGAGCGCAAGATGCGCAGCATCCTTGCCGTGCGGGCCATTGCCGAAGCAGAGCAGATCACCGTGTCCAACGCCGAGGTGGACGCCGAATACGCCCGCCTTGCCAAGCTGCACGACACCCCGGAGCCTGAGATCCGCAAAGTGCTCAGCCGGGACGCTGTGGCCTCTGCCGTGACCACTCAGAAGGTGCAGCGTTTCCTGATCGACCACGCAAACATCACTTCGGTTGTGGAAAAGGAGTAAACTATGGGCTTTTTTACACGCACCGCGATGGATATGCTGATGAAAACTACCCATCCCGAGATCAACCGCCGCCAGTGCTGGAACCTGCATCCTCATCGCAAGCCCTGCACCGAGTGCAAGGATATCTGCCCCTATGGCGAACAGATCTTTACCCGTCCGAACCTCGTCAAGGACTGGGACCCCTGCACCGAGTGCGGCCTGTGCGTTTCTGCCTGCCGCAGCGGCTGCATCATCCCTTCGCCGGAGCAGGTGCAGCGGGACACCTCCGCCGCCGATACCGACAATGACACCATCTGGATCGGCTGCGAAAAGTCCACCCGCAAAAATTCCATGGTGCGCGCCTGCATCTCTGCCCTCACATGGGAGACACTGGCCTACCTTGCCCTGAACAAAAAGATCGTGCTGGACCTGACCCCCTGCGGTGAGTGTGAGAACGACCTGTGCGCCGCCCAGCTGCGCAAGGAGCTGACAAGGCTTGTGGATTTCTTTGGTCAGCCCATGTTCGAGGCACGGTTCACGCTGGCCTACGAGCAGGACGAAGCGCCCTATCACGTAAAGGAGCTGAGCCGCCGCGAAATGTTCGAGCAGGTGAGCCACGGCTCCAAGAGCGGCACCAAAAAGCTGCTGCAGCTGCTGCCCGGCCTGCGCAGCGAGGACGACGGCGGTGTGGATTTCCGCCTTTTGCTGCACCAGCGCACAAAGCAGCTGAAAGCGGCCATGGACACGCCGCTGAAGTACGGCTACTATCTGCCCAACTTCACCGACAAATGCTTTGGCTGTGGCAAGTGTGAAAAGGCCTGCCGCGCCGGTGCGCTGAAGCTGGAGGACCTGCCCGACGGCCAGACCCGCATCGTCATCACGCCGTGGAAGTGCAGCGAGTGCGAGGTGTGCGTGGCATCCTGCTCGAACCACGGCATCGACGGCATGAAGCTGCGCCAGCTGACCACCCTTGGCCCGGTGAGCATCTACAAATGCCGCAAGACCCTGTGCAAAGAGTGCGGCAAGCCCATTGCGCCGGACAGTGCGGAGGGCGTGTGCACCGTGTGCCGCATCAAGGCACGCACCAAGAAGCGGCAGGAGGAAGCCGCCGCCCGGGCAAAGCAGCTGCGGGAGGAGCGAGAGGCCAAAAAGGCTGCCGAGGAGGCCGCAAAGACAGCGGAGGAGGCCGGTGCCGCTGTTTCCGCCGAGGCCGCAGCGGTCCCCGCCGAAGCCGCTGGCCCTGCTGCAGCCGGTTCGGTCATCAGTGCCGTGACGCCTGCCAAGCCCGCACCCATGCTGCCGGACGAGACACCCGAAGCCGCTGCGCCGAAAAACGATTGACGGCGCGTCGATTCAATGCTATACTGACCATAAAGCCGCCCTTTATGCGGCAATGGACTGTTACAAAGGGGGTAACGGATGTGTGTTCCGTTACTCCCTTTTTTCAGAGCACACAAATGCTAGAGCTAGAAGAAAGAGGGATCACACTATGCGTCATTCCATTTCCCGCCGTCAGTTCCTGAAGGGCAGCGGTGCAGCCGCCCTTTCTGCTGCAGCTGCCGGTCTGCTGAGCAGCTGCGGCGGCTCCTCCGCTTCCAATGGCGGCGGCACCGGCGCTTCCGGCAGCAGCTCCACCTATACCGTGCTGTACTCCCGCCAGCCCGCCACCCTGAACTATCTGGTCTGCTCTGCCGACCCGGACCTCTACCACGGCACCCAGTGCATCGACACACTGGTGGAATACGACAACCGCGGCAAGATCCGGGAGGGCCTTGCCACTGCGTGGGAATGGGACGCCGACAGCCTGACCTGGACCTTCCACCTGCGGGACGAGAACTGGGTGGACTGCAATGGCGAGGTGCTGGGCCCTGTGACTGCGCAGGACTTTGTGGATGCGCTGGCCTATGTGCTGAACCCGGACTATGCTTCCTCCACTGCAAGCCTTGTCACCCCCTATGTGGCCGGTGCAGATGATTATTACAACTACTGTGTCTACCGCAACAACGCCAACAACGGCACCGTGGCCGAGGACGGCACCACCTACGCCATCGACGCAAGCGGCACTGTGACGGCCACCGCTGCGGACGGCACTGCCACTGAGTACCCGGCTGTGGATTTCAGCGCCGTGGGGGTCAAGGCTGTGGACGAGCACACCCTGACCTACACCCTGAACTTTGATTTCCCGGGCTTCCTCAGCCTGCTCAGCTACGCCCCCTACGAGCCCGCCTACGGCCCGCTGCTGGAGGAGTTTGCCGACCAGTTCTGCACCAGTGCCGAGACCGCCTGCAGCTGCGGCGCGTTCTATCTGGCCGAGTACACCCCGCTGGAAAGCTGGGTGATGAAGAAGAACCCCGAGAACTACGATGCCGACAGCGTTTATATCGATATGGTGCGCTACATCTACAATCAGGAAGAGCTCATCAGCGGCCCGGAGATGGTCAAGCGCGGCGAGATCGATCAGGCCACCATCAGCTCGGACATTCTGGACAGCTGGCTGGCCGATGACACCACCAGAGATATGGTGTCCATGGAGCGCCCGGAGACCGGCAAGAGCTATTTCTACATCTTCAACTTCCTGCCCTACCGCCACGAATTCTCCAACTGGACCGTGACCGGCGTGGACGCTGAATATGAGCCGGACAACTGGGCCAAAGCCATCAACTCCACCAACTTCCGCAAGGCGTTCCTGTATGCCATCAATCCCTCCGTCACGCTGGCCGTCACTGCGCCCGAGGGCTACGAAAACTATAAGCTGCACACCATCACCCCGCCTTCCTTCTGCGCCAACAGCAAGGGCGTGGATTATACTGAATGCGGCGGGCTGGCAGGCCTGTCCGATTTCTTTGACGAAGCCACCGCCAAGCAGTACCGCGATGCCGCAGTCGAAGAACTGACGGCTGCCGGTGTCACCTTCCCCATCAAGGTGCAGTACCCCTACAACCCCGCCGTGGTGGACTGGGACAAGCAGTGTCAGGTGTTCAAGCAGCAGGTGGAGGGCGTGCTGAACGACGGCTTCGACTTTGTGAACATCATCATCACCCAGGGCCCCTCCGACAACTTCCTGAACGCGGTGCGCCGGGTGGGTGCCTACCAGCTGATGTCCTACTACTGGGGTGCCGATTACTCCGACCCCGAGACCGAGGTGTACCCCTTCTATCAGGAAGCCGGCGACCGCGGCACCTGCTACAGCTTCCTGCGCACCGGCGTGGAGGACGGCATCGTGACCGGCGAGACCGCCGAACTTGTGATGCAGTACATGTCTCTGGTGGAGAAGGCAAAGACCATCACCGAGGATCTGGATGCCCGGTATGATGCCTTTGCGGATGCCGAAGCCTTCCTCATCCAGAACGCGCTGGTCATCCCGCTGGGGATGCCGGTGCCGCCGTACATCGCCACCCGCCTGAACCTGTGGGAGGGCCAGTACGCTCCCACGGGCCTGTCCACCAACCGCCTGAAGGGCGTGCACATCCTCGACCATTACGTTTCGATGGAGGAGTACAACCAGAACCGCGACGCGCGGTAAAACGGTTTAAAATGCGCTCCGCGTTCGCTTTACGCATAAATAGCGGAAGAATTATTTTAATTAGAGCAATGCCGGGCAGCCTGCGGGCTGTCCGGCATTGCATTTTCACGGGTAGAGTCGTGGAGGAAAGCGGCATTTGCAGCGCTGGTTTCCTGCGGAAACATCCGCGCTGCGGGGAGCGTCCTCACCCTCTCCGTCTGCTCACTGCGTTCGCATCCACCTCTCCCAAAGGGAGAGGCCTTGGCAAAGAGATGAACTTTGCGTGGACTGCCAAGGGCTCCCACTTTGAGGGCCGACTTCCCCCGGCCGGGGGAAGATGTCGCGCAGCGACAAAAGGGGGAATCTGGCATCGCGTAGCGATGACTGAGAGGGCGAGGATGCTGACCGCAAACATATCCTATTCAGTTCTGGTCGTGGCTCTTGCCCGCAAGGCTGCACACCACGCCGCAGACAAGGCTTGCGGTGATGCCCGCAGAAGCAGCGGTCAGCCCGCCGGTCAGGATGCCGACAGCGCCCTTTTCCGCCACGGCGGTGCGCACCCCTTTTGCCAGCAGATGCCCAAAGCCCAGCAGCGGCACGCTCGCCCCCGCACCGGCAAACTCTGCCAGCGGCGCATACAGCCCCACTGCCGAGAGCACCACCCCCGCCACCACATAGCCGGTCAGAATGCGTGCCGGGGTCAGCTTTGTCAGGTCGATGAACAACTGCCCCACCGCGCAGATAGCGCCGCCCACTAAAAATGCCCACAGATAGTTCATTTCAGTTCTCCTTTTCCGGTGCGGTCAGCTCTACCAAATGCGCCACCGCCGGGATGCTCTCCTTCTGTAAAAAGGTGGTCTGGCTCATCAGCGCCCCGGTGGCGATAAACAGCACCCGGCGGCTGCCGCGGCGCAATAACTTTGGCAGGATATGCCCACAGAGCACGGCGGCGCAGCAGCCCGCGCCCGAACCGCCGCTTTTTACCCGCTGCTCCCCGGCATCGTAGAGCAGACAGCCGCAGTCTGCGTGGTTTTTCAGCAGCAGACCCTCTGCCGCCAACAGCTCCCGCAGCATCTGACTGCCCACCAGCCCAAGGTCGCCGGTGTAGATGCAGTCAAAATCCCGCAGTTCTGCATGGGTATCGGTAAGATAATGCAGCAGCGTAGCGGCGGCTGCCGGTGCCATGGCTGCGCCCATGTTGTTGATATCCTTGATGTTATAGTCCTGCACCCGGCCAAGGGTCGCGGCGGCAATGCCCACCCCCTGCCCTGCCGGACGCAGCAGGCAGCACCCGGCGGCGGTAGCTGTCCACTGGGCGGTAGGGGTGCGCACCGCGCCGTAACTCAGCGGGGTGCGGAACTGACGTTCTGCCGCGCAGAAATGACTGGAAGTCATCGCCAGCAGGTTCTGCGCCGCCCCGCTGCTGCACAGCGCCGCGCCCAGCGCCAGCGCCTCCGCCATGGTGCTGCACGCCCCGAACAGCCCCGCAAAGGGCACACCCAGTTCCCGCAGCGCGTAGCCGGAGGCAGTGCACTGTGCCTGCAAGTCCCCTGCCAGCGCAAGGTCCACCCGCTCTGCGGGCAAGCCAGCCTTTTGCAGGCAGAGCCGCGCCGCCCGCAGCTGCAACTGCTTTTCGGCGGCTTCCCAGCTGCACTGTCCCAGCCGATTGTCGGTGGTCAGTTCGTCAAAGCCCGCTGCCAGCGGGCCCTCGCTCTCTTTTTTGCCGCCCGCCGCCGCCTGTGCGGCGATGACCGGCGGGGTATGGAACAACAGGGTATCGCCCCGGCGCTCTGTCATAAAAAATTTCTCCTTTTCTGCAAAAAATGCCCCGGAACGTGCTATACTGGTGCTGTGGCTCTGCAATATCCGGCGGGGCTGTTCCGTATTATAAGGCAGAAGCCCCCAGCAGCCACAGCACCACACCGTACACCACCGCCGCCAGCGTGCCGTACACGATGACCGGCCCGGCGATGAGGAACATCTTGGCGCCTGTGCCCGTCACCCGTCCCTCGGCCTTGAACTCGATGGCCGCACTGACCACCGCGTTGGCAAAGCCGGTGATGGGCACCAGCGACCCCGCCCCGGCCTTTGCCGCTAGCTTCTGGTACCAGCCCAGCGTGGTCAGCACCGCCGAGAGCAAGATCAAGGTGCAGCTGGTCAGGGTGCCCGCCGCTTCGGCGTCCGCGCCCTGCCGCAGAAACAGCTGCCGCAGCCCTTCGCCCAGCAGGCAGATACCGCCGCCCACGCAGAACGCCCAAAGGCAGTCTGCCAGAAGCGGCGAGTGCGGCCCGGCCTTCTGCACCCGGCGTGCGTATTCCTGCGCTGTCATCTTCATCTTCCCGCGCCCCCTTTTGCGGATAGTCTGCCCGGGGCGGCGGGCACTTATCCTTTTTTGTGAAAGAAGGTAGGTCCTATGTATTCTTCCCACCACCATAAACATCATGCCCGGCGTCTGCTCTGCCTGACGGCGCTGCTCTGCTTTGCGGCGGGCGGCACCGCCTACGCCTGCACCCGCAAGGCCGCCGTGCCGCAGCTGCCCGAGCTGTCTGCCGAGAGCCTTGAGCAGCCCGCCGAATACGGCGTGCAGCAGAGCACCCTTACCGCCGCACAGGCACAGGCCATCCTGGATGACCCCCGCATGATCCTTGTGAGCCGCACCCACCCGATAACGGAGGACTACCCCGTCGAGACCAAGGAATGCGGCTCGGCCACCGCTATCAACAAGACTTTGCAGACTGAAGCCGCCGATGCCTTTCTCTCCATGCAGGCTGCTGCCGCCAAGGACGGCGTGGATGTGCGGATGCAGAGCGGCTATCGCAGCGTCAGCTACCAGAAAAAGCTGTACGACAACAAGACCCAGTACTACCGCAACAAGGGTCTGAGCGAAGCCGCCGCCCGGGAAAAGGCGGCTGTCATCGTCAACCCGCCGGGCTGCTCGGAGCACAACTGCGGCCTTGCCGCCGACCTGAACAGCCCGGAGCACACCACCCTTGACACCGGCTTTGCCGACACCGCCGCCTTCCGCTGGCTGTGCGAGAACGCGGAACAGTACGGCTTTATCCTGCGCTACCCCAAGGAAGCCGAAAGCGTGACCGGCATCACCTACGAGCCGTGGCATTGGCGCTATGTGGGCCCGGAAAACGCAGCCCTGCTCAACCGGAGCGGCCTGTGTCTGGAGGACGCAGTAGCCGTTTTGCAGCGCATTGCCGCCGGGGAGACCGTGACCGGTTAAAATCCGATGAAAACTGCCGGAAAACCCTGTGGGGTACGTTGCAATTTACCTGCTGTTATGGTAAGATAAATACAATCTGCCCCGGCGCGCGATACCGCCCCGGGCTGTGACAGATGAATTCAACAAAAGAAGGAATATTTTATGATAAACCGCACAAAACTCTCTGTGATCGCCGTCAGCGCCGTGCTGGCTGTTGCCCTGACCGGCTGCGGCGGCAGCGCTTCTTCCGCGCCGTCCTCCGTGTCCAGCGCCTCCGCCTCTGCACCGGCTTCCAGCACTGCCTCTTCGGCGGCGGATACCGCTGAAAACGGCACTATCGATTTGGACAGTATCGTTAGCAGTCTGCTGAAAACTAACACAATCTCAAATCAATTCGAGATTGACCCTATTAGTATCGAATATGATTTTCAGTTAAAGGCTGAAGATATCGTTAGTTACAAGGGCGTAAAGAGCAACGACAATGGCGATGCCGGTTTAGTTATCGCCGTTGAAGCTGCTGACGGTAAGGTTCAAAATGTTATTGACGGCATGAACGCCTACAAGCAGCAGTTGATTGACACTTGCAGCAATTATCCCGCTGAATTTGCACAGGCTTTGGAGAATGCCAACAATGCAATCATTGCCAGCAAGGGAAATCTTGTCATCATGGTTGTCAATTCCAACGAGTGCACCGCAGACCTGAACAGTGCTGTGGACAGCGCCCTGAACAGCTGAATCTGATCTTCTGAGCCGGTGCCATCTGCGGCATCGGCTTTTTTCAGTAGAAAGCCCCTGATGAGGGGTATTTCTGCTGAAGCTGCGCCCGCATCCGTCATGCCACCTTCCCCCGGCCGGGGGAAGGCTGAGTCTGTAATTCCGTGTAAAAAAGGAGGCTGACCCCTTGGTTTTCAGCACCATCATCTTCCTGTTTCGTTTTCTGCCCATCACGCTGGCGCTGTACTATCTTGCCCCCGCAAAACTGAAAAACACCGTGCTGTTTTTGTGCAGTCTGGTGTTCTACTGCTGGGGCGAGGTGCGCTTTTTCCCGGTCATGGTGGCGCTTATCCTCATCAACTATCTCAGCGGCCTTGCCATCGAACATTTTGATGCAAAGCCCGCGCTGCGCCGCTTTTTTCTGCTGGTGGCGCTCATTGGCAGCTTAGGGATGCTGTTCTACTTCAAGTACGCAAACTTTGTGCTGCGCAGCGCCAACGCCCTGCTGGGCACCGCTTTTGCCGAAATTCAAGGCATCGGCACCCTGCCGCTGGGCATCAGCTTCTACACCTTCCAGACCCTTTCCTACTCCATCGACGTCTACCGCCGGGATGTAAAAGCCGAGCGCAACATCGTCGATTTCGGCGCTTATGTGGTCATGTTCCCGCAGCTCATCGCGGGGCCCATCGTCAAGTACCGGGACGTCTCCGACCAGCTGCACGTCTACAAGCACCGCTATAATTTAAAGCAGATTGAAGAGGGCATGACCCTGTTCACCTTCGGTCTTGCCAAAAAGGTGCTGCTGGCGGACGCCGTGGGCGCGCTGTGGACGGATATCATCGGGGTAGCCGACAGCCCCTCCACCACCTTTGTGGGTCTGGCAAACGCTTCCACCCCGCTGGTGTGGCTGGGCATCATCGCATACAGTCTGCAGCTGTACTTCGATTTTTCCGGCTACTCCCTGATGGGCATCGGCATGGGCAAGATGCTGGGCTTCGACT
>ENA-OZGM01001141-OZGM01001141.1-human-gut-metagenome-genome-assembly--contig:-NODE-1141-length-10645-cov-7.471671_pt1 | contig 10645 bp, 13 predicted proteins | sample MGYA00244655_ERZ653656 | MGnify/ENA primary metagenome ERZ653656 (study PRJEB26926, sample SAMN06164991) | human gut metagenome | biome: ENVO:00009003; feature: ENVO:2100002; material: ENVO:00002003... | reverse complement strand
GAGCCTTATCGTCGGCAGCGTCAGATGTGTATAAGAGACAGCTTATAGACAAGAATGTTACCCGAATATTAAAGATGAAGAAATCCCTTGTGCTGGATGTGGAGAGTGGGTATTGATTGACGTGCCTGGTGTATCTCTTGATGAAATATTCCCTGTTCATAAAGCGGATGATATACTTATGTTTGGAAAATACAAGGGTAAAACCATAGGAGATATTTATAACGTAGACACATCATACCTTCATTGGTTGGAAACAACGGATAGGAATTTTAAAATAGATTTTGAAGAACTCAAGCGTTTATACCCCAACGTAGTGCAGCATTCAGATTTATCAATTTTAGATAGAACGATTGAGTTTGGAAAATATAAAGGAAAAAAGTACCGTGACATTAAAGATGACAAACCTTATCTTGAATGGCTTATTTCGATTGATAAAATAACTATTGACGATTTCAAATCAATAACTAAACCATAATATTATGAAGAAGATTTTTATTGCTTTAATTGCGTTCTTTGCAACCATTAACATAATGGCGCAAGAACACCTTTCGTTTAAAGGTATTCCTATTGAGGGAAGCATGACAGATTTCTGTCAAAAACTAAGAGCTAAAGGTTTTACATCTATTGGACAAGAAAACAATATTACTTTGTTTTCGGGGGATTTTACAGGTCGTGAGGCAACGGTGGGAGTAACTGCTACAGATGATGGTAAGAATGTTTTTGCTGTGGTCGTTTTGTTTGAGCCGAGTGGAGAATGGAATACTCTTGTTAATACCTATGACTATTACAAAGAATTATACACTCGCAAATACGGTAGCCCTACTATTTCAAAAGAAAATAATCCAGCCCTTTCTGATTCTAATACAGCTTTAATGGCTGAAGTCTATCAAGGAACAGTTGTATATGGTAGTGCCTGGGATGTAACTGGTGGAGACATACAGCTTTCGATTGAAAAGTCTTCAGGAATTTACGAAGGCATGGTAATGATTCGCTACCGTGATTCTCAAAATGTAGAAACAAAAATACAAAACGATTTGGATGATATTTAATCATTTGTCATAACAAGTCTTGACTACATTTAATCCATATTATTGGGATTTTAATAGTATTACCTATGTAGTCCTTGTTGCCTAGTCTCAATTTTCCAATCATACTTTCCCTCCGCCACATCGCCAACCTCCTTGAGTGTATGGCGGTGTTTTATTGTGTCAAATGGCTTATTGCTTTCAGCATAGTAGCATAGCCACTCGCCGACCGCTTTCTTCTGTTCGGTCGTTTCCCCATACTCCTGCATCACACTCTTAATGTCTGCAGCTTCTTGTGGGGCAAAGACCGACTTGTACTTATCCGTGCCGAAATGGATTATCGCATCAACGGCACGCTTGAATACCTCGCTTGCCTTGTAAAGCATATCAGCAAACTGTTTCAGGATGTAACTGCTTACTTTCAGCGCATTTTGCAGCAGGCGGATAGTCTTGTCTCGCTTTTCCATAGCACGGCTTACGGCAAAGCCTATACGATGTTCCTCACCATCAATTTGCGCCTGAAGCTGGTTTATGACTTTGTCCCTTTCCGCTGCGAGTGAACGGCTCTGCGCCAAAGCCCTGTCACGCCCGGCCTCGGCTTCCAGCTTCTCTGCGGTCAATGCCTTTGTCAATTCCTCCACTTTCTTTCTGACGGCATCAGGAAAGGCTTTCTTCATGCGCTCGTTCTCGGCTTTCAGCTTGGCGTTTTCCTTTTCGACCGCTGCGGACTTGCCAACACCGACAAGGCTACCAACGCTATCCAAAATGCTGTCCACTTTCGCCTTGCGCTCGTCTTTCAGTTGTTTCTCCTTTTCGGCAATCTCGCTGTCGAGGGAAAGGCGGTACTGCTCTTTCGCCTTGTTCTCGCTCTCCACAAACATAAGTTCAGCTTCGGCTTCCTCCTTGGCGGCGATGGCGGCTTGCCTTGCGGCTTTCGCCTGTTCCGCTTCCTGCTTCTGCTTGGCGATGATGAAGTCCGTGCGCTTCAGATGTTCCTTGCCCGTCACCTCCTTTGAGGTGCCCCTTTCCATTTCTAAGCACTCAGCCAAAACGGTCTGCATCTCACTCATGTCCTCTTCTTTCAGCTTACAGGACTTGCCTGTTTCGTGGTTCATCCAGTCCCATACGATGTGGGCATGGAGGTTGGGCTTCCATGTGGCATTGTCTCCGGGTGTTCCGTAATGCCCCTCGTCACGGTGGATGAAGATTTGCAGGGCTGTGATGCCCCAACGCTTGTTGCACACCTCACAGAAACGCTGTAACTGTTCCATTGTGGTATCATCCTTGATTACGACAACACCCTCTTTGATTGGAGTGCTGCCACGGACTATGGTCACCTTTCCGGTCTTCTTGTTTATCCGTTCACGGTCTTTGGTCTGCATCGCCCGACCTGTCTTTTCCTTGACCATTGCGGCTATCTGATTGTAGCGTTCAGCCAACGAGGTATCACCCAGTTCAGGTGCTACCCATGCTTCATTTCCCGCCATGAGGTCGGTACGGATGTAGAGCTTTTCCTTGCGGATATTGGCAAGGTATTCCGCAGACCGTCTGTTATGCGCTCCGCTGCTGCCGATGTTGCACGGCTTGATGTTGATGGATGTCTTCTGTGCCATAGGGCTTGTCTATATTTTTGAGTTTCACTTCGGGTTATTAGGGCAGTGCCTTAATCGGAGGGTGCAGGGAGAGGGTCACTTCCTGCTCAGGGTTCTTAGGGGTTGAAACCACTGAGCGGAGTTTCCAAAGAGAGGGTCACTCTTTGGTCGGGTTGCACAGGGCTGAAAGTCCTTGCCGGGTTCTTAGGGCAGAGCCATAAGCCCCTCGGGAGAGCCCACAACTTCGGAGTGCAGCGGAGAAGTTATAGTGGGCTATACCGATGCAAGCACGGTCGTTCACGCCACACCAACGGAGTACCGCTGAAATCCTGCGCTGTGCGCCCGTCAATCCCTGCAGCCTATGTCGGGGCTATCTGCGCCGCCAATCGTGCCGTCCAGCGCTTCTTTCGGGCTTTCAGGGCGATTTCCGGCAAGTGCCATATCATTGCTGCCTATTAAAGGAGCCTTGTCGGTTTTGCCCTCCGCACCCCGTCTGTCTTTCGGACTTTCGGAAGCCACAGACGAACAGAGGGAAGAAAGGGAGGCTGCTCCGCCTGCCATGCTGTCCGCATCCTGCCTTGGGTATTTGCAAGCGTCCGGCACGGAACATTGCCTGTTTTCCAAAAGCATATCATTAGAGTATGGTGTCCGCGCTTCATCAGTCTGTCCTTTGTGAACAGCCACAGGCTTGACATAATGGGGATTGGTCAAAAGGACACCATCCACATACCACCCCGTAAGGAAATGCAGGGTGTGTATGGAAGTGCGGTTGTTGGTTTGTGTGGTCAGCATACCGAACCTGTTAAAACTGTCGATGAGTTTTCCGATTGTCTTGCGGTTGCAGCCCATATACTCAGCCAGTTCCACATCGGATGCTGCTGCCTGCCCCACCTCCAAGGCAATCTCAATACCCTTGATATGGAGGACGGTTTTTGTCCGCACAGCGGCAATCATCAGCCTGTACAGGCACTTCTGCCTGTTGATGGCGGCTTTGCAGTCCAAAAGGAAATCCCACTGCCCGGCGGAAAGAATGGTGCAGTAAAGTATGGTATGTTCTTCCTTGCGCATAGTCTATGAAATTTAGATGTTACACTGCTCAGCTATCTGCCCATGCCATACCCGTGTTCCGGCATGTGGTATTCCCTGTCCGCTGCGATGTGGTTCAGCACATCCTGCAGGCGGTCAAGCTGGTCATGGTCAAGCACACGGATGGCATTGATGGTTATCTTCTGCGTGGCAATCCTGCGGTGGGCGATGTTGGTCTCGCTCATAGTTCCGTCACCGTCCGCATGGACGGAACGGAGGTAAGCATTGACCGCTTCCGTCTGTTCTTTTAAGGGGTACGGTGCTGCCCACCTGTCCTGAATGTAGCCGACCATTTTACCGACCGCATCCGCCAAGATAGGGTCATGCCGTGCGATGGCGGCTGTCAAATCTTCTGTCTTCATAAGTTCATTGTTTGTTGTCAGTCTGTAAAGAGCCCGGCTTGCGCTTCTTGCCGCTGCGCAAGGCTTCAAGCCGTCTGTTGAAATCTTCCTCGCTGCCTGTTCCCGATGTTCCGCCCTGCTCAATCCACTGCATGACTTCATCCTCGAAGAAATAGAGTTTGTTGCCACGCTTGCGGTACGGTATGCGTTTTTCGGAAGTCATGGCATAGATGGTGGAAGCCGATTTGCCGAGCAGGGCGGCGACTTCTTCAAGGGTGAGCAGATTGCGCTTGCCCGTGTCTTTTCCTGTTGTCTTGCCCAACACCTCGTCCACCTTTCCGGCAAGCTGCTCCACCCGTTCTATCAGGGTGGAAACAGCCTGCGGCAGTTGCTCAAATGTGATATTACCCATATCAATCTTTTACTTTGGTTATTCTGTCCGGGTTATTTAAGTGTTATCTGTTCGGAAGCCTTACGCTTCAGGTCGTTCACCACGTCCGCATAGACCTGCGTTGTCGCCACGTTGCTGTGAGTAAGCATTTTCGAGATGGTGTAAAGGTCTGTACCGGCGGCAAGCTGCAGGGTAGCGTAGGTATGCCGGAAGCAATGGAACGTGATGTGCTTTGTAATCCCGGCAGACCTAATCCAGTCTTTGAGATATAAGGGAAGCAGAGCTTGGGTAAGCCCCTTGAACACCTGCCCGGCGGAACGTCCGCCGCATAGTGCAAGGGCTTCATCGGACAGCGGCAGTATGGCTTCCGTCCTTGTCTTTTTCGTAACGATGTGCATACACCAGCCGCCGTCCGCAGCTTTGATGATATTCTCCCACTGCAGGCGTATGATGTCGCTGATGCGCAGTCCGGTAAGACAGGAGAACAGTGCGGCTGACTTTACAACAGGCTTCTCGCAAGGTGTGTCCGCAAGCATTTTAACCTCGTCAAGTGTCAGGAACTCACGTCTTGTGCTGGCTTCCTTTGCGTGCTTCAGGCGTGGTGCGATGTTTTCCTTTATCCGCCTTTCCTCATAGGCTTGACGCAGGACGCATTTCAGCTTGTTCAGGTTGTTGTTGGCAGTGGAAGCCATCATCTTGCCGCCGTTGTGCGTATTGAGCGACAGCATATAGGTCAGGAAGCCCTGGCAGTATTCCACCGTCAAATCGTCAAAGGTGCAGCTTCCGCCGCAATACTTCTCAAAGTGCTTGTAGGCAACATTCCAGTTCCTGAAATTGTCATCGTCCGCCATTTTCGAGCGGAAGTATTCCAAGAAGCTTTCCTTGCCCCTGTTGCGGTCAAGGAAGCCGAACTCCTCATTGATGATAGCTTCGGTTCTCCTGCACTTGATAAGTTCCGCATTGCGCAGCATGGTCTTGTTGAACTCCGTTTCAAACTTCTCTGTCGGGTTGGCATAGATGTAGATGCCCAGATACTCCCGTCTTGTCAGCTTTCCGGTCTTCGGGTGTCTGACAGGTGGATAAAAGTCAAGATAGAGTGATAACTGCCCGTTCTTGATAGGTCGTTTCCTGACTGTCACTTTTGTACAAATGTTCGTCATATAAATGTGTATTTGAATGTTTGAAAATATTTTACTGTTCCCGCTTGGCTTTCGTGCTTGAGCTTTTCCGCTCGGCTTCTTTTCGCGCCGCATCCCAGTCGGCTTTCAGGTAGTACAGGCGGTTGCCGTGTATGCGCTTTGTCCGTACTCCGTGCGTAAGGGCGAACCTGCGCACCTGCGTCTTGCCAAGTCCGAACAGGCGCATGATGTCGAAGCACGAATACCAATGTTCTGAAAGGTTGTTGCCCAAGCGTTCCTCTTCCTCCGCCATAGCCTTGTCCACTTCCGCTTTTGGAAAGCATTTGGTTGAGTTGGCTTTGACGCAAGGAATGGAATAACGCATACGGAAGTTGTAGAAACGCCCGTAAGTATAATTGAACTTTTGGCATATCTCCGCCATTGTATAAAGGTCTCCTGCGATGCTGTCCTTGTCCGTAAAGGTATCCCGCACGGACTGTTTGTAGTTTGCCGCCGGGATGAGCCGCCGTTTGGTCGGGCTGCCCTTTGCTTTTTTCTTTCCCTCTTGTCGTGAGAGGGCTGTTTCCTCTGTCGTTTGCATATCTTCTTTCATATTCCCTTTTGTCTTTTTACTCTGCCTGGCGAATACAGAAACGCTCCGCTTGCAGTAGGTTGTTTTCTTAATCATCAGGAAGAAATCCTCCTTGGTGATTAGTGTAGTGTGGTATGTTATTCTGCAAGCCCGTAGCGTACCTTTGTAAATCAGGTTATACACTGTGCGGTTGCTCACTTGCAGTAATCCGGCCACCTCCCCAATGGTGAGGAACGGCTTGTCCGGCATATCCCGACCGAAGTCAGGCTGACCTGTTAATTTCTGTTCTTTTTGACGGTCCATTATCGAAGAAATTTAGTTGCACATTATTGAAAGCTGTTGCACGCTGCTGAAAGGAAGCCGAACCGTGCGACCCCTCCGACGAGGTACAACTGTGGTACAAAATTACTCCAATAAGGACTAAACGCCAATAGTCAAATTTCCTGTTTGTTAAAACATATTATCTGAAAATCAAGTATTTATAACGGTTGATTTTATCTTCGCTTGCTTCCGTTTTGTCCTGTTTTTCTCCATGTGGAAACTTTTGCCACTGCCCGAAGGACCAAGACAGAAGAAGTTGGAGTTATCTGTAATCTTGTTCTTACCTTCCTTACCACTGATGTCTATGGCAACAGGCACTCCCTGTCTGTCGGTGTAGTATATTTTCAGCGGTGTTTCTTCGCTATGCTGAATCCTTTCCTTGTACATAAGGCAAGTTGCTGCATCACTAAGGGTCAGGAAGCGGTCGTATTCGGGATTGGTAGAATAGCAATTGCCGGGGAATGAATTGACAAAAAGCTCCAACTGATTGTACGATTGCTTGCTGATGTGGATTCCCAACTTGCTGAAGAGATTCTCCAGATGATTGGTACATCGCTGAATATCCGTATCGATGGGTACTCCAACGATAAGATTGAAATGGGTATATACCAACTGTTTGTTTTCTCTTGCGATAACATCCTGTACATTTTTAATGTCCTCCACGGCAATCTGGTTGCTTGGATTGGGCATACTTGCATGGCGGTTTTTTTTCTTTTCAAGCAGAGAAAGCTCTTTTTTCTGGTTGGGAATGAAGAGCATCTGGTTATACACGACCATCTCAGCTGACGGTATGCTGTCTAACAATGATACCATGTCTACTGGCATGGAAACATTGTTCACCTCAATGTTTGTAAACGGACGTACCAGAGAGGGGATGTTGATGCAGTCCACATCCACGAGACTATATATCTTGCATCTTCTATCACCCATGGTAATAGCTTCGTCATCTACCTTGAAATTGTTCATCGACAAATTTTTGTCCGTGAAGTTCATTGAGAAATAGCGGTCTACGTAATCACGGGCTTTATTGCCATCAAGAAATTGGGCATCCACACCGGAGTCTCTCAACTGGTCTTTGACCTTGCGTATCTTTACCATGAAATCACGCCATTTCTTGCTGTCAAATGAAAAAAGATTGCTCTTCTTGTTTTCCTGAGTAATAATCATGTAGCTCTGACAGTCGGTATAGGTACGACCTGTGAAATAGTTGAAATATGATTCCGACAGAAATTCATGATTATCATTACTATCGTCATGAAACTTCTTGCGGATGAATACATCTTGTTTGTGGATGGCATATCCATCACCTAAAGTCTGTGCAAGGGCAGTGAAGAGATGATTGAACTCGTAGTAACTGTCAATGTCTGCCGAATATTTCTGTACCGGGTTTTCCATCTTCAGAATGGCCGAGTATTCACCGGTCTTGGTGTAAAGCACCCCGATACCGTTGACCTCTTCCAAAGAGAAGTAGATATTCTGGAAGATTTTCTTGCGTTTCCCTCCAGTACCGAAAGCCATGACTGAGATAGCCATACCAATAAGGATTGCCACAAATGTTAAGATGACGTATAGAATCATTGTTCTTTGAATTTATTATTCGATTACTTATCAGTTACGTTCACAATCTGAGAGTTGTCGTATAAACTATGTTAGGCTCATCCTAACGGGAGGGTGAGCCTAACCACACACTATTCAAAATCCAACTCTCTTGCTCATTTATCATGTTGTCCGATTACATCTTATGTGCATTGGCATAGATGAATACGCCATGTTCCTCTTTCTTGGTGTGTAATCCTTTCCTTTGTTTGAAAAAGATAAGTGCAGCACCGGTGCATAGAGTTGCAGCAAGGACGATGAGTCCGGCAATAAATCCGAGGATGCAATACACTATGATAAAGCTGAGAATACCTCCACCTACAGTTGCTGCAGCCCAGGTGATATACCTGCCTTGGAATCCCATAAATTCAAGGGGTTTTTGAAGCCCCTTAAACATTGGATAGCTGACGTATTGATGATTGCCCGATTCCTTTGTCATGATGAATCCATATTACTTGGATAATAGTTAGATACCAAAAAACAAAGGCAGAGCCTGTGCAGCAGCTACAAGGAAGATACATGCACCAACAACCATCATGATCTTCTTCTTGACGTCCTGCTCCTCATTGTTCATTGCAATGTAAACGCTTATGGCACCCACAACGGCAACGACACCGGCTATGGCATAACAAAGCTTCACAACGTATGGAACATACTTTGCAATTTCTTCCGTAACTGTAGTCAGTGCATTTGTTCCGGCAGTGTAGTCTCCTGCAGCATTCTGAGCATAAGTGGCAGCTACTCCGCAAAAGAGCAACATGGCCAGTGTTCCAATACGTTTAGCATTGAAAATCCTTTTGGTTAAATTCTTGATTTTCTTCATTTTTTGTTGTTTTACAGTTAAAAAATTAGACACGTTATCCTTACTTGCTTGGTTATTTATTTTTTACTTTTATACAATATTATAGCCAAAGAATGCAGGGAAAATGATAGTTGCTCCAATCATAAACAGGCAAGCTCCAACCAGCATCATTATTGATTTGGTCACATCTCCTTCACCGGTATTCATTTTGATATAGATTTGTAAAGCTCCTATAATTGCTACTATGGATGCAATAGCATAAAGAAGATATACGACATAGAGCATCATTGTGACCGTAAAATCATGGGCATTACTCAATGCGTCAGCACCCCAGCTGTAGTCAACACCACCGCATTTAGCAAATGCCGACTGAGGCTGGAGGAACATGAAGCCGAAACAGGCAATAAAAAACAGTTGTTTGATTTTACAGTTTATCGATTGCATTCCTTTTCTCTATTTTTCTTTTGTTGTGTTTGTCGTTGAGATTTTGCATGAACTCATCAGGATAGAAACTGTATTGAGGAACTGCCTCTATCTCTTCCATGTTTTCTTCGTTTTCTTTATTGAGTTCTGCACTTGTAGTAGTCTGTTGAGTGGATTTAGACTCTTCCTCTTCAGGAGGGGAACTGTTGCTCTGCTTATTGCCTGTTGGAATAACTACCCGAAGGCCGTCGTCTGTTACTTGCTCTGTGTATGTCATGTCACTACCTTCAGGACCATCATTATGTTCTTCCACGGAAACCGGCACTTCTTCATTATCCATGCTGCTGACATCAATGGTCTCTTCATCCGTTTTCTTTTCGTCTTTCTTACTATGAAGGTCAAGGGTAATCATTACTGAAAAGTAAACCACATAAACAAAGGTGAGGACCAATACGAATATTACAAATCCTGGCATTCTCAATCTGATTTTAATGTGTTATTATAAAAATATTTTATACTCAGAAGATAAAATTGAAAACCAATTTGCTCCTGTAACATGACAAAGGAAATGAGTTTTATGGTATTCCGATAAAAATATGCCGATTTGCATTTCAGTATTAACATACATTTGTTTAGAAGTATGATATTTCGCCAAAAATCATACTATTAGAAAGAAGATATAAATAGAGTAGGAGTGAAACCAAGTAGTTTTATTCTTACTTTTGTTTTTCCGACTTCTCACACCACAGTAAATACCGTTCGCATACGGTGGTTTCGTTTTTTCACTTTTCGATGTGTGGCAATTCGCTTTCAATCATCCCTTCAAGAAACATCACTTTTATACGATTATCGGATTCCATCATAGAGTTATGAATGAAGTGTCCCTTGCGGGCATCTAATTACAAAAGACTCTCAGGTAGCTTTTGTTTACTATTGCACTGTACGATTTGGCCCATTCTTATAGGTGCACCTACAATTGATATATGATCTCTTCTGAATTCTAACTTTCATCTTATGTCTGCTCCAATTTTTCGCAGTCTCAAGGAAATATCACCAACAGTTCCGAATGTCTATAGGACTTTGACTTGGTTTGCAGACTCATCCACAGCTGTATGACTTATAAGAGATTCCTATTCGGTAAAACAGATATTTGCAGCAATCTTCTTTTAGATTTAATTTCCGATATTAAGGTTCATTGCGGATTATGTCTGTTAGCTAATATACATGCCGAGCATACAAACATAAGAGAGTGTGTCAAAACTAAAGTGACAACTCCTCATAATTACAGATTATAACTATGATATTTAAAAGGGTCGTATCAAACTCTGTATTGAGTAACTGTCTCTTATACACATCTC
>ENA-OZGM01001136-OZGM01001136.1-human-gut-metagenome-genome-assembly--contig:-NODE-1136-length-10659-cov-5.069879_pt1 | contig 10659 bp, 10 predicted proteins | sample MGYA00244655_ERZ653656 | MGnify/ENA primary metagenome ERZ653656 (study PRJEB26926, sample SAMN06164991) | human gut metagenome | biome: ENVO:00009003; feature: ENVO:2100002; material: ENVO:00002003... | reverse complement strand
GATGGCATCCAGATCTATCCCATCCGCGCCGGGGCCGAGCTTGCCCGGGATCTTGCCATTGCACCGGGGGACGAGGTCATCTGCATCAAAAAACGCATCCTGGCCGACACCACCCCGGTCATCTACTCCATCGATTATCTGCCCCGCGCCCTCTTTGGCAGCCGGGACTACACCCGCATCGACCTGAGCGGCGGCGTGTTCGATATCCTGGAGCAGGAATGCAACCAGCAGATCTCCTCGAACGTGGCCCACCTCAAGGCCAGCTGCGGCGACGAGGCCATCCGGGCTGCCATGCGTCTTGCCCCCGGCGAGGCCATGCTGCTGCTGGATGAGATCTGCTTCAACCGTCTGTGCCACCCGGTCATGCGCTCACTGAGTTATTACACGAATTTCTTCGATTTTTCCATTCTACGAAAATTACTTTGACGGAGGTAAAATTCATGCGCCATCTCATCGATCCCTTGGATTTCAGCCAGGAGGAGATCACCTCTCTGCTGGATCTGGCCGACCGCATCCGCTCCGACCCTGCCGCTTACCAGGACGTTGCGGCTCACAAAAAGCTCGCCACCTTGTTCTATGAGCCGTCTACCCGCACCCGCCTTTCCTTTGAGGCGGCCATGCTGAACCTGGGCGGCCATGTGCTGGGCTTCCCGAGCGAGACCGTCTCCAGCGCTTCCAAGGGAGAAAGCGTTGCAGATACCATCCGTGTGGTCTCCTGCTATGCTGATATCGTGGCAATGCGCCATCCCAAAGAAGGCGCACCGTTCCGCGCTTCCCGCTACTCCCGCATCCCGGTCATCAATGCCGGTGACGGCGGCCACCAGCACCCCACCCAGACCATGACCGATCTGATGACCATCCGCACCCGGATGGGTCGGCTGGATAACCTGACCATCGGCCTGTGCGGCGATCTGAAGTTCGGCCGCACCGTCCATTCTCTCATCAAGACCATGGCACGCTGCAAGAACATCCGCTTTGTGCTCATCAGCCCCGAGGAGCTGCGGGTGCCCGACTACATCATCAAGGATGTGCTGGAGGCCAACGGCATCGAGTACCGTGAGACCCGGAGCCTGGAGGAATCCATGCCCGAGCTGGATATCCTGTACATGACCCGTGTGCAGAAGGAGCGCTTCTTCAACGAGGAGGATTACATCCGCCTGAAGAACAGCTACATCCTGACCAGTGAAAAGATGGCCCTTGCCAAGCCTGAAATGGCAGTGCTGCATCCCCTGCCCCGCGTGAACGAGATCGCACTGGATGTGGACAACGATCCCCGTGCCGCCTACTTTGAGCAGGTGCAGAACGGCGTATACATCCGCATGGCACTGATCATGACACTGCTGGGTCTTGCCGACCCCAAGGCACCGAAGGAGGGCAACTGATATGCTGAATATTGACGAGATCCAGAACGGCATTGTGATCGACCACATCAAGGCAGGCACCGCTGTGGGCCTGATGGAGCTGCTGGGCATCACCGGCAACAAGACCGCCAACGTGGCACTGATCCAGAATGCGCGCTCCCACAAGGCCGACTGCGGCCGCAAGGACATCATCAAGGTCGAGGGGGATGCCTCCTGGCTGAACCTGGACGTGCTGGCCTACCTTGACCCTGACATCAGCGTGACCGTGATCGAAAACGGCAAGGCTGTGCGCAAGGAAAAGCCGAAGCCCCCCAAGCGTCTGGTGAACATTGTGCGGTGCCGCAATCCCCGCTGCATCTCCTCCATTGAAGAGGAATGCGACCAGATCTTTGAGATGAGCTCCAACGGCAAATACCGCTGCATCTACTGTGAGCAGGAGCTGCAGGTGAAGCCGGAATAATCGGTACAAAAGCAAAAGGCAGTGCGTCCCACGCGGCGCACTGCCTTTTTTTGTTTGTTACACGAAATCCTCCCGCATCGGAGTGAAGATATCCAGCAAGATGCCCGCTTCCGTACAGGTGCAGCCATGCTCCACACCGTCCTCCTTCCGGCCCGATCTCAAACAAAAAAAGCCCGACAAAGCTCCCTCCGGCAGCACCGCCCGGCATCCCATTCCCACATACGATGCCGGGCAGGTACAGTGCATTCAGAAGGTCTCTATCTGCAGCAATCCCCCAAGATCGCCATTCAGAGCTTCGTCAGACTTTTTATTCGTAAAGACGTTCCGGCCCACGCACACACGCCTGCGTTCCCGGATGTTCCTTCCTCTGTCGGCCGCAAACCATACAGCGGGGAGGCGCTCCTGCCTTTAACTTGATTTCATTGTAGCAGATTCCGATGAAACTTTCACCCCAAATGTCATATTCTGCAGGGTTTCATGTCATAACTTGCGGAGCGGGATGGTGCAGGTAAAGCGGAACCAGCACTCCCGGCAGCTGATGGTATATTCGCCGCCGTATTTTTTCAGCACATCCCGCACGTTCCACAGCCCGAAGCCGTGGCCCGCCCCTTTCTGAGAGATGCGGGGCAGCTGACCGTCCACGAGGTTCAGGTCCTTTTTCACCCGGTTGCGGACAGAGAGCACCACCTCGTCCTCGCTCTTCCGCATCCGCACATAGACCTCCGGCGGATCAGCCTGCGCAGCGGCCTCAATGGCATTGTTGAGCAGATTGGAGAGCACGATCACAAGATCCGTCTGGCCCATGGGCATATCCCGCAGATCGGGCAGATCAAAATAGACCATGACCCCTTTTCGGCTGGCTTCCTCGTACTTTTTGCTGAGCAGGGCATCTAATAAAGGGTTGTGGGTGTTCATAATGGTGGTATTCGCCGCAATGGTCTTTGTGAGCGTGGAAAGGTAGGCCTTTGCGCCCTCGTAATCGCCCTGCTGAAGCAGCAGAGCCAGTGCATCGGTGTGGTTGGTAAACTCATGGGTCAGCCGCCGCTGAGTCTTGTAGGATTCCAGAAGAGCTTCTGCGCTCTTCTTCTGGCGCACAGCCTCCACCATCAGTGTCTGCTGCAGCAGCATCTGGTCGTTGACCATCTGCACGATCCCAAGATGGATCAGCACTGCTATGGTCAGACCAAAGGTCAGCATCATGTTCATCATGCTGGGCACTTCACTGCCGCCGGATACCATCAGCACGATGTTCAGCGCCACAACGATGCCAGGAAAAAAGGACATGACCAACATCTGCAGCGGGGTCAACGCCTGCTCCCGCCGCCAGCGCCGGATAATGTAGGCTGCAAGCAGGCCAGCCCCCACAACAGCAGCAACCAGCAGGAACAGACAGCTGCGGTAGCGCCAGACCTCCCGGACGGGAATGTGCTTACACCAAGCAAAGGTGTAGCTGACTGTATTTTCCGTCAGCAGGCACATAATGCCGTTGACAAGGCAGGCCGAGAGCTTCTGGTTCCAGCTTCCGCCGAAAAAGAGCACCGTGACCAACAGGTAGATAACATTCAAAATCACAGATCCGATATTGAAAAAGCCAATGTCATGCCGGATCGAGGCCGCCAGAAACACTGCTGCCAGCAGGGCTGCCCACAGGCAGGGGAAGCGGAATCTCCTGCCGCGGCCCAGAAATGCATGGTTCACCATGATAAAGGCCGCCCACTGGCCAATGCAGACCAGATGCCCCATCAGAAACCAGAGCATTTCCTTAGTCATCCCCAAACTGCCCCTTCCATTCCAGATAGGTGCTGCGGATCTCAGCATAGCCGTTCCGGCTCACGCCCAGCTTGACCCCATTGCGCAGGGTGACCATATAGCTGCTGATCTGCCGGATGTACTTCATATTGACCACCGCGCTCCGCCCCACCCGCAGAAATCCGTTCTCAAACAGGGCCTGCGGCAGCTCGTTCAGCTTGCCATAGTAGGAACACAGGGGCTGGTGGGCCACATCTCCGTAAACGTTGATCTTGCGCAGGTCGCTTTCGAGGTAGTAGATGCTGTCGTAGGGCAGCTCAGTCTCTGTACGGTTCTGCCGGATGGTCAGGGTCTTGGGAGTCCGGTGATCCTGCTCGTGCAGAATGGCATCCAGACAGCGGGGCAGCTGGCAGTCCAGGTCGCGCTTGAGGATATAGCGGAACGCATTCACGGTGTAGCCCTCCGGGGCAAATTCCAGATAGGCCGACACATACACCAGGCAGATCTCCGGGCTGCACTGGCGCAGCTGCTTTCCCAGTGAGATGCCGTTCATGGTGTCCAGATCCACATCCAGCAGCGCCACCTGATACAGATCAAGGTCCCGCCGGGCCAGTGTCTCTTCTCCGCTGTGGCAGACGGTGCATTCCACCTGCAGACCCCGCAGCGCAAAGAAATCCCGGACGAGCGTTTCCACGCGGGCAGCAAATACCGCATCATCATCACAGATCAAAATGTGCATTGTGTCCTCCAACAAAAACGCCCTCTCCGCCAGTGCTTCCGCCTCTCCCAAAGGCGAGGCAATTGCTGCTATGACTTCAGGCTGTGCAAGTTGCTTCCCCATCAGATGCGTTGCCCCCCCTTGGGTAGCTGGCGAGCGAATGCGAGACTGAGAGGGTTTATTTCCTTATGCAAAGAACTTGTCGTAGATGCCAAAGGCGAAGATGAACAGCACGATCACGGGCAGACCGTAGGTCAGGTAACCGCGCATCCAATCGTGGATCTTCAGCCCCTCGCCGGTGTTGACTTCCTTTTTATAGTTGTCCCAGCCCCAGCCATAGCGGGTAACGCAGAACAGCAGGTAGACCAGGCTGCCCAGCGGCAGGAACAGGTTGCTGACAAGGAAATCCTCAAAGTCCAGCACTGCACCGCCAAACACGGCAAAGCCATCCCAGGCCCAGAGGTTATACCCCAGCACGCAGGGCATGGACAGCAGGATGATGAGGAACAGGTTGACCAGACTGGACTTTTTACGGGTGCAGCCGGTCAGCTCCATGCCGCAACAGATGATGTTCTCAAACACCGCCAGCACAGTGGACAGGGCAGCAAATGCCATGAACAGGAAGAACAGGCTGCCCCACAACCTGCCCAGCGCCATGTTGGCAAAAATATTGGGCAGGGTGATGAAGATCAGGCTGGGGCCTGCGGTCTGATCCACACCAAAGGTAAAGCAGGCCGGGAAGATGATGAGACCGGCCGTGATGGCCACAAAGGTATCCAGCACCACCACACGGACGCTCTCGCCCAGCAGGGAGTGCTCTTTGCCGATGTAGCTGCCAAAAATGGACATGGCACCGATGCCCAGGCTCAGGGTGAAGAAGGCCTGATTCATCGCACCCACCAGGGTGTTGACGATGCCAACCTCCTTCATGCGGCCAAAGTCAGGCACCAGGAAGAAGGAAAGACCCTCTTTTGCGCCATCCATGAAGAGGCTGTTCACGGCCAGAATAACCATGATGAGGAGCAGAGCGATCATCATGCCCTTGGTCACACGCTCCAGACCGTTCTGCAGGCCCTTAGCGCAGACCAGAATGCCCAGAACGACCACGAACACCATCCAAAAGGTCATAATGCCGGGGCTTGCCAGCATCTCGGTGAACTTGCCCGCCACCTCGTCTGCGTTCAAGCCGGAGAGCTTTCCGGCGGCAGTCATATAAAAATAGTGCAGCATCCAGCCTGCAACGGTGGTGTAGAACATCATCAGCAGATAACAGCCGATCAGCGTAAAATAGCCGTGGATATGCCACTTCTGACCCGGCTTTTCCAGCACCTGATAGGCCCGCACCGGGCTTTTGCGGCTGGCACGGCCCACAGCAAATTCCATGGTCATAATGGGCAGACCCAGAATGACCAGGAACAGCAGGTAAAACAGTACAAAGGCTCCTCCGCCGCCCTGACCTGCCATATAAGGAAATTTCCACACGTTGCCAATGCCGATGGCACAGCCTGCCGACAGCAGGATGAAGCCCAGCCGCGATTTCAGCGTTTCACGTTCCATAATAAATTTGTCCCCTCCAATAATTTCAGCCGCCCGCCTTCTGCACGAAAAACAGGCGAAATCAGTTTATTATATCACAAATTGGAAGAGAATGGAGTGCTTTTTCGTATTTTCCCTTGCAAATTTCTTTCATCTTATATAAAATAGACAAGATGAAATGTGTACAACACGGAAAGGAACAACCGGATGGTCTCAGACGAAACAGCTTACCGGAAGTATCTGGCCGGAGACGAAGCTGCCGCTCAGCTGTTGGTGGAGCGGTATGGCGACGTGCTGACCCTTTACATCAACGGCGTGCTGGGCGATATCCACGAGGCAGAGGATCTGATGATCGAAGCCTTTGCCCATATTTTTGCAAGAGAGCGGCCCATTCAGGATGGCTGCTTCAAGGCTTACCTCTATAAAACCGGGCGCAATCTCGCATTGCGCTGCAAGACCCGGCGGCGGTTTTTTCTACCGCTGGAGGAACTGCCTTTTGAACTGCCGGGCGAGGCACTGGCCGAAACCGGGCTGTTCCAGAACGAACAGCACCAGCAGCTGTACGCCGCACTGGGCAAGCTCAAAAAGGAATACCGGGAGACACTTTTTCTGGTCTATTTTGAAGAACTGAGCTACCGGCAGGCCGCACAGGTGCTGGGACGCACCGAGCAGCAGGTAACGAACCTTGTGTACCGGGGCAAGCAGCAGCTGAAACAACTTTTGGAACAGGAGGGATATCAGTATGAAAACTGATGCCGAACGGATGACGCTGATCCGCCAGCGCACGGCCCAGCTGCAGCGTCAGGCGCGCGCACGGCAGATGCTGCTGATCGATGCAGGCTGTATGGCGGCCTGTCTGGCGCTGGTGGTCTGCCTGGGCCTTGCCATGCCCGGCTGGGCAGGCACATCGGTCGCGCTGCATGTTGCCCCCACCGGCACCGCCGGGATGCTGAGTGAGCGTGGAGCCGACGGTTATATCCTGGTGGGCGTACTCTCGTTCCTGCTGGGCTCCTGCGTGACCATCCTGCTCTACCGCCTGCGCCGCAGCAGTGAAAAGAAGCACACGAGGGACGACGATGAGCTTTGAGATCATTGACAACACCTTTCAGGTGATCGTGCTGGCTGCGATGGCGCTCCTCGCCTTTCTCCTCGCCTTCCGGCGCAGCAGCCGCTCCTGCCTGATCCTGGCGTTCGGCTACGCCAGCTTTATGATGGGCACTTTGTACTACCTGCTCCATCTGATCATTCTGGGCCATGGGCCGCAGGTGTTTTATGTGGCTGAATGCTCCTGGATGGCCTCGTATTTCTTTTTTCTCTCGCTGGAGATCCTCTATTGGGAGGGCCTGCGCCCGCCGTTCTCGCCTTTTGCGCTGGCGGCCGGGGTGGTCATTGCCGGAGTTGTCATGCGGGTGCAGGTGTTTGGCCCCTCTCCGCTGATGTCCGGTGCGCTGGCGCTCACCTTTGGCGCGCTGGCCTACCTCTGTTTTTCGGCCCTGCAAAAGGAAAAACGGCTCCGGCCTTATGAGATCGCACTTTTGTTTGAAATGTCCTTGCAGATCCTTCTGTTCGTTGTCTCCGAGTTCATCCGTGATTACACCCGGTTCAGCCTTTACTATGCTGTGGACATCCTGTTGACCCTCACGCTGGTCAGCTTCCTGCCCCATATCCTGCGGGAGGAGCCCCATGACCTACATTGAAAATATCTTTTTGTGCCTGGCGCTTCCCATGCTGCTCTCCCTGCTGTTCACATCGGGCAGCCCCCGGCGCTTTACCCTGTTCGTGGTGCTGGGCATGGCCACCTGCCTGCTTTCGGCTTATGTCAGCAGCTTTTTCATGGGGCGGCACCAGTGCAGTGCCGTGACCACCGCCATTGAGATCGCGCCTGTCTGCGAGGAGATCCTGAAGCTGCTGCCTCTGCTGCTCTACTTTTTGATCTTTGAGCCGGATTCCCACAAGCTGACTCCTGCGGCCATTGGCATTGCAGTGGGCTTTGCTACCTTTGAAAACGTCTGCTACCTGACCGAAAACGGTGCAGGAAGTTTTGTTTTCCTGCTCATCCGCGGCATGTCCGCCGGGGCCCTGCATCTGGTCTGCGGCATCCTGACCGGTCTGGCACTGGCCTATGTGTTCCGCCGTCCGTGGCTCACCTGCACCGGCACGGTGGGAATTCTGGGGGTCTGCATGGTGCTGCACGGCATCTACAATCTGCTGATCACCGCCGACGGCTTCTGGCAGATGGTCGGGTACTTCTTTCCTTCTGCCATCATCGTCACCCTGTTTGCGGCAAGGCTGCTCCACAGGGGCAGGCACACTGTTTTTCGCTGACCGTTTCCCGCTCTTTTCCGGAGCGGGAAATTTTTTTGAACTTTTTTCAAATTTGGGTGAAAGGAATCGGCGCGAACTGTATTATAGGAGATAGAGAGGACGGAAAGCAGCCGCTCTGATGATCTCTCAAAAGGAGGGACTGTCCATGACCCAGAAGGCGAGTGTTCGTATGGAGGAAATTCGCCGCCGCACACGCAGGCTTCGTCAAAGGCGGGCACATCGAATCAACTGCGCTCTCTCCGCAGTTTGTCTGTTTTTGACAGTCGGCATTGCGTCCCTGCTGTATCAGGAGCATGTTCCGGGTCTTTCCATCGTTCTGGCCGGGTACGGCTCGGTGCTGCTGCACAGCGGCGCTGATGCTTATATCGTGGTCAGCGTCGGCTCCTTTGTCACCGGCGTTGTATTCACGCTGCTCGGCATCCGGTACAGGCAGTACAAAGCACTGCACCGCCCCTTCTCCCCGGATGCTGCAGACAAGGCTTCCTCCCAAAGCCTTTCTGACGACCAGTAGCGCCCTCCATGCTCTTCTCCCACACACTTTTCTCCATACCCCGAAAAGGCTCTGCCGTTTCTCCCGGCAGAGCCTTTTCCCTTTCAACCAAAAACAGCACGCCGAAACCGAACGGTGTGCTGTTTTTTCTGGTTCTATGGTTATCTGTCCCACTTGTCGCACAAGGCGTTGATCTGGTCGGCAAACTTGGCAAGATCCTTGTTGGCCCCTCCCTCGTTGTGCTCGATGACGCGGAGCAGCCGCTTGCCGGCGCTGACCAGCCGCTGGAACACCGTTGCGGCGCGGGGCGTGCCCTCACTGGGCTTGTGCTCCAGCCGGACACGGGAGCCTTCCTGCAGGCAGACCGCACCCTCGGCCCCAATGGCCCACTGCTCCCCATTGTAAGGGGCACAGGCGGTAAAGCCCTGCTCGGTCAGGGTCTGGGCAAAGATGTTCTCCACCTCGTCCTCGCCATGGATGACAAACACCCGCTTGGGTTTGGGGCTGAACGCGTTCACCCAGGCCAGCAGGCCCTCGCGGTCGGCATGGCCCGAAAGGCCCGTCAGCTGACAGATCTCTGCCTGCACGTCGATGGTCTCACCGAACAGCTTGACATTGACGGCACCATCGATCAGGGTGCGGCCCAGCGTTCCCACGGCCTGATAGCCCACAAAAAGGATCGTGCACTCCGGCCGCCACAGATTGTGCTTGAGGTGGTGGCGGATGCGGCCTGCCTCGCACATGCCGCTGGCCGAGATGATGACCTTGGGCACCCGGTCGGCGTTGATCATCCGGGACTCATCGCTGGTCACGCTGACCTGCAGCCCCGGGAACTGGATGGGGTCGATGCCCTGGGCCAGCAGCGCCCGGGTATCCTCGTCAAAGCAGTCGGGGTCGGTATCTTTGAAGATGCGGGTCGCCTCAATGGCAAGGGGGCTGTCGATGTAGACCGGGAAATTGCCGTGGCCGGTGACCAGACCCTCTTTTTTGATCTCACGGATAAAGTAGAGCAGCTCCTGGGTACGGCCCACCGCAAAGCTGGGGATGACCACATTGCCGCCCCGGTCAAAGGTGCGCTGCAGGATCCTGCTCAGCTCCCCCACATAGTCCGGGCGGGGACCGTGGCTGCGGTCGCCATACGTAGACTCCATAAACACATAGTCCGCGTCCCGGATCGTTGTCGGGTCCTTGATGATGGGCTGATGCTGGTTGCCGATGTCTCCGGAAAAGACCAGCTTGGTGGTGGTGCCGCTCTCAGTGACCCAGATCTCGATGCTGGAAGAACCCAGCAGATGGCCCACATCGATGAAGCGGATCACAAGGCCCGGGGCCAGCTCGATCTTTGTGTTATACTCCATGCCCCGGAACAGCTGCATGGCCGCCTCGGCATCCTGAACGGTATACATCGGCTCCACCGGCTCGGCACCGGCACGCTTCGCCTTGCGGTTCTTCCACTCAGCTTCAAACTCCTGAATGTGGGCAGAGTCCCGCAGCATGATGCTGCACAGCTGAGTCGTGGGCTTGGTGGCATAGATCCTGCCCCGGAAGCCGTTGCGCACCAGCAGCGGCAGCTGGCCTGTGTGGTCGATATGCGCATGGGTCACCAGCACGCCGTCAATTTCACCCGGTGCCACAGGAAAGGGCTGGTTCTCGTAAACATCCTTCCCCTGCTCCATGCCGCAGTCGATGAGGTAGCGCTGCCCAGCTGCTTCCAGCAGGGTGCAGCTGCCCGTGACCTCGTGGTTGGCTCCCAAAAATGTGAGCTTCATAGATACACCTCCCAGTTCGGTTTTGCACCCTTAGTATAGCATAACTTGCCGCGTCCATCTGCCCAAATCGTGTAAAGAGTTATCGGGCAAAGCGCTGAAATTTTGAAAAAGTTTTTATACAATCTTGACAAACCACCCCCAACTGAGATAAACTTTATTCGTATGACGTAACTTCTACAGAGATTCAAAATAGAGAGGTAGTTATTTATGGTTCGTAACGATTTGCGCAACGTTGCCATTATCGCTCACGT
>ENA-OZGM01001125-OZGM01001125.1-human-gut-metagenome-genome-assembly--contig:-NODE-1125-length-10769-cov-3.878850_pt1 | contig 10769 bp, 7 predicted proteins | sample MGYA00244655_ERZ653656 | MGnify/ENA primary metagenome ERZ653656 (study PRJEB26926, sample SAMN06164991) | human gut metagenome | biome: ENVO:00009003; feature: ENVO:2100002; material: ENVO:00002003... | reverse complement strand
GCATAAAGTGTGTCGAAAGCCAACGACGACTTACCCGACCCCGACAAGCCGGTAATGACGATGAGCTTGTCGCGCGGAATTTCCAAATCTATCTGTTTCAGGTTGTTCACCCGGGCACCTTTAAGCCTGATGGTTTCATTCATAGGAGCTGTATTCCAATATATTCTCAAGCAAACAAAAATACAACAAAGCCGATGTTTGACAAAACAAAACTTCAACATTTTGTAAGAGATTAAAAAAACTCAGCACCTTTACTATAATTTTGTAAAGATGAGGCAGAATTATTTGCACATGTTCGACACTATACGTAATTTAGCGCACAGAACTTTATTCTTTTTTGAAAACCGAAAAATACCTTTTTTCTGTGGGGAAACAATAACCCTGCACTTACCTTAAATTCATTACCTGCCATGGCCAGATCAAAGCAATTAGTGGAATGCGTGCCTAACTTCAGCGAAGGACGCAACCTGGAGATTATCCGACTCATTACCAACGAAATCGAAGCTGTCGAAGGCGTGAAATTACTCGACGTCGACCCCGGCGAAGCTACCAACCGTACGGTCGTTACCTTTGTGGGCGAACCGCAGGCCGTGTGCGAAGCTGCCTTCAAGGCTGTGTGTCGCGCGGGCGAACTCATCGACATGCGCCAACACCACGGGGCGCATCCGCGCATGGGGGCTACCGACGTGTTGCCCTTGGTGCCGGTGAGCGGTATCACGCTGGAGGAATGTGCCGAACTGGCACGAAAACTGGCAGAACGCATTGCCCGCGAGGCTCACATTCCGTGCTACTGCTACGAGGCTGCGGCTCTCAAACCCGAACGGGCTAACCTGGCCGTATGCCGGGCTGGCGAATACGAGGCGCTGCCTGAAAAAATGGCTTGCGACGAACGTAAGCCTGACTTTGGGGCTCGTGCGTTTGACGAAGGTGTGGCGCGCACCGGATGTACGGCTGTGGGGGCGCGCGGCTTCCTGATTGCCGTGAATTTCAACCTGAACTCTACTTCGACGCGACGCGCTAACGCCATTGCATTCGACGTGCGCGAAAAAGGACGTCCGCAGCGCGAGGGCAATCCCATTACGGGCAAAATCGTGCGCGATGCCGAGGGTAATCCGCTCATGAAGCCCGGCACACTGAAGTGTACCAAGGCCATTGGCTGGTTTATCGAGGAGTATGGCATTGCTCAGGTGTCGATGAACATCACGAATGTCAATGTCACGCCGCTGCATGTGGCCTTCGACGAGGTGTGCCGCGCGGCGCACGAACGTGGTCTGCGGGTGACGGGTACGGAAATCGTGGGACTGATGCCCGAACGTACGCTCATCGAGGCGGGTAAGCACTTCCTGCGCAAACAGAACCGCTCAACGGGCATTCCGAAGCAGGACATCATCAACATTGCCGTAAAGTCGATGGGGCTCGACGACCTCAAACCGTTCTGTGCCAAAGACAAGGTGGTGGAATACATGATCTGTCTCTTATACACATCTGACGCTGCCGACGAAAAGAACTCGCTCGTGGCGCTGACGGTCAAGGGGTTTGCCGACGAAACGGCGCGCGAATCTCCGGCACCGGGCGGTGGGTCGGTATCGGCCTACATGGGTGCGCTAGGGGCTGCGCTGGGTACGATGGTGGCAAACCTTTCGAGCCATAAACCGGGGTGGGACGACCGCTGCCCGGAATTTAGCGAATGGGCTGAAAAGGGTATGGCACTCGAAACGGAACTGCTGCACCTCGTCGACGAGGATACGGAGGCGTTCAACCGCATCATGGCGGCCTTTGGTATGCCTAAAAACACTGACGAGGACAAACGCTTGCGCTCCGAGGCTATTCAGCGGGCTACGCTCTTTGCGGCGCAGGTGCCCTTGCATACGATGCAAACGGCATTCGGCGTGTTCGAACTTTGCCGCGCCATGGTGCTCGAGGGCAACCCGAACAGTGTGAGCGATGCGGGGGTCGGTGCGCTGGCTGCTCGCAGTGCGGTACTGGGGGCTGGCATGAATGTAAAAATCAACGCGCTTTCGCTCAAGGACGAGGCGGTGGCCAACGAACTGGTGGCCGAGGCCAACGAACTGATTGAAAAGGCGCAGAAGGCCGAGGCGGAAATTTTGGCGTTGGTCGACGAACGGATTACGCGATAATCACTCATTCTGAAGCACATCGGGGTTGCTTTGCCATTGGTGAACAACCCCGACTGGTGCTTTTTTCCTTTTTTCATTTCTCCCTTTTTCTTTTTTCTGAAAATCCTTATCTAATTCCTTACTTACCATGACCAACGAACAGTTTAAAGCGGCCATCCGTGCGGGCATTCCTGCTGAACTGCCTGCCATGCCGGCTTACGACCCTGACATAAACCATGCACCGCGACGCAAGGAAATTCTTTCGCCCAACGAAAAGAAACTGGCTTTGCAGAATGCACTGCGCTATTTCCCTGCCAAACTTCATGCGGCACTGGCTCCTGAATTTGCGCGCGAACTGGCCGACTACGGACGCATTTACATGTATCGCTTCCGCCCCACCTATGCCATGCACGCACGGCCTATCGACGCATATCCGCACCGCTCTGAACAGGCGGCTGCCATTATGCTGATGATTCAGAACAACCTCGACCCGGCTGTGGCGCAGCATCCGCACGAACTCATTGTGTACGGCGGCAACGGGGCTATTTTCCAAAATTGGGCGCAGTATCTGCTGACCATGCAGTATCTGAGCGAAATGACCGACGAACAAACGCTGGTGATGTACTCGGGGCATCCGCTGGGACTCTTCCCTTCGCATCCCGGTGCGCCGCGCGTGGTGGTGACTAACGGCATGGTCATTCCGAATTACTCCAAACCCGACGACTGGGAACGCATGAACGCACTGGGTGTGAGCCAGTACGGACAAATGACGGCGGGTTCGTACATGTATATCGGGCCGCAGGGCATTGTTCACGGCACTACGATTACCGTGCTGAATGCGGCGCGCAAACGGCTCAACGGCCGCGAGGGACTGGGCGGCATGCTCTTTGTTTCGTCGGGACTGGGCGGTATGTCGGGCGCACAGCCTAAGGCGGGAAACATTGCCGGCGTGGTGAGCGTGGTGGCTGAAATTAACCCGAAAGCCGCCGAAAAACGCTATGAACAGGGTTGGGTGGACGAACTGCACACCGAACTCGACGAACTCATTCCGGCTGTGCGCCGGGCCATGGCCGAAAAGCGGACGGTGTCGATGGCATACGTGGGCAATGTGGTCGACCTTTGGGAACGCTTGGCGCAGGAGGACATACCCGTTGACTTGGGTAGCGACCAAACTTCGCTGCACAATCCGTGGGCAGGGGGCTATTATCCTGTGGGACTTTCGCTCGACGAGTCGAAACAGCTCATGGCAGCCAATCCGGAGGCTTTCAAACTGAGGGTCGAGGAGTCGCTGCGCCGTCAGGTAGCAGCCATCAATGCACTGACGGAACGGGGCATGTACTTTTTCGACTATGGCAATGCCTTCCTGCTGCAAGCAAAGCGTGCCGGAGCCGACATTCTGCTGCCCGACGGGCGTTTCCGTTACCCGTCGTACGTGCAGGACATCATGGGGCCGCTCTTCTTCGACTACGGTTTCGGTCCGTTCCGCTGGGTTTGCACTTCGGGCCTGGCTTCCGACCTTGAAATGACCGACCGCCTCGCGGCCGAGGTGTTGGAGGAGATTATGCAGACGGCTCCCGACGAAATCAAACCGCAAATGGCCGACAACATTCACTGGATTCGCGAAGCTGGGCGGAACCACCTTGTGGTTGGTTCACAGGCGCGCATTCTGTATGCCGATGCCGAGGGGCGTTCGCGCATTGCGCAGGCTTTTAACCAGGCCATTGCCGACGGACGCATCACGCGTCCTGTGGTGCTGGGTCGCGACCACCACGACGTGTCGGGCACCGATTCGCCTTTCCGCGAAACGAGCAACATCTACGATGGCTCGCAGTTCTGTGCCGACATGGCGGTGCAAAACGTCATTGGCGACTCGTTCCGGGGTGCCACCTGGGTGTCTATTCACAATGGTGGCGGCGTAGGCTGGGGCGAGGTTATCAACGGTGGCTTCGGCATGGTCATTGACGGTTCGGCCGAGAGCGACCGCCGCCTGCGCGAAATGCTTTTCTGGGATGTGAACAACGGCATTGCCCGACGCAGCTGGGCGCGCAATGTGGGTGCCATGCACAGCATTGAACGCGAAATGCAGCGCACACCGGGACTGAAAGTGACGATGCCGAACCTCGTTGACGAGGCACTGCTCAACGATTTGCCCTAATTTTCAGCATCAATGCCTTTAACTTTCTCATAAGTAGATGTTGAAAATTAGTTATGCTTAAGAATTAGTTATACCTTAACCCTGAACAAACCCTGAACAACCATGAACACGCATTTTATATCTGCCGAACACCTTTCTATCGACCACGTGGGCGAAATCATGGCTACCAACTGCCGCCTGGCTCTGAGCGACGATGCACGCACACGCATTGTGCGTTGCCGCGAATACCTTGACCGCAAAATCGAGGCTACCGAACGGCCCATCTATGGAGTGACCACGGGATTCGGTTCGCTCTGCAACGTGTCGGTGCAGCCCGACGAACTGAGCCAACTGCAAATTAACCTGATGATGTCGCACGCTTGCGGCACGGGCGACCGTGTGCCGAACGACATTGTGCGCCTCATGCTGCTACTTAAAATTCAATCGTTGAGCTACGGCTTTTCGGGCTGTAAACTCGATACGGTGGAGCGGCTCATCGACTTGTTCAACCATCACATCTGCCCCATTGTGTATATGCAGGGCTCGCTCGGTGCCTCGGGCGACCTCGTGCCGCTGGCTCACCTTTGCCTGCCCCTTGTCGGACTGGGCGAGGTGGAAATGAACGGCGAAGTGGTGAGTGGTGCTGAAATGCTGCGCCGCATGAACTGGGAACCCATTCACCTGGCCTCGAAAGAGGGGTTGGCACTGCTCAACGGCACGCAGAACATGAGTGCCTTTGCCGTGTGGTGTTTGCTCCGCAGCAAGCGGCTGAGTGCTTGGGCCGACTGCATTGCAGCCATGTCGCTCGATGCTTACAATGGACTTGACATGGCCTTTAACCCGGCTGTTCACCTGGTACGCCCGCACAAGGGGCAGGTCGAAACGGCACGCATCATCAGCGAACTGCTTCAGGGCAGCGAAATAATCAAACAGCCTAAAACGTACGTGCAGGACCCCTACTCTTTCCGCTGCATTCCGCAGGTACACGGGGCATCGAAAGATACGATTGACTATGTGTGGAACGTCATCGAAACGGAAATCAATTCGGCTACCGACAACCCAACGGTTTGTCCGGACGAGGATTTGATTATTTCAGCAGGCAACTTCCACGGACAGCCCATTGCCCTGCCTATGGACTTTTTAGCCATTGCGCTCAGCGAACTGGCCAACATTTCGGAGCGTCGTATCTACAAACTGGTATCGGGCACGCGCGACTTACCCAGTTTCCTGGTGGCCAATCCGGGCCTCAACAGTGGTTTCATGATTACGCAATACACCGCGGCCTCTATCGTAAGCCTCAACAAGAGCCTCTGTACGCCTGCTTCGGTCGACAGCATTCCGTCAAGCCAGGGACAGGAGGACCATGTGAGCATGGGAGCCAATGCAGCCATCAAGCTCTACAAGGTGGTGCTCAACACCGAACGGGTGCTGGCTATCGAACTGTTCAATGCGGCACAAGCTCTTGAATTCCGTTTTCCCCTGCGTTCGTCCGAACCCATCATGCAACTGCACGAGGCTTACCGCCGCGTAGTGCCGTTCATTGTCGACGACGAGGTGATGTATCCGCACATCCGCCACAGCGTGGAGTTTTTGCAAACGCAACCCTTACAAACTGAGGTGAAGTAAGCGCACTGCCACATCGTTTTTTCATGTATGTATCAAAAAAGCATTATATTTGCAGAAATAACAATATATATAACATGGAAATAGGAGATAAAGTATTGATTTCGCCAGACCTGACCCTTATGAAAGTCTGGCTTGAAGGTACTGTTATTGAGGTTGAAAACAATCCCTTTGTCGGTATTGTTATTTCTGCCGAAACCGCAGACAAAAACGTGTTTTTCGGGCAGGAAGATTTGTTTAAAGCTCAAACAGAATAGGTATTTAATCCATACCTGGAAATCGGTAACTTTGAATTTTTGAATATAAAAGGCGAAAGCCAACTCTCTGTACAAAGAGGAGTTGACTTTCGCCTATTTTTCTTTTTACCTGCCTTTCAGCAAAGATTAGCTTAGAGTTTCGGACCAAAAGAAAGGTCGCCGGCATCGCCGAGTCCGGGCACAATGTAGGCCTGATCGTTGAGTTCGGGGTCGATGGCGGCTACCCAAAGGGTGATGTCGTCATCGGGGAACACTTTTTTCAAGTGGTCAATGCCCTCCTGCGCGGCAATGGCGCAGCAAATGTGGAGTTTGGCAGGCGTGCCGTGGCTGAGGAAAGCCTTGTACGAAAGTTCCAGGCTACCGCCGGTGGCCAGCATGGGGTCGACCATCAGGAAGGTTGAACCGCTGATATCGGGGGCTGCCAAATAGTTTACATGAATTTTCAGTTCCTCGCGGTTGCCTTCCTCGCGGTAGGCGGCTACAAAGCCCGAATCGGCTTGGTCAAAGGTGTCGAGGAATCCTTCGTGAAAGGCCAGACCGGCGCGAAGCACGGTGCCCACCACAATGCGGTCGTCGTAAGTAGGCACTTGCTTGGTACCCAGAGGGGTCGTAATGGTTTTTTCGGTGTAGTTCAGCGTGCGGCTCACCTCATAGGCCATGGCGCGAGCTATGCGCTCCAAGTTGCGGCGGAAGAGGGTGCGGTTTTCCTGAATGTTGACATCGCGCAACTGCGCCATGTACGAGTTGATGACCGATGAGCGGTCGCCCAAATTGATAACTTTCATTGTATGAGATAACTGATTTATTTTTTTTAGTCGAAACGGGGAGGTGCCACACAGGCTTTCCCCGCAGCATCGGGCACAAGCGGCGGTTGCTGCACTGACGCAAAACAAACGCTGTGCTGACGCGAAACACAGCTCGTCGGCCCGAAAAAATTCCGGAAAAGCACTGCTGGCAGTGTTCTTCCGGAATTTTTTAGGAATTTGCGCGCACTGCGCCCACGCTCATTGAATCTGCGCGTGGAGCAGACACGAAAATGTATTTACAGTTTACTTTACCAAGTGCTTCTTGCCATCAGAAGTGATGTAGAAGCCTTTGGCAGGGGCCTGAATCAAGCGACGACCTTGCAAGTCGTACATACGCAATTCGGCATTCGGTGCATCAGGAGTTTCAATGCAACCGATACCGGTTTCCACCTTTTCGCCCGTAGGCACAATTTTCCACTGCGAAGCGGGTTCGCTGGCGTACCATTCAACGAGGTGACCTTCGCCTGCCATGTGCAAGGCATTGAGGTCGGCTTGCACGGGATTCGTGCAAACAACAGTTGACCATCCGTCGGCATTGGCATTCACGCGGAACTTACCAGCCTCCGTGGCATTGTCTACCTGAGTTACATGTGCGTACTGCTTCTGCGTGGGACTCATCATCTTGTTGTTTTGCTTGTTGATGATAACCCAGCTTCCGTCGGGCTGCACGCTGAACACAAACTTTTGTGCGTCCGTGTTGCCCGTGGTGGCGTTTCCGTATTCTGTGGCTCCATTTATCTGGAGATACTTGCCTTGGCGTCCCTTGTTGAGCAAGGTGTACGACATGCCGTCCTCCATTTGAATGCTGTTAGCCAACAGTGCTTCATTCAGTTTGGCAATGACATCTGCATAGCCCTGAGCGGAAGTATTCTTTGCATACTCCTCAACCAATCCGTTCAGGGCAGACTTAAAATCCTCAAGTTTCGCAGCGTCGAGCATACCGACAGCCTCACCAGCCTCAGCCTGCTTTTTAGCTTCAACCTTTTCCTGCATCATGCGCACCACGTAGGCTTCGCGGTCAACGTCCTTTTTGAGCGTATAGGCACCCTTGGTGATGTAGTCGATGGTGTAAAGTTTCAGCACTTGCGTGTAGCCGGCACCGAAGGTTTCTTCTTCGTAGATAAAGGCGAGTTTGTCGTCGGCCGTCATCGACATGGTCGAGTAGCACGAACCGATGAAGCTCGACTGATGCTTGCCGTCCCAGTTAGCAGCGAGGCTATCGGGGGTTACAAAGTCGTTGAGCGAAGCCAGTTCTTTGTAATAAATACCCACGTTATTACGTCCGTTGCCAAAGGGGATTGACTGCAAAGCCAAGTACATTTCCTTCTGGTCGCTGTTGCGTACCACGGGCAGAATCATGATTTCGCCATTCGTTGAGTTACCGCAAGCCGTACCCTTGTTGGCAGCATTCGACGCAGCCACCTTGCCCCAGCTACCCTTGGCCGATTTCACGTCGGTATAGGTGTAGTAGTTGTAGAAGCGGCCACCGTTCATACGGCTGCTCAAAATCACCGTTCCGTCGGGCAATTCCTCGCACTTAGGCTCATCGCCGCCCGGTGCCGGACGGTCGGCCACTGTGCCGAGAATGTGCCACGTCGTACCGAAGTCGTCAGAGTAAATAACGCGGTTACCCTGGTTCTTAGTCCACACAGCGGCATAGATGCGGTAGTAATCGCCCACCTTCACCATGCGGCTTTGGCAAATACGGCCTGAACCCATAAAGAGCGACTGCACCGTTACCTTTCCGTTTTCGTCGACGAAGAGCGGATAGATGCTTTCGGTTACTTCCTTGGGTTCGGTCCATTCCCATTTCTGGGTCGTTTCGTTGAACTTACCACGCACCTGTGCCACGCGGTTGGGGTTGCTTGTAGCAGGGTCGGTGGTATAGTTGCCATTCCAGCAGACGGTTTTACCGCAAACCATCATAATCAGGATTTCGTTGCGTTCGGCATCGGCCACCACAGCGGCATCACCGAAACCGATTTTCCAAAATTCTTTGTTTTGCTTTTCGCCCAAACCATTGGCAATGAAGAACTCGGGTCCCCAAGTCTTACCGTTGTCGGTCGAAATACGAGCCTTGATGTCCACTTCACCGAAACCGATGTCGCCACCACAGGGACGATAGTCGCTGATAGCCACAATCTGACCGTTCTTGGCCGTGCAGATGGCCGGAATACGGTAGGGGGTCTTTCCGGGCATAGTGACGAAAAGGTTCTGCTGCGGTTCGAGTTCGCGGAAAGCACGTTCCACGGTTACTTCGAAGTTCGTGAGCAACACACCCTTGTTCGGGCCCTTGCTGCCGAAGTCGGCCGTAGTCATGTCCTTCAGTCCCGTTACTTCAATTTGCTGCTCCTTGTCGGTCACCTCGTAGGTCTTGCCGTTGGCCGTGAGCTGAATGCCCTTGGTACCGGCAACCATGTTCTTAAAGGTAAACTTGTAGCCCGTCACCACGTATTCGGGGCCTGCCGTGATGCTCACCGTGTTGTTTTGGTCCTGTCCTGAAGCCAGCACAAAGATGTTGTCCTTTTTACCGAAATCGTTAGTCGGTGTTGAAATCACCAGCTGCGGATTCGTGGCGTTCGACTTCCACTCCGAAGCCCAAGTCTTGGCAGCATTCGATTTGGTGAACTGTCCGGTAGTCATGTCAACGGTAAACGATGCGTTGACTGCGCTAAACACGAAACTTGAACCCAAGTCGGCACCACCGGTCCAGAAAGCCAAACGACCATTGCGGTTGTTCATCTTGTTCTTCTCGTGGCCCTTTTCATTGATGTAGTAACCACCTTGCGCACTGGTCGAAATTTCCCAAGTGTCGGTGTAGCCGGTCTTGAGTTCGCCCAGAATGGGGTACGATTCGCCACCATTTTGTCCCTTCATTTCCGTAGGCGCAATAAGGGGTTTTGTGGCACCGTCGAGTCGGTTGTAGAACTTGTAGCCCCCGGTGGCACTACCCGTCACGCACCATTGGTTTTCGAGTCCCTTGTCGGTAGCACCGCCCAGGGTGATGTAGGCAGCTCCCTTGTTACTCGACACGCGATTACCGCCAATGGTCAAGGTGTACCAGGTGGTGTTCGGTGCAAATTGCCCGTTTTGGATAGTAGTAACTTTAAATGCTTCATCGGCCTGAGCCAGCGGTGTAGCACACAGCATAGACATGGCCAATGCCGATAAATAAGTAATGTGTTTCATTTGTGAGTTGTATAGATTTTTAGAAGTATCACATTCTAAATGAAGAAACAATTTTAGGGTGGTTCTAAAACAATCAGAATATGATTTAGAACCACCCTTTAAATTTCGGTTTCCGCTGAAATGCACCCATCAGCATTTCGAAATTTAAGCAGTTTCTCATTTATTGGTCAGCAAGTCGGCGACTTGCCGCGATAGCCCGTTCAGCCTTTCAGCCCGTTCAGCACATCGTTGGGGTTGATTTTGGCAATGGTATCACGCATAGCCGTATCGCCCTTCAGGTTTTCGAGCTTGTAGTAATCCATGAAGCCCATGTTTCCTTCGCGCAGCGCCTGTGCCAAAGCCTTGGGCACTTCGGCCTCGGCCTGAATCACTTCGGCGCGTGCCTGCTGCGCCTTGGCCTTCATTTCCTGTTCGGTAGCCACCGCCATAGCGCGGCGTTCCTCGGCCTTGGCCTGTGCAATGTTCTTGTCGGCATTGGCCTGATCCATTTGCAACGTAGCACCGATGTTCTTGCCCACGTCGATGTCGGCAATGTCGATTGACAGAATTTCGTAAGCCGTACCTGCGTCCAATCCCTTTGAAAGCACGAGTTTCGAGATAGAATCTGTCTCTTATACACATCTGACGCTGCCGACGATAAGGC
>ENA-OZGM01001120-OZGM01001120.1-human-gut-metagenome-genome-assembly--contig:-NODE-1120-length-10805-cov-4.333581_pt1 | contig 10805 bp, 8 predicted proteins | sample MGYA00244655_ERZ653656 | MGnify/ENA primary metagenome ERZ653656 (study PRJEB26926, sample SAMN06164991) | human gut metagenome | biome: ENVO:00009003; feature: ENVO:2100002; material: ENVO:00002003... | reverse complement strand
GTCATTTAATTATAGGGAGACCCGGTTTATCGGAATCCAAAGGTGTAAAACTTTAATATCGAAGTCTTGACAGAAAAAGCCAGTGGTTGAATTTTTCACCACTGGCTTTAATTCTAATAATTTTTCAATCTAATATGACCGAATCTATAACGTTAAATCATAGATTATGTGTCTATTTGTGAAGAAAAAGACGTAACTTTGTATCAAAATCAAATAAGCATAACAATGGAACCATCTATATACAGTTTTTCACTTTATACCGCACTGCCGTTGATGTTATTCTTCGGCTTTTATTTTTTGTTTGCAAAGACTCCTGAAAAGAAAATTTTCAAGAATTATCTCCGCTCCCGACAGATTATGGGTATAGCTATGCTACTGCTTTCGGCAAACTATTCGGTACATTTCTTCTTTGGTATCCGATTCAAAAATGCGGATTCTGCCATATTGATGAACATGTCCACATACTTCCTGTGCTATTCTCTGTTCAGTTCGGCATTGATAATGTTGCTTGATCGTTTTTACATTACCAAACGGCGTGTGTGGACACATATCATTTTATGGATTATATTCTCAACTCTTTCCGGAGTTGTGTTGTTCCTGTTGCCAAGCGGAATCATGCAAAAAATCTCTTTATTTGCTTTAGCTGTATGGTTAGTCGTTTTTGGAATCGTTTTAGCTCGCAGAGTCATAATTGCATATCGTAGAGCCATTCGGATTTTCAATGAAACTCAGGCGGATGATATAGGCACATATATCGAATGGCTTTCCATATTCACTTATTGGGCTGTTATCTTCGGTGTCGGATGCGGATTGCTGACATTTCTGCCAGACAAATATGTTTTTATCTGGATTTTGTCGTCAATACCGTTCTACAGCTATCTTTTCTACAGCTATCAGAACTACCTGCTGTTCTATGAACAGGTGGAAAATGCTTTTGAGCAGGATATACAGTCTGAAGAAGAACTTCTGACAGATACGGAAACAGAACCTGAAATAGTTTCTGAGAAAGAAGTTCCAGTGTCCTATACAGAAATTATAGAGAAAGTGGCCAACTGGATAAAGACAGACGGCTATGTCCAGCAGGGACTTACCATAAAAGAACTGTCCGAAATACTTCATACGAACCGTACCTATCTTTCCGCTTATATCAAGACTACGTATAAAATGACATTCCGCGAATGGATAACCGGTCTCCGGTTGGAGTATGCGAAAAACATACTGAAGGAGCATCCGGAAATCAATATACAGAAGCTGGCTGAGTCTTCCGGTTTTCTTTCCCGCAGTAACTTTATCAAATCATTTACAGAGAAGGAAGGATGTACGCCTGGCAAGTGGAAAAAAGCAAATCTGGAATAATTTGTGTGGTAAAAAGCCGATGAAAAAGGTCTCAGAAGCTCATTTTCAAAAAGTGCTCAAGCGACAAAAAAGTGCTAATTCGACAAAAAAAGTGCTCAAACGACAATTTGAAAAGTGCTCAAACGACAATTTTTATAAAACGCTGTATTTCAACAGAAAAAGTTTTTGTAATATTTTGGGCGCTGAATGGCATTTATTACCTTTGGAGAAGACAAAGATAATAAATTCAAGTTTATATGAGCAGAAAAATCACTTTTCTCACCCTGTTTCTGTGGCTGATGACGGTAACTTTTCCTGTCATTGCGCAGCAGAAAGCAGACACGACCTACACCTTCCGGTTCGTTACGCAGAAGGACATGTTCTACGTGCCTTGGAATGGCAATGACACGGAACTTGCCCGCCTGTTGGAATGTATCGAAAACAACAAAGCAACAATTCTTGACGGCAAACTGCCGCTATTGGTTGACGGATATTGCAATTCGCAGAGCAGTGAAGTCAAGAACCTTGCAACAGCGAAGATTCGTGCCAACCGTGTTAAATCAGAACTGATTACACGAGCGAAAATCAAGGAAGAAAACTTCATTACCCGCAATCATGTGACAGAGGGTGATTTTGTCACCGTGCGCCTGACGGTACCGGTAAAGGAAACAGCCGTGACGGATGCGGAAGCAGAAGCACGACGCAAGGCGGAAACCGAACGACTGGAAGCCGAGAAGCGTGCCGAACAGGAACGGCTTGCCGAAGAGCAGCGCAAGGCGGAAGAAGCCCGACTTGCCGCTGAAAAGGCAGAAGCCGAGAAAGCCGCTCAACAAAATACACTTGCCGACACGCCGTCGGAAACCAAAATCACAACTGATTATCATCTCTCCCTGCGTGCCAACCTGCTGCGCTGGGCTACCCTGACACCCGACCTTGGCGTGGAATGGCGCATCTGCCCATCGTGGGGCATTGCCGTAAACGGCTCGTGGACTTCATGGACGTGGAGCGACAAGGACCGCCGCTATGCACTCTGGGAAGTGGCTCCGGAAGTGCGTTACTATATGGGTGAGAAGAAAGCCTGGTATCTGGGCGCGATGTTCAAGGCCGGACAGTTCAACTACAAGTTCTCCGAAGCAGGCAAGCAGGGCGACCTGATGGGTGGCGGCATCACCGCCGGCTATCAGCTGCGGCTGAACAAGGCACTGGCTCTTGATTTCAACCTCGGTCTGGGCTACCTGAATGCCGATTTCGAAAAATATGAAGTCATCGACGGTGTACGTGTACGCCGCGGCAACGAAACAAAGGACTGGTGGGGCCCCATCAATGCCGGTGTGACATTGGTATGGAAGTTATTCTAACACGGAGGAATAGAATATGAAAGCAAGACAATATATAAATATGATGGGAATGGCAGCCGCCGTGCTGCTCTCTTCCTGCGTGAAGGACACGCTCTATGACACGCCACACCCCGACAGCGGGAAGATTGCGGTGACAGCCGACTGGTCGGCCCGCGGTGAGGGTATCGACATACCTGCCACATGGACGGTCACCATGGGCGACTATACGGGTACGGAGACTTCCGCCACCCATGCCCCCGACCATCTGTTTGCTCCGGGCAGCTACACCCTTGCGGTGTGGAATCCGGCTGAAGGAATCACGGTGAACGGCACCACAGCCACCATTGCCGCAGCCACGGGAACCCGGGCAGGCACGGATGCCTTTGTGAACAATGCCCCGGGATGGTTCTTCACCTATACGGAACAGGTGACCATCGAGAAAGACAAGGACCATCCGCTGACCGCCGCAATGAAGCAGCAGGTACGCGAACTGACGCTTGTCGTCGAACCGACGGGTGATGCCGCCGGACGCATCACGGAGATTGTTGCCCATCTGACGGGTGCAGCCGGAACACTCGACTTCGCTACCGATACCTACGGAGCCGCTTCAAACGTCGTGCTGCCCTTCACCAAGATTACCGAAGGTGACGATGCCGGCAAGTGGAAAGCCACGGTGCGGCTGCTGGGTGTGACCGGCACGGAACAACTGCTGACGGGTGAAATCCGCTATGCGGACGGCAACCCGACCCCCACCACGCTGAAAAGCGACCTCACGGAAGCCCTCAAGGATTTCAACACCGGAAAGGGCGAATCGCTGACCCTCGGCGGAACGCTGGTTGAGACTCCCGAAGGCATGGAAGTGGACGGAGCCGAAATCAACGGCTGGGAAGAAGTGAAAGGTGATGATGTAAATGCCGATTTGTAACTAATAAAATGACAGATATAATGAAGACAAGATTTTTTGCACTTGCGATGCTCGCCCTCGCACTGGCAGCCTGCAACAACGACAACGAGAACCTGAACGGTGCCCCCGTGGCCGCCCAGTTTACCGCCGACATCGCCCCCGCCACCCGCGCCAGCGGAACTACCTGGACTGGCGGCGACCGTATCGGCATCACCGACATCGGCAACGATTCCCAGTACGGCAACGTGCCTTTCATCCTGAAGAACGGGAAATTTGAGACAGAAGGAAAGGTCATCTATATCGAAGATACAAAGGCCCATACTTTCCGCGCCTACTATCCGTACAACGCGGCGGGAGGTATCCTCGCAGCCACGACCGATGCCACGGCGCAGCAGAATCAGTCTGCCATTGACTTCCTCTTTGCCACAGGAGCCACGGGAGACAAAAAAAGCCCGGTAGTGAGCTTCACCGACAAAACCGCCAAAGGCGGTGAAGACAACTCCTTCCACCACCGCATGAGCCAGATAACCCTTACCTTCGAGGCGGGCGACGGCGTGAATTTCAGCGTGGTCAAGCCTGAACGTTACACGCTGGACGGATTGTTACTCACCGGTACGTTCAACACGGCCGACGGTATTGCCACCGCAGACAACGGGGCACAGACCGGAGAACTGACCATGAATCTGGCAGACGGCAATCTCACGTCATCGATCATCCTCTTCCCGCAGACAGTTGCATCCCTGCCGTTGGTTGTGAATTACAAAGGTCAGGAATATCATGCCACACTCACCATGCCCGAAGGCGCACTGCAGGCGGGCAACAACTATACCTATACCGTCAAGGTACGCAACAAAGTCCTTGAAGTCAGCGAAGCCACCATTGCAAAGTGGAACGATATAGACGGCGGAGAAGTGAATGCTGGCCTGTAAGATATTAATAATTAATTGATTAGGTTGAAGAATTATGAGACATAGAATTTTTATCCCCGCAGCCACCGCACTGCTGTTCGCCCTCGCCGCCTGCACGCAGGACGAACTTGCTGGCGATAACCGTCTGCCCGAAGGTGAATACCCCGTCGTCATCCGTGCCACCGGACTGTCCGTAGAGACAACGCCGCTGGCAGCCCCGTCAACCCGTTCCGCCGTGGACGGCGACTGGCAGGGCGTCACTTCCGTGGCACTCAAGTTGGGCGATGCGGTAAAGGAATACACCGTAACGGCTTCTACCGATTTCAAGAGTGCCACGCTTTCACGCGAGAACGACCCGTACTACTGGACCAGCCGCGACCCGATTACCATATCGGCATGGTGGCCCTTCAACAATGCCGACATCACACAGATGCCTGCCGTGAAGGTGGCCGAAGACCAAAGCAAACTGGCTGACTTCCAGAACAGCGACTTCATCTCTGCTGAGAACCGGAAGGTGGAATTTAACAACCCGACTCTTGAATTTACCCACCGCACGGCACGCGTGACAATCGAACTGAAGCCCGGCACGGGATTCACGAGCGTTGCCGGTGCCACGGTGATCCTCGTGAGCCTGTCCGCCGATAACGGCAACCCGACCGCCATCAAGACCTACAACGCAAGCGGCAACACCTACGAGGCACTGACCGCCCCGCAGACCGTTGCGGCAGGCAAGCCGTTCATCCGGGTGGAACTCGGCAGCGGCACCTTCTACTTCCGCCCGCAGAACAACGTCGTATTAGAAGCGGGCAGCCGCTATAAATATACCGTTAAGGTGAACGCCACCGGCCTGACGTTAGAGGGTTGCACCATCGGCAGCTGGGCTGACGGCGGCGGCGAGAGCGGCGCAGCCGAGGATTTGGGCTACATCTACGACAGCAACACCAAGACCTACACGGTCTATAACACCAACGGCCTGATGAATATAGCCGAATTAGTGAACGGAGGTAAGAGCGACATTAACATTACCCTCGACACTGACATTGACCTCACAGGCAAAGACTGGACACCGATAGGCACAGACTACGACAACTCATACAAAGGCACCTTCGACGGTGGCGGCCATACCATTACGGGGCTGACCTTTACGACAAATGACGAATATGCGGGTCTGTTCGGCTGCCTCAATAGAGCTGGTACGGTGAAGAACGTGGTGATGGAGGGCGTACAGATAACAAGCAATATGATATCTTAGTACACATGTTCTTAGCTGTAATCTGCTATCGATAAGGAAATAATCTAATTCTCGACCTGAAATATGTGTTGGCATACCACAACATGCAAAATTAGCACTATTTCCCGGCCTACTCCTGGTACCTGTGTAAATATTCTGATAATTCGCTTGGAGTCATATTCATGTCCCCACCAATAATAAATGGGTGATTTGCGGATGATACCAATTTATTTATATCTATAGCACCACATCCGGATTGGCAATGAATGGTATAAATTTCAAGGCCTCTATAATTAAGACCAATAGACCACCGACCTGTTCCTGACTGCGCATAAGAATAGGAAGGGCTAAAATTTATATCTGCAATGACACCAGTATTACACCGTGTGTTCCATCACGTCCTCCTTTCTTTATTGGGGTTATACTTCGGTTCTTTCCGTTGCGAGCGGAACTTTTCCGCCCTACGGTTTACTGCTTCCTCAAGGTAGGCAATGCTCCTTTAAGTTCGTAACGCCACTCTGAGCCTGCGGTCTGCAAGGCGGTGTTCATGGCATCAACGGCTTTCTGCCAGGTAACGCCAGTGCCGTCCACCTTCGTGGCTTCGGTGCTTTTCTTATTGTAGCCGATACCTTGTTCATGATTGTTCTTCCAATAGCAGGCGGTCACGGTGGTGTAGCTATCTCCAAACAAGCCGCCGATATGCACATTGCCGGTGCTGCTACCCGTACTGGTTACGTTGCCCGTGGCATAGCAGGCAAGGACGCGGCTTCCTCCGTTTAATCCCACTACACCGCCGCCAAAGTTATTCTTTTGGGAAGCTATTTCTAAGGTCACGTTGCCTGTGGCATAGCAAGCGGTCAGGGTGGCACTCGAATTCGTCTGACCTGCCACGCCGCCGACATCAACCATTCCCTTCACTGTGGCAGAGGAACTGCATCCGGTGATGGAACCGCCTATTTGAGCACCCACCACACCGCCGACATACACCGTGCCGCTGACGCTGCCCGACACCGAGCAGTTTTCAATGGTGCCCCAGCCAGATCCTACCACGCCGCCAATACTGCCGCCATATATCATATGAAGGGTGGGGATCACTATCCTGTGATATTGATATTTAGTTAACCAATTATATTTTTCATCAACAAACAGTGTCGCTGCGATATAAAATATTTTTCGGCTATGCCATACTTATGGCGGTCATCGGTAGCATGGCCGCCATTCTCATCCATGAACCTGCGAAGTTCCACGACCTATATGCGTATGTTGAATAACGGTATTTACACAAACAGCAAATGGGCGAACAATTCGTTACCACTACCAAGCATTTCCGCAAGCTGCTTGCCGCAGGCTATCTGTTGATAGTCCTGCTGGTGGGCGGCATCATCTGCACGTGGCTCGGCGAATGGCGCGACTTGGAGTTGCTGGAACGGGAGAACCGTGAAATCAACCGCTTCCGCAAGGAAACACACGATGCGTATGTGGGTGTGGTGGAGTTGTCACTTTTGGGCGAGTCGGTGCTGGAATGGGACGATAAGGATGTGGCGGCATACCGGCGGCAACGGATGGCGGTGGATAGTATGCTTTGCCGCTTCAAGAGCCATTACGAATCGGTGCGCATAGACAGCGTGCACCACTTGCTGGAGGACAAGGAAAAGCGGCTGTGCGCCATCATGGAGGCTCTGGAACAACAGGCGGACATCAACCGCCGGATAGCCAAGCAGGTGCCGGTGATAGTGCAAACGAGCAGGCAGGAAGAGCCGAAGAAACAGAGGAGGAAAGGTTTTCTCGGGTTGTTCGGCAAGAAACAGGAAGCACCTCCGACGACGACCACCACGATGCTCTACACACTGAACCGTGATATGATAGCGCAACAACGTGCCCAGAGCCATCGTCTGTCGGAATATGCCGACAGCCTTGCCAGCCGCAATGCGGAACTGAACCGCCAACTGCAAACCCTTATCCAGCAGATGGACCACAAGGTGCAGGCTGACTTGCTGGAACGGGAGGCGGAAATATCCGCCATGCGCGAAAGATCGTTCTTGCAGGTAGGTATCATAACGGGTGTCATGCTGCTGTTGCTTATTATTTCATACATCATCATTCACCGCTATGCCACCCGCATCAAGCAGTACAAACGTAAGACAACAGATTTAATCGGGCAACTGCAAAAGTCAGTAAAACAAAACGAATCGTTGATAGCCTCACGCAAGAAAGCGATGCACACCATCACCCACGAGCTACGCACACCACTGACTGCCATACATGGATATGCGGAACTGATGCAGGACAACGAAGAAGAAAAGATAAGCGGTTATGCGGACAATATCCTGCAAGCCTCCAAGAGAATGACCGACATGCTCAACTCCCTGCTTGACTTCTTCCGCTTGGACAGCGGCAAGGAACAGGCGAATGTCCGTCCGTTTCGTTTGGAAAACATCGCGGAGCTGTTGCAAACGGAGTTTACGCAACAAGCAGAAGCAAAAGATCTTAAACTTACCATCGAGTGCCCGGAGGGTATTATCCTGAATGGCGACAAGGAGCGCATCATACAGATATGCGACAACCTGCTGGGCAATGCCGTCAAGTTCACGAATGCCGGAAGCGTTTCACTTGTCATAAGCTATGACGGCAATAGGCTGACCCTTGTAGTAGAGGACACCGGAACCGGCATGAGTGCGGAAGAACAACAGCGAGTGTTCGGAGCGTTCGAGCGGCTTTCCAACGCCGCCACGCAAGACGGTTTCGGATTGGGGTTAAGCATTGTGAAACAGATAGTCGGGATGCTTGGCGGCACTATACGCTTGGAAAGCGAAAAAGGAGAAGGCAGTCGTTTTACTGTGGAGTTGCCAATGAACACTGCCGATATTGGTATTGAAGAACAGACAGCCGCAGAAAGTCTGGCTCATATAGAAAGACCTTATTCTGTCATCGTATTGGACGACAATCCGATGGTATTATCCATGACAAAGGAAATGTATGCTGGTATAGGTGTGCATTGCGACACGTTCACCACTATTGGCGATGCAATGGAAGCCATGCGGCAGCACACATACGACCTCATGATAACCGATATGAAGATGCCGGAGATTAACGGCTATGAGGTGTTGGAGTTGTTACGCTCGTCAAGTGTCAGCAACTCGAAAGAGATTCCCATTGTCGTGGCGACCGCCTCCGGCAGTTGCAGCGAAGAGGAGCTGTTGGAAAATGGATTTACCGCCTGCCTGTTCAAGCCATTTTCCATTTCCGAACTGGTTGCTGTATCAGACAAATGCCTTTTGACAAGTACGGACAAGGATGAACTTCCCGACTTGTCCTCTCTGCTTGCCTATGGTGACAAACGGGCGATGCTCGACCGTTTGATAACCGAAACAGAAAAGGATATGCAGGCTGTCCGGGAAATCATGGAGAGGAATGACCGCAAGGCGTTGGACGAATGGATACACCGTCAGCGAAGTTCATGGGCTGTTATCCGTGCTGACAAACCCTTGTGGAACCTGTATGAACTGCTGCATCAAGAATCTGAATGTTCCGAAATGGAATTGCGGAAATGCGTGGATGCCATGCTTCGTATGGGAACAGTTATCATAGAACTTGCGCAAAAGGAAAGGAGGTCGTCGGATGAAAGTATTTGTGATTGAGGACAACCCCGTCTATAACGATTATGTCTGCAACCTGCTGAAGAAAGACAGCTTCGATACTATGTCTGCATATAATCTTGCCACTGCCAAGAAACTATTGGCAAAGTCAGAGGTGGATGATATTGTCGTTGCCGACCTACGCCTCCCCGACGGTGAAAGCATAGAGTTGTTACGGTGGATGCGTGCCAACGACAAACAGCAGGTGTTTATCGTTATGACCAATTACGGGGAGGTGCATACGGCAGTGGAAAGTATGAAGCTCGGCTCAAAGGATTACATACAGAAACAGTTGTTGGAGGATAAACTGATACCGCTTATCCGCACCCTGCAAAAAGAACATGAAAAGCGACTACAATGGAACATTCCGATATTCGTCCGGCAGGGCGAAGCCTATCAGAAAATCAAGAAACGTGTGCGCCTTGTAGCCACCACCCGGATGAGCGTGCTGATACTGGGCGAGAACGGTACGGGCAAGGAACATATCGCACAACATATACACCAACAAAGCAAACTTGCCGATAAACCTTTTGTGGCAGTAGACTGCGGAGCCTTGTCCCCGTCATTGATACAATCCGCCTTCTTCGGACACGTCAAGGGCGCGTTTACGGGTGCCGAAGCAAACAAGACGGGGTATTTTCTGGAAGCGGATGGCGGCACGCTGTTCCTTGACGAAGTGGGCAACCTAACAATGGAGATGCAACAGATGCTGCTCCGCGCCATACAGGAACGCCGTTACCGTCCCGTCGGAGCAAAGGAGGACAAAACAGCCAACGTGAGGATAGTGGCTGCAACCAACGAGGATTTGCAGAAAGCCGTAACGGAAAAGCGGTTCCGGCAGGATTTGCTCTATCGCTTGCAGGAGTATGTGATAACCATGCCGCCCTTGCGCGACTGCCCGGAAGACATCATGCCATTGGCCGAGTTCTTCCGTGAAATGGCAAACCGTGAGTTGGAACGTGAAGTAAAAGGGTTTGCCGCATCTGCCCGTAATGCCCTGCTCGCCCATGCGTGGCCGGGCAACGTGCGCGAGTTGAAACAGAAGATACAGACGGCAGTCCTGCAATCAGAAGGCGATATGATAACCGAAGCCGATTTGGAACTTGACAATGAACCGTCCGCTACTTCCGCTTGTTTTACATTGAAGAGCGGGGATGAAGAAAGAGGACGTATCCTGCGTGCTTTGAAACAAGCAGCCGGTAACAAGAAAATGGCTGCAAAGATACTGGGTATCGGCAGGACAACGCTGTATAATAAATTGGTAGAGTATGGATTGAATGAAGAAAACTGACCGGAGTATGGCTGTAAATGGCAATAATTGATTAACTTTGCAATTGTATTTCAGAAAATAGCAGGCGATCGGGTAACTTTTCGCCGATGATATAGACATAAGACCGCAAGGCGTTTCAAGCGAAAATCTGGTAAATTGAAGCTACGGAGACGATTGCGTGATGC
>ENA-OZGM01001118-OZGM01001118.1-human-gut-metagenome-genome-assembly--contig:-NODE-1118-length-10825-cov-5.819963_pt1 | contig 10825 bp, 9 predicted proteins | sample MGYA00244655_ERZ653656 | MGnify/ENA primary metagenome ERZ653656 (study PRJEB26926, sample SAMN06164991) | human gut metagenome | biome: ENVO:00009003; feature: ENVO:2100002; material: ENVO:00002003... | reverse complement strand
TAGCTGCAGTCTCGTGGGCTCGGAGATGTGTATAAGAGACAGATTATGGAATATGTTAGACGTTTTTCATAAAAAGACACGAAAAAGTAGTTATAACAACCTAATAATAAAATTATTTTTGTATGTTGTATTTTGATGAATCTGGATATACTGGAGCTGATTTGGTAAATAGTAAACAACCATATTTTTCATTGGCTTCTATTAGGATTACAGATGAAGAAATTGCTCAAATAAAAAAAGACATTGGTTATTGTGAATGGGGAAAAGAACTTCATTTCAAAAGTATGTATAAAAGTTATCAAGGTCAGAAAATGCTGGATAAGATATTTAATCACCCTCTGATGGACAATTATCACATACTTCTATCGTTTGCCTACAAACGATACTGTATCTATGCCAATATTGTGAATATTCTAGTAGAAACAATGTACCACATCAATGGTATAAATCTATATGAAGGAGCAAAGAATCTGATTTTAGCTAATGGCTTGTATTGTTTTGCTATATTGCATCCTAATAAGGATTTGGTAGCTGAATTTGAGAATAATTTTGTTGGAATGGTTAGAAACCCGTCAGTAGAATCCATTGCGAACTTTTATAGGACCACAGATAAGTTGAGATATGATGTTGATACAAGAGAAGAGTTCTTCGAGATGTTGTCAGAGATACCTCCTACAATTATATATATTAAAAATGCCTTAAGCAATAAGAAATTCTATATTGATTTAACAATACCATTATTTTCCGAATCAATTCAAGAATGGTATAAAAGAACTAAGGAAAAAGAGAATGTTCTTTTTGATTCCTCGGAACCTTTCTTTGCAAACATAGAGTTTATGGAAAGTCTTAGAGATATGGAAGTACCAGAAACTGTTGTTGGGTATGGTAAAGGAACGCACGTATATCCTCTGCCTGTCGGCAATATAAAAATCGCAAAGTCTCATGAAGAGTTCGGAATACAGTTAGCAGATGTGTTTGCAAGTGCATTATGCTTTGCTCTTACACCGCGAAATGATAAGTTCGTGAAGTATCAAGATAAGATAAAATCGCTCCCAATATTCCAGAATATTAAGATTAATATAGCACCTGCTACAAATGATTTTATTGAAGAAAGAATGAAGGAAACTGCAGAGATTGATCCTTTGGATTTTCTATGCGAACATAGCGATTGTATAAATATAAACAAAAGCTCAAATATTTAATCATGGATTATACAGAGGTTAGTAATAGCAACAGAATGATGATGAAAGCTCAAGGCATAGATGAGATGTATATTGATAAAGAGGAAACTTTATACTACGATGAATCAGGTAACATAAAACACTTGATTATTAAAGATGGCAAGCTCAATGCAGATTCAGATACTGTATTTGTGTTAGGTGGTGTTCAGGCAGATGATATTATTTCTTTGGAAGAGTTGAAAACGGCATTAGGTAAAAACTTAGAAAAAGAAATAAAATCAACAAAGGATTTAAAAGGAACTTTTATTGAAATATTGCGCAAGGACAATTTTAGAAAAATACTCCAAATAATTCAAGACAAAGGATGGCATATTCATTTTTGTATTGTGCAGGTTTTCTATTATGGATTTGTGGATATTATTGATTCAATAAGTGGACTAGAGTGTGCTCCTTTTGCATTCAAGGCTGAACTATACAAAGTCTTGAAAAGGAATCCAAATACGACAATCTCAATATTCAAAAAATATAAGTATCCAAATGTTGGAACAAAGTACATTAAGGATTTCTTGTCAGAACTTATAATCCTTATTGATGGTGTTATTGTCGAAGATGCGAAAAAATACCGTTTAAATCCGTTGCTAGTCTTTCTCAAAAATTCTCTAGAGAAGGCTAAAGAACAGAAAGAATTGGTTTTTATTCAGAATGAAACTACTCATGAATGGGTCGGAAATTTTGTACAATTTTATAGGCAACAGATTCTTAGTTTTCCAAAGAAAACCTTGGTGTTTGATGAAGAAAAACAGGTTATGAGCCAGATTGCAGAAGAAGATATTATTATTGATGGTAAAGCTCCTGATAATTATAGTTTTAAGGAGTCTGGAACAGATGCAATGATACAAGTCTGTGATTATGTAGTTTCTATTTTACGTAAATATATGATTTTCCTTGATAGATTGGAACCAGAGGTTGATGCTGATATTCAAAAATTTGATGAAAATCAAATGAATAATTACAAACTTTTAAATAGAATACTTGCTGATTCTCTGAATTATAATCCATTGTTTGTGCATTTCGTTGCTTGTCAGCATACAGTTGCTAAATATCATAAGTATATACAAGAGTATGGCGGTCCTATAGCGAATGAGTGACTTAATGATATGTTATTTTCATATTTTATGCTCCACTCGGAGTTGTAAGTTTTTAGATAATCATAAGTGATTGATTATTATTCGATGTAGAATTATAACTACAATTATTGGAAAGAGTTGATGTTGGAAAGTTTAATTTGATTGGTATAATAATACTTTAAGATTGATATAGCTAAACTTTGTAATAAACAATGCAAATAACAAATAAAACTACGCAATTTTACTATCTAGATTAATTTCGCACTTTGATTCGGCATGCGACATTTTACGCTCAATAGTTGAAATTTCTAAGTCGCACAAAGCGTGGGAAAAGACATTCTTGATGAATGTGGCTGTGTGAATACGCTTTTTGCTGAACGCTTTACCAATGTTCCAACCAAAATGCATAATATCGATGCTTTTAAGTTGTGAATCCACCTTTACGGGCGATATCTTTTGTAAGGTATCGCCTGAACTATATTCAGCAACGTATGTACATAGACGGTTGAGATCCTCTTCACTCATATAGGCAACCATTGTTTGCTTAGTATAATTGAGCACCTTTTCTAATTTGGTTTGAGTAGCACGATTCTTTTTGGCTATAGCGTTGGTTCGCATAACTTCATATTCTGAGGGTTCAGAGATTGTTTCTTCAGCGGTAAGAGCAGACTCAATGACATCAGGCTTAGCTTGGTTTGAATCTTTGATTGTAGAGGCTTCCGGAACAGAAACGGTATCATTATGATTTTTCATTGTTTGAAAGGCAGAGATATGCAATAGAAAAGCTTCTATGCGTGGCTGCAGAAACTGATTGAAAGTTATCTGCAAACTGGCATAGATCGCCATTAAGACAATTACTGTTGCAAAAAACGCAACACTACTACTGAAATCGTCAACACCTTTGGATAAAACAAACTGACGAGCTAAAACGCCAACAACAAGAGTACCTACCAATACAAGGGAATAGAGTGTTATATGTTCAATACTTTTCTGATTCATAGTGATATTTGTTAATCGTTTGTGCGCAAATATATGTCATTTCATAGATACCATGTTATAAATCCAATAAAGTGGCAGCATTTGTCCTCGATATGGTACTTATTTCTATGCAATCTATGCCACAATAGAATAAAAAAGAAGAGTCCGACTAGGTTTTAACCCCACGTCGGACTCTTCTTATGTTACAGAACCAATGCTATTTCAGCGAAATCTTATTAGCCGTCTCTCGCTTCTTGGAATTAACCAAATCAGCATAGATTTGAGTGGTGGTGACATTCTTGTGCGTCAGCATCTTCGATACTGTGTAAATGTCTGTACCTAAAGAGATTTGGATGACCGCATACGAGTGCCTGAAGCAGTGGAAGGTTATGTGCTTTCTGATTCCGGCTTCAGCAATCCATTGTTTCAGAGGATGATGGGTCATGGAGCGGGTTAAGCCTTTGAAGACTTTTCCAGTACTCCATTCGCCGCACAATTCTAGTGCCTCCTGACTGATGGGAAGGGTGGCCTCGGTTTCTGTTTTCTCGGTACAGATACGGATGTAGTAGCCTTGATCCGGGCCGACTTCAAAATCACGCCAGTCCAGCTTCAGAATATCACTGATACGGAGACCAGTCATGCAAGCAAACAGGGATGCCTGTTTCAAGACAGGAATCTTGCAGGGCGTAGCTGCCAATTTCTTGACCTCATCAAGTGTCAGATACTCTTTTTTGACCTCTTTCCATTCAATCTTTTCCAGAAAGTCGTTCAAGTTCTCACGCAACATCTTTTCTTTATAGGCTATTTTCAGCAAGGCTCGGAAAGTTGAATAATAACCGGCTGCCGAATTGCGTGAGATGTAGGCATTGGGATGATTGATCTGTTTGCATTTGAGCAGGTAATCCTTGAACTTCTCGCACAGTTCTACGGTAACATCGCCGAATGTACATTTACCGCCGACAAATTTCTCGAAGTGATTGTAAACGCAGTCCCATTTCTCATATTTTTCCCGTGCCTTTGTCCGGAAGTAGGCGAGGAAATCTACCTTTTGCTTGTTCTTGTCCAGGAACCCGAATTCTTCATTGATAAGCGACTGGACACGGATACAGCGGATTGCCTCTGCTTTGTTCAGCATATCCTGGTTGAACATTCTTTGTTGCTCGTTTTTAGGCTTGGCATAGATGTAGATGCCGAGGAATTCCCGGCGACTCATCTTCATCGTATAAGGATTGCGGATGGCCGGATAATAATCCAGATAAAGAGATATGCGGTCGTTACGCAATGGCTTTTGTCTCAAAGTTACGTTGGTGCATGTAAGTGTCATAGCTATATTGTTTTTTGATTAATACTTGTTTTTGTTGCAAATAAAATAGGTGTTCTAATGGTGGTATTTATCACCGGAAAATAACTTTCGGCTCATTCTATCTTTGGAGGCTCAAAGAACTTGTCCAACTCTGCCCGCAGAATCTTGGTATATTTACCGACCTTGATACGGGGAATATTATGGTATTTCACATAATGGTAGAGTTGGTCCCGCGTCAAATTGAATCGCTCCATCGCTTCGGCAATGGTGTAGTATTTGGGCTCTTCGGGAGCTATGAGACCTTTGGCAATGTCCACATGCTTTTTGGAGTAGTACACCATAATGCCGACTTTCTTTTTGGGAATGGCATTCTTTGATATGAAAGAATAGATGGCTGTTAGTGTCATGCCGAACTTCTCCTGCATGTCTTGCGTGCTGTACCATTCCTTGATCTCAGGATCGGGAGCTTTCTTTGCAAAGTAGTCATCAAAGTGTTTTTTACTCCAATAGGTTTTACCACGGTTAAATGTCCTGGGGATATTATGCTCTTTAGCTATATGAAATATCCAGGAATCTTTGACACCGAATTTCTCTTTAATCTCATTGGTGGTATAGAAGTCTGTGATAGGAAGAGTGTCTTTAGGTTGTCGTTTCTTGTATGGGTTTCTTTTAAGCATCTCTTCTATATCGCTCTGCCGAACAAATGAAAGCCTACTGCTCAACTTGTAAGCAACAAGATGTCCAGTATAAATCATTTTATAAACAGCTTGCAGTGAAAGCCCCAACAAAGTAGCAGCCTGAGCGATTGACAAATATTCTTTGTCTTTAATATCCATCAAAGGCTTTTCACTCTTAACGATTTGAATCCTTTGCTCTTCCTGCTGAATCCGTTTTGCTCGTATGGCCTGTTTATAAGCCAAATTCGCGCATCTGTGTGAGCAGTATTTCGTAGTTACTTTTTGTGCTACGAATTCTTGGCCACACCATTCACAAATCTTTTTAATTCTAATGTTGCTCTTTGCCATTTTACTTGAATTTTTAGGGTTTATTTCTCCTTGATTTCTCCAGTTTTATTACACCATCTTAAACCATATTCAACCATATTCAACTTTCTCCACGACCTTGCCAACGAAAATTCTTAGATTTCGTGGTGAGGTACACAGGAGGTACAAAAAATGGCGTAAAAAGGCTTAGCAACGATTATCAACGATACTTGAGCAACAAAAAAGGCGCCCCGTAAAGAGCGCCATATCAATCGATTGTAATCAATTTAACTCATTGATAATCAGATAGTTACTTGCCGATGCAAAACTTGGAAAATATGGTCCCAAGTATTTCGTCAGTAGAGATTTGACCGGTGATTTCTCCGAGGTAGTGCATGCATTCTCTAATGTCTTGGGCGAGGAAGTCTCCGGAGAGGCCGGATTGTAGACCGTTGAGGGTACGTAGGATTGCGTCGTGGGCATTTAGCAGGGCTTCGTAATGACGTGCGTTGGTGACGATAATGTCATTTTCGCCAGTTTGTGTTGACTGTATGGTATCTGTAAGCTGTTTTTCGAGTACGTCGATATTTTGGTCATGTGAAGCTGAAAGAAAGATGAACGAAGTGTTGGGCTTTTCACGAGTGAGGCGTTTGTATAGGTCTGTGAGCTGTTGTTGGGTTGCGGATCCGATCTTATCTATTTTGTTAAAGGCAACGATGAGGCGTTTATCTGTGCAGTGGGGGAGGACTCTTCCAGCGATTTTTTCAATGTCTTGTGTCGATCCAGTGGCATCAATAAGCCAGATGACGATGTGGGCTTGATCTAGTTTTTGGAAGGTGCGTTCGATCCCCATATTCTCGATGGCATCGTGCGTTTCCCGTATACCGGCAGTGTCGATAAAGCGGAAAGTAATTCCTTGTAATACGACGGTATCTTCGATGACATCGCGGGTTGTACCGTGTATGTCCGAGACGATGGCTTTATCTTCTTTGACAAGGCGGTTGAGCAGTGTCGATTTCCCGGCGTTGGTTTCTCCTATAATGGCAGTAGGTACACCGTTTTTGATGGCATTGCCGAGTGTGAACGAATCGGAAAGGCGCTTAATGACTCGTTCTATTTCACTGGCGAGGTCGGTTAGTTTCTCCCGATCGGCAAATTCTACTTCTTCTTCGCTGAAATCAAGTTCGAGTTCAACGAGCGAGGCGAATGTGAGTAGTTTTTCCCGTAGTTGGATAAGTTCTCGGCTGAATCCTCCACGCATTTGTTGCATAGCTAAACGATGCGAGGCCGCCGAGGTGGAAGCGATAAGGTCGGCCACGGCTTCGGCTTGTGAGAGGTCAAGTTTCCCATTGGTAAAAGCCCTACGGGTAAATTCTCCCGGTTGGGCCAGGCGGCAGCCTGCTCGCAATAGAAGGCTGATGATTTGTTGTTGAATGTAAATCGACCCGTGGCAGGATATCTCGACTGTATCTTCTCCTGTAAATGAATGGGGGGCGATGAAAAGCGTAACGACTACATCGTCAATGGGAGTTTCGTTCTCATCGGCGATTGTTCCGTAGTGTGCTGTATTGGGCTTTGCTTCGGATAGTTTTTTCTTGTTTGCGGTGTGAAATATACGATCGGTTATAATGATAGCGTTTGTTCCGCTTATGCGAATTACGGCAATACCTCCCATACCGGGAGCGGTAGAGATGGCGCAAATCGTATCTTCGGGTATTGGCTTGTTTAGTTTAAGTTCCATATTTCAAGGGATAGGTCGCTTTCTATTTTATGTTCAATACTGTCGGGTAAGTTGTGGAAAAAATCTATTCCGGTCACTCGTTCCACACTGTCGATGGTGATTGCCAACTCTTTTAGAGACGGTTGTTCCGCTTCATTGTCGAATATAAATGCGATTCCTCTGGGCGTGCCGGTATACGGAACAGCGACTACTTTGAAAAAGCGGGCAGGGACGACTATCTCGTGTCGTCCGATTGTCTTTCTCGGAGTAGAAACGATGGGTCCGCAAGTAATGAGTAGTGCACTGTCTCGTTGTACCCATTCACGTATTTGTTCTTCCAGTTCTTTCCAGCGGCCTCGGTTTAATTCGGGAATTTGCGGACAGATATTTGAGAGCAGGAATGATTCTTCCATTGCTGTTTCGTTCCATTTCATATCGGCAGCCGGAGCCATATGTCCTCGGTCGTATCCGATATGCGTGTAATCACGGGTGTCTATCATTGTGCCCACTACATCGTAGTCGGGGGTAAATCGGTTGTTGCGTGTAGCACTACCTTGCAGTTCGTCTCGTAGTAATTCGTAACTTACCCAATTGGGTTGTTTCCAATGGGAGTTATACGAGACCGTGTAGCCCGTACGGTATAATATTTGTTCCGGTGTACCTTCGGGAGTATGGGCCATTTCAGCATCTTTTACATGACAAAGAGAGTTTGTAAACAATTGTTGAGGATTTTGGGGTTGTTGAGCTTGTTTTATTAGCCACCATATACTGTATGTAACGAGTAACAGCAGAAATAAAGCCCCCCAATTATTTATTTTTTTACTGTTCGATTTTTTCTTTTTTCTCTTTTTAGCCATATCCTCCACTTTTGAATGTGGTCGTGCAAATGTAAGAAAAAATTTTTTTACCTTTGTTCGTCGGTTGGATAATCCATCGACTTAGGTTTAGATCAAGAAAAACCAATAAAAATATATACGATGAATTTAGTAGATCGTTTCCTTCATTATGTGAGCTTCGATACTCAGTCGGACGAGCTTACAAACTTGACTCCCAGTACACCGGGACAGATGCTGTTTGCCCAAAAACTAGCCGAGGAGTTGGAGCGTATAGGCCTTACCGAGGTGACGCTCGATGATAACGGGTATCTTATGGCCTCATTGCCTTCAAATATCGATAAAGATGTCCCGGTGGTAGGATTTATAGCCCATTTGGATACTAGTCCCGATATGTCGGGACGGCATGTGAGTCCGCGGATTGTTAAAAATTACGATGGTAAGGATATTGTATTGTGTGCAGAGGAAGATATCGTATTGAAACCTTCGGAGTTTCCCGAACTACATCATTATATAGGTCAAGACCTTATTGTTACGAATGGGAAGACTTTGTTGGGGGCAGACGATAAAGCAGGTATTGCCGAAATTGTGACAGCGATGGAGTATCTTTTGAAACACCCGGAGATTAAACATGGCAAGATACGCATTGCATTCAATCCTGACGAGGAGATAGGCAAAGGAGCGCACAAGTTTGATGTTAAAGCCTTTGGAGCAGATTGGGCCTATACGATGGATGGTGGTGAAATAGGCGAATTGGAGTATGAAAACTTTAATGCGGCTGTGGCTCGAGTGACTTTCAAAGGCCGTAACGTTCACCCGGGATATGCCAAACATAAAATGATAAATTCGATTCGCATAGCCAATCAATATGCTATTATGTTGCCGCGTTGGGAAACTCCCGAACATACCGAAGGTTATGAAGGTTTTTATCATTTGATTTCGTTCGAGGGCAGTGTGGAGAAGACGGTATTGACTTATATTATTCGTGACCATGATCGAGATCGTTTCGAACGCCGTAAGAAGGAACTCGAACATTTAACTCGTAAAATAAATAACGAGTTTCCGGGTTGTGCCAGTATCGAAATAAACGACCAATACTATAATATGCGTGAGAAGGTCGAACCTGTGATGCATATCGTCGATTTGGTATCCGAGGCTATGAGGACCGTAGATGTTGTGCCGATGGTGAAGCCTGTACGTGGCGGAACCGATGGAGCGCAATTGTCGTTCAAAGGATTGCCTTGTCCCAATATTTTCGCCGGTGGGTTGAACTTCCACGGGCGTTATGAATTCGTGCCCATACAGTCTATGGAAAAAGCTACCGAGGTGATTGTGCAAATTGCCAGAATGGTAGTCGAGAAATAATAATCTTTGTCGGGTTTGGACAGATATGGAAATTATTTTTCATATCTGTTCCTTTTATTTCATAGCGAAAAGTTCATGGCGGGCACACTCATTGTTCTTACAGGGCCTACCGGGGTGGGAAAGACCGAGCTTAGCCTTCAATTGGCAGAGCGGTATGCTTGTCCTATTGTGTCGGCCGATAGTCGGCAGTTCTATGGCGATATACCTATTGGAACGGCGGCTCCTACAATCGAGCAACTGTCGAGGGTCGAACATTATTTCGTAGGGCAGTTGGTGTTGTCTGACTATTATAGTGCTTCGTGTTATGAAGAAGACGTCTTGAAGCTGCTCGATAAACTTTTCAAGGCAAATGACTATGTCCTATTGACAGGAGGCTCTATGTTGTATATCGATGCGGTTTGTAAAGGTATCGACGAGATACCTACCATTACCGACAAGATACGTCGTGAAGTTGCGGCGCATTACGAGAAAGTGGGTTTAGCCGCCCTTTGCGAAGAGCTTAAAGTGCTCGATCCAGTATATTATGCAGAGGTTGATTTGAATAATCACAAGCGGGTGATTCATGCGATAGAGATTTGCCGACAGACCGGTGGCCGATACAGTGATCTGCGTACTCGTCGGGTGAAATCCCGCCCTTTCCGAATTATAAAAATAGGATTGATTCGTCCACGGGAAGAGCTATTCGAGCGGATAAGTCAGAGAGTGGAGCAGATGATTGCCGATGGCTTGGTCGATGAAGCTCGAAGGGTATATTCTTATCGTCATCTTAATTCTTTAAATACAGTGGGCTATAAAGAGTTGTTCGCTTATTTCGATGGGAAGATGACCTTAGAAGAGGCTGTCGAGAAAATCAAGAGAAATACCCGGGTCTATTCCAAGAAACAAGTCACATGGTATAAAAAAGATCTCGATATGAAGTGGTTCTCCCCAGATGATAAGGACGAGATTATCGCATATATCAACGAGAATTCTGTTTCGTGAAAGACTACTCGATGTTTGTTTATGCGTGATCTTCAATCGGCTGTCGAATGGTATCTATACAGATTTATATCTATAAAGTTATGAGAATATTGAAGCCTTTTATGTTACTAGCTGTTATTGGTGTTTTATATTCCTGTGCAGCTGTTCATTTGCAGACTTATCGCAATGGCTATATCATGGATAAGAATAATGTAGTTGTCGGGTACTATTCGAATGGGCATGTCCTCGATTTGGAAAAGAATATCATCGGATACTATGCAAACGGGTATATTTACGATACTCGCCATGAGGTTATAGGAAATTATGTCTGTCTCTTATACACATCTCCGAGCCCACGAGACTGCAGCTAATCTC
>ENA-OZGM01001117-OZGM01001117.1-human-gut-metagenome-genome-assembly--contig:-NODE-1117-length-10828-cov-4.936137_pt1 | contig 10828 bp, 9 predicted proteins | sample MGYA00244655_ERZ653656 | MGnify/ENA primary metagenome ERZ653656 (study PRJEB26926, sample SAMN06164991) | human gut metagenome | biome: ENVO:00009003; feature: ENVO:2100002; material: ENVO:00002003... | reverse complement strand
TGGTAGAGCGCTGCGTTCGGGACGCAGAGGTCGCAGGTTCAAATCCTGTCGCGCCGACGATACAAGGATTCCGGTACATGGGTGAGAGAATCCTTGGCAGGGGCAACCTCAGAGGCTTTTAGTAAGCTTCTGGGGTTCTTTTTTTGCCTTCAAAAGTTTTAGAAAGGCTCTATGTCAAAAAAACTGTCGCACGAATTTTCGCGCGACAGTTTTTTCTTATTCTACCGTTACAGATTTTGCCAGGTTACGTGGCTGATCCGGATTTAAGCCTTTTCCAACGGATGTGTAATATGCAATCAGCTGGAAAATTACAACAGATTCAAAAATCGTAAATTCGTCGGATACATCCGGAAGATTGATGTGTACATCACAGATAGAAGGATCTGTGATTTCTTTGTCTTTGGACAAAAGAATGACATAAGCACCACGGGCTTTTACTTCCCGGATATTGGAAATAACTTTGCTGTATACATGTTTCTGGGTAGCAGCGGCAATGACAGGAACCCCTTCACTGACCAGAGCAATGGTTCCGTGTTTTAATTCACCGGCAGCATAGGCTTCGGCATGAATATAAGAAATTTCCTTTAATTTCAAAGCACCTTCCATGCAAAGGGTATAATCGAGTCCACGGCCGATAAAGAACGCGTTGTTGGCATTGATCATGCGTTTGGTCAGCTGTTCAATATCAGGAGCCTGTGCAAGAACTTCCTCGATGTAATTTGGAATTTCCTGCAGTGTTCCAATAAATGTACGTGCTTCTTCGACAGAAATCTTTTGCTGTTTCATGGCAAGTTTGCATGCAAGCAGGTAAAAAGAAGCAACCTGAACGGTGTATGCTTTTGTACTTGCAACAGCGATTTCCGGACCGGCATGTGTATATAATACATAGCTGCTTTCACGTGCAATGCTGGAGCCTTTTACATTTACAATAGACAGTGTTTTCTTTGTATATTTATTTGCAAGGCGAAGAGCTTCCAAAGTATCAATGGTTTCTCCGGACTGGGATACAACGATCACCATGGATTTTTCATTGATTACCGGTTCTTCATAGCGGAACTCCGATGCGATTGCCACGGTAACCGGAATATGCAGGCGGTTCTGGATCATGGTTTTTCCTACCATTCCCGCGTACATTGCAGTACCACAGGCAACGATTGTAATGTCGCTTACATTTTCAAAGAAGGAATCCGCAATGGCATCTTCCGAAAAATCCGGGAGCATATCTTTGATACGTGGGGTAATGGTTCTTGTGATGGCAGCCGGCTGTTCATGAATTTCTTTGATCATGAAATGCGGATAACCATCTTTCTGGGCTGCGGTAACATCCCAGTTTACTTCCATATATTCCGGTTCTACGGAATGACCGTCTAAATCTTCTAACGTAATGCCGTCCGCAGTCATAGTTAAAATATGATATTCCGGCACGATGAAATAACGCTTGTTGTATGCGATAAAAGCAGTCAGATCGGATGCAATAAAAGCACCGTCATTACAGTATGTTGCAACCATAGGGCTGACATTTCTTACCGCATAAATTTCACCTGGATGATCCTTGAACAGAACGCAGAAGGCAAAGGAACCTTCAATTTCGGCTACTGCTTTGCGCAGAGCTTCTTTTGGATCTCCTTCGTAGAGTTTATTGATCAATGCGGCGGCAACTTCGGTATCCGTCTCGGAAATCAGTTCATCCGTCAGATCGTATTTGGTGGCGAGATCATGATAGTTCTCGATGATACCATTGTGGATCAATGCAACCTGTCCGACCTTATGAGGGTGTGCATTGGCATTGGTAACGCCACCATGGGTTGCCCAGCGGGTGTGGCCGATTCCACACGTAGAATTGTTATCATCATCGCAGATGGCACGAAGATCTTTTACTTTTCCGACAGTTTTCCGAAGTGAAATTTTTCCGGTATCTTTAAAGTACGCAATTCCCGCACTGTCATATCCACGGTACTCAAGGCTTGCAAGTCCTGTCAATAAGACATCCTGGGCTTTTAATTTACCTGTAAATCCAATAATTCCACACATAATTGAAATCTCCTTTTTCTCATATAATTTTATGATCCCGATATTGTTTTCGTTCATCAGAATATTTTTCATTGTGCATTATGTGGTAACACGTAAGTGTTATCACATATGCCAATTGCTTCGCGTAAGCAAATTCTCATGCAATTGGCTCCATCGGGGTACGAATCCTTTGTTCGGATGTTACCATCCTGTTTGTGATTCGTATGCGCAGCCCCATTCCTGCGTTCAGGCATCCGCCGAATCTTCGATCACCTGAATCCTCGTTAACCCTTGTGGTACATATCACAGGGTACATGGCGCTAAAGTTTTTAACTTTTCGAAATCTGTTTCTCCTTTCTATAACAGACACCCCCATCTTAACATAAACACCGGGGTTCTCACAACCGAAAATATCCACAGAGATTTACAGTAATTGCATAAATTTTTCACGTTACTTACAATCTTAAAAAAATTTATACATCTTTGCCTCTGGTATGATATGATTAATTCCAAATGAAAAACATACAGGGAGGAATCTATGGACGAACAGACAAAACAAAAACGAAAAGATATCGTGGGGTGGGTGATTTACATAGCAGTTCTTCTTGCCATTATTATCACATTCCGTTGTTTTTTGATGATCGGGCGGGTGCCATCTGAGAGTATGGAACCGACACTGATGGTTCATGACTGGCTCATCGGAGACCGTCATGCATATGAGGAAGAAAAACCACAACGCGGCGATATTGTCATGTTTTATCAGAAAGATGAAAATGAAACCATGGTCAAACGTGTGATCGGACTTCCGGGGGAGACGGTTTCTTTTGTCGGAGGAAAAGTATACATCAATGGGGAACCGCTGGATGAATCGGCTTATCTGGATGACACTGTCGAAACGGATTGTGGAGAAGAAGATAAAACCTTTACCGTTCCGGAGGGCTCTTATTTCATGTTGGGGGATAACCGGGAAATTTCCCTGGATGCGCGATATTGGAAACATACCTACATTACAACGGATGACATGAAGTCGAAGGAAATCCTTATCATCCCGTTTCACAGGCTTCCGTGGTTTTAACCCTTTTGTGTCTTGACACCTGACGGGCATGTGAGTATACTCTATGTAATATGTTGAATGTAACAAGAAATGTCTGTATAGAAGGGTATTTCGTGAAAAGGAGTATTTTATGTTAACGACAAGAGAACTGCAGGACGAGATCATCCGCCTGAAGAAAGAAAAGGATATCTGTATTCTGGCACATGCATATCAGAGTCATGATATCTGGGAGGTGGCTGATTATGTAGGGGATTCCTATGGGCTGAGCGTGCAGGCTGCCAAGGCAGCGCAGAGCACTGTGCTGATGTGCGGAGTCCGTTTTATGGCAGAGACGGTCAAGATTCTGTCCCCACAGAAAAGGGTATTGTTATCCAACAGCAATGCGGGATGTCCGATGGCAGAGCAGATGGATGTGGAACTGATTTCCGGGGTGAAAAAGATGTATCCGGATTATACCGTGGTAGCGTATATTAATACGACTTCCGAGTTAAAAACGATTTGTGATGTCTGTGTAACTTCCTCATCGGCAGTTCAGATTGTAAAGAATATAGAGAATAAAAATATTTTGTTTATCCCGGACTGCAATCTGGGAAAATGGGTGGCTGATCAGGTGCCGGAGAAAAATATCAAACTGCTGCAGGGGGGATGTCCAACGCATGTCCGCATGTCGAAACGGGATGTGGAAAAAGCACAAAAGGCACATCCGGACGCACTTCTTCTGGTACATCCGGAATGTCTGCCAGAGGTTTCCGAACTGGCGGATTATCGGGGAAGTACAACCGGAATCATGGACTATGCAAAGAAAAGAGATGCAAAGGAATTCATTATCGGAACCGAGAACAGTATCGTGCAGCATCTGCAGTTTGCATGTCCGGACAAGCAGTTTTATCCATTATCAAGAGACTGTGTCTGCCACAATATGAAACTGACCACACTCGGAGATGTGTACCAGTGTGTAAAGGGCACCGGCGGAGAGGAAATCAAGCTGGACGAAGAAGTGCGTATAAAAGCAAAACGCTGTATTGATACCATGCTGGAACTTGGCAATTAAAGCAGGTCAGCCTGCAAAGATGCGCGCCCTGCGGAGTCAAAGATGATGCTGTGTCTCCGCAAGGGCGCGAAAGTGTGCGGTAAACGCACACTTTATTTTTTTACCGATTTTACAAGGGAATCCAATGTAACAGTTGTGGTGGTATCACCGGCAAGGAGCGTGTACGTTTCTCCGCTGGTGAGCTTTGGACAACTGATTACAACAGAATTATAGGATTTGGCAGGGGTATAGGAAAGCAGCATCCGGGGTATCAGATTGTGGTAGTGCCTGTTCTGAAAACAATTTATGAAGAAAGAAAAGGAAAACTTAAGAGAATCTAAATTGACTTGCAACATAAACTTATATAAAATAAAAAGCGCGGAGATGTTCGCAGAGTTCATTTCAAACGAAGAGGAGGAATTTTATATGATATGTCCGAAGTGCGGCAGTGAAATGCCGGATGACAGTGCGTTCTGCACCAGATGTGGAGCCAGCTTACATACAGGAACACAGGAAAATCAGAATTCGCAGGGAGGACCACAGCAGGGAAATCCGCAGGGGACGCCATACGGCTACGGAAATCCACAGGGAAACAACGGAGCGTATTATGGCAATCCACAGATGAACAATGGTATGCCGTACGGGCAGCCTTATGTAGATCCAAAGGATCATTCCGCAGAATTTGACGGAAAGGATATTGCAGATCACAAACTGTTTGCAATGCTTCCATATCTTCTGGGAATTTTGGGAACCATCGTGGCACTTCTTGTGGCGAAGGATTCTCCTTATGTCGGATTTCATGTGCGTGAGGGAATCAGGATCCTTGTGTCTGAAGTTCTGCTGGGACTGATTACTGTAGTGCTCTGCTGGACCGTTGTCGTTCCGATTGCAGCAGCCGTATGTTTTATCATTTTACTGGTTGTCCGTATCATCAGTTTTGTTAACGTCTGCAATGGAAAGGCAAAGGAAGCTGCTATAGTTAGCAATTTCGGATTTTTGAAATAACTTATAAAGATCCAATGAAAAAGAGAAGAAGATTCTGCATGCTATGTAAGAATCTTCTTCTCTTTTTTGTGGAAACATGGGATGTTTAATTGAGAAGAATGGAAAAAGTCAGGGAATTTCCATCTTCACTTTTGGCAGAAATTTTCCCTTTGTGTGCGGTTGCAATGGCGTAGACTACGGTAACATCTTTATACATAGAAGATAAGACGGGAACCTTAAATAAACTTAAAACATTCGTAAGTTTTGCCGTTTTACAGGACAACATATTTTTTACATTGAATTTACATTAGTCTGGTTATGCATTTTACACAGACCCGATAAGATAACAACTGTAATGAGGAACAACATGAAAGAAAGAGGAGAAAATCATGAAAAACAAACTTGTAAAAATGATGGCTTTACTGACAGCAACAACAATGGTCGCTGCAGGTGTGATGGGATGTGGTTCTGACAGCAGTGATGCAAACGCTGATGCAAATACAGATACAACGGCATCTGATACAACTGCAAATGCAGATACAACAGATGGATCGGATCTGAGCGGAACCGTTACATTGGCAGGAAGTACTTCCATGGAGAAACTTGCAAATGCCATGAACGAAGCATTCATGGAGAAATATCCGAATGTTTCCGCAACCGCAGAGTTTACAGGATCCAGTGCAGGAATCGAGTCTCTTACAGCCGGCAGCGTTGATATCGGAGATGCTTCCCGTGCCCTTTCTGACGATGAGAAAAGCCAGGATATCGTAGAGAACATTGTGGCAATTGACGGTATCGCAGTTATTACAGATACAGCAAACACAGTCACAGATATTAAGTCTGAAGATCTTGCAAAAGTATATACCGGAGAGATTACAAACTGGAAAGATCTCGGCGGACCGGATGAGCAGATCGTAGTCATCGGCCGTGAGGCGGGATCTGGTACAAGAGATGCGTTTGAGGAACTGATGGATGTAAAGGATTCCTGCAAATATGCGCAGGAACTTGATTCTACAGGTGCTGTTTTGGCAAAGGTTGCAGCAACTCCGGGAGCAGTTGGATATGTATCCCTGGATGTGCTGGATGACACCGTAAATGGATTAAAGATCAACTCTGTAGAGCCGACAGAAGACAATATTCTTGCAGGAGACTATGTATTACAGAGACCGTTCGTAATGGCTACCAAGGGTGAGATTTCTGAGCAGAGCAAGCAGGTACAGGCATATTTCGACTTTATCAACTCTGCAGACGGACAGAATGTTATCAAGTCTGTAGGACTGATCATCCCAAACAGTAAATAATGCAAATTAAGAAACACGTAAACAGGCAAACGAGGATAAAGATATGACAGGCGGCAAAGCAACAAAGCACATCGTGGAAACGATTGCAAAAGTAATATTTCTTATATGCGCAGCCGTTGCCATCGTAGCAGCTCTTTCCATAACGGTTTATATGTTTGCAAAGGGCACCCCGGCACTGGCAAAGGTCGGGGTGATAGACCTGTTATTTGGAACTGTATGGCAGCCGACAGCAGCAACACCATCTTATGGTATTTTATATATTATTCTGACTTCTATTGCAGGTACTGCAGTGGCAATTCTGATCGGTGTACCGATTGGAATTCTGACAGCGGTATTTATCACAGAGGTTTCCAATAAAAAGCTGGCAGCGATTGTACAGCCGGCGGTAGAGCTGCTGGCAGCAATTCCGTCTGTAATATATGGACTGCTTGGACTTATGGTTTTAAATCCATTGATGTACCGTCTGGAAAAGAGGGTGTTTGCAGGAAGTACAACCCATCAGTTTACCGGTGGTTCCAATCTGCTTTCTGCGATTATAGTACTGGCAATCATGATTTTGCCTACGGTAATCAATATCAGTGTTTCCTCCATCCGTGCAGTACCCGGACATTTAAAATCTGCTTCGCTTGCACTGGGAGCAACACATATCCAGACGATATTTAAAGTTATGATTCCGGCAGCAAGATCCGGTATTATGACAGGTGTGGTTCTTGGTATCGGCCGTGCGCTCGGAGAAGCCATGGCAATCAATCTGGTTGCCGGAGGTTCGGTAAATCTGCCGCTTCCATTCAACTCGGTACGTTTCCTGACCACACAGATTGTCAGCGAGATGAGTTATGCGGAAGGACTTCACCGAGAAGTGCTCTTTACGGTAGGATTGGTACTGTTTATCTTTATAATGATTATCAATCTGGTGCTTGCGCAGGTCGAGAAGAAAGGAGCCGTTGAAAAATGACAGGAAGTAATACAAGTATTCGTACGAAAACCAGACATCCGGCGGATTTCTTTACTTATGTTGCCATCTATGTGTGTGCAATTCTTTCCGTTGCGCTACTTCTCGGAATCATTGTGTATGTATTTGTCAAAGGTATCCGGAGCGTTAACTGGGAATTCCTTACCAGTGTCACTTCGGTGTTAAAAGGAACAACCGGTATTGCGGGAAATATTGTAAATACGCTTTATATCATAATTGTAACCATGCTGATTGCTACCCCCATCGGTGTTGGTGCAGCGGTTTATCTGAATGAGTACGCAAAACCGGGAAAACTGGTCAGCATGATTGAGTTCGCAACCGAGACGCTGGCAGGTATTCCGTCCATTATTTTTGGTCTGTTTGGTATGATGTTTTTCGGACAGACACTTCATTTGAAGTATTCGATCCTGACGGGTTCCTTTACCTTGACGCTGATGGTACTTCCATTGATCACGCGAAATACACAGGAAGCATTAAAAACCGTTCCGGACAGTTACCGCAGCGGTGCCATCGGTCTGGGAGCAGGAAAGTGGCATATGATAAGGACTATTTTACTGCCGTCAGCGATGCCGGGAATCATCACCGGTGTTATTCTTGCCATCGGACGAATTGTCGGTGAGTCAGCAGCCCTGTTGTTTACGGCGGGAAGCTCGGGTCTCCTCCCGAAGAGCTTTGCCGATCTGTTTACAAAGGCGAAAATGCCGGCAGGAACACTTACCATTCAGCTTTACCTGAGCGCGACCAAGGGTGAATTCGGAGTGGCATTCGGTATTGCTGTGGTTCTGCTGATGATTGTTCTTGGCATTAACCTGCTTACCAAAGCACTGGCAAAGAAATTTGATGTCAACCGCAGATAAATATATATAAAGAAATCCTTTGGAAGGTCGCTTCCGAAGGATTTTTGCGTATTTTTGAAAAGCTATGCGCTGGTAGGCATGGGAACATGCGTCAGGTTCTGCCGCACCTCCTGAAACTGTTCCGGAATATCTTCTATAGGCATGTTTTGCAGTATATCGGTGGTGCCGGCTTTTAATGCGGTTTCGTAATACCAGCATTTATAATCCAGGGTATTAAGTGTCTGTTGCAGGGAAACCATCTGCTCCAGCAGGACGGTGCGTTGGTGCTGGAATAACTCTAAACGTTCCTGAATTGTGGAATCTCCCTGTTGCAGAAGGACAATGTATTTTTTGATATCTTTGATTGACATTCCTGCTTTTTTCAGACATTCGATGATTTGCAGCCATTCGTAGTCTTTCTCCCGAAACATCCGGATACCGCCGGAAGAACGTTCCACAAAGGGAAGAAGGCCTTCTTTATCGTAATATCGCAGCGTGGAACCCGCAAGCCCAAGCATTTTTGCCATTTGTCCAACCGTATATGTCATATGCACATTCTCCTTTTTGTAATTGCTTTTTTTCTTGGATTATAAATTTCTCTGTGAAATCAGTCAATGGCTGTTTTACGGGTTTCTTAGAAAACTGATTATCCCACAATAAAACGAAAGGCACTTGATTTCTCAGGTGCCTTCCGTTATAATCTAGTTAGAAGCTGATCGGAAGAGATTTCCGATTTGCCCTCGGTTTAATATTATTTCAAAGAAATAGCATCTACTTTGGACGGTGGGATGCTATTTCTTTTTATTGTTATGGTTGTCTATGTAAGACAGTGCCGCGAAGACTACAAGCAGCAAAGTTAATACTTCTGATGTACTCATAGGTAGTGTAAAAATAGTGAAAAATAGTGAAATAATAGTGGAATTTTAATGGAAAAAATTCTTCGATCTGGGTATAATACTATTTGAAAGGAAGTTTTTTTGTATGATGAAGGTGACATTAACAAATGAGATTTTAAGTTATATCACAGAGATCGAGCACAACAGATACAAGGTATCATCCGTGAAGTTGTCCCAACCAGTTATGAACAGGCTTCGTAAAAATTCGAAGAAAAAAAGTTCTTACGCTTCAAACAAAATTGAAGGCAATCCGTTGTCGGAAAAACAGGTGGATGAAGTAATCGAGCGCGATGAAAGAAAGCATTATCTGAAACCGGAGCAGGAAGTACGGAATTATTTCCTTGCTTTGAATTTTCTGGAGGAAAAGGTGAGCAAAAAGGAAAAGTTTTCCCAAAAGCTTATTTTGGATGTGCAGAAATTGGTGGAAAAGGGCGCTTCTAAGGAGAAAATCGGACTCAGGGGACCCATGCCTCCCGGAGTGCTGTTTGCTGTATATGATTCCAAGACGGGAAATCCTGATTATATTCCACCGGAATATTGCGACATACCGGAGCTGCTGGATGAATTGGTGGAATATGTAAATACAACGGATGACCACCCTCTGATAGTAGCAGCTGTTGTACATTACCAATTAGTGACAATTCATCCGTTTGAAGATGGCAATGGAAGAACTGCAAGACTGTTATCCGGTTATATTATGGACTTGAACGGCTACGGTTTTAATGGAATTGGATCTCTGGAGGAGTATTTTGCATACGATATTGATGAATATTACGAATCTATCCAGATGGGGCTTCCTGCATTGTATTATTCTGGAAGAGAAAACCCGCCACATCCTGAGATCTGGATTAATTATTTCCTGCGGATGGTAAAACTCTATTCCGGAAAGGTCTGCGATTTACAGCTTGCTTCCGAAGAGGAAGACATTGCCGGAAGTTTATCGTTCTTGAAGGGGAAAGAAAAAGAACTGTTGCAATTTCTGATTAGAAACTATCGGGGAGAGTTTACTCCGATTGAGGTCAGCAGAGAATTGTCGGTAAGTAATAAGACAGTCATTAACAGGCTGGCTGTTCTGGTTAAAAACGGATTTGCAGTTCCCGTATTTGCAAATCAAAGAATCCGGTCTTACGAATTAAGCGAGTTTACCAAAGACCACCAAAAGGAGATCATGAAAGAGATCAGTTAAAACTGGCAGTAATGGCTGGAGATCGAAGATACTACGGTACCCAGAAGGGGCAAAGGGATATCGCAAACAAAAACATGATCGGGTCCCAGGTACTCCGGAGTATTTACCAGGGCAATTCCCGTTTTAAAAAAGAGGTACTTGCCCAGGGTGTCACCAGGGAAATGGACGAGGTAAAAAACGTGTCCTGAATGATGAGTACAGCACGCATTACCTTGACCTGTTAGTAAGCGGTTATGCCCTCGCACAGTCAAGTGGTGATAAAAAAGCAGCAAACGGGTGGCTGAAAGCCGTAACAACATATAATGAGAAATTTATAGTAAGAAAAGGTGCCTGAAAATATTTAACAGAAAATCCGGGAATACTTATGAATGACAATCATTACGGAAACCGTAATAAACCAATTTCATAAAGGAGGAAGAAATGACGGAACCGGATACTATAAAATTATTGAGAGAATGTGATGCGGGAATCAAGATGGGAACGGCATCCATCGGGGAGGTCCTCGAAAAAACCACCAATGAAAAATTAAAAAAACTGCTGGAAATATGTAAAGAAGGG
>ENA-OZGM01001115-OZGM01001115.1-human-gut-metagenome-genome-assembly--contig:-NODE-1115-length-10849-cov-6.452103_pt1 | contig 10849 bp, 9 predicted proteins | sample MGYA00244655_ERZ653656 | MGnify/ENA primary metagenome ERZ653656 (study PRJEB26926, sample SAMN06164991) | human gut metagenome | biome: ENVO:00009003; feature: ENVO:2100002; material: ENVO:00002003... | reverse complement strand
AAGAGACAGTAATATACAAGGTCTGAAAACTACCATTCAAAGTGTTATATCACAATCTTATAAAGATATGGAATATATAATAGTAGATGGTGGCTCTACGGATGGAAGTGTAGATCTTTTAGTGGAATATTCTGATAAAATATCAAAATGTATATGTGAACCTGATAATGGAGTTTATAATGCAATGAACAAGGGGGTTAGTATTGCTTCAGGTGAGTATTGCATTTTTATGAACTCTGGTGATAGCTTTTGGAATTCTGAAGTTTTAGAAAATATTTTTTCAAAACATATTGACGTTGACGTATTAGCAGGTAAAACATATTGTTTTAAGAATGGTAGATTTAGTTCCATGCAATCTGCACCCAAAAAAGTAACAATGAAATATTTGTATGCTAATTCTATAAATCATCAGGCGATGTTGATAAAAACAGCTTTGTTGCGAGAATATCCATATGACGAGACATTGAAAGTATACTCTGATTGGAAATTCTGTATTCAAACACTTGTGGTGAATAATTTGTCTTATCAATTCGTTGATTATGTGATAGCAAAGTATGATTTGAGTGGGGTGAGTGCAAATATTAAGTTTAAAGAAGAAAAACAAAAAGTCTTATTGGAATATTTTCCTCATCGAATATTGTGTGATTATGAGTTGTTGTGCAAAAAGACTTTAATACGAAAACTATTGCCAAAGATTGGTCATATTATTCAGCGTTTATATTATTACGTTTTTATAAAGCTTAGAATTAGTAAATGTGGTAAATTTAAATTGGAGGAATAAAATATTAGAATTAGTGGTCATTTCTCTTTTGAAGCTTTATTTAATTTGAATGGAGTGAGATGAATCATAGATTTTAGTAGTGTTGTTTGTATGAAGATACTATTTTTCAATACTGGATCGGCTAATCCTTTATTAGGTGGAGTACAGTCTGTTACGCATTGTTTAGCCCATTATTTTAATTCATTAGGGCATGAAGTATATATTATTTCTATTAATCGAACTTCAGATTATTTAGATGATATTCAAATCTATTTGCCAGATCAAAAACGAAATGATAGTGATGCAAATAAACAATTTCTTATGAATTTTATAAAGGAAAAACATATTGAAATTGTGCTAAACCAGACTTGCTTAAATCCTAAATTATCAGTGTTTTTACCTGTTATAAAAAAAACAGGAGTTCAACTTATTTCAGTATTTCATAGTCAGCCGTATGGTATGTACGGGATAAAAGCATTTCCTAAAATTTGTAATGTTTTTGGTGTTGACAAGGTAGGAAATTTAGTGGATGTACTTATACATTTTGCATTTAAGTTGAAATATGGAAGATATTTAAAAAGAATGCTTCAATATAGTGATAAACTAGTGATGCTTTCAGATAAATTTATAAATGAATTTTTATATTTTTCGGGGAAAAAATATGCTGAAAAGATGTTGTCTATTTCTAATCCTGTAACTATTAATGGGGGAGGGAGTGAAAAAAAAGAAAAAATAGTTCTTTTTGTGGGAAGGATCAGCCAAGAAAAAGGTGTAGATAAAATTTTAGAAGTATGGCGTGGAATCTGTCATGAAGAAAAGTATAAAGAGTGGCGGTTGGTGATTGTAGGTGATGGTGAAAAAAGAAAACAAATGGAAAAGTATGCAATGGATATGGAACTTATTAACTATTCATTTGAAGGATTTCAAAAGCCTGATGGATATTATGATAAAGCAAAGATTTTTTGTATGGCTTCAGCATTTGAAGGGTTTGGATTAGTTTTGGTGGAAGCAATGTCGTATGGTGTAGTGCCAATGGCATTTAATAGTTTTTCTAATTGTTCGGATATTATAGATGATGATAAGAATGGGATTTTAGTTACTCCTTTTTCAATCAATGAATATAGAAAAAAAATAATAGAGCTTATTGAAAATGATGAAAAATGGATGAAAATGTCCACTTGTTCTATAAATAAAAGTAAAGAATATTCTATAGAATGCATAGGTGCTAAATGGTTGGATTTATTTTATTCTCTTTTAAATAATAAAGTTACTTGAGATAAACCATATACAGACTTGGCAACTTCATTAGTCTGAAATAGGTAAAGTTGCTATATATATAGTGAAATCGATAGGGTATGACGAGCAAATAGAAAAAGAAGTGAAGAGGCTTTTTATTACCCATGGTTTTGATTTGGTAATCCATTATGTGGATACAATAGAGAAAACCAAACGAGGCAAACAAAAATTTTTGATTCAAGATTTGAAATAATAATTTCCAAGTTGGTATTAGCTTATTATTTTATGGGCTGAAATAAATAATATGGAATATACTCCTGTTATTCTTTTTGCCTTTAATCGTCCAGAAGGATTAAAGGCTATAATAGAATCTTTGCTTCAGAATGAAGAAGCAAAACATTCTGTTCTTTATGTTTTTGTTGATGGACCACGTTTCCAACGAAAAGGTGAAGTGGAAAATGTGGAAAAAGTGCGTGATTATGTAAAATCTATAACAGGGTTTAAAGAGGTTCATTATAAGTTTGCATTGCAAAATAAAGGACTTGGTAATTCTGTTATAAAAGGTGTAACAGAAGTTATCAACCGATATGGTAAAGCAATAGTTTTGGAAGATGATCTTATTCTTGCACCCAATTTTCTTTTTTTTATGAATCAAGGTCTTGATAAGTACAAAGAAGAGACGAGTGTGTTTTCTATTTGTGGATATTCTAATAAAGTGAAAGTGCCGAAAGATTATTCATATGATACTTATTTCTGCACTCGTAGTAGTTCATGGGGATGGGCTACTTGGGCTGATCGCTGGAATAGTGTGGATTGGGAGTTGGAGAATTTCGATAAATACCACATACTGAAAAAAGAATTTAACCGATGGGGAGGTTCCGATTGTTGGAAGATGCTGAATGATTGGAAATGTGGAAGGAATAAGTCATGGGCTATTCGCTTTTGTTTTGCTCAGTTCTTACAAAAAAAAGTTTCCTTATTTCCTGTTACAAGCAAAGTGCAAAATGATGGTTTTGATGGGAAAGGTACAAACTGTAAGCGCTGGAGTCGTTTTCATTGTATATTTGATAACTCGGCAAAAAAGGAATTTACATATCCGGAAAATGTGTCTATCCATCCATCCTTATTTCGTTCTGCTATTGGTTATCATTCCATCATAAAGCGAATTTTTAGCCGGATAATATATTTTGTTTATAGATTTTGATAGTTGATGAAACCTAAAATCCTTTTTATTCTTCATCTTCCTCCACCTATACATGGCGCAGCCATGATGGGGAAATACATTCAAGAAAGTGAGTTGGTAAATTCTTCTTTCGATTGTTTTTGTATAAATTTAGCTACAGCAGGAAGTTTGTCTGATATTGGGCATATAAGTTTAAAAAAGCTGTTGAAGTATTTCTTTCTTCTAAAGCATATTTCTCACGTTGTAAGAGAAATCCGTCCCGAATTGGTTTATATCACTCCGAATGCCGGAGGAAAAGCCTTTTTTAAAGACTTTATTGTAGTGCAGATGCTGAAAAGTATGGGGTGCAAAGTCATAGCTCATTATCACAATAAAGGCGTTTCGGTTTATCAGAGTAAATGGGTTTATAACTTCTTTTATAAACGTTTTTTCAGCAATTTGAAAGTAATTCTGTTGGCAGAGAATCTTTATAAAGATATAGCCAAGTATGTAAAAAGAGAAGATGTGTATATTTGTCCGAATGGTATACCAAACTTACGTAAAGGAGAATTTGAAGCAAGACGGAAAAACGAAGTCCCTTATCTACTTTTTCTTTCTAATCTATTGATAAATAAAGGAGTGTTTGTATTACTTGATGCGTTAAGAATATTGAAAGAAAAAGGGTATCTTTTTAATTGTCAGTATGTAGGTGGAGAAACAGCCGAGATTAATGCTGTACAGTTTTCAGAAGAAGTGGATAAACGGGATTTGAATGATAGGGTTGCTTATGTCGGTCGAAAAGTAGGAGAAGAAAAAAATGCTTTTTTTCAACAAGCAGATGTCTTTGTTTTTCCAACTTATTATTATAATGAGTGTTTCCCTTTGGTCATTTTAGAAGCCATGGAATATAAATTGCCAGCCATTTCAACCAATGAAGGCGGCATCCCCGATATGGTGAAAGATGGAGAAAATGGCTTGATTTGTGAAAAACAGAATCCGTATTCGTTGGCTGATTGTATTGCGAAGTTGTTGGATGATGAGGAATTAAGAGTTAAAATGGGAAATGCCGGTTATGATAAATTCTGTCGTGAATTTACTCTACAACAATTTGAGCACAGAATGCTGGATATATTATCCCAAAATCTTCCTCAAAAGGAAAAAGAAAACTAATTTTTAAAGGTAGAACTACAATATCCATGTTATTGAAGTTAAAAAACTTACCCTTGTTGGAAAGCCATCGAGGGCTGACCACTTTGCCTTCCGGCAAACTCCTGATCAACACCATCAATGCCCATTCCTACAACACCGCCCAGAAAGACAAGCTCTTTGCCGAAGCTTTGCAGCAGGGAGATGTGTTAATCCCCGACGGAGCAAGTATTGTCAAGGCGTGTCGTTGGCTGAATGCAAGATCCAAACCTACAGAGCGTATTGCCGGCTGGAATCTGTTCGAGTTCGAGATGAACAAGCTGAATACTATCGGAGGAAAATGTTTTTTCATGGGCAGCAGTGAAAAAGTATTGGCATTGATAAAACAGCGTGTGAAAGTGGATTATCCCAACATCGAAGTGGAAACCTATTCGCCACCCTATAAGCCGGAGTTTTCGGAAGAGGACAATCGGGCGATAGTCGAAGCTATCAACAAGGCAAATCCTGATTTGCTCTGGATAGGGATGACTGCCCCCAAGCAGGAGAAATGGGCGTACACGCATTGGCATGAATTGAAAATCCATTGCCATTGCGGAACGATAGGTGCTGTTTTCGATTTCTATGCCGGAACGGTAAAGCGTGCTCCCGCCTGGTGGCAGAGACATTCTCTGGAATGGTGTTACCGGTTATTGAAAGAACCCCGCCGGATGTGGAAACGTTACATTATCGGCAATCTGTTGTTCATGTGGAATATATGTAAGGAGTAGCTTGATGAAAAGAATCTTATTGCTCGTTTTTTGGTGTAGTGTTTCCTTATGGGCTGATGCCCAGGCATTGCTGGGAACTACCGGACTGCTTCATGCTCCCACGGCTGATATGCAGCGTGATAAAACTTTTCTGTTTGGTGGGAACTATTTGAATACTCATCCGTTATCCACCCATTTTCGTAGCAGTGAAGTGGGGTATACCTTCAATTATTACATTAATATTACTATTTTCCCTTGGCTGGAGGTGTCGTATATCTGTACATTGGTACATGCGGATCATGGCTCTACTTATTTCCCGGAACAGTCTTGGGGAAAATTCACGAATCAGGACCGGGCTTTCAGTGCGCGTCTGCGCCTTTGGAAAGAAGGGTGGTGGAAGGAGTGGACACCGCAAATAGTCCTTGGTCTGGACGATCCCACCTCTCATGCCGATCATGGTGGTGGGGAATTGGTGTCCGGTAATACAAGCGGTTCCAATAATTACGCAACACGTTATTATCTGGCTGTAACCAAACATTTGGATGTTCAGAATATAGGTGAATGGGGTATTCATGCCGCATTTGTATATGGTAATGCCAAAGGTATAGAGCATTATAAACGTCCTTCATTCGGCACAAACTTCCGTTTTCAGTTACTCGGTGACCAGCCTTTGATTAAAGTTGTAAATAATCTTAACCTGATGGCCGAATATGACGCCCGCACAGTGAACATCGGGGCGCACTACCAGCTTTGGAAAGACCACATCAACTTGATTGCCGAACTGAACAACGGGAAATACTTCTCTGGTGGCATTTATTTCAAAATCCATCTGAAATGATAAAAAGATTATCCGATTAGGATCTCTGGAATAGATTTTACTCTACAACATTTTGAACATCGGATGTAAGGGAGATATTGTTGCAAGATTTATCGAGCCATATTTCATAGGCGTTAATCAATGAGAAACATTTTGGATATTATCATTATAAATTCTATATTCGCATAGAATTTATAACCGATATAATTATGGAAACTACAGTATTCAACCCCATACAGAGGCATTTGTTGGAAATGTTTTCTTACGATAAATCTCAGGAAGGTCTGGAAGAATTGAAAGAGGTGCTCTTTCAATATTATTCCAAACGGATGAATACAAAGTTGGATGAACTTTGGGATAAGGGAATTCTTGACCAGAAAAAGCTGGATGAAATAGCTGAAATGGATATCCATTCATTAAAATAACGTCAATGGCTAGCTGGTTCTTGGTACGAATTGTCTTATTCAAAGCATTCCTCAAAGGAGTCGTTACCATGTCTTGTGGCAATCCTTTGTGGACGGAAAGAACAAGCTCTGTGTATCCAATGAAATATTGGAGGAATATATAGAAATTCTGCAAAGACTTACCGACAATGAAACGGCGGAATATGTGGTGAAAACCATATTGAACAGTCCGTTTGTTGAATTGATAACTCCATTCTATCACTTTAATCTGATTACAGTTGATCCTGATGACAATAAGTTTGTGGATTGTGCCATTTCGGCCAATGCGCACTACATTGTTACCAACGACCATCATTATGATGTGCTGAAAGATATAGATTTTCCCAAAGTGAATGTTGTAAATATTCAGCAATTCTGTATTTATCTGTCACAAGAAAAATAATTTTTGAGTAAAAAGGAGGATTTATAGTTGGAAATAAAATAACTATAACTCCATGCATCCTGGGTGTAAAAAACCGCCATAGAGGCAGTCTCCATACAGAGGCGCTCTATGGCGGTTTCCCGTTTCCCCTCGTTTACCGGGGAAAATTCCCGTTTCCGGGAAGCCGGGAGGTTACTCTTCCATTTTGAGCTTGCCCAGTTCTTTCAGGATGTGCTCCATGGCTTCTTTGTAAACCTCCGGTTTCTCCTTTTCCATCCATTTCATCAGTTTGAAGTAAGAATTTGGAGTCACAATCTTTCCGTCTCGAATTTTGGTGGCGGTGGACCGGCCTATCGCACCTTTGTCGTTCAAGTTGTTGGGGTTTAAATCGCTTCTTCGCACGGCATTACTGATGCAAGTGCTGATGATCTCAAATTTTTTTCATGTTACTAAAAATTAAATTATTAAATAATAATTTGTAAATAGCATAATCATAGCTACTTACAAAATGTCTCGGCAAAGATAGAAAATATTTATTAACAATTGCCTGTTTTTGTGAGCAACGCCCTATTTATATTTTGCGTTCCTTTGCGTTATATTTATACTAACACACAAAAGAAATGGATTATACAGAGCAGTTTATCCGGCTGAATTGCAGCTTGATGTCGGATTACAAAATGATGAAGCTGAATGCCGACATGAAATGCATGGGGCTGGGGTTGTATCTTGAAACGATATTGTTTCTGCGAAAACAGCAGGAATACAAACATGATTTTAACGAACTGGATTTGCTGGCCGATCAGTGGGGAGCTACCGTGGAAAATCTGCAACATCTTATTAAGGACTTCGATTTGTTTCTCATTACAGAGGACGGGTATTTCCGATGTCTGTATCTGGACGAGGTGATGGGATATCAGAGCAAACTTTCCGAGCAACGTGCCGCTGCCGGCAGTAAGGGAGGGAGAAGCAGTAAGAAAAGTACGGTGAAAGCATCTGCAAAAGCAACTGCGTCTACAGCGTCTGCAATAGGGAGGGGCAGAATCAACGAAGGGAAAAACGGTGATACGTCCTGCATGGATAATAACGGGGAAATCTACACGAAAAGTAATGATGCGCCCTGCGTGTATGATAACGGGGAAGCCTACCTGAAAAGCGATGATACACCTTGCGTGGATTGTAACGGGGAAGTCTACACGAAAAGTAATGATGCACCTTGCATGGATAATAACAAGGAAGTCTACCTGAAAAGCAGTGGTGCACCTAGGATGGATAGCAAGGAGAGAATTTATATGGAAAGCAGCTATGTAGATAGTAACAAGACTGTCTGCATGGAGAGCAGCAAGCCAATCCATTCGGATTATAATAAGGAAATCTACAAGGAAAACAGCAAGGAAAGCAACGTGAAAAGTAGTGCGGAAAGTATGAAAAATACGACTGCAAAAAATACAAATGAAAATTCAGTCAAAAATGTGATTCAAAGTGTTGATAATGAGTGCTATGGAAAGAACTTGCAAGCAAGCTTTAAGCAAAGCTTTATAAGAGAAGAAAAGAATAGAGGAGAGAAGAAAAACAACAATAACAAAGAAAAAGAAATAATTGCTGTTGCTGCTGTTGATAAACTTCCCCGATTTTCCGAATTGTCCGAAACGATACCCCGATGGGAACAATGCATCAATGAAGCTTTCATTACTCAGAGTTGGCTGGAGGCTGTGGGGATGATGTCAGGTTTGAAAGAACTCTTTTTGAACAATCTTTCTTTTATTCGTGATCTGTTCAAGAAACATGTCGTGGCACAAGGAAACACAGGAGGAATCACTTCCGTGTCCGAAGCCGAAGCTTATTTCGCCAACTACATCCGCCGAGAAAGGCCCACCCGTCTTTTTCTGGAAGAAAAGCTGAAAGAAAGGAGCCGGATGCAGAATGAATCGACATCGCTCTCGCCCTACGAAACGTACAATCCGCTGACCGGCGAACGTTCGTATTGCGGAGTTCCTCTTCCTGCCGATGCACCCCCGCGCCCCAACGGACGTGCCACCTGGGATAACCTGAAACAGAGCTGGATATGACGCGCGAAGAACATGCAGATTATGTGCGGTGGCTGAAAAGCCTGCCGCGCAGAAAGGACCATTTCCGTATGCCTTGTCCCGAATGTTCCGCAACGCGAAGCAATCCCAAAGATCCTTCGTTCAGTGTGCATATCACCCGTGAAGGGGGATGGGCGAAATGCTTTCATTGTGATTTCGCCATAGCGTGGAACGAGGACGAGATGTGGAAAAGAGAACAGAAACAACAAGACCGGGAACGGCAGAAACAGCAGAAGGATGCACCGCAGCACCGTAACACGTCGCAGCACCACGATACAGCACCGCAGCACCATAACACGTCGCAACGCAAGCCGCACATCCCCCTGCAACCGCCTGTACATTACGTATGCCCGGTAATTAATAAAAACAAACAAATTATGAATGGAAAAATGATGGAATACATGGTCGGCAGACGAGGTATTCCGATGGACGTCCTGACAAGGATGAAGATAGAGGAACGCTTGGAATTCCTGCCGCAGACCGGCAAGGAAGAAGCCTGCATCTGCTTCCCTTACCTGGAGGACGGAGTAATGAAAAACATGAAATTCCGGGATGCCGCGAAGCATTTCAAGATGGTGAAAGGAGCCGAGTTGATTCCTTGGAACATAGACGCCATAAAAGGGAAGGAAAAGTGCTACATCACCGAAGGCGAGATAGATGCCCTCAGCCTGATAGCCGCAGGACTGGAAGAGGTGGTGTCCGTACCCAACGGAGCCGGAGGCGCGAACCTTCAGTGGCTGGACCGCTTCGTGGAGTCGCACTTCGATGACAAGACGGAAATCATCCTGGCCATGGATACCGACAGGCGCGGAGTGGAGTTGCGCGACGAACTGGTGCGCCGCCTGGGCGTGGACCGCTGCAAGGTGGTGGCCTGGGGGGAAGGCTGCAAGGATGCCAACGAGTATCTGTTGAAGTACGATCTTCCGAGGCTCCGCCAGCAGGTGGAGCAGGCGGCGGAAATCCCGTTGGAAGGAGTCTTCTGCCCCATGGACGAATGGGATACGCTGATGGATATTTATTACAACGGAATGCCGGAAGGAGCCGATACGGGACTGGAGAATCTGGACCGTCTGATTAAGTTCGAGCGTGGTTTTGTGCTCACGGTTACAGGCGTTCCCGGCAGCGGAAAAAGCGAGTTTGTGGACGAAATTGCCATGCGCCTGCTCCTGCGCCACGATTGGAAGGTGGGCTATTTCAGCCCGGAGAATACCCCGCTGGCCTATCACTACCGCAAGCTGATACGCCGCGTGGTGGGCAAGCGTTTCGAACACAAGGGGATGCCGTTGCCGGAAGCCGGACAGGCCATCCGTTATCTGGCACAGAGTGTCTTTTCCATTATGCCGAAAGAGGACTTTTCGGTAGAGAGCGTGCTTCGCATTGCCGCCCAACTGGTGAGCCGGAAAGGAGTGAAGGTGCTGGTGGTGGACCCCTTCAACCGCTTCGAGCATCAGATTCCCGACTGGGAAACGGAAACGCAGTACATCAGCCGCATCTTCGACGAGTTCTCCAATTTTGCCGTGAAGCACAAGGTGTTGCTCATTTTGGTGGCGCACCCCACCAAGTTGCGCCGCGAACCGGGAAGCAAACGCTGGCCTGTGCCCACGCTGTATGATATCAACGGCTCGGCAGCCTTTTTCAACAAGACGGATTATGGAATGGTGGTAGACCGTAACGATGAGCTGGGGCAGGTGCTGGTGCGTGTGGCCAAGGTACGTTTCGACCATCTGGGCGGACCGGGAGATGCTTTTTTCGCCTTCAGCACTTACAACGGACGCTACACGCCTACCGAGGAGAGGACCTTGGATCATAATCCGCCCGAACCGAAGTGGGAGCATACCAATTTCCTGACAGAGAAGCTGAAGCCCGAACAGCAGGGCCTGGGGTTTAATGAGGGGGAATGAAGTAGTTGAATGTTGCTGTTCCTGAATAACTTGGGGATAGGAGAAGGGAGATGTCAAAACAAAAAGGACAACCCCGAAAAGTTACAGATAGTAATTATAACACGTAAAAGGATCGTATCAAGCTCTGTATGGAGTAATGATACTGTCTCTTATACACATCTCCGAGCCCACG
>ENA-OZGM01001078-OZGM01001078.1-human-gut-metagenome-genome-assembly--contig:-NODE-1078-length-11067-cov-4.424446_pt1 | contig 11067 bp, 4 predicted proteins | sample MGYA00244655_ERZ653656 | MGnify/ENA primary metagenome ERZ653656 (study PRJEB26926, sample SAMN06164991) | human gut metagenome | biome: ENVO:00009003; feature: ENVO:2100002; material: ENVO:00002003... | reverse complement strand
CTTATCGTCGGCAGCGTCAGATGTGTATAAGAGACAGTATTATTCCCTTGGGCGGATTGGGGGAGATCGGTAAGAACATGACGGTATTCCGTTATGGCGACGATATAATTCTCGTTGATGCCGGCTTGATGTTCCCTGAAGATGATATGCTGGGAATCGATCTTGTTATTCCTGATATTACTTATTTAGTGGAGAACAAAGACAAGGTTAAAGCTATCTTCCTGACTCATGGGCACGAAGATCATATAGGTGCTTTGCCGTATGTTATGAAACAGATCGGCGCTCCTGTTTACGGAACTGCTTTGACTTTAGGTATTCTTCAGGGAAGATTGAAAGAAAACGGGGTCAGCTCTGAAGCATGCAAAATTATCAAACCTGGAGATAAAATTCACGCAGGAAATTTCAAAGTGGAATTTATACGTGTCAACCATAGTATTCCAGATGCAGTTGCATTGGCTATCCATACTCCTATTGGTATTATCATTCATACCGGTGATTTCAAATTTGACCAGACTCCTGTAGATGGACAGGTAACTGAATTTAATAAATTCGCAGAGTTCGGTGATCAGGGTGTACTGGCTTTAATGGCTGACAGTACCAATGCCGAACGCCCCGGTTATACGCAAAGTGAAAAAATAGTCGGGCAGACTTTTGATGATGAATTCCGTTATGCCAAAAACCGTATTATTGTCGCTACCTTCTCGTCAAACGTACATCGTATCCAGCAGGTAGTTGACAGCGCTGTTCGTTATAAACGTAAAGTAGCAGTTATCGGGCGCAGCATGGTAAATGTAGTAAATATTTCCATGGAATTAGGGTATTTAAAAATACCTGAAGGCGTACTGATCGACATTGATGAGAGCAACAACTATACTCCTGATAAGATAGTTATCATTACTACCGGCAGCCAGGGAGAGCCTATGTCTGCTTTAACAAGAATGGCTATGTCCGATCATAAAAAAGTTGATATTGTTCCCGGAGACACTGTTATTATTTCCGCAACACCTATTCCAGGCAATGAAAAGCTGGTTTCCAGAACAATAGACCACTTGTATAAACTTGGTGCCGATGTTATTTATGAAAAAAGCAATGGTGTACACGTTTCAGGTCATGCCAGTCAGGAAGAAATCAAAATGATGCACAATCTGGTGCGTCCTAAATTTTTCATTCCTGTGCATGGCGAATACAGGCATTTGATCAAGCATGCACAGCTTGCAGGCAGTCTGGGTATGCCGCGCGAGAATATCGTCGTAGGCGAAAACGGTTCGATCATTGAATTGACACGCAATAGTATTGGTATCAATGGCCGCGTTCCTTCCGGAAAAGTACTTGTAGACGGACTCGGCGTAGGTGATGTTGGCAATATCGTTCTGCGTGACCGCAGACAGCTGTCCCAGGATGGTATCATGATAGTTGTCGTTACTATCGATAAGGATACCTGCACTGTAGTTTCCGGTCCGGATATAGTTTCTCGCGGCTTTGTTTATGTGCGTGAAGCAGAGGGCTTGATGGAAACTGCTAAAGAGAAAGTTCAGCAGGCTCTTGATAAATGCGAACAGAGCAATGTTTCTGAATGGTCTGTTATAAAATCTGCTGTCCGCGATTCACTTGGCAGATTTTTATACGAAAAAACACGCAGAAGACCGATGATTTTGCCTATTATAATGGAGATCTAATGTTGTAAATGAGGTGCCTAATTTGAGAAGAACCAAAGCAGAACGTACGGAACAACAGAATAACAGTCGTTTGGAAATAAGCGGCGTTCTTTTGCTTGCGTTAGGATGTTTTGCAGCAGCAGCTTATTTTGGGCTTCCTACAGGAACAATAGGTGCTTTTATAGATAAAGTTATGAACTATACTTTAGGTAAAGGGGCATTTTTGTTTCCGCTCGCATGCATAGTTCTTGGTATCAGATTTTCTTTTTCCCACAAGGGAATTGGTTTTTCAAAAAAAGGATTAGCCCTAACATTATTGATGCTGTGCCTTTTAGGCACAGCTCATCATGTTTTTGTACCTGTAGGGGAAGAGCTGGTTCCTGAACAGCTTAAAGAAGGTGGCGGTCTATTGGGCGGAGCTTTTCTTTTAGCATTAAGACGTCTGTCAGGAACAGCTGGAGCATTGATAATTTTGATTGCAGGTATCATCTGCAGCGTTTTATTAACGGGGAAATTGTCTTTAAAGGCTTCGGCAGAAACAGCTGGTAGAAAAGCTAAAAATATTGTAACTTATCAAAATTCAGATAATGAAACTACTGCTGAAACTTCTGATTTTAAGAATATGGAAGTTTTGAACACTGTTAATCCTTACAACAGTGATGATTTTGCAGGCTTTACTTCAGGAATCAAAAAAGAAAGCCAGTTTAAACAGATCATTCGAAAAGCTGTTGGCAAAAATGAAAGTAAAGCTGAAGATGAAGAAGCGTTTTTTGATGATGAACAGCCATTTATCGAAGAATTTCCTGTTGCTGAGAAAAATGAGCCTCATATTATTACAAGGCCGATTATAGATTTTAATAAACCAAAGGAAACAGCAGTACAAATGCCAGAGCATGATTTTCTTAATCCTTACAAAAATCAGAATCCTGGCGATATAAAGATCATTGATACTGCTGATAAAAATATTTCTGCTGCCAGCCCGGCTCCTAAAAAGGCTGTCAGTGAAAAAGTAAAAACAGAAACTCTGCCGGCAGCAGAAGCAAGTACATACTTGTTTCCACCTTTGGAGTTACTTAATCCTCCGTATGTTTCCAAAGATAAGCATACCGAAGAGGATATCAGAGAACAATGTGCTATTTTAGAACAGACACTTGAAGATTTCCGCGTTCGCGCCAGCGTCGTCGCTGTTACCCGCGGTCCTTCCGTCACCAGATTTGAACTGGAACCTGCTCCTGGCGTTAAAGTAAGTTCAGTAGTAAACTTAGCAGACGATATAGCGCTCAAACTTGCCGCCTCAGGTGTTCGCATTGAGGCGCCGATACCAGGCAAAGCTGCCATCGGTATTGAAGTCCCGAACCGAAAAAATGATCCGGTATTTTTCAGGGAGGTAGTCGACTGCGATTTAGTTCGTAAAACAGAGTCAAAACTTTGTGTAGGTCTTGGCAAGGATATCAGTGGTAATATTATTACGGTAGACCTTTCTAAAATGCCTCATATGCTTGTTGCCGGTTCTACCGGTTCCGGTAAATCTGTATGTATCAACACGATCATTGCCGGTATTTTATACAAAGCCCGTCCTGAAGAAGTCAAAATGATTTTAGTTGACCCTAAGGTTGTTGAACTTTCTAATTATAATGGTATTCCGCATTTACTGACTCCTGTTGTTACTGATTCCAAAAAAGCTGCTTCAGCTTTACATTGGGCTGTTGCCGAGATGGAACGCCGTTACAAGGCTTTTGCTGATAATCATGTGCGGGAAATCAATAGCTATAATGCACAGGCCGCGGAAAAAATGCCATTTATCGTAATTATTATTGACGAATTAGCAGATTTGATGATGGTGGCTAAAGTAGATGTAGAAGATGCTATTCTGCGTTTGGCTCAAAAAGCCCGCGCAGCTGGTATCCATCTTATTTTGGCAACTCAGCGTCCGTCTGTTGATGTTATCACAGGAATTGTAAAAGCAAACATTCCTTCACGTATTGCTTTTGCTGTTTCTTCACAGACCGATTCCCGTACTATTTTGGATATGGGCGGTGCTGAAAAGCTATTGGGCAAAGGCGATATGCTTTTTTATCCTATCGGTACAAATAAACCTGTACGTGTACAAGGTGCTTTTGTGAGTGATGGAGAATTAAATAAGATTGTTGATTTTATCAAGAAGCAATCCATACCAGTCGAATATTCAGAAGAAGTTACTCAGCAGGTGTTAGAAAGTGATACTAAAGGTTCTAACGCAGCATCTGAAAATGGCAACGATCTGATGAGTGACGAACTTTTTGAAGATGCAGTCCGTTTAGTCATGGATACTGGTCAGGCATCTTCTTCAATGCTGCAGCGTAAATTCAGAATTGGTTATACGCGTGCTGCACGCTTAGTTGATTGTATGGAAGAACTTGGTATCGTAGGTCAGTCTGTTGGCAGCAAACCCCGCGAATTAATTATGTCGCGTCATGAAATAGAAGAACGTTTTTTTACAGCGCAATAAATATGATAGAGGAGGGTAAGCTTATGGATAATATAGGAGAAATTCTAAAAAATACCAGACTTGATAAAGGACTTTCTTTAGAGCAGGTAGAAGAAGCTACCAGTATCCGAAAAATCTATCTAGCGGCTATTGAAACAGGTGACTACGCTAAAATTCCAGGTGATGTTTTTACTAAAGGAATAATACGTACCTATGGTAATTATCTGGGGCTCAACGGTCCAGAATTAGTTACGCTTTACAAAGCTGCCTGTGCAGGTGTTGATCCAGAAGAAATAAAACCTGCTGAAATCCGTACAACTTCTAAAATAAGCGTTGCTCCTCATCTAAAACCGCAAAAAAATTCTTCGAATATTTTTACTTATCTGCTGTCATTTGTGTTGTTAGTTATAATTGCTGCTGCCGGTTATATTTTCTTATTCAGCAGCAGTGATCAGCCGGAAAATATTGTGACACCAAAACAATCAGCTTTAAGTGATGATACTGCCAAAAGCAATGAAATACCTGAGCAGGAAAAAGCAAAAATAGAAGCAGATGCAAAAAAAGCCAAAGAACGCGCTGAACAAGCGGCTGCTGCTAAAGCACAGAAAGCGCCTGCTGACAATAAGCAAGTACAGCAGAAGCAAGCTGTTCCTGATAAAAACAATCTAAATCTCTATATGTTTTGTAATGACAGATGCTGGGTAGAAGTTACTGTAGATGGAGAAAAAGTTTTTGAAGGAACTTTAGTAAGCAATCAGGAAAAAAACTTCTCTGCTGACAAAAAAATTATTGTAAAATATGGCAACATCAAGGCAATGCAGATTGCTGTTAACGGAAAGCCTGCTCCATCTGAAAAAGTTGATGGAGTTGTCATTAAAGAATATAAGAAATAATATCGGAGGCTATAAATCCTAATGAAAGAATTTTTGCCGATTTCCCAGGAAGATATCAATGCCCGTGGTTGGGAACAAATAGATTTTTTGTTTATCAGCGGCGATGCCTATGTTGATCATCCTTCTTTTGGACCGGCTGTTATTTGTCGTGTATTAGAAGCGCAGGGTTATAAAGTCGCACTGTTGTGTCAGCCAGATTGGCGCAAGCTGAAAAATTTTGAGGTGCTGGGCAAGCCTCGTCTGGCAGTGCTTATTTCAGGTGGAAATCTTGATTCGATGCTTTGCCACTATACTGCGGCTAAAAAACCAAGAAAAAAAGATGCATATACACCTGGTGGCGAGATGGGGAAGCGCCCGGATCATGCTACTGTAGTTTACGCGCAGCAAATAAAACGCTTATGGCCGGAAATGCCGGTTATTATCGGAGGCATTGAAGCCAGTTTGCGCAGATTTGCGCATTTTGATTATTGGGAAAATAAAATTTTGCCTTCCATCTTAGTCGAAAGCAATGCCGACCTTTTGATATATGGTATGGGTGAAAAGCAGATCGTTGAAATTGCTGACTATTTAGCTGGCAGAGCTACTATCGAAGATATCCATTATGTGCGGGGTACAGCTTATTTAGCAGATGATTTGCAAGCGTTATATGAATTTATTGAATTACCTTCATTAGAAGATATATTAAAAGACAGGGAAGCGTTTGCTAAAGCTTATAATCTGCAAAGTAAAGAACAGGATCCCTTTTCTGGGAAGATTGTTGTCCAAAAGAACGGCAAAAAATTTGTTGTTCAAAATCAAGTACCATTTCCTTTGTCACAGGAAGAAATGGATGCTATTTATGATTTGGATTATATGCGTACTTATCATCCTGCTTATGAAAAATACGGAGGAGTGCCTGCAATAGAGGAGGTACAGTTTAGTGTTATCAGCTGCCGTGGTTGCTTTGGGAGTTGCTCTTTCTGTGCTATTCATTCCCATCAGGGAAGAATCATTCAGACACGCAGCCATGAATCTATCGTTCGGGAAGCAAAAAAAATCACTGAATTGCCAAATTTTAAGGGGTATATACATGATGTTGGCGGTCCGACTGCCAATTTCAGACATCCTTCCTGTGCCAAGCAATTAAAAGTAGGAGTTTGTCGCGACAGGCAGTGTCTGTTTCCCAAACCCTGTCCTAATCTTGATGCTGACCACAGCGATTATATAGCACTGCTGCAAAAAGTTCGTGCGCTTTCTGGAATAAAGAAAGTATTCGTTCGTTCCGGTATCCGTTACGATTATTTGTTAGCAGACAAAAATGATCGTTTCTTAGATGAATTATGTCGTTACCATGTCAGCGGGCAATTAAAAGTTGCTCCAGAGCATGTAGCAGAACATGCCTTATCTAATATGGGCAAGCCTGGTAAATCTGTTTATCTAAAGTTTATGCGTGCTTTTAATAAGAAAAATCAAGAAATAGGCCTCAAACAGTTTTTAGTACCTTACTTTATCTCCAGTCATCCCGGCTGTACTCTGCGTGATGCAGTTGAGTTAAGTGAATTTTTGAGGGATATCGGACATCAGCCTGAACAGGTGCAGGATTTTATTCCAACTCCAGGAAGCGCATCGACAGCAATGTATTATTCCGGTATCAATCCTGAAACTGGCAAAAAGGTTTTTGTTGCCCGTAATCCTCATGATAAAGCGATGCAGCGTGCTCTGATGCAATATAAAAATCCTAAAAACCGTCAGTTGGTTAAAGAAGCTTTACAGCAGACTAATCGTGGTGACCTTATTGGTGATGATGAGAAATGTTTACTGAAAATATCTTCTTTCCATAATCCAAAAACACGACACAGCAAAATTGCATTTAACCATAAAATGAACAAACGGCGATAAAACAGGAGGTTAAAGATGCCTCAAAAAAAAATACTGTTAATCATTGCTCTGATGTTTGCATGTATAGCCTGGTTTATTTTTGATTCTGACAAAAATGAAACAAGTATAGCGGTGCATGGAAAAACTGAATTATTATTATATTCTAATTTAGATAACAGTTTTCTACAGGCTTTAATCAGCGAGTATAATAATGACCCTGATCGGAATGCTGTGATAAAACTATTACTGCCGGAAGAAAGAGAACAGGGAAAATTACCTGATTTGTATCTCTTAGAGCATAATGAGCTGCAGCTTTTAAGTAAACAGCAGCGTTTATATGCCATTTTAAGTGAGGCTGGAGATTTATTACCGTCTGTTTTTAAAGATGAACAAAGTCAATGGTTCGGTGTCTTTTATGACCCTGTAGTTTTTTTGGTTAATCAAAGTTATGCCAGAAAATACGGTCAGGAAAATATTTTGAGTTGGCAGGATATCATTAAGCTTCAAAATGTGCGTGTGGCTATGGAAAATCTTTCCGATTCGGCAAATACGCGTAACTTTTTAGCTGCTTTTGCAAGTGTTCGAGGCGAGGAAAAAAGCCTGGCATATTTCAGAGGTCTTAACAGACAAATTCCTCAATATTCCCGCTTTCCTTTCACACCAATTCGCCTGACCACTGTTGGTGATGCAGACTTGGCTATTACTCGGCGCAGCTACGTATTCAAATATTTGGAAAATGATTTTCCTGCATATATCGTCTTTCCCAGTGAAGGGACTCCTGTAAGCTTATATGGGGTAGCCGTTGATGCTGCTTCTAAAAAATATGAGTATGCACAAATGTTTAGAGACTGGCTTTTAATGTCATCGGCACCGCAGAAAGTTGCGTTGGAGCAAAATACAGGTTATATGTTTTTACTATCCAATGGTTTAAATGGTAATCATATTGAGCAGCCTGAAAAATTATGGCTTAATACTGCTTATAATACTCTAGTACAACAGGAGTTTTTAACAAATAAATGGCTGCAGTCGGCTAGATTTGCAGTAAAATAGATGGAGGAACAAACGTGAAAATAGGCTTAGTAAGTCTCGGCTGTCCTAAGAATCTCGTTGATTCTGAAACAATGTTGGGATTGATTCATGAACAGCAGATAACAATTACTAACGATCCTGCAGAAGCAGATTTGATTATTATAAATACCTGTGGTTTTATAGAATCCGCCAAAGAAGAATCTATTAATACTATTTTACAAATGGGGGAGTATAAAACAACAGGGACCTGTAAATATTTGATTATTACCGGCTGCTTAGGGCAGCGTTATGCAGAAGAACTTTTAGAAAATATTCCTGAAGCAGATGCCGTTATAGGTACTGAATGCTATGAAGATATTGCTTATGTTATCCAAAGGGTCACTCAGGGAGAGCGGTTCATTATGCTGGAATCTCTGAAAAAAGCAGAACTGGCGCCGCCAATCCCGGCACCGCGTATTTTAACAACTCCTGATTATATGGCATATTTAAAAATTGCCGAAGGCTGTGATAATTGCTGCTCTTACTGTATCATCCCCAAATTACGTGGACCGTATGTCAGCAAACCGTTTGAACAAGTGCTTGGCGAAGCCAAAGCATTAGTTGATAAGGGTGTTAAAGAGCTGATAGTTGTTGCACAGGATACCACCAGATACGGTGAAGATCTTTATGGTAAACTGCGCCTGCCGGAGCTCTTGTCTGAACTTAATAAACTGGAAGGCCTTAAATGGATCCGGGTCATGTATTGTTATCCAAATAATTTTACTGACGATTTGATTGAAGCTTTTGCCAGCTTGGATAAGGTTTGCAAATATGTGGATCTTCCGCTTCAGCATGCCAGCGATAGATTGCTCAGCAGCATGAATCGCTATGATACTAAATCAGAAGTTGAGGCATTGCTAAACAAATTACGGCAGCGTATACCAGGCATTACTATCAGAACTACATTTATTGTCGGTTTTCCTGGAGAAACAGAAGCTGATTTCCAAGAATTAAAAGCTTTTGTTGAAGCACAGCGTTTCGACAATGCCGGTGTGTTCTCTTATTCCCAAGAAGAGGGAACTGTAGCAGCTGATTTGCCAGAACAGATAGATACGCAAATCAAGGAAGAACGTTTTCATGAATTAATGTCTTTACAGGCACAGATATCAGAAGATATGCATCATAATATGGAAGATATGATTTTAGAAGTACTTGTTGAAGGTTGCGATGAGGAAAACCCTGATCTTGTTTTTGGTCGTTCATATAAAGAAGCTCCTAATATTGATGGCAGTATTTTTGTCGAAAACGCAGGAAATGTTCAAGCAGGTGAGTTTATTAAAGTAAAAATTTTACAGGGTTTCACCTACGAAATGGTAGGAGAGAGAATTTAATTTGCCAGCAAGGGGGCAAAACAAATGATCGTTGAAGTTGTAAATACAGGTACTGAGCTGCTGTTGGGAGAAATACTTAATACTAATTTTCAGTACTTATCACGACAATTAAATAAACTAGGCTATGATGTGCTTTATCAGACGACTGTTGGCGATAATGAGACCAGGTTGAGAAGCGTTTTAGAAATTGCTTTAGAGAGAGCGGATATCGTTATTACTACAGGTGGTCTTGGCCCTACAAGAGGCGATATCACTAAAGAAGTTATTGCTGATATGCTGGGACTGGAAATGTATCTGGATTTAGATACATGGGATAGGATTAATAGTTTTTTTGTTAAAAAAGGTCTTTGTATGTCATCTAATAATGATAAACAGGCAATGGTTCCTTTAGGTGCAGAAATTTTAATCAACGAAGTTGGAACTGCGCCGGGTTTGGTATTAGAACATAATGGCAAGCTGATTGTTTTGCTGCCTGGACCTCCGTCAGAATTAAATTACGTATGTGAACAGCGCTTTTTACCGTTACTTATGCAGCGTTATGCTCAACAAGGTATAATCTATTCGCGTATTTTAAAAATGCGTGGCATTGGAGAATCATCTGTTGCAGCGCAGCTTGATGATATTATCACTTCACAAAGTAATCCTACCATTGCCATTTATGCTCGCCGCGGTGAAATTATTGTTCGTATTACAGCTAAAGCGTCCGATGTTGAAGAAGCCAAAGCCTTGATTTCCGGTACAGAAGCACAAATCTATGAACGGTTAAGTAAATTTATTTATGGCGTTGATGATGCTTCTTTAGCAGAATATCTTGGTCAGGAACTATTAAAAAGCGGTAGTACGATTGCCTTTGCGGAATCCTGCACAGGAGGTTTAGCCAGCAGCATAATCACTGATATTCCTGGCAGCAGTGAATATCTTTTGGGCAGTGTTGTGACTTACAGCAATATGGCCAAACAAAAACTGGTCAACGTATCTGCGGAAAATTTAGAAAAATACGGCGCTGTCAGCGAACAGGTTGCCTGTGAGATGGCGTCCGGAGTGAGAGATCTTTTTGGAACAACTTATGGTGTAGGTATCACTGGTATTGCAGGTCCTGGTGGTGCCACAGAAGAAAAACCTGTAGGCTTAGTTTATATGGCTGTAGCTGATGGCAATGACGTACATTGTGTGAAACATCTTTTCGGCGGAACCAGAACTGAAAATAAACTGCGTAGTGCGTTAACGGCTATTTCTATGGTGATAGATAAAATAAAAGCAAGAAGAAATGAGGAAATTTAAACAATGACAACTAATGTACAAGAAATGTTCGGCAGCTTACTGCTGGATAAAAAAATCGTAGCATCTTTAACAGCTATGGGTTTTGAAGAACCGTCTCCGATCCAGGAGCAAACTATTCCTTTAGTACTAGAGGGTAGCGATGTTATAGGTCAGGCACAAACTGGTACTGGTAAAACAGCCGCCTTTGGTATTCCGGTCGTACAAAGTATTACCGATCATCGCCATATTCAAGCTCTGATTATGACTCCAACCCGTGAACTGGCAATCCAGGTTGCAGAAGAGATCGGTAAAATTGGACGTACTTCTAAAATTAAAGCATTACCTGTTTATGGCGGACAGCCTATCGACCGTCAGATCAGAGCTTTACGCAGCGGCGTGCAAATAGTTATTGGTACTCCAGGCCGTTTGATTGATCATATAAACCGTAAAACTATCAAACTTGATCATATTAAATTTTTAGTCCTGGATGAAGCTGATGAAATGTCTGTCTCTTATACACATCTCCGAGCCCACGA